>Ga0207814_100016_pt1 | contig 370748 bp, 335 predicted proteins | sample TtaePargueraPR_7_FD_187755 | JGI IMG/M metagenome (GOLD analysis project Ga0207814, IMG submission 187755) | Aerobic enrichment media microbial communities from Bioluminiscent Bay, La Parguera, Puerto Rico - Tt and P1 (2) (SPAdes) | ecosystem: Environmental > Aquatic > Marine > Unclassified ...
ACGTCGATCGACTGGGTGCGGTCAGCTGCGCCATCAATGGTGCTGGTGACGGTCATGATGACCTGATCGCCGGCGCCGTAATTGATGTTCACAGTGAAGCTGTTGTCAGTGACTGTGTTGGTATTGGCATCAGTTGCCCAGTAGTTGTTGTCGGTGATGGCAAAGTTGTCAAAGCCGTTCACCGGAACAAGGGCTTCACCGCCCTGACCGGCAGCAAGGTCGCCAAACTCGATAGCCACATCGCCACCGTTACCCAGCAGCTGAATGCCGTTGAAGTTGGTGGAAGATGCGATACGGTCGATCTCGTCACGCAGTTCGGTGAATTCGTCGTTCAGGAAGCCGCGTTCGGTATCGGACAGGTTGCCCGAAGAAGACTGAACAGCCAGCGTTTTCATACGAACCAGGATGTCATCAATGGTTGCCATACCGCCATCGGCGATCTGCAGCATCGAGTTGGCCTGACCAACGTTAACCGTTGCTGTTTTAAGCGCCTGGGTGGTTGCGTTCAGGCGAGCGCCGATGGCCATGGAAGCGGCATCGTCACGTGCGGAAACAACGCGGGTACCAGAAGACAGTTTGGACAGCGAACGGGTCGCCATCTCGTCAGATGCGGAAAGGTTACGGTGCGCAACGTTTGCAGCGTAGTTCGAAATGATATTAAGAGCCATTTTATCTCTCCTACTTGGATAGCTCATAGTGGCATTGCCACCATAAATTTTCGGCCTCTTGCCGAAAGCGGACTTGAAGATCTTCCTGATCAGATGGGTCCATTCGAGTAGTCTTAATATACGTAAGTATGTGTATCCTGTCCAGAAGATTCTTTAGTGTAATCTAATGTAATAATTTCAATTGGTTATTATGATTTTTGCAGTCTTGCCTTTCAGGGCTGCAGTTGTTTGTCGCCCGAAATAGCAAGGGCGCCTTCAATTTGGCGAATCCATTTTTCGGCTTTTCATAATGAAAAAGGCGATCCGAAGACCGCCTTTTATCAATGCATTTCAAGTCGCCAGGATTACTGGAGCAGACGCAGCAGGTTCTGCGGCATCTGGTTTGCCTGTGCAAGCATGGCTACACCGGACTGAACCAGGATCTGCTTGGAGGTGAAGGCGGTCATTTCCGCAGCCACGTCAAGGTCAAGCAGGGTGGAGCGTGCCGATTCAGTGTTTTCCTGCGTGGAAGCAAGGTTCTGACCAGCAAAGTCCAGACGGTTCTGCGAGGTGCCAACTGCAGCACGTGCGCGCTGCAAGTCGTCAATTGCCCGGGTAACAACTTCAACAGTGTTCTGAGCAGCGGCAGCGGTTGCAATATCAACAGTTGCGTCATTCAGAGCTGTTTCAGTGCCACCAACGCCGGTTCCAAGGGATCCGGAGTCAACAGATGTCAGGCTGATCGACAGGCGGTCATTTGCGGTGTTACCGCCACCAACCTGGAACTCGATGCTGTTTGCCAACTGCTGACCATTATCGGCTGCCATGGTGACGACGTTACCGGCAGCAGAGTCAAGGCCTGAGCCATTGAAGTCGGTGTCGGTGCCGAAGTCGGATGCACCGGTGTTATCGGCGCGGATTGCGGCGACCGAAGCCGAGAAGTTGGTGTTAACCGTGAAGCTCAGACCAAGTTCGTCAAAGTTCAGGGTTGCGCTTTCGCCTGCGCCAATCGCCGTGGTGCCGGCCGTCCGGAAGTCGGTCACGTCGATCGACTGGGTGCGGTCAGCGGCGCCATCAATGGTGCTGGTGACGGTCATGATGACCTGATCGCCGGCGCCGTAATTGATGTTCACAGTGAAGCTGTTGTCAGTGACTGTGTTGGTATTGGTATCAGTTGCCCAGTAGTTGTTGTCGGTGATGGCAAAGTTGTCAAAGCCGTTCACGGCAACAAGGGCTTCACCGCCCTGACCGGCAGCAAGGTCGCCGAACTCGATAGCGACATCGCCACCGTTACCCAGCAGCTGAATGCCGTTGAAGTTGGTGGAGGATGCGATACGGTCGATCTCGTCACGCAGTTCTGTGAATTCGTCGTTCAGGAAGCCGCGTTCGGTATCGGACAGGTTGCCCGAAGAAGACTGAACAGCCAGCGTCTTCATACGCACCAGGATGTCATCAATGGTTGCCATACCGCCATCGGCGATCTGGAGCATCGAGTTGGCCTGGCCAACGTTAACTGTTGCCGTTTTAAGTGCCTGGGTGGTTGCGTTCAGACGTGCACCGATGGCCATGGAAGCGGCATCGTCACGTGCGGAAACAACACGGGTACCAGAAGACAGTTTCGACAGCGAGCGGGTCGCCATCTCGTCAGATGCGGAAAGGTTACGGTGCGCAACGTTCGCAGCGTAGTTCGAAATGATATTGAGAGCCATATTGTAACTCCTACATGGATAGCTCTGGTGGACATGTCCACCAAAAAAGTCTGGCAAGCGCCAGTGCTGCAATTGCAGCCTGCGCAGTCATCCTGACTGCACTAAGCAAAGCCTAGCTTTATCATGCTATACTTAAGGTTGATGTGTTGTCTATGAAAAACTTAAGCAACCATTAATGGGTACTTTTGATCATTAATCATGAAAATGAAAATGAAAAAGGGGGCGGTTATGACCGCCCCCTTTGTAAGGTCGATTAAGACTAAGTGCGATGTTATCCCTGAAGCAGACGCAGCAGGTTCTGCGGCATCTGGTTTGCCTGTGCAAGCATGGCCACACCGGACTGAACCAGGATCTGCTTGGAAGTGAAGGCGGTCATTTCCGCAGCTACATCAAGGTCCAGTAGGGTGGAGCGTGCCGATTCAGTGTTTTCCTGGGTGGAAGCGAGGTTCTGACCGGCAAAGTCCAGGCGGTTCTGATAGGTGCCGATATTGGCGCGCGCGCGTTGCAGGTCGTCAATTGCGCGTCCGATAACTTCAACAGCACTTTGTGCATTCGCTGCCGTATCGATCGCGTTGTCGGTAAGATCTGCAATAGAGTCCTGCGTGCCGGCGGAACCGGATCCAAGAGTCTCAGAGTCGACCGCGGTAAACGAAATTGCCAGACGATCATTTGCCGTATTGCCAGCGCCAACCTGGAAGTCGACGGTTTGTTGCAATTGCTGACCGTTATCGGCCGCCATTGTGACGACGTTGCCAGCAGCAGAGTCAAGGCCCGAGCCATTAAAGTCCGTGTCAGTGCCAAAGTCGGATGCACCGGTGTTATCAGCGCGGATTGCAGCAACCGAAGCCGAGAAGTTGGTGTTGACCGTGAAGGTCAGACCGAGTTCATCGAAGTTCAGTGTCGCATTGTCACCGGCACTGATCGCGGTCGTTCCACCCGTGCGGTAATCGGTGATATCGATCGACTGGGTACGGTCAGCGGCGCCATCAATGGTGCTGGTGACGGTCATGATGACCTGGTCGCCGGCGCCGTAATTGATGTTCACAGTGAAGCTGTTGTCAGTGACTGTGTTGGTATTGGTATCAGTTGCCCAGTAGTTGTTGTCGGTGATGGCAAAGTTGTCAAAGCCGTTCACCGGAACAAGCGCTTCGCCACCCTGACCAGCGGCAAGGTCGCCGTATTCAAGCGCAACGTCACCGCCATCACCGAGCAACTGAATGCCGTTGAAGTTGGTCGAAGATGCGATACGGTCGATTTCCTCGCGCAGCTGAACGAATTCGTCGTTCAGGAAGCCGCGTTCGGTGTCCGACAGGTTGCCGGACGATGCCTGAACGGCCAGCGTTTTCATACGCACAAGAATGTTGTCGATGGTTGCCATGCCGCCATCTGCAATCTGCAGCATCGAATTGGCCTGGCCGACGTTAACCGTTGCCGTTTTAAGCGCCTGTGTCGTTGCATTCAGTCGGGCGCCAATCGCCATCGACGCTGCATCGTCACGTGCGGAAACAACACGGGTACCAGAAGAAAGCTTTGCAAGCGACCGTGTCGCCATCGTGTCCGAATTGGTCAAGTTGCGATGGGCGACGTTCGCTGCATAGTTGGAAATAATATTGAGAGCCATTTTTTTCCTCCTACACGGATAAGACTGAATGGCCCGGCCATTCGATCTCTCGGCTACATTGCCTTGTGGAACATCAAAGCAATGCGCGTGCCAGTTATGCTAGGCAAAAATTACAGGTCATGCTGCACGGAGTATTTCTCGTTCGGCAGAATATGCTGCCAGGCGACCTGACGGCCGGTATCGACAAGAATGGGAGCGCGTAGGTTGGTTGACATCGTGATGCCCTGGCCGCCCGGTGCGCTGCGGATCGTCACAACCATCAGAATAGCCATGTCCGCGCTGTCAATCGCCAGGCTTTTTTGCGCATTCGTAAGGTCTTTTTCTGCGTAGATGCCGCTTTCCATATTATAGGGTGCGACGATGAAGGACAGATTGGCGTCCGTCAGGCTTTGATACAGTTTGAACTGATCAAGCGACGTGTTCGGGATATTCGCCAGACCGAAGACATGATGTTCAGGAAAGCCAAGAAGGCCAACCGGCATATAAATGCCCTTGTCCCAACTGAATTCGATATCGCCAAAGCGTGTTTCCACTGTGACGGATTCAGGTGTTCCGTTTTCGGCGACGTTTTCGGTATCCATTCCCGTTATACTCCGGCGGTCGAAAAGTTCTGTCTGCTTGCACGTTATGCGCTATTAAGCGGACAAAACAGTTAAAGAAGCAATTAAATATCGAGGCCCAGCCCCCATTAACATGCTTGCAATGGCAGATCAGAATTCAAAAGATGCTTCAGGCAAGATATCAGAAAGATCGCATTCTTTCAAAAACTTGCAATTGAATGTTCCCCCGAATTCCCCGTCATCTCAAAGAACAACCGCACTTTTCGAAACCTTTGCCACCATCCGTGAACCCGGAATGATTGCCCGGATGCCGTGAAACAGTGCCATGTTTTCGAAAATAGCGGTTGTCATCACATTCATGTTAATGAGGTCTGACCCGTTGAATAATCAACGCAAATAGTTAGCCAAAGATAAATCTGACGCCCGCGAAATGGCAATAAAGCTTGCTTGCAGGGCAGTTTCATACTGCGACAGTTCGGCAAGGGTCAGCGGCACGTCAACAGTTTCAATGTCACTGATCGCCTGGGCAGCAAAAACCTTGAAGTCCTGATGGCGTGTTTCAAACCGTTCGACATTGGCGATATCAAGCCCGATCTGGCCCTGAACATTGGGCAGATCGTTGATGGCTTCGTTGATAAAGCCAATCGCAACCGTCATTGCATCCTGATCTTCGGTGCCGGCTGCAATGCCAAGCCCCTGGATCAGTTTCTGGAATGCCGGATTGTCGGCCAGAATGCCATAAGAGACGTTGTATTGTTCATCGACACGCACTTCGAGGATTTGCTTGTCGCCGTCATAATAATCGGCATCCGGACGCGGGTTCGGGATCTTTTCCATCCCCAGTTTGGTCAGGAAATCACCCGCACCGCTTTCGGTGATCGTAATTGTCCCGTTGCCGACATTTTCGATATTGAGCAACGGATTGCCTTCACCGCCAAAACCGCGCAGCGATGCAATCGCGCCATTGGTCGTGACACTGTTGATGGCATCGAGAATATCGTCAATGTCATCGGTCGCAGCGTTATAGTTGACGTTGGTTGTGACACTGTTGCCATCAACATCGGTGCTGACGATCTGAAGCTGTCCGGTGGTAACGCCAAGTGCGGCAAGGGTCGTCGTGCCGGTCAGCGCAACGTCAAGGTTGCTCATATAGTTGTCGGGGGCGCCGATCTTGTCGATATCGACAGCCGGGTCTTCGGAACGGCCGCCGGCAAACAAATAGCGGCCGTCAAGATTGGTGTTGAGCAGGTTGGCGATCTGCTGCAAGGCCTGTTCGGCCTCGTCCATGATGTTGACGTCGTCGGCCTGCTGGGCCGAACTTGCCTGAATAAGCAGCGTCTTCATCTGGGTTGCAATTTCCAGCATGCTGTCAACAGCCGTTTCCATGCTTTGCAAACGCAGCTTGGCCTGTGTCGTGTTGCGCAGATACTGCTCGGTACGGGTATATTCGCCCTCAAGATTGAGCAGGCGCTGGGCACTGTCGGCAATACCGGCATAGTCGCGCGATTTATAACCGCTCGATGCCTGGTTCTGCAAATCCGTTACCTTGGCCGCGTTCCGGATCGCCAGATCCGACAACAAGGTATGGTTTGTATAGGTTGCGACACGAGATACCATGATATCCTCACTTCATAAGCCGCAGTTTAAACTGCATTGAGCAATGCATCAAACATTTCATCAACCGTAGAGATCACCTGGGCTGATGCTGTATAGGCGCGCTGGAAGATGATGAGGTCTGACATCTCTTCATCAAGGTTGACGCCTGCTTCGTTCTGGATGCGGGTGCTCAGATCCGTGACCAGTCCGGACTGGAATTCATAGGAGCTTTCAGCCACCTTGGTCTTGGTCGCAGCGGTTGCAACGATGCCGGCTGCATAATCGGTCAGCGACGTGCGTTCACCAGACAGACCGTCGGTTGCTTCGAAATCGATATCGGTGCGTTCAAAGGCGTGGCTTAGCGAAAGGGCCGCGCTGTTGTCGCCTTCATGGACACCGAACTGAATGCCAAGCCCAAGCACCGTGGTCAGGGCGTCCGCATTCGGCAGGCCGCTGTCGGTGAAATAGAATGCATCGCCATCGGCATCGGTGACGCTAAGCTTGTAGCCACCGATCTGGCTGTCAAACACGACTTCGGCGGTAATGTTGTTATCGGTCAGGGTTGCGCTGTTATTGATCGCATCGGCGATATCCTGAAGCGATGAGGTGCTGTCATAGGTGATGTTGACATCGGTGAACTCGCCACTGACCGTAAGGGTATAGTTCAGGGGCGGCGGCACCAGCGGACCCAGGTTGGGAATGGCATTGTCCGGATTGACCACTGCGGTCGTGGTTTCATAGGTGTCGGCATTCATCTGACCGCGCACAATTCGTGACGGGTCGTTCTGAATGGCCGAGGAAACGCTCATATTCCCGGAAAGGTTCGGCTGGTCCTCTGTCAGGCCAAGCTTACTTGACAGAGCACCGGAATCGGTAACCGTCAGGTTGGCGTTATATTCAATGACAAGACGATAGCGATCACCATCCTCGACGATAAAGGCCGTAGACTCTGAATCCGCGACGGTCATGCCGGCCCCCTGCAGGGCCGTACGGATATTGTCACGGATGTCTTCAAGGGAATCTGTTGCCGTGTAATTGACGGTGACCCCGCCAACCAGCACGCCGGACCCAGCCGAGATCGTAAAGGAATTGGCCGTAATATTCAGCGCGTCGGTCGAGCTGCGTTGTGCTGACGTCGTAATGGTGTCCGACTGCTTGACGGTCGCGATAAAGTCGTTCAGGCCGAAATAGTGCGACATGCCCTGTTTGCGACCGTCACCGGTGGTGATCTGACTGTCCATTTCGTTGATGGCAACACGGTTGCCATCTGTGCCTTCGATGACAAGCTTGTTGTCAATCAGCGACGCCGTCAGATAGCTGCCAGCATCGGAGTTGTTGATGGCATCAACAATGCCCTGAACTGTCGCCGGGGTCGTCGGCAATGCGATATCGGCCCAGCTGTCACTTGCGACAAGCTGCCCGTCGGCATCCAGTGCCGCCACGCGAAACGCACCGGTTGCAGTCAGCGGATCACTGGCTGCGACGATACGGTTACCGGAAAGGTTGGCTGGGGGCGGGAATGCGGTGCCTTTGTTATGCTCTTCATTCAGGGCATCGCGCAATTCGCCGGCAAGTTCGTTCACCTGATCGTTGATGGCCGGGATTTCAGCATCACGCATTTCAAACAGGCCCTTGAGCGTACCGGTACGCAGGGTGTCTGTGATGTCTTCACCGTTTAGGGTGATACCGGAACCTCCGGTTCCAGGTTCGAAGCCGGCCGTTTGGGTAAAGGTCAGTTTGTTCGGCGTGCGATCAAGCAGGGTGTTCGCACCCGCCGCCGAATAAATCACCATCGAACCGTCGCTGCGGCTAAACGTGGTAATATCAATGATCTTGGATAGCGCGTTGAGTTTCTGGTCGCGCTGGTCTTCAAGCTCGGTGGTCGGCTGCCCAAGGTTCTTGAGGCGGATGATGCCGGTATTCAGATCGGCAATCTGGCTGAGCAGCGTATTGGCGGAATTGACCTCGTCCGTGATCTGGTCGTCGATGTCATCGCGCATATCCTGAAGCTGACTTGACAGCTTCTCGAAGGATTCAACAACCTGAATGGCGCTTTCGATGGCCTCGATCCGGGGTGAATTCTGGTCCGGGGTGACGCCAAGCTGTTCAAACGCATCGGCAAGATCGTTGATGCGCTGACTGATCGCTGCATCAGACTGAACCGTGCCAAACAGCGTCTGGACACGCTGAAAAAACTCGTAGCGCGCTTCTTCGCGACCGGCTTTGCCCAGTTCACCGCGAACTTCGCGCAGAAGGCCTTCATTGACGTTGCGATAGATGTCGGCGATCTGGGACCCGGCACCCGTGCCATCGAGTGTCAGGGTTTCCTGCCCGGCAATCTTTTTGGAATAGCCTTCGGTATTCACGTTCGAAATGTTCGAAGACGTGATGGCTATGCGTGCCTGGGCCGTGTTGAGGCCGGAAATCGCAGTATTGAGTGCCTGGGTCAGTGACATGATACGCGCCTTTACACTTAGAGCGTTTCATTGACGCTGTATGCGCCGCCGGATTTGTTTAACGTACGCCCGTAACCGCCAAGCGATGCCTTACTGGTTTTCGCCGACCGGTTATAGGTGGTGCAGTCTTCCTTGGCCTTGTCATTTACAGCGCGGACAATGGCCTGAACGACACGTTCATTGGTCGCCTTGGCTGCCTGGAGTGCCGTCATGTTGCGACGGGCGGCTTCCTGGAACTCGGCCTGGAGTTCACGCAGTTCAGCGCGATCTTCTTCGGGCATGGCACGAAGTTCTTCACCGCGGCCGCGCAATTTCACGACCAGCTGCTCATACTGCATCGACAGGGCAGATTTTTCCGACAGGAACTGCTCATATTCGCCGCGTGACAGCGTCCGCAGCCCCGTGGTTTCACGTTCCAGCAGGGACATGAGGTCATAAGTGACGCTTTTCAGTTCTGTAACCAACTCTTGAGTGGTCATTTTTTACCCCTCCTGGATTTTGAGGATCTCGCGTGTGACAGCATCTGCAATTCCGATGCCACCTGCGCGGGTCATTTCTTTGGCATATTCATCAACCAGCATAGAGCGCATCATCGTTTCGCCGTGACCACCACCAAACATTTCGTTGGTTTCGATCCCGGAAAACATGTGGCTCAGCATCTGGCCGAGGAACATGGATTCAAATTCTTCACCGGCTTTGCGGGCTTCGGCTTCGGTCTTGATGTGACCATCCGTAAGCGAACTCATCCGCGCGGCCATATTGTTCTGGGTGCCGTATTGTGCGCTGGCCTGGGCCTGCGCCATCAGGGCAGTTGCGCCGTCGGTCATCATCACATCACCTCGATTTCGGCCTGAAGGGCGCCCGACGTCTTGATCGCCTGCAAGATGGTGATCATGTCGCGCGGCCCGACGCCAAGGCTGTTAAGGCCATTGACCAGTTCCTGAAGGCTGACACCGCCATCCATGATGCCAAGTTGGTTGTCTTCGCCTTCGTCAACCGCAACATTGGTGCGATCAACCGTCTGGGTGGTGCCGGTCTGCGAGAAAGGTGACGGCTGGGAAACCTGCTGGGTTTCGGTGACCCTGATGGTCAGATTGCCCTGCGCAATGGCAACGCGGTTGATCCGGACATTTTCGCCCATGACAATGGTGCCGGTATTTTCGTCAATCACCACGCGGGCAATCTGGTCGGGTTCAACACGCAGCTGTTCGATATCGGTCAGCAGCGAAACCACATTCTGATTATAGCGTTCCGGGATGCTCAGTCGCACGGTGCCCGGATCGCTCGGGCGGGCGGCGACTTCGCCCAGATAGGCATTAATTGCATCCGATACGCGGCGCGCAGTGGTAAAATCAGGGTTGCGCAAGACAACAGACATGTCCTGCATGGAATTCAGGTTGAAATCGATTTCGCGTTCGACAATCCCGCCATTGGCAATGCGGGCCGAGGTCGGAACACCTTTGACAACCGTTTCGGCATTGCCGCCGGCCGAAAAGCCGCCAACCGCCAGATTGCCCTGGGCCACGGCGTATACTTCGCCATCCGCACCAACCATCGGGGTCACAAGAAGTGTACCGCCCTGAAGGCTTTCAGCCGTACCGATCGCGCTGATATTGACGTCGATGCGCGAACCCTGACGGGAAAATGGCGGCAGGGTCGAGGTCACCATAACAGCTGCGATATTGTCAGAATCAAGGTCGTCGATCTGATCGCGCACATTGATGCCAAGACGTTCGAGCATGGCCACAAGGCTCTGACGGGTGAAGTCGGCATCGCCAAGATCATCACCGGTGCCGTTCAGGCCAACCACAAGACCGTAACCAACCAGCATGTTGTCACGTACGCCTTCGAAATCGGCGATATCCTTGATACGTGACTGGGCCTGCGCCGGTGCAGTGCCAAGCTGCAAGACGGCGAACAAGCCAAGTGCGACGACCATTGTCGCTTTGCGTGCTGTTTTGCCAAGACCTGTGATCATATTCTCAATTCCGCTTTGACGTGGGATGCAACTGCATCCGGCAAATGGTGCGATTGAAGATGTGAACCGCGTTTGTCAGCTGTTTTGCGAAAATCATGCCAAGTGAGGCTTTCCGCGCGCTATCGGACCAAGCCCGCAGAAAATGGCGGCAAAACATGTCCATATGCAGATATGGGCCTGCGCCGGGGCGATTGTTTCGTCCAACCCGGCATTTTTTTCCCGTTGCGCGCGTCCCGCGATTGAGGGAGACTCCACTTTTCCAGTGAACTGAACGGTAAACGGTTATGTTCAGTCTGGCGAACAGGGCGCGCAATGCCGACATGGCAGAAACCGGGTGCCTGTTTGCGATAATGAATATGATCTTACCACAACGAGACGGATACGGGTCATGAAGGTTAGCGGATCCAAAGCAACCGGGACGAGCGGAACATCACGCAAAAAGGCGTCAGGGTCATCTGGCGGCAGCGGTTTTGCCGATACCATGCGTTCGCTTGACTCGTCGGGCGATGCCGGTGGTTCTGTCGGTGTCCACAGTACGGGCAGTGTCAGCGCCCTTGATGCCCTGCTTGCGCTTCAGCAAAGCGGGGATGCATTGGACTCCCCGCGCAAGGCCGCCGTGCTGCGTGCCAAAAGTCTGCTGGAACAGCTTGAAGCTGTTCGGGACGGTTTGCTGAGCGGGGCGCTTTCTGGTCCGCGTCTCAAGCAACTTGTCGGTCTGATGGATCAACAGCGCGAAATGATTGATGATCCTGAACTTTCCGCGGTTCTCGACGAGATTGACCTGCGGGCACGGGTCGAACTTGCAAAACTTGAGGTTTCAGGCCTGATCTGACTGTTTAATTTACAGTATTTTTCAGCTGAAAATCGCAGTTTTCTGCCCGTTTGGTGGCAATTTACGATTTATTTGTTCAATCGGCTTGCACCACCCGCTGGCTCCCTCTATATTGCCGCGCGATCGATGAGTCCTGTATAGAGGGCATACATGACTATCACACTACCACCTGACTATCGTCCTGCTGAGGACGAAGAGTTCATGAACCCGCGCCAGCGGGAATATTTCCGGCAGAAACTTCTGACCTGGCGGGCAGAACTTCTGCACGAATCTTCGGAAACATTAGCGAACCTGCAAGATGGCGGGCTGCAAGAACCTGACCTGACCGACCGTGCGTCGGCTGAAACGGACAGGGCGCTTGAGCTTCGCACTCGTGACAGGGCGCGCAAGCTTATTTCAAAAATTGATGCTGCTTTGCGTCGAATTGAAGACGGGTCATATGGTTACTGTGAAGAAACCGACGAGCCGATCAGCTTGAAAAGACTTGAAGCTCGTCCAATTGCAACCCTGAGCATTGAAGCCCAGGAACGCCACGAACGGATGGAGCGCACGCGTCGCGACGACTGATCGCGCCGGGTGACCAAAAGATCAGGAGCCGTAAAGTCGGCCCTTACCATGTAACATCATGGTCTTGTGGGAGATTACTGGTTAGGGATAACCAAATTCAAAAGCCCGGCCCTTTGGCCGGGCTTTTCCCGTTTTTGGACCGGACGCAAAAAAAAAGACCGCCGGCAAAGGGCGGTCTTTTCGGATGTCGTGGTCGTCTTTTGTATCCTGCCTGACAGGAACCCGGGAATACGGATCAGACAGGGATCATAGACGCTGCCTTAGAACGGCAGAATGATATCAAGCACTTCGCTGCCATAGCGCGGCTGCTGGACATCGGAAATGGTGCCGCGTCCGCCGTATGAAATGCGGGCTTCGGCGATCTTGTCATAATTGACTTCGTTGGCCGAACTGATATCGGCAGCGCGGATGACCCCGGCAATCTGGACTTCACGGACTTCGCTGTTTACCCGGATTTCCTGACGCCCGTGGATGACATAGTTTCCGTTGGGCAGGATCTGGATCACGATGGCCGCAACGCGAAGGTCGATGGCTTCGGTTCGGTCAAGCGACCCGGTACCACGGTTGGACGTGTTGCTGTCCATATTGAACATGTTGCTCGGATCGATCGTCTCGGGCAGAACTTTGGTGAATTCGGACTCAAGCCCGAACAGGTTCGGCACTGCCAGGTCTTCGCTGTTGGTGCGCGACCGGGTTGTGGTGTTGGCCAGTGCCGCACTGTCAGACATGTCGACAACAACGGTCAGGATGTCGCCAACCTGATTGGCGCGCTGATCCTTGAAGAATGACCGTGCCCCGGCCCGCCACAGCGAGTTCGGGTTGCTTTCGGCAAGTTGCGGTGCAGGCATCGGCAGGCTGACCGGGCGATAGCTTTCCGACTGGGTCGGATTGTCGATCGAGGACAGTTTCGGCGGTTCGCCGACTTCCGAAAGACGTTTCATCGCATTGCAGCCCGAAAGCAGCGCTGTTGCGCCGATCAGGCCGGTGACAAGCGCAAGGCGCCGCCAAGAATTCTGTGTGGTTTTACTAGGCATGGGGTCCTCCTGGGTTCCTGCGCCTATTTACGCAAGGATCATGCCAGTTCGCATGCCCTGATCTGGGAAAAGCTTGCCGGGTGGTACAGGGACAACGGGGCAGGAGACGACGGTACGGGGAGTGCGGCGTAGGCACGCCCTATTGCGACATGGCGGGCAGGGCGCGGACTTCGTTTTCGGCAACAACTTCAACCTGGATGGTTTTGTTGCTTGATTGATTGATCACGCGGATCACGTCCCCTTTTGACCCGTTTTCAAGCGCCTTGCCGCGGGCGGTCAGTGACATGTTTGCCGTGACCAGCCTGATGGTGACCAATGCACCGCGACGCACCAGGATCGGATTGGTCAGATCGCGGAACAAAAGCGGCTCGTTCGGTGTGCCGGCCCGCACAACTTCCTTGCCGATCACATCATTGATATCGCGGATCGCCCCGGACGGAACGCGTTCGGATCGGAAATCACGATATTCAACCTGGTCAGGGCGAATGATCTGGCCGCGTGACACCGGTTCGACCAGAACCGGCACGGATGACAGCGGGTAATATTTGCCGCTGATGCGATATGTGCGTTGCTGGGCGGTTTGCGCGGCCGCCGTGACGCTGGCGACAAAACGCTGGGTGCGCGAATTGACTTCAAGTGCGGTCACATCAACATTGTTCAGCGCATCAACCGGCAGATGGATCTGGAAATTCTCGCTCGACAGGTCAACGGTGAACGGGCGCTGGATGCCATGGTCAACCAGGGCGATTTCAACCGCATCGCGGATTTCATCAATGGTGATGATCTGGCTTGCGCGTGTTACCAGAACCTGATCGGCGGTGGTGCGCGGCCGCCAGTTGATGTTGTGGCGCTGGGCGATGCCATAAAGCCAGCGGTAATCAAGAACAACCTGCTTGCCCGGTTGCGGCGCATGGGCAACGGCGATATCGGCCTGTTGCGGATCAATGCCGGTAAACAAATCCCCCAGCGTCACATACTGTCCTTCGACCAGCGCATCTGGTTTCAGAAGGATGTTGGCTTCGAGTTGCTGGCTGTTATTGCGCGAATTGCCACCGTTCGAGGATTGCGCAAAGGCCGTCCCGACCGGAACAATAAGCGACATAATCGCGAGCGAGAGGATTATTTTCTTTATTTTCATGCGCCTAGGGTCAGGGCCTGTTTGTTTTCGTGTGACAGTCAATCAGGTTTGCGCTGACTTAAAAAGCAAAACCGCAAAAAAGATATGATCTTTCGGGATCTTGCGACCAGTCAACCCGTACCGATCCGACCGGCTTTGCAGACAGCCATTATGTTTGAAAACCCGGTTTTGTGCCGTATTCGGGGCGTTGCCGGGCAACGTGCCTGAGGCTTGCAAACATAACGGTTGCCATTGCATCGGATGGCATCGGATCGGGCCACTATAGCATGGAACAGTATACGTGGCGTAAATACAGTTTGCGCAAGTACGCGATGGATCAGACCGCGACTTGCGCACACAAACTGCATTACCGATATCGCGAAATTAACGCAGGTTACTGACTGCGCTCATCATTTCGTCGGTCGTGGAGATGGATTTGGAATTCATTTCATAGGCACGCTGTGCCTTGATCAGGTTGGTGATTTCCTGAACCACGTTGACGTTCGATGATTCAAGATATCCCTGCTGAACTGTGCCATATCCGACATCACCCGGTGCGCCGGTATTGGCCTGACCCGATGCCTCGGTTTCAAGGAAAAGGTTGTCACCCAGCGCATCAAGACCGGCCGGGTTGATAAAGGTTGCAAGCTGGATCTGACCCAGATTGGAAAGCGCGACCTGACCATCGATCTCGGCATAGACTTCGCCGTTGGTATTGATGGTCACGGATGTCGCGTTGCTGGGCACGGTGATGCCTGGCTGAACCGCATAGCCATCCTTGGTGACCAGCGCGCCATTGGCATCAAGTTTCAGCGTACCGTCACGGGTATAGGCGGTTTCACCACTTGGCAGGTCGATCTGAAGATATCCGCGGCCCTGAATGGCGATATCAAGTTCGTTTTCCGTCAGGGTCAAAGTACCCTGACCCATATAACGGCCGATTGCCGCGGTCTTGACACCCAGACCGACCTGAACACCGGTGGGCACAATGGTACCGGTATCAGATGACGGCGAACCGGCACGGCGCAGGTCCTGATACAGCAAGTCCTGGAATTCGGCGCGCTGGCGTTTATAGCCGGTGGTGGTCATGTTGGCGATGTTGTGCGATGTGACGTCCACATTGGTGGACTGGGCCTGCATCCCCAAAGCACCGATATCAAGTGACCGCATCTGTCTTCTCCTTGGCTTGCGCTGTTTGTGCGCTTAATTTCCGTAAAAGGGGTTCAGCGACCGGATCAGGCGCGAACATCCCCGAGTTTGCTGATCATGTTACGCATGCGCTCGTTCTCGCTTTCAAGAGAGCGGGTAACAGACTGATAGGTCCGCAAAACGTCGATCATCTGCGTCATGGCGCTGATCGGATTGACGTTTGATTTTTCAAGTGCGCCCTGAACAATGCCGGCATTGTCGACCTGTTCGATGGTGACTTCCTGGTCATCGCCAGCCTGCAGGCTGGGGGCACGATAAAGGGTGTTTCCTGTAACCACCATGCGCTGGACGTTATCAACCGATACGACCTGCAATTTGCCGATCTGGCCGATATCGGTCGAAACGGTGCCATCGCCCTTGATTTCAATCTGGCCATCCGCCTGATTGAAGAAAAGCGGCTGACCGGCATCGCTCAGAACAGGATAGCCGTCATTGGTGATCAGCTGCCCGCCCGGATCCAGCGTGAAATTGCCGTTGCGCGTATATTGAACGCCCGACGGGGTTTCGACGGCAAAGAACATGTCCGGCTGGCTGAGTGCGACATCAAGCGGGCGGTTGGTATGTTCAATATTGCCGACCGTTGTATTGCGATATTGGGAAATGTCCTGAACAAGGGAAATTTCACGTTCGCCGCGGAACGGAGCGTCTTTGTTTTTCGCAATCCAGTCGGTGAACATCATGCGCTCTTCTTTGTACCCGGTCGTGTTCATGTTCGCCAGGTTCTGCGAGATGTTGTTCATCATGCTGCGAAGTGTCTTCTGACGAGACAGCGCGATATATGAAACGTTTTCCATAGTCAGTATCCCATTTGGGGGCAGTGATTTGCCCAACACAAATGCGAAAGCCGTGCCAGAGTTATCAAGTAACTGAAAAATAACAATTAAATTTGAATTCGGCATTTGTTGCCGAGGTGGATTTCACCATGTCTGGCAGAAACTGCCGTGATCAGGACGACAAGCAGGGACAAAGTTTTCCGGGTGGCCGCGCGGCAGTTCTTTCCGATGTCGCCCGGATGTCGCCCGGAAAAGGGCGGGAACGGGATCGGGAACGGTATTTTGTTTATCCGGGCCCGCTCAAATCAGCAGGAACGCATGCCCATATTGATGGTAGTGGCCAGATGGTGCGGCCAGATGGCGCCGTAAGGCGGCGCGGTCAGATGGGCCGGGTGTCGCGTTGGTCGACCGAACGCAAGTGTGATTATCGCATCGTCCGTCACAGCATCGTGGTCGATTGATGTTCCTATGGTCGCCATCAGGTCATCGGGGCGTCGGGCCGGATGGCATGGAATTGTTGGTCGGTATGCGTGGCCCTTTGGCGATGGCAGTGACCGATCGGCAAATTTCACCTGATGACAGCTTTGACAGGCGAATGACAAAGCTGAGCCATGGGGCCGAACCATGGTGCCAAACCGTGATGCAACTCACGGTCTAAGCTATGGGAAACGAAACGGATTTTTAACGTGATAGCGTTATGGCTGGTATTCCGGCACAGTGTTTGCTGGATATAACGGCATAACTTCAAGCGCAGGAATTTGCGAAGCTATGGGCGACGACGTCGACGAAATCGATATGGATGAAGGTGGCGGTGGCCGCAGCAAGAAGATGCTTGTTGTGGTGATCCTGCTTGTGTTGCTGCTTCTTGGTGGTGCGGCGGCGGCCTATTTTACCGGGCTGCTTCAGCCGGTGATTGATATGCTGACCGGCGGTGACGGCGCGCAGACCGAAGAAGTGATTTCCGAAGATTCCATCGAAGAAGCACCGGGCGTTCCCGAGAATGTCGGCTTTGTGGATTTGCCGGAAATTCTGGTCAACCTCAATACTGGCGCAGGCAAGCAAAGCTATCTGAAAATTCGTGTCAGCCTTGAAGTTGCCGATCAGGCAATGCTGCCGCAGGTGGAACAGATGATGCCGCGCATTGTTGACAATTTTCAGGTCTATCTTCGGGAATTGCGGCCCGAAGATCTGTCGGGCTCCGAAGGCATGTTCCGGTTGCGTGAAGAATTGCTGATCCGGGTCAGTGCGGCGGCAAAGCCTGCAAAAATTAACGACGTTCTGTTTAAGGAAATGCTGGTACAATAAGCCTGTACCGGTGCGAATGCCAAAATCAGGAAGCAATCGCTGATGGCTGATGAAGAAGATGATGATGCACTCGCCGCTGAATGGGAAGCCATGGCGGGTGGAGATGACGAGGGTGGAGACGACGGCGGCGAGGATATGGCCGCCGAATGGGAATCCATGCTCGGCGATGACGATGAAGACGACGGTGGCGGCGATGATATGGCCGCCGAAATGGGCGGCGGTTCTGCGCGTGTTCTGAACCAGGACGAAATCGACAGCCTGCTTGGCTTTGACGATGGTTCGGGGGCGGGTGACCAGTCGGGCATCCAGGCGATCATCAACTCGTCGATGGTGGCCTATGAACGTCTGCCGATGCTCGAAGTCGTCTTTGACCGCCTTGTGCGTATGATGTCGACATCGCTTCGTAACTTCACATCCGACAACGTCGAAGTGTCGCTTGATAACATCCTGTCGCTGCGCTTCGGTGATTATCTGAACTCGATCCCGCTGCCTGCGATGCTGGGCGTGTTCAAGGCGGAAGAATGGGACAACTACGGGCTTCTGACGGTTGACTCGGCCCTGATCTATTCGATCGTGGACGTGCTGCTGGGCGGGCGTCGCGGTACGGCGGCAATGCGTATTGAAGGCCGCCCCTATACCACGATTGAACGCAACCTTGTCGAACGGATGATCCATGTGGTCCTTGGGGACCTTTCGGCTGCGTTCGATCCGCTGAGCCCGGTGACCTTCCGGTTTGAACGACTTGAAACCAACCCGCGTTTTGCCACCATTGCCCGTCATGCCAACGCCGCCATCGTGGCCAAGTTGCGCATTGATATGGAAGACCGTGGCGGGCGGCTTGAACTGCTGATCCCGTATGCGACGCTCGAACCGGTTCGTGAACTTCTGCTTCAGATGTTCATGGGTGAAAAGTTCGGCCGTGACTCAATTTGGGAAAACCACCTCGCAAACGAACTGTGGCAGACCCATGTTAACCTGTTAGCAGTGCTGGACGAACAGGTGATGTCACTTGGGGATGTGCTCAATCTTGAAGTTGGCAACCGTCTGGTTCTTAATACCAGTCCGACCTCGCCGGTTGAGGTTCGGTGTGGCGATGTCCCTCTGTTCAAGGGCATGATGGGACGTAAAGGTGATCGTATCGCCATTCAGGTGCGTGATCGTGCGCGCATAACCGAGGAAGACAAGTGATGGACTTCGCGTTCTACCTGGATCTTTTGATGATCGTCCTGCTGGTGGTGACGATCGTCTATGCGATCATTTTGAACCGCAAGCTCGCGGCATTCCGCCGCAGCCGTGAAGACATGCAGAATTTCCTGACCGCCTTTAACGCGGCCAATGAACGGGCTGAAAGCTCGATCACCGCCCTTAAGGACATGGCTGAGCAGTCCGGCGAAAAGCTGCGCGAAAATATCGAAAAGGCCAGCGGCCTGAACGAAGATCTGAGCTTCATGGTCGATCGCGGCGAAAGCATTGCCAACCGTCTTGAAAAGGCTGCCAGTGACGCCAACGCGGTTCGCCGGTCCGGCGTTTCGGGGGCGGCGGCTTCTGCCGGTGCGGGGGCTGGTGCATCTGATGGCGCGCGTGCCGGCAAGTCTGGCGGTGGCGGGCTTGGGGGCATGATGGGCGGTGGTGCGGATCGTCCTGATGTGATTGATGATCGTGATCGCGTCGGTGTTGAAACGCGCGCCGAGGAACTGGCTGCGCGCATGGTTGGCGAATTTGAACGCAGTGGCAATGCCATGGCCGACCGTGATGACGGGGCGCGTCCGGCATCGGGTGGCAATGGTTCGGGAAGTTATGGCGACGGCAATGGCGGATCTGATCTGTATGATCAGGACGAAGATGCCGGTCGTTCAGAGGCCGAGCGCGAGCTTCTCGCAGCCTTGCGCTCGGTTCGATAAGAGACGGAATTTGGCCGGGATTGCGGTTCCGGTCTTGAGATCATGACATTTCTTTATATCTAAAGAGTGATCGGTCATTCTGACAGAATAAAGATAGTTCGAGCGTGAAGGAGCATGGGCACAAGGTGCCGCATTGCTTAGGTGAATAGATGTCTGGTGTGCGTATCTTGCCATTGGTTGTCCTGGTTGGGCTGATGGTGTTGTCAATGCGGGTGGTAAACCTGTTTTCCGGCGGCGGGGAAGTTGCGACAACTTCTGAGTCCCAGCCTGCTGGTGTCAGCATGGTCCAGATGGCACAGGCCCAGGCACCGGCGCCGACCCCGGGCGCAACCCCGGAAGGCCAGGGGGCAGATGTGTCTGCTGCGGGTCCGGGGCTGGATGATCCGGCCGGACTGACGATGGAAGGAACCCCGCTTGAAGGTGAAGGCGGCCCGAACGATATCGCGCCGACCCTTGGCGGTGACCCGACCCTGTTCACCCAGGAAGAGATTGATCTGCTTCAGAATCTGTCGGTGCGTCGTGGCGAGCTTGACCGTAAGGAACAGCGTCTTGATGAACGCGAAAGCCTGATTGCCGCCGCCGAAGCCCGGATCGATGCCAAGATCGAAGAAATGAAATCCTTGAAAACGGCCATCGAAGGACTGGTCGAAACCAAGGAAGCCCAGGAAGATGATCGGATCAAGAAACTGATCAGCGTCTATGAAAAGATGAAGCCCAAAGACGCGGCCAGGATCTGGAACGATCTGGATATGGATATCCTGTTGCAGGTTGCCCTTGGCATGCGCGAAGCCAATACTGCGGCGGTTTTGTCGCAGATGACGCCGGAACGCGCGCGGGCGTTGACAGCCGAACTGGCATATAAGCAAGATATCAATATGCTGCCATTGCAATAGGGCAAACGAGAAGACGTTGGGGTGGATCTTCGCCTGTTTCAAGTGAAGAACCAGCCAAAATTTCGAGAATAGTCAATGTGATGAGATGATTTGATCTCTGGTTAAAAACCTTGATTAACCAATATTAAATATGTACATCACGATTATTAGGGGCCTTGTCTGTATTCGTAGGAATATGCGGCAAGGGTGGGAGATCAGATAGCTGATGGAGTTGTGAATGGCCGTCGATCCGAATATGCCGATCCTGATTGTGGATGATTACAAAACGATGTTGCGTATCATCCGTAACCTTCTGCGGCAGCTCAACTTTACGAATATTGAAGAAGCGACCGATGGTAGCATGGCGCTTCGTAAGCTGCGTGAAGCTCCGTTCAGTCTTGTGATTTCCGACTGGAACATGGAGCCGATGACTGGCCTTCAGCTGTTGAAGGAAGTCCGTGCCGATGCCAAGTTGAAGGATATGCCCTTCATCATGATTACCGCCGAAGCCAAGACCGAAAACGTCGTTATGGCGAAAAAGGCCGGTGTCTCCAATTACATCGTGAAGCCGTTCAACGCTGAAACGTTGAAAGGCAAAATGAAAACGGTTATTGGCGATTTCTGATCAGGAGCGCGGGGCCTGTGTCCCGCGATACCGCTATGTCCAAAGCGTCCAAGGACGAACTCCGGAAGTTGCTTAACGATCTTCGTGCGCGCCTTGATGGTGACGATCTGAAGGTCGAGCAACTGTCTGATTTGATGGATCAGCTGTCCCGCTTTATGGGGGATGCGCCGTCCGACGATCAGAAACGTCTGTTTGGTGAACTTGATGAATTGTCGGGCATCATCCGCAAGATGAAGTCCGAAATCGCATCGCTTCGTCCCGATGACATCAAGGCCGAATATATCCCGAACGCCACCGATGAGCTTGATGCCATCGTGGATGCGACGGCCGGCGCCACGCATGAAATCCTTGACGCCATGGATGCGCTGGAAGAATTCGCCACGACCTTGCCGCCCGAACAGGCCAAAGTCGTTACCGATGCGACAATGCGTGTCTATGAAGCCTGTAACTTCCAGGACATCACCGGTCAGCGCACGACCAAGGTGATCAAGGCGCTGAAATCCATCGAAGAACGGGTTGAGGGTCTGGTGACTGCATTTGGCGACGAAATTGCCAAATATGCCGCCGCCAATCCAAAGCAGAAAAAAGAACCGGAAGGCGAAGAAGCATTGCTCAACGGGCCGCAGCTTGAGGGCAAAGGCGTTTCGCAGGCTGACATCGACGCGATGTTCAATTAAGTGGCGTTGACATGGCGGAGATAGAGGACGACGGACCAACACCACCATCCCCCCCTGCGAACGGGGCGGTGGCGCTGTTTCTGGCTCTCTATCTTTTGCTGCTTGCCTTTTTTATTCTGCTCAATACCATTTCGACCTTTGAAGAGGTCAAGACCCGCGAAGTGCAGGAAAGCCTTTCCTCTGCCTTTGCAGCCATCCTGCCACCAACCACCAGCCTGCAAACCGTGACCTCGATCGAAGGTCCGGTTGTTGCCGCCGAGGATGTGCAGGAAAAGCTTGGTCAATTGTTTGAGACCGCCATCAAGGTTGTCCGGGTTGAAGTGATTCAGCCCGGCAAACTGATGGAAATCATCATGCATGTCGATCAGCTGTTTGATCCCAATTCCATTCTGATCCGCGAACGTCAGGCAAGCTTTATGAAACAGCTTGCCGCGGTTCTGGCCGATGACGAAGGCTATGCCTCCTACGAGATGGAAATGGTGATGGGCAGCCAGATCGAATCAAAGGGCGTGATTGAAATCGACAACAATCTTCAGATCGCGCGGGCCGGATCGTTTGCCCGCGAACTGATTGATGTCGGCGCGCCCGAAGATCATCTTTATGTCGGCATTGATCCCGGGGCGGACCCGTTCATTGTCACATTCCGTTTCTTCTGGAATTTCGGCCCGAAAGAGCCGCCAACCCCGATTGAACGCACCAATGCCAATGGATCGGACCTGCCTGCCGGGTCGGGCAACGGCAACGGTTCGTCAAACGGTGCAGGCAACGGTGCGCCAAGCGGTACACCGGGCCAGATGATGATCCCGCCGAAAATGGCCATTCCGCTGCCGGGCAACAATCAGCCCGCCGTGAACCAGCCTATTCCGCTTGGACCGCAGGCCGGAGGAGGTGGCTGATGAGCGATGAAGTCAAAAAGGATACCGGACCCAACGGGCCGCCGGTCTGGATGCTCAGCCTTGCGGATCTGATTTCGCTGCTGCTGACATTCTTTGTGATGCTGTTTGCCATGTCCAAGGTCAAGATCGACCGCTGGGACGAGGTTGTTGATGCGCTGTCGCAAAGCATCAAACCAGCCCCGAAGGAAGAAAATGACGAGCCGATGGCAAGTCTGAACATCCCGCGTGTTTATCGCAAACCGGCGATGAACCTTGATTATCTCAGTGCGGTGATTGACGACGCGATTGATGACAACCCGGTACTTGGCGATGCGCGCATGTCGCGCGATGCCGACAAACTGGTCATTTCCCTTCCTGGGGATATTCTTTTTGTTTCGGGCAGTTCGGATATGACCCCCAAGGCAAAGCAGGCCTTGTTCGTGCTTGGCGGTGTTTTGCGCAATATCGGCAACCGCATTGGTGTGCAGGGCCATACCGATCCGCGACCGCTGAGCGGGCGGGGGCAATATGCTTCGAACTGGGAACTGTCACTGGCCCGTGCCGGGGCAGTCGCCAACGAGTTGAAAAGATCGGGCTACACAGATTACATAAATATTTACGGATTTGCGGCATCAAGGTACGACCAGCTTCCGAAGCTGCTTGATGAAGAGGCGCGCTTTGTGATGGCGCGACGCGTTGATATTGTCATCGAGCCGCATGGTGGAAGCGGTATCGGAGGCACGTAAGTATGGCAAAATTTGCCGTGCGCGTCCTGCTGGCGGTTGTAGTCGCGACCACCACGGCAATGTTGTTGCCCGTTAGCGGAATGCGCCCTGCAATGGCCCAGGTAGTGGATCCTGTTATCATCCGCTCCGGGCTGCATAGCGGTTATGGACGAATTGTTCTGCAATGGAACAAGCCGGTCAATTACAGCGCTGAAATCATCGGCAACCAGCTTGTCGTGCGTTTCGACGAACCGCTTGTGGCATCCTTGCGCGGGGTTTTGAACCCGGTTTCCAAATATGTTTCGGACGGCTTTTTTGATCCGGATGGCCGGACCGTTGCCTTTGTGCTGAGTGACGATTACGAAGTGCGCGCCTTTAATGTCGGCAGCAACGTCGTGCTCGATATTCTTGACAAGCCACAGGCTGCACCAGCCCCGCCCCCCACGCCGCCAACCCGGCCTGGTCCCGATCAAACACCGCAAATCACCCCGGCCCCGGTCAGTCCGGTTGAAACCGTTGCGACCGAAAATACGGCACCGGCGGCATCAGACGCGGCGGCGAACCTTCTTGATGTGCGGGTCGGCCGCCATCCGACATTTTACCGGCTGGTATTTGACTGGCCGAACCGGACCGATTACGCCCTTGAGGGCGATCAGGGGGCGCAAAACATTGCCTTTGACGCCCCGGCACGGATTGATGCGACCGGTCTGTCACGCCGTCTGCCCGAAGGTGTCCGCATCCGTCAGGCGGCCACCAACCCGCTTGATGTTGTGATTGAAACAAATCCGGCCCGCCCACTGCGCCATTTCCGGTCGGGTAACAAGGTTGTGGTCGATATCATGGGCGCGCAGCGCGCCCCGGCGGCGGAAACGGCACAGACGCGTCCGACAAACCAGACGCGCGGCAATAACGCCACGACCGGGACGGATGCGCCAGCTGCCCCTGCCGCACCAAACGCACCGGCACCACAACCCGCCACCCAAACCGCCTCAGAGAACGCGACAGGGACCGGCACAGCTACATCAGATACCGCCGAAGCCCCCGACGAAGCACAGGCAGCCGGTGCGGCACAGACCGCCACCCCGGGCGCAAATGGCGAACCACAACAACAGGCAAGCATTGGCGACCTGACAGTAACGGTCGAGCAGACGACAACGGAAATGACCCTTGGCTTCCCGTTCGGGCAGCAGGGTGGGGCCGCTGTCTGGTCGCGCGCCGGGTTCCTGTGGATGGCCTTTGATGTGCGGGCAAATCTTGATCTTGATACCGTCCGTCAGGAAGCCGCCCAGATCATCGGCGTGATCGAACAGATCGACAGCCCCTATGCCACGGTATTGCGCATGACCATCCCTGACGGGATTGGCCTTTACACCACACGAACCCCGACCGGGGACTGGCGTGTGACCCTGCAACAGGGCACCATGCAGCCGGTTGAAAAACTTGGCCCGTCGATCGAACTTGATGACCAGACCCGGGCGCGCCTGATTGTGCCGCTTGAAGATGTCGGGCCGATCATTCCGATCGATGATCCCGAAGTCGGCGATACCTTGCGGGTCGTGACCACCACGCAATCAGGTTACGGCATTGAAGTTGCCCTGCGCTATCCGGAATTCGAAGTCCTGCCATCGGTGCAGGGCGTGGTCGTTGCCCCGATGAATGAAAGTGTCCAGGTTGCCGATCGCGACGATGGGCAGGCGGTTATTGTGACCGCGGCCGATGGTTTGAACATTTCGCCCGAAGGCGCACGGTTGCTGGCATCGGCCACCGGGGTCCGCGCCAGCACGGGTGACGGGCGCGAAGGTCTGATCTTTGATCTGGATACGTGGCGCCGGGGCGGACTTGACAATTTCAATAAATCGATCCGCAAGTTGCGCCGTGAAATTGCAGAAAGCGGGGATGAACACCGCAACAAGGCCCGCCTTGATCTGGCGCAGTATTACATGGCCAATGGCCTTGGTCCCGAGGCCGACGCGGTTGTATCGGCCATGGAAGGTGACGATCCGCTGATTGCCCAGAAATTGCAGTTCCGCGCCCTTAAGGCCGCGGTCAAGTTCCTGGATCGGGATTATGCCGAAGCCGCCCGGTTGCTTGAAGACGAGCGCCTGCGTGCCATTCCGGAAATGAAGCTGTGGCGGGCGGTGACCCTTGCGGCCCTTGGTCGTCCCAACGAAGGGGCGCGGGACCTGCTTGAAAGTTTCCATATTCTTGATTTCTATCCGCCGGAATTGCTGTCGCGGCTGGGGCCGCTTGCGACCGAACAGGCGCTTATTGTCGGCAACCCGGATGCGGGTATGGATCTGATTGAAAAGATGCTGGTGACCGATGGACTGTCAGAATCCAAAATCATGGATGTGCAGTATCTCAAGGGGTTCTTCGAAGAAGAAGCCGGCGAACTTGAACAGGCGGTCGCAACCTGGGACCAGGTGGCCGAAGGCGACAACCGCAAAGCCCGCGCCCATGCGATCTTTGACCGCACGGAATTGCTGATGCGCTTGCAGCGCCTGACGGTGGAAGACGCGATTGAACAGCTTCAGCAACTGCGCTTTGCATGGCGTGGTGACGGGTTCGAGATGGCGTTGCTCAAACGGATTGGCGAACTTCAGATCGAGAACAAGGATTTCCGCGACGGGCTGAATACGCTTCGTCAGGTGGCGATCTTCTTCCCGAACAAGCCGGTCGCGGCCGAGGCCACCGACCTGATGCACAAGACGTTTGAAAATCTGTACCTTGGCGAGGACATCAACAATATCTCGGCGATCAAGGCGGTTGCCCTGTATGACGAGTTCCGTGAACTGACCCCGGCTGGCGACAAGGGCGATGAACTGATCCGGCGTCTGGCCGATCGCATGGTTGATGTCGAACTGTTTGAACGCGCCGAAAGCCTTCTGGAACATCAGGTCGATTTCCGCCTTCAGGGGGTGGAAAAGGCCCGGGTGGGTGCGCGCCTTGGTCTTGTCTATCTGCTTGACAGCAAACCCGAAGAAACCATTCGCGTTATTGATAACACCGACGATCCGGCGATATCCGAAGAACTGGCAACCCAGCGCCGCCATCTTAAGGCGCGTGCCTTGCTTGATACCGATCGCGGGGCAGAGGCCATCGCATCGCTTGAGGGTGATTTTTCCAAGAATGCGGAATTGCTCCGCGTCGATTATTACCGCCAGACCCGCGACTATATGTCGGCGGCGGAAACCTTCCAGCGTCTGGTTGGTGATGATGAAAAAAGTCCGACCGGCGAAATCAATGACGAACGGGCGCGCTATCTTTTGAACTGGGCGGTCAACCTTGCCATGGCGGGGCAGGAACGGACGCTTAACATGCTTAAACGCCGCTATGGCGAAGGCATGGCACAAAGCCCGTTTGCCGAGGCATTCAACCTGATCACGTCATCACCAACGCAGGGGTTGATTGACTATCGCACCCTTGCCGACAAGGTGGATGAGGTCGAAAACTTCCAGGGCTTCCTTGCGACCTATCGCGATCAGTTGGAAAAGTCGCAGCTTAGTGCTATAAATTAACGTTCGATAAATCTGTAACGTGGGTGAGCTTCGCCAAACTGTGGAGTTTGCGCCCGTTTTCTGCTGGTTTGAACGTGTGATTGCGAGTGTCGTGCTGTGATGGATCGTGCTCTTAAAATGGTCTATTACGATGAGGCGAATGTCGAAAAGGACATTTTCGCGCAGCTTTCGCTTGCCCAAAAGCATTTTCAGGGCGATGGCATGCCGCGTGACGAGTCCGCGACCCGTCGTATTCTTGACCAGATTCACCGTCAAAGCCGTGCGTTTGCCGCCGTTTGCTATGGCTATATGCGCAGCAAGGGACTCGGGGTTTCCGAAGACCTTGGCGAAGGCCAGCAATGGTACCGCGAAGCGGCTTACTGGTTCCACGAAGAAGCATCATCGGGCGAACCGATTTCGGCCAACAATCTTGGCTATCTCTATGCCAAGGGCCTTGGTGTTCAGGAAAATGCCGAGACCGCCGCGCACTGGTTCGAAGAAGCCATCGAATACGGATCGGTTGCAGCCCTTTATAATCTTGGTGTTTGCTATCTCAATGGCTGGGGCGTTGCCCAGGATGATGAAAAGGCCATCGAATATTTCGAGCGCGCAAGCGATCTGAACGATCCGTCTGCAGCCAGTGTTCTTGCCTATCTTTATCTTGAAGGGCGCGGTGTGAACCGTGACCCGGCCAAGTCATTTGAATTCAACATGCGTGCCGCCCGTGCCGGCAGCATCGAAGCCGCATCCGCCCTTGGCTATGCGCTGGGGGTTGGGCTTGGTGCGGAGCGCAATATTGCCGAAAGCATCAGCTGGTTTGAACTGGCCGCAAGCGAAGGCGATGCCTATGCGCAGGCCAATCTTGCGATGTATTTCTGTCATTCCCCGGAACTGAAACTGTTCAACCGGGGCTGGACGATGTTGATGAATGCCTGTGATCAGGGCGATGCATCTGCGAAATATCAGATGACGCAAATCCTGATCTTTGGTGTGCCGCATCGCGAACCCGATTATGCCAGTGCGCTTGATCTTGCCATGGATCTTGCCGAACTTGGCCATCCGGGCGGCTATCACCTGATCGGGGTCATGTATGAACATGGCCTTGGTGTGCCGGTTGATATGGCACGATCTGCAAGCTGGTATGAACGTGCCGCGCGTAAGGGATCGTCGAATGGTCAGGCCGCACTTGGTCGGCTTTATGCGATCGGAAGCGGTGTCGAACAGGATAATATTCTGGCTTATTACTGGCTGCGCATGTCCTCACCGACCGAAGGCAGTCAGGCCCAGCGTGAAATGGGCGCGATCCATGCCCGCATGACCGAACGCGAACGCCAGATCGCCGAAAAGTTTGTTGCCGACAACCCGGGGCCGCGCCGGGGCAGCTTTGGCCTGAAGCCGCTTGAACAGGATGTGTTCAAGGCTGCAAAACGGCGGTCCTGACAGGTTTCGCACATTGCCATTGTGCGCACCGCCATCTGGCAAAAGCCGGAGTGCCTGAGTCTAGGGAACCAATGGGCAAAGCCCGCAAAAAAGCCGCCAGCTTGTGCTTGGCGGCTTTTATAATTCCGGTGTCTTGTCTTGGTTGGCAGGGGCTATGCGCCCGCTAACGGCCGAAACTTTCGACCAGCGATCCGGCAATCAGATACCAGCCATCAACCATCACAAAGAAAATCAGCTTGAAGGGCAGGGAAATGATAACCGGGGGCAACATCATCATGCCCATCGACATCAGGATACTGGCCACCACCATATCGATGATCAGGAACGGAATGAATAACAGGAAGCCGATTTCAAAGGCGCGGCGCAATTCACTGATCATGAAGGCCGGGATCAGCGACCGCAACGGAATGGTTTCGGGTGTCGTGACTTCAACCCCGGCCAGATTGACAAACAGCTGAAGATCGCGTTCGCGGACCTGGGTCATCATGAAATCATGAACCGGTTTGACGGACCGTTCGAACCCTTCGAATTCGTCAATATTGCCATTGATCATCGGTTCCAGGCCCTCGTCCCAGACGCGTTCAAGGGTCGGCATCATGATGAACAGGGTCAAAAACATCGCCAGACTGATCAGAACCTGGTTGGGCGGAGATTGCTGAATACCCAATGCCGTTCTGAGCAAACTCAGGACCACGATGATACGGGTAAAGGACGTCACCATCATCAGGATGGCCGGGGCGATACTCAGAACCGTGATCAGGCCGATCAGCTGGATCAAGCGCCCGGATGATGTAACCCCCGGTCCATCTCCCAGATCAAAATTGAATGTCTGGGCCTGAACCGTGTCGCCACCGGCAAGCAATGCGATCATGGGGATCAGTGACCAGATCGCACATAACGTCAACCAGCGCGGCGCGCGCCATCCGGTTTTGGCCGGACGCGGGGCGGGGGGTGACGGGGAATGTTGCTTGGTGCGGCTCATGCAGGGTTTTTCCTGTCGTTGGGATCGGAATCCTGTGTGCTGTTGCTGTCGGTGGTGTGATCGGCGGCTATGTCGCTATCAATCAGATCGACAAAATGTGTGCCGATATTGCGTTCAATTACGGTATCGCCCTGCGGGCCAAGCATCACCAGATGTTCGGTGTCATCACGCCGCAAAAGAACCAGTCGTCTTTTGGTATCAACGGGAACAACTTCGACCACCGAAAGCCGGCGCTTTGCCCCGCGCCGGTTGATGTTACGCGCACCGGGGATGATGCGCCGCGCCACCAGCGCGAATATACCGATGATCCCCAGCACAAACACCAGGGCGGCAACAAACCGGTAATAGGCGCTTAATTCCATCAGGTATCTTTCCCCGTCAACACCCTGTAAAGGCCATCAGGCCCGACAGCCGGGCCATATCATGACCATTGGCTGCCTTTGATCATTCTGTTTACCGTGCCCCTTGCACGCAGGCAAGTTGCCATCGGCACAAATGGCTTGGCCGGGCCGTTTGAAATCAGTCCATTGGCGGACTTTTTGCGGCCTGATAGCGGTTATTTCGTGCGTGCAGCCTGTGCATAGGCATTTGTTGCCTGTGCGGTATTGCTGATGCCGCGCAGCTGGCGTTGAATATCGGAATATTCCTGCTGCATGTTGCTTTCGAGCTGGCCCAGTTCATCGGTCAGAGCCGCCAGCAACGGGGCAATTTCACGGCGTTGTTCGGTTCCCATCGCGCGGGCCTGATCACACAGATCGGCAATCCGGTGTTCAAGGGCCGAAAGTTCGACAACCTTGCCGTCTTCCAGATACCGCTGCCCGGTCCGGATCAGGGACAGAACGCGCTTGAGATCTTTCTTGAACTGATCGGGCTTGAATTGTTCAGGGCTCATGATTGGCCTTCCCCGTTGCGATCAAATGATGTCGTTGCCGCGACCTCGTCTTTCGGCTCGGTCTGGCTGCGTGACGAACCACCGTAAATGCGGTTGATCCGGTAGATATAGTTCAGAATTTCCGCGACCGCGGCAAAGGCCTCCAGCGGGATTTCGCTGTCGACATCCACGGCCATCAGAATTTCCGTCAGATCCGTATCCTTGCGGACCTTGATCCCGTTGGCAAAGGCGACTTGCAAAATCTGTTCCGCAACGCTGCCTTCGCCCTTGGCACTTAATATGGGGGCATTGTCACGCCCATGGGCATACCGAAGTGCGACGGCCTTCTGGCCGTGCTCGCCCGGTGCGGCAAGATTTTCCGTCTTGCTTGCCGGTGTATCGGTAATGTCATAGGTGGGCTTTTTCCCGCTCATAAGGCCCTTCAATTCAGGACACAGGTGCCTGGCTGTCATGATCAAGCGTCGACCATAGATCAAAGATGGTCAACAAATCGTTGTCGGCACAGCAGATCGCCAGCCACAACAAAATCAGTGATAAATGCCAAGTGAGAGCGAGATGAAGGTCAATATCCGGGCTACCTGCCTGGAAGATGACGGTGCCTGAAATCAGGCGATATGTTTGTCTTGCGCGCCGGACATCCCGGCATTGCGTGGATTAATCAGCTGTTACCAACATTCTCGTCGGTATCTGATTCCTTGTCGCTGCTGCCCTTGGCAGGACTGTTTGATCCTCCGAGATGGCGGATGATGTCTTCGCTGACCGCAGCCGAACGGTTTTCTTCCTGAATACGGTCATAAAGTTCGCGTCGAAGAACCTGAACATCTTCGGGGAAAGTAAAGCCAAGCTTGACGGTCTTGCCACGGACCTCAACGACGGTGACTTCGATATTGTCGTCAATGACAACGGAGTCGCCGACTTTTCGTGTGAGATAGAGCATACAGTGTCCCGGTTTCGATAGATGGCAACCTCAATTTGCCAGATCGGTCACAATATGCCTGCTTTCAAACGCGGGGTCTAGTACTCGCCGTCAATTGCCCACAATCCGGGGGATTTCAAAGCACTTTCATTCTTTGGCACGCTTCATGCATTTCATTTGGCAGGATCATCAGGGGCGGCAAAATCAACCGTCCGGGCGATCAGGCCCCGATCAGGGCGATGGCGTTAACGTCGGCTTTACCCGCGCGATCAATACTCGAAAGCGCAGACAAGGAGCAGGAAATGGATATCGGCAAACTTGGCATGTTCGCCAATCTCAAGGAAAAGATGGACTGGCTCACCCAGCGCCAGGAAGTCATTGCGCAGAATATCGCCAACTCCGATACGCCGAACTACCGCGCCAATGATCTCAAGAAATTCGATCCGGACAATATCGGCCGTGACCGCCAGTTCATTCTGGCCATGCAGGCGACCACGCCGGGCCACAGCCAGGGTCTGAACAAACCGCAGAACTTCAAGGACGAGGAAGTGCGCAAGAACTACGAAGTCGCACCGGGCAAAAACGCCGTCATCCTTGAAGAACAGATGGTCAAGATGAACGAGAACCAGGTCGATTATCAGACCATGACCCGTCTGTATGCCAAACAGAAATCAATGTTCATTTCGGCCCTTGGCCGCGTGTAATCCAAGCATAGAGAGTTAGAAACATGGAACTTTACAAGGCTTTCAAAATCTCTGCTGCTGGCATGCGTGCCCAGGGTACCCGTCTGCGCATTGCCGCGGAAAACGTTGCCAACGCCGACAGCCTTCCGACCGCACCGGGTCAGGACCCGTACCGCCGCAAGCTTCTGACGTTCAAGAATGTCATGGACCGCGAAGTCGGTGTTGAAATGGTCAAGGTCAATAAGGTAATGCCAGACCGTTCCAATTTTGGTATGAAATACGAACCAAGCCATCCGGCAGCCAACGATCAGGGCTATGTTCAGACCCCGAATGTTGAAACGCTTGTCGAAATGATGGATATGCGCGAAGCCCAGCGGTCTTATGAGGCCAACCTCAATGTGATCCAGTCATCGCGCAGCATGTTGCTCAAGACCCTTGATATTCTGCAGTAAGCACGCGATATCAAGCAGAACTGAAGAAGTTTAAGGATTGATACCCATGGTCTCCAGCTTCAACGATGCCATTTCTGCCTACCGCAATGCGGCTGCGGGCAAGACCAATACCGTTGCGGAAACCGTAACCGGCACCGGCACGAAGGTGAACCCGGGGGAAAGTTTTGCCGACATGGTACGCGGTGCGGCACATGATGCCCACGCAACCATGGTCAATAGCGAACAGATGACCCAGAAGGCCATTACCGGGGATGCGGAACTTCATGAAGTGGTGACCGCCGTTTCGGCCGCCGAAGTCACCCTGCGTACGGTGGTCTCGGTCCGTGACAAGGCTGTGGAAGCATATCAGAGCATCCTGAACATGCCGGTCTGATCCCTGTGATCCCGGCCTGATAACGAAACCGCACGTCATTCGTGCGGTTTTTTGTTTGCCGATACCGGTTTGCCGATCAGGAAATCATGGCAATGGCCTTGCCAAATCCTGTATGAATAACAGTGGTACTTCAAGGTACTGCGTGAATGTGAAGGCGGGAAGACCAATGGATCAAGCTGAAATCATGGATGTGGCCTATGATGCAGTATGGACGCTGCTGAAGGTGACCACACCGCTGATGTTGATTGCGCTTGGGGTTGGTCTGATCATCGCGCTGTTTCAGGCCCTGACACAGATTCAGGAAATGACCCTGACCTTCGTTCCGAAAATCCTTGTGATTTTCATTGCACTTCTGGTGTTGCTGCCCTGGATGATTACGGAAATGACCGAATTCATGGGGCGTATGGTGGACCATTTCATTGGCCTGCCCAATTAGCGGCGAAACGCCGGGCTGACGCGTTGATGTAAGGCGGTCGAAGACATATGGATCTTCAGGAGCTTCTTACTCTTAATGTCTATGTTGTCCTGATGGCATTTGCCAGGGTCGGGGCGGCCTTTGCCTTTATGCCAGGCATCGGGGCACGCACGGTTCCGGCGCGCGCACGGCTGATTTTCGCCTTTTGGGTTGCGGTGGTCATCTCGCCGCTGGCAGGGCCGCTTTTCCCGCCGCAACCGGCCGATGCGCCGTCGCTTTTGCTGTTTATCGGCTATGAGGTTACGGTTGGCCTGTTCTTTGGCCTGTTTGGTCAGGTCATGATGGCCGGGCTTCAGACTGCCGGGTCGATCATTGCCTATTTGTCATCAATGGCAAACGCCTTTACCGCCGATCCATTATCGGGGGCGCAAAGTGCGGTTACCGGCAATTTCCTGATGCAGGTCGGGCTGGTTTTGCTGTTTGCGACCGGGATGGATCATCTGATGATCCAGGCGGTTTTTGAAAGCTATTCACTGTTTCCGCCGGGCGGGGTGCTGCCGGTCGGGGATATGAGCGAATTTTTCGCCAATGCACTCAATGACAGTTTCATCATCGCCGCCCAGTTATCGGCGCCGTTTCTGATTGTGGCGATCTGCTTGCAGATTGCGCTCGGCTTGCTGAACAAGCTGATGCCGCAATTGCCGGTATTCTTTGTGGCCATGCCGATTCAGATCGCGCTGGCCTTGCTTCTGTTGACCTTGGCCCTGCCATCCATGATGATGGTCTATCTCGGTTATTTCGAGAACGGGCTTGAGGCGTTTCTCAATCCCTAGGGCGGTGATGCGCAGCAAAGCGCAACTGTCCGCCAAGCACGGGTTAGCCAATGGCAGAAGAAGACGACAGCCAAAAGACAGAAGACCCCACAAGTAAAAAGCTTGAGGATGCCCGAAAAAAGGGTCAGGTGCCGGTTTCCAAGGAAGTCGGCAACTTCATGCTGTTGTTTGGTGGTGGTCTTGTCACGGTGATGATGGGCCCGACCATGGCCGAAAGTGTCCGTGATCTTGCCGTCGGCTTTATCGAACATCCGCATATGTATGATGTGTCCGATGCCGGGCTGCCTCTTTTGTTCAAGGATATCATTATCGGTATGCTCTGGGTGCTGGGCATTCCGTTTGTGCTGCTGGTGTTTTTTGCCGCGGCCGGGCATCTGGTGCAAAACGGCATCGTTGTTGCGGTTGAACGTATCGAACCCAAACCTGACAAGCTCAATCCCCTGAACGGGCTGAAAAACCAGTTTTCTCTCAAGACGCTGGTCGAATTTGCCAAGAATGTCAGCAAGATCGTTCTGGTCGGGGTGGTTCTGGCATTGGTCATCATGCCCGAAATGCTTGATATCGAACTCTATCCCCAGATGTCGCTGGGGCTGACCCTTGAACGGCTTTACGACATGATCGTGATCCTGCTGATCGCGACGATTTCACTGACGGCGGTGATTGCCGGGCTCGATTTCGCCTATCAGCGATACGAGTTCAACAAACAGATGAAAATGTCCAAGCAGGAGATCAAGGACGAATACAAACAGACCGAAGGCAGCCCGGAAATCAAGGCAAAGGTCCGCCAGATCAGGATGGAACGTGCCCAGCAGCGCATGATGTCAAACGTTCCCAAGGCCGACGTCGTGATCACCAACCCGACGCACTATGCGGTGGCACTTCAATATGATGTCGGTGCGATGGCCGCCCCGGTCTGTGTCGCCAAGGGTCAGGACAATATCGCGCTTAAAATCCGCGAGGTTGCCGAGGAACACAATATCACCATCATGGAAAACCCGCCGGTCGCGCGTGCCCTGTTTGCAACCGTCGAGGTCGATCAGGAAATCCCGCCTGAACATTACAAGGCGGTGGCCGAAATCATTTCGTTCGTGTTCCGCCAAAAAGGCAAGAAGCTGGGCTAAGGCCATCCGGCCGACCGGCGTGCTGCCGGTTTCTTTCAGCTGCCTGTCATCTTTTTCCCCTAGAAAAGCCGTTTGAAATTCCAGTCCGCGACGATCCAGATCAACCCGGTTGGCAGATCAGCGGTGTAGTTTGAAAAATAGAGTTCCCTTTGCTTCGCACAGATACTATACGAATGGCGAGGGGTATTGTCCTTCTGTGTGGGGGCAGCAATGGGATTTACGGGGATTGTTTCATGAAATTAAGGATTGCCGGGCAAATTGCCCTGTCGAACGCGATCATTGTGGTCATGCTGATCGTGGTCGCTGTCGGTATAGGGGTGGTGAACTCGGATGGCAGCAAGGCAACGCACGAAGCCGCCGAAATCGGGGTTGTTGCCAGTACCGATATTCCGCGCCTGATCAAAAGCATCGAAGGTGCGCGTTATAATGTGATCCAGGTTCAGCAATGGCTGACCGATATTTCGGCCACACGCGGACTTGATGGGCTGAATGACGGCTTTGACGAAGCCGAGGCCGCGGCAAAGGGATTGGCTGAAAACCTTGCAACCGCAAAGTCGCTTGCCGGCAAACTGGGGCAGTCCGAACTTCTGAGTTCGCTTAAGGCCGTCGATGCTGCGTTCCCGGCATATTACGCCGCAGGCAAGAAAATGGCGCAGGGCTACATTGATGGCGGCCCGGAAGTCGGCAACAAGATGATGGCGAATTTCGACGCCGAAGCGGCAAAACTTGCCGCAGCCTTGGAAGTGGCAGTCGAAAACACCGATGCCTATGCCATCTCGGTCGAGACCGAACTGGTCGACAAGCTGGTGGCCCTGGATGAAAGCGTTCAGTCGATCTTCTGGCTGACGACCGGGGTGACGATTGCATCGATCGTGATCTGTGCGCTGATTGCTTGGGTGATGCATCGCCGGATTTCCAAGCCGGTCGCCGAAAGTGTCGGCATTCTGGCCAAGCTTGCCGATGGAAATTACGACCTGAAACTTCAGAAATCCGACCGCGGTGATGAAATCGGCGATCTTGTGCGGGTGATGCATATCTTCCGCGAGACCGGCGTAAATAACATCAAGATGCGCGATCAGCAGGAAGCCGACCGGAAAGAAGCCGAAAAACAGCGTCAGAAATCCCTGATGCAGATGGCTGAACGCGTCGAAAGCGAAACCCGTCGCGTTGTCGATACCATTTCGGGGCAGACCAACGAACTGGCCGATGCGGCACAGCGCATGTCGACTTCTGCCGATCTGGTGCAGGGCAATTCCGAAACCGTGGCGTCGGCCTCAACCCAGGCACTGGCAACGGTCGAAGCCGTCGCCGGCGCGGGCGAGGAACTTAATTCGTCGCTGGGTGAAATCAACAGCCAGATCGCGCGCGCCAACCGTGTCAGCGAAGACGCCGTCGAGGCAAGCCGATCAACCGAAAGCACGGTTTCCCAACTGGCCGAAAGCGTGCGTGGCATTGGCGAGGTGGTCGAACTTATTTCCGGAATCGCTGAACAGACCAACCTGCTGGCTCTTAATGCCACGATTGAGGCCGCGCGCGCCGGGGATGCGGGCAAGGGCTTTGCCGTGGTTGCCCAGGAAGTCAAAAATCTGGCGACCCAGACCAGCCGGTCAACCGATGAAATCACCCGTCAGATCGCGGAAATTCAGTCGGTCACCGATTCTGCGGTGCATGCGGTGGCAACGATTGCCGAAAAAATCCACGAAATGGACGAAGTATCGACAGCAATTGCAGCCGCGGTTGAAGAACAAAGTGCCGCCACGGGCGAAATCGCCCGCAATGTCAGCGAAACGGCCGCCGCGTCGCGCGAAGTTTCCCTGCGCATCAGTGAAGTTTCAAGCGAGGCATCGGAAACCGGCCGAATGGCCGCCGAGGTCGGAACACTTGCCGATCAGGTTGCCGGGGCTGTACGTGACCTGCGGCTTGTTCTGGTCGAAGTCGTTCGTACATCGACATCCGATGTCGATCGCCGCCGGTCAAAACGCCATCGCACCGCGATCGAGGTCGCGGTACGCCAGGGCAGCAATTCTTGCCGTGTGCGTCTTGAAAACGTCTCGGAAAAGGGGGCATTGCTCCATACCGATGAAAACTTCGCCAAAAGCAGCAGGATCGAACTTGATCTGCCCGGTCTTCCGGCGCCGGTTCGGGCAATTGTGCGAAATGTCGGGGATGGCAATGTCAGCGTTGAATTCAATGGCACCACACTTGACGAGGCACAGATCAAACGTCTGGCCCGCTAGGCGCATGATCTGGCCGGGCTTGAAACAGCCTGTTTGCCAAACAATCTGAACAAAAGGCAGGGCCGGAAACGGTTCCTGCCTTTTTGCCGATGGCAGTCCGCACAGGGTGTCTTTTATGGTCGACCCGGTACAAAACCCGCCCGATGCGGGGGACAAAACTTGTCGGTAGCCAGTCGCGTGATAACCAGCTAAAAGTATAGACTATATTGATAAGTTATTGTCGTTAAAGGCGGTCGCGTGCTGTTTCGGGGGCTCATCCTTGCTGTAAGTGTCGCATTCGTTGCGTTTGTCTTTGTCCTGATGGATGTTCTGGCAAAGGCGGGCCTTGATGCGCGTTTAATGTGGATCATCGGTGCAATGGTTACCGGTGTGGCAATTATTGCCGTCGCAGCCCTTTCACTGTCGGCGCGCTGGCGCAATGGCGGGCATTCCGAACTTGGGCCGCTGATCGCCGGTCTTGGCAAATCCGATATCGGTGTTGCGCTGATTGATGCCTATGGCCGGACGATCTATGCCAACCCGGCCTTTTCACGAAAACTTGGTATCGAACCGGGATCGGACATGTTGTCCGCGCTTGAAGCGCGCCTGTCCTTCCTTGGCATTGGCAGTGACGAACTGGCCGAATTGCGCACCCGTGCGATGCGCGGCGAAGGCGGGCAGATGTTTGTCGATCTGTCTCGCTCCGAAAAATTTGCAAGCCAGCCCGATGGTGAAACGCAAGCCCCGGCAACCGACGGGGCCGAAAATCCCGCCCCCGTTGATGACGCGGCTTCGGATGATAAAACATCATCCCGGGCAACCTGTTTGCGCATTTCCGTGGCCGAGGCCAATGCACGTGCCGGTCAGATGTTATGGACTGTTGACGGTGTCGATCCGTCGGTAATGGCGGATGCCGATGCATCGATGTTGTTGCCATCGGGTGAAAGCCCGTCTGGATTCGCGCTTTCGGCACCGGTTGCACCGGACCTTGTTGCCAATCTTCCGGTTTCGGCGGCCGCTGGTGGCTTTGAACATGCCGATCAGATGATCGAACGGTTGCCGGTCGGGGTCTGTGGCCTTGATGAAGAAGGCCGTATTCTTTATCTCAACCGCCGTCTGGCAAGCTGGCTTGGCGGTGAACCCGAAGACTTCAATAACGGCACCGTGGAACTGGCCGACCTTATCGTTGGTGACGGCATCAATGGCGAGGTCAAATTCAAGGTTGCCGGGGGCGAACCGATCCGGTGCTTTGTCACCCATTCGATCAATGCGCCGGGCACTGGCCCGGTTCGCAGTCAGGCCGTGATCTTCCCTGATCCGATGCCCGCCCATGAATGGGAACATGCGCTGGCCGAAACCGAACGCCGGGTGCGCTGGTTCTTTGATGAAAGTCCGCTTTCGATTGTTCTGGCCGACATGTCGGGCACGGTTACTGATGCCAACCGCGCCTTTATCGAAACCGCCGGGCAGAACCATGCCAATGTGGTCGGGCGTTCGATCCTTGAACTGATTGTTCCCGAAGACCGCGACGAAGTGGCGCGTTATCTGTCCAAGGCCGTGATGGGCATGGGCAAGGGCGGTCAGATCGAAGCCCGTCTTGCGGGTGCGCGCGGCGTTGCGGCCCAGATTTATCTGCAACGGGTTGCGGGTCGTTCGGGCGAAGCAGGCGCGCTGCTTCTGAACTTCCTTGATACGACCGAACAGAAGAATCTTGAGGAACAATTTGCCCAGTCCCAAAAAATGCAGGCTGTCGGTCAGCTTGCCGGCGGGGTGGCGCATGATTTCAACAACCTTCTGACGGCGATGATCGGGTTCTGTGATCTGTTGTTGTCGCGCCACGGGCCGGGTGATCCGAGCTTTGCCGACATCATGCAGATCAAACAGAATGCCAACCGTGCTGCCAACCTTGTCCGGCAGCTTTTGGCGTTCTCGCGTCGTCAGACCCTTCAGCCGAAAATCATCAATATCACCGATGCGCTGGCTGAAATGTCGAACCTGCTGCGCCGCCTGATCGGTGAGAAGATCGATCTCAAGGTCAGTCACGGGCGCGATATCGGTCTGGTAAAGGTCGATCCGGGCCAGCTTGACCAGGTGATCATTAACCTTGTCGTTAATGCGCGCGATGCCATGGCCGGCGAAGGCGGGACTTTGACGGTTCAGACCAGCAGCGAAATTGTTGATGAACCGACCGCAACCGGCACCGAAATCATCCCGCCGGGCGATTATATCGGCATCAAGGTCACCGATACCGGCATCGGTATCCCCAAAGACAATCTGACGCGGATTTTCGAACCCTTCTTCTCGACCAAGCAACGCGGCGAGGGAACGGGTCTTGGTCTTTCGACGGTTTACGGCATCGTCAAGCAGACCGGCGGCTTTATCGCGGTCAACAGTGAAGAAGGCAAAGGCACGACCTTTACCATCTATCTTCCACGCTATGAGGCAACCGAGCAGGAACTTGCCGAAACCCAGGCCGTCACCGAAGAAGCCCCGTCACGCGATCTGACCGGAACCGGTGCGATCCTTCTGGTCGAGGATGAGGATGCCGTGCGCACATTCGGCGCGCGCGCCCTGCGCAGCAAGGGCTATGATGTGCTTGAAGCCAATAACGGCGACAACGCGCTTGAGGTCCTGAATAACACCGACAAGACGATTGATCTGGTGATTTCCGATGTCGTGATGCCGGGCATCGATGGCCCGACACTTGTCCGCATGCTGCGCGAAAAGAAACCCGAACTCAAAGTCATCTTCATTTCCGGTTACGCCGAAGATACCTATCGCGACGAACTGGACGAAGAAAACGGTGTTCACTTCCTGCCCAAGCCCTTCTCGCTCAAGGATCTGGCGACCAAGGTCAAGGAAGTCCTGTAAGGTTTTGGCCGGCCAGGCGGCATTATTGTCGCGGGGTGACCGGCTGATCATCCCGCAAGATAAAATGCCGACGCCCCGTAAAGGGCCAGTACCACAAAGCTTTCCCAGCCGATATTGGCAATGCCGCGCCGTTCACGGTTGAGCATCCCCAACAGCAACACCCCACTCATCAATATGACCAGTGCGATGGTAAAGACGTGCTGTTGGCTAAAGGCCGCATAGATTGATCCTTCGCGATAGGCGATGTCTGATGCCGCCAGAAACAGCACGTCAAAGGCGTTGCCGCCGATAATGTCTCCAACCGCCAGATTGACCGCCCCCATGCGTACCGCCGCAATTGCAGAGACAAATTCCGGGAAGGACGTTGAAATTGCGGTCAGGAAGGTGCCAACAGCGGTTTCGCTGATATCTGTCACGGCAACAATCGCAAGCCCGGCCTGACCGATAATGTGGCCGGCAACGGCTGTTACAAGCGCAAAGGCAAGGAATTCGCCCCACAGTCGCGCGGTGCTTTCGGGGTGGGTATCGGCGGTGTCATGTTTGGCGTCTTCTTCGGTCAGATCGGTTTTCTTGGGAAGCCACATCGGTTCATCACGGATCGCCGATAAAAGATTAAGGCCAAGCGGATAGATCACCAGAAGCAGGATGGATGCCGGATGAATGTGAAAAATCATCCAGTCCGGCCCGGCATAGGCCAGAAGCGGCAAGGACAGCATGCTGAGCAAAAGCGTGGTCTGGGCAAGGCCGGTGGCGCTGGCCGCGGCATGTTCAAGATTGCCTTTGCGATAAAACAGATCGGCAATCGCCAGAAACGTCGTCTGGGCAGCAATCCCGCCAAGCGCATTGCCAATCGCAAGATCGGTATGCCCCTGCCAGGCGGTGGTCACAGATAACACGCTGCCCGGCAGGCTGGTCGACATGCCAACAAACAGGGCACCGGCGATGATTTGTCCCATGCCGGTGCGTTCGGCCAGTTTGACGGCAATGCTGGCCAGTCGGGTACCGGCAAAAATGATGATCAATGTGCAGACCGTAAAGGTCGCGACAATAACGCCGAGCGACTGCTGACCAAGGTCAAAGGGCATGCAATGCTTTCCGTGATCAAAGAAGACTACAATGTGTAACTTCCGACAGGGTAGCTTGTTCCCCGGCTGCTGTCTTTGCGTTGGCTCAGGGGATTTCAGGAATGCTTGGCCGCGGCCGCATCCAGGCCGGTAAAAGATTAAGAACAAGCGCACATCCCGCCATGATCGTGATCCCGCCGACAAGCTGGATGGCCGAAAGTCTTTCGCCCAATGCCGTGGCACCGATCAGCACCGCAATCACGGTAACCAGAAATTCGACACTGATCGCGCGGGTCGGGCCGATTGATGCCACCAGCCGGAAATAGACGATATAGGTGCAAACACTCATCAAACAGGCGGCAATGATCAGATACAAATAGTCCATGGCAACCGGAATGCGTTCAAGCGGCACGGCAAAGATCATCGGCAAGGTTACGATCCCGCCAAACAGAAACGCACCGATCGTGGTTTCCCAGTTGCCGCTTTGGCGCAAATGACGGCTGGCATAATTGCTGCCAAAGGCCGCGCACAGGGCCGACAGGATCGATGCCACGCAGCCAAGGACAAATTCCGGTGTGACGGCAACCGCGGGAAACCCGACCAGAAGCACAATCCCGCCAATGCCAAGTGCCAGACCGGCGAAACCTTGTTTGCTTGCGCGTTCAATGCCCCAGAACTGACTGATGATCATGGAAAAAAGCGGAATAGCCGCGACAAATATCGCCGTCATCGCCGTTCCGATGCGTGGTGCTGCATAGGACAACCCGATCAGCTGTCCGGCAACGGTGGTCGCCCCGACAATGGCAAAGGGCCGCCAGCCCGCACTGAAATCAAGTTTGCGGCGGCAAAGCCTGGCAACCAGGTAAAGCGACCCGGCCGCAATCAGGGCGCGGAATGTAACCGCCCCGACCCAGCCAAAGGCATCAACAACCTTTACGACGACAAGAAACGAAAGTCCCCACACGACGGCAAGGAACAGATAGCGGGCGATATCCCCTGGTTTCATTTGTGATGCACTTAAAACGGGGCGTGGGCATCCTTTGTTGATGCGCAGGCGATGTTGACGGGAAATCGGGTGGTGGCAGGTGGCAGGTGGCAGCTGGCGCGGGGCCCGATATTCCGGCTGACCGCGGGCCTGATGGTGCGACCGGCCTCGTTTCCGGTCAAGCGCGAAATGCACGTCCGGGATGCAAAAGTTCCCTTAAGCCTATAGGCAAATCGGGCAATCCTGAGTATCGTTTCAGACAACAGACCAAAAAGGTCTGACAAACAAGGTTTTCATCCGGAATGGAAACCGATTGCGGAGTGGGCGGCATACCGGTATCGGGTGCCGTAATGGGAATTTATGGCAGTCGTCATTTGCGATGGGTCGCATCGACCTTGGAGCTTGTGCGCGCATCTTTTGCGCGGATTTATCCTGTCCGTTCTTTTGGTCCCGTCCGTGCAGGCAAAGGATGCCTGTCTTCGGATTGCAATGCCCGAAATTCATGTCAGCCCCGAAAATATGGCGCAATATCGCCGCGTGATGGCGGATGCCGGACTGTGTGTCGAACCCGCATCACTGCCACAGATCCGGGCGGTTGCGGCCCTGCGGGCGGGTAAAATTGACGGGGTGTTTGCCGGGCAGGATGATTTTCCCGAACTTGTTGATATTCCGGTCGTGCCGGGCGAAGTCATCCTGGGGAAATTGCCGGGACTTCTGATTGTGCGCAAAGGCCCGGTCACCGGTTTTGATAATTTGACCAATGAAGTTCTGGGCGTGCCGCTTGGCGCGACCTGGCCCAGAAAGCTGATTGCGGGCTATGCCAATATTGTCCGGGTGCCGCGTGGGGCTGAAATGTTAAAGGAAATGCTTCGCGAAGGGCGGATCGATGCGATGTTGCTTGATGGCTATTCCCTGAACTGGGCTGGCGGGGTGCCTGATGGTTATAACGCCATACCCGTGGCAACGATCACGGTTCACAGCTGGCTGCGTGCGGAATTCGCCGAACATATCCCGAAACTCGATCAGGGAACGCGGGCCTATCTCAAGGCCGTGCAGGAAGAAGAATAGGCAGGGCCATGCGTGATGTGAAAAAAACCGGACCGGATCACCAGAATGCAAGAAATGCCGCCCGCGTGCCGGTGTTTGACGCCGGGCATATTTGCGGAAAATACAAAAAGCCGTGGGGGGATGAATGGCGCGTGATCTGAATTTCAGGGTGTTCCGGGCCTGTCTGTTTGCCATCGGCTTCGGATTGGCCGGGCTGAGCAGTTTGATGATGTCATCCGGTCCGCGGGCCGATGAATTCTGTCTTCGCATGGCGATGCCCGAAGTCACCCGCGATGCCGTTGGTGTCGAAGCCTATCGCCGGGCCATGGCCGATGCCGGGCTTTGTATTATTCCGGTATCAATGCCCAATGCGCGTTCCGTGGTTGCCATGCGCAATGGTGAAGTCGATGGTGTATTTGCCGGTCTTGATGATTTTGCCGAACAGGTCGGTCGCCCGCTGATCCGTGGGGATCTTCCGGTCGGGGCGGTATCTGGCGTGCTGGTTGTACGCGACGGCGATATCAAATCGCTTGATGATCTGACCGATCAGGCGGTGGGGATCTGGCTTGGTTCAAGCTGGGCTGAAAAGCTGATGGCGGGTTACCCCAATGTGATGCGCTGTCCGGCCGGTCCCGAAATGATGCAGGAACTGATGCGTGCCGGGCGGCTTGATGCCATGCTGATCAATGAATTTTCACTGATCCTGACGGGTGGCTTGCCCGATGGCTTTGTGTCGATCCCGGTGATGGAACTTGAAGTCTATACATGGCTGCGTGCCGAATTTTCCGACTATTTGCCACTTATTGAAAAAGGCAACCAGGCCTATGTCGATATCCTGAAGAAATGGCGGAAAAAGGCATCATGACGCCCGGCGCGTGACGGGTGTGAAAAATTCGAAAATGTTTATTTAGGTTTCTTGCATATGTCTTTTCTTTTTATCTATAGTTGATCTGCACAGCAGACGGAAAAACGGCGGCTGTGCGTTAAAATGAACAATGAAAAATTCCGGTCATGGCAACTTGACCGGCACAACAGGCGAGGCCCGGTATCGGCACAAGGTTCATCAAAGAACCAGGCGTGATATCGGCTTGGGGGTTTGAATGGTAAAACGCAAATCAACCGGGATCGTGCGATCCTGTATGGTGGTTGCTATTTTCGTGACGGCATTGCTGTTGTCATTTGAATTGCTGCCCTCGGCCCAGGCCGATGCCGCAAACCAGCAGGCAAAAACCATTACCTGGGCTCAGAAATAACTGCCGACGGCCTGCATTGGCAAATCGGTTGTCGCCAACAGGACAAAGCACCAGGGACCTGGCACCTAGCACTTTGCACACAGCCTGTGCGTGATCAGACCTTCCTGGATCAAAGGTCTGTCTTGTCCGGTGTCTGGACGTGGGATTCAATGGCCTGGTCCGATCCCAGATGGGTGATGTCGATCGGCGTGTTTGTATCCCGGTTGGCATAGACGCGCCCGAAAAAGTCCGACAATTTCTTGGCGACATCTTCGGGCTGGCTGACCTGATGCAGGGTGAATTTGTGGCCGATGCGATCGGTAATATGAAGATCGCCATAATCAAAGATATTGCCAACGACACTTTTGCTGATGCGGGTTGATTTGATGGCTTCGAACCCGCGATCATCCTGATCCTTGCGCAGGACGCCGCTGCGCGTGATGATGCGGTTGCTGGTAATCACGCGTTCAAAAAAGAACAGATCGCGGATCGCTGTCAGCGGCAAAAGAAGACTGTCCTTTGCTGCGCGTGTCGATGCGCCAAGCACGCGGCGCAGAAGGCTCCAGACAATCGAAATTGCTGCGAGGATCAAGCCGATCAGCGCAAATGAAAACACGAATTCATACTGTTCCCAGATTTCATCAAGGGCTGAAAAGGCTTCGGGTCCGGTCAAAAGATTTCGAAATTGCGGCATCAGGAAATTGTAAATTTCGCGCCAGTGATAGGATGCGTAAATCAGGGCCGCGATCCAGACAATCTTGATCAGGCCGGGCACCAGCACCGATACCGGGGCAATCGGCAAATCCATGATCACCACTTCACCATCCTGAAGATAGCGGCGAATTCCCTTGAACGGTTTGCCGTTATTGTCGGTCTGTTGGGCCTTGGTCATGCCGGTTTCCTTTTGCACGCAATTTCATGAACATACGGTGCGGGCAAAAAATCGCAAGCAGTTGCAAATTTTCGAATTCTGACCGGCGATAATTCTGATTACAAACGCCTGAAAATTTGCGCTTATAGATTAATTGGCCACGCCACCATGGCCACAAACCGGTACATCGCCGGAACAACAACAATGACAGGAAACGCGCCCCATGATCCCCCTGTTTGGTGAGGCCGCCGCCTTTACCGCCGCCCTGTGCTGGGCAACATCAAGCATGATCTTTTCCAATATTGGCGGCAAGGCCGGTGCGCAGACCGTCAATCGCGGGCGTCTGGCCTGTTCGATTTTTTGTCTGACGGTTCTGCACTGGCTTCTTTTGGGAACACCGTGGCCGGAAGCTGTTACCTGGGAACAGCTGGGCTGGCTTAGCCTGTCATCGATTGTCGGGCTGGTGATTGGTGATGCCATGCTGTTTCAGGCCTTTGTCCTGATCGGGGCACGGTTGTCGATGTTGTTGATGTCGACAGTGCCGATCATGGGGGCGGTACTGGCATGGGTGCTGTTTGATGAAACGCTCCGCCCGATTGAAATTCTGGGCATCGCTTGTGGGGTGGGCGGGGTTCTGATTGTCATTCTGGGCAAAAAGGGCCGCCCGGTCGGGCTGGTCGGGCGTAATTATGTGATCGGCATCCTGTTCGGACTGGGTGGTGCCATCGGTCAGGTCGCCAATCTGATCACGGCGAAATATGCGCTGATTGATGGCTATTCCGCATTGTCCGCGACCTGGATCCGTACCCTTGTTGCGGTGATTGCCATGTGGGGAATTGCCCTTGTCTTCGGGCGGGTGCGCCGCACGGTGACGGCGTGCCTTGCCCCGGATGTCGGCAAGTGGCTGTTGCTGGGGGCTTTGATCGGGCCTGCGGTCGGGGTTTGGCTTTCCATGCTGGCGGTTCAGAATGCCAATGTCGGGATTGCATCGACCCTGATGGCCTTGCCGCCGGTTTTGCTGATTGTCTATGAAGGCGCGATTCTGCGTCGGCCTGTGGGCTGGCAGGCCGTTATCGGGACCTGCCTTGCCTTTGCCGGGGTGGCGTTACTGTTCCTGCATTAGGGATTAAGAGATCAGGGCATTTAGGCATTTAGGCAACTAGGACTGATGCGCCTTTCGCATGCGTCCCCACAACAGCAAACCGCCATAAAGGTTCGCGAGCACGCTTAACCCGAACGACATGCCCGCCCAGACCGGCAAATCAAATATTGCCGCCGTGCCACGCATTTTTGTGTTGGCAACTGGCACGGTCGGGGCAATCTGGGCAGTCGGGTCTGGTGGATCGGACGTTATGTCGGGTTTGCTCTGATGGGTCAGTTGCACCACATGCCCCATGCCATCACCCACCCGGATGTGCCAGTTTTGCGGTTGTGTTATGTCACGGCCCGGCTGATCCGGGGCAAAGGCAAAATGGCCGCTGCGATCGGTACGCGCCTTTTGCCAGATCTTGCCATCAGGGGCGGTGACGATGACTTCGGCAAATCCCATGGGACTGCCGTCGGTATAGCCAAACCGGTATCGAACCGTATTCTCATTGCCAACAGCCTGCCAGCCAGCCCCGTGGGCACGGGCATCTGTCGGTTCCGATACGATCAGAACCGACAACCCCACAAGAACCATGATAACCGGCACCCGGCTGATACCCGCTAGATGCATTTTCCTAGCCGTCCACATGGAAGCTTAGTGTCGCACGAAGGTTATGAACCCGTACCCCGCCCGCGGCATCGGGGATATCGGTTGCAACCCGCACGATCCACAGGCCGGGTGCCGAAATGCGAACCTTGGCAATGGCACTGCCGCGGTCATCGGCAAGGGTTTCGGTATAATAGGCCCAGGAAGACGGGGTTTGGGTAAACCCGGCATAAGTCGCAAGAACGGTGGTGGTCAAAGGCTGCCCGTCAAGCAGGATGCGAAATTCGGCGTCCGTGCCGATTTTGGTCCGGCGCGGATCGCCAAGCGGAACGATTTCAAGCCGGTCGCCAAGCGGGGTCGTGACCACGGCATTGTCATCAGTTGCCTGCGGGCCGATCAGATGTTTTGCAAATTTCTCGTAACGCGAAGCGGTCAGGGCATCGGGATGCTGTTCAAGCCCGCCTTCCTGCCAGCCACCGGGCGTCTGTGACCAGACAACCGGCAAACGATGGGCGGCAATCCAGCCGGTTTGCGCATGATCGTCAACAGATGCAACAAGGTTCGGGGCGTTCGGATTTGGTGTGACATCAAGTTCGCTCTGCCCGGCATCGGTGATCAGGCGGGCGCGCACATTTTCGATGGCTTCGGCTTCTTCAGGTGCGCCGAACTGATGGGTCGAATCAAGAAATATCGTTGCCGGTTGGTCCGGCGCAAGGGTGCTTTGTGCGGTGCTGGCGATGAATTCATGGGCGGTTGTCGCACTGCTGATCAGGCACCCGGTCATGCCAATTATCAGAGCACGTGCGAACTTTGATTGAAACATCTGCTATCCTTTGGGAAATTAGGTCTATGAAATGGCTGTATGAATTTTTCAAAATTGTTCATACGAGTCAAGCTGATGATTCTGAAAGGGAATTGATATGACCCGCGTGACGGTATCGATCGAAGATGATCTGATGGAAGCGTTCGACACCTTCCTTGAAGGGCGGGGCTATACCAACCGGTCCGAAGGATTCCGTGATCTGATCCGCGAAAAGCTTCAGAATGCCAAGCTTGACGAAGACCCCAACGGGGTGGGAATTGCCGTTCTGAATTATGTCTATGACCATGAAGAACGCATGCTGGCATCACGTTTGATGAGCACCCAGCATGAACATCACAATCTGACGGTGTCGACCGTGCATTTCCACATCGATCATGACACCTGTCTTGAAAGCGTGACCCTGCGTGGCAAGCTTGCCGAAATTCGCGCCTTTGCCGACAAGGTCCTGGCACAGCCCGGTGTGCGCCACGGGCAGCTTTATTCCGTTCCGGGGGAACTGCACATTGAATCCCATCATCACGGGGATGAAGACCACGGCGCGGCCCATACCCACGAACATCTCAAAATTACCACCTGATAAAATTGCCGTTCGGTATGGAGCAGCCCGGTCCGGACAGGGCCGGGCTGTTGTCGTTTGAAAACGCGATTTTTGTTCCCGGGAATGAGAACAAACTTGCAACATCCAAAATTTTATGACAGTGTTCGCATTATGTTCTCAATTCGGCTGCTGACGTGAACAGGGAAACTATTCTGTCTGGGCAGCAGGTTCTTCAAGCGGTGGCGTTCCGCATTTAGGTCCGGGGAACCGCCTGCGTTGCATCCTACCCGGCCCTGTGGAATAAGAGAGTTCGAGCAATGATTCAGACCGCGCTGCATTTGGTGGATAAGGATACTATGGATAAGCAGAAGGCACTCGAAGCCGCCCTTGGGCAGATCGAACGGGCATTTGGCAAAGGTTCGATTATGAAGCTGGGTCAGCGGGAAAGCGCCGTTGACATTTCAGCCATTTCAACCGGATCACTCGGTCTTGATATCGGACTTGGTATTGGTGGTCTTCCGCGTGGCCGTATCATCGAAATCTATGGCCCGGAAAGTTCCGGTAAAACGACCCTGGCCCTGCACACCATTGCCGAGGCACAGAAACTTGGCGGGACCTGTGCATTCGTCGATGCCGAACATGCGCTTGACCCGGGCTATGCCCGCAAGCTTGGCGTGAATACCGACGAACTTCTGATTTCGCAGCCCGATGCCGGTGAACAGGCACTTGAAATCGCCGATACGCTGGTGCGTTCAGGTGCGATTGATGTTCTGGTCGTTGACTCGGTCGCGGCCCTCGTGCCGCGGGCCGAACTCGAAGGTGAAATGGGCGATACCCATGTCGGTCTCCAGGCCCGCCTGATGAGCCAGGCCTTGCGTAAACTGACCAGCTCGGTGTCGCGGTCGAACTGCATGGTGATCTTCATCAACCAGATCCGTATGAAGATCGGTGTGATGTTCGGCAGCCCGGAAACCACCACCGGTGGTAACGCGCTTAAATTCTATGCGTCTGTTCGTCTGGATATCCGTCGTATCGGCCAGATCAAGGACCGTGACGAAGTCGTGGGTAACCAGACGCGCGTCAAGGTCGTCAAAAACAAGATGGCCCCGCCGTTCAAACAGGTCGAATTTGACATCATGTATGGCGAAGGCGTTTCCAAGATGGGTGAAATCCTTGATCTTGGTGTCAAGGCAGGCATCGTTGAAAAGTCCGGTTCCTGGTTCTCCTATAACTCGACCCGGATCGGCCAGGGTCGTGAAAACGCCAAGAACTTCTTGCGCGAGAATCCGGAAATGACCCAGGAAATCGAAAACAGCATTCGCGAAAGTGCCGGCCTGATCGCCGAAAGCATGACGAATATGAGCGAAGATGACCCGGTCAATGATGATTGATCGCGCTGTTTTTGTACGATGATTTTAAAAAGACGGGCCGTGATTTCGGCCCGTCTTTTTTGTTTGGGCCATCAAATCCTTCACCCCGTTCAAAGGTGCAGCCATGATTACCTGTTATTTGAAATACATAATCGACAGTCACAAAATTCCCGAGTTCGAGGCATATGCCAAACGCTGGATTCCGATTGTCAATCGTATGGGCGGGACCCATCACGGCTATTTCCTGCCCCATGAAGGGGCGAGTAACGTGGCCTATGCGCTGTTCAGTTTTCCAAGCCTTGCCGAGTATGAAGAATACCGCAACCGCATGGCTGACGACCGCGAATGTCAGGATGTTCTGAATATGGAAATCCGCAATCGCAGCATCATTTCCTTTGAACGCAGCTTCATGCGCCCGGTCCTGGACTAGGGGCGGGCGGGCTATGATCCGCGCCGCGTTGCGGTCGTTGTCACTGCCGCTGCCGGGATTTGCTGCTGTTGCCACTGGCTGGGTGTTTGGCCGGTAATGCGCAGGAACTCGCGATTGAAATTCGATTTGGTGTTAAAGCCGCTTGAAAGCATGGTGGTTGTGACATTCTGTCCGCGCGCAAGTTCTTCGCAGGCATGATCAATCCGGAACCTGTTGATATAGCGCGACACATTTTCCCCGGTACTGTGATTGATCGCTGTGGATACCTGTTTCAACGGATAGCCCAGCCGCCGCGCAATCCGCGCCAGCGTCAGATCGGGATCAAGAAACAGCTTCTGACCGCTTATAAGCTGATCAAGTGCCGCCATGATTTCATCGACCGGGATATCGGGCGTATCGGGCGTGGTTTTGTCAGGTACGCTTGACGGTTCGATACCATCAGCCCCGTTGTCTTCATCCCCCGATCCGATGGCAAGATCGGGCGAAAGTGCCAGAAACCCGATGGTCAGCACCGCCAGTGACGAAAAGATGCTTAAAATCAAACCGGTTGCGCCTTCTGCCCCGAATTGCAGGGCTGCTGCGATCAAAAGATCACTAAAGGCCGAAACAATCAGCGCAATGGCAATCACCCGCCAGATCAATGCCGGCACATGCCCGGATGCCAGACGCGAATGGGCCAGATCATTGCCCTGACGATGCAGGGCAATCAGGATGGCAGACGCATAGCCGACAAAAAGCCCGCCAAGCAGGGCATCAATCAGAACCGGCATGGCAAGGATCACGATCACCATCACCACCGGGGCCAGAAAATGGCAAAGATCGGTGGCGACAAGGCGCGACCGCACACTGCTTTGCAAAAAGGCCATCCAGGCCAGCGCCGGGATCATTGATGCCATGACAGGCTGCAACAGCCGGATGGCATCAAACCCGTAATAATGAACAAGCGACACCGTCACACTCTGACAGGCGCAGGCCAGCAGCAAGGCGGCAAGCAACCGGCTGGTCTTTTCAAACAGGATTGCCCGCAAAAACAGATAACCCAGCAACAGGGCGACGATCATGGGTACGGGAAGTGCGATCATGTTTTGTGGCGATCCGATCATAAAACGTCCGAAAACCGGTTTTGCACGTCCTATAACCGGTTCAAGGACGCCAGCCCCCGAAATCAGGAGCAATTTCAACCCGGTGAAGATTAAAACACGGATTGAAATCATGAAACATGTAACTTCTGCGGCCCTTCTTTCACTTGGTCTTGCCAGCGTTCCTTGCATGGCGACCCCGTCCGCGGCACAGGAACTTGCGGGCTACGACCGGTTCGATGTCACCGCATCACACAGATCCATGCCGCTTTCTGCGTCCATCTGGTATCCGGCCGGGACTTATATCTATCGTGCACCGGTCACCAAAAGCGCGATCTGGCAAAGCACGGATGCCTATATCGGGGCGGCGATTGCACCGGGAAAACACCCGCTGATCCTGCTCTCGCACGGATCGGGCGGTAATATGGATGCGCTGGGCTGGCTGTCATCGCAATTGGCACTTCGCGGGGCAATGGTACTTGCGGTTAATCATCCCGGCACGACATCGGGGGATTCATCGCCCCGGCGCACCATTCATCTGGCGCCGCGTGCGGCCGATATCACGGCCCTGCTTGACCAGGTTCTCGCCGATCCGGATTTCGCCCCCTATATCGACCGGGACCGGATTTCGACGGTCGGGTTTTCGTTGGGGGGGACAACGGTTCTTAATCTGGCGGGGGTGCGATTTGATGGCGACCTGTATCGTGATTTTTGCAAGACACATGGCGATGCGATGCAGGATTGCGCCTTTTTGAAACGTGGCGGGGTTGATTTCGATCAACTGTCTGATGACATTGCCATCGATGCCAAGGACCCCCGGATTTCGCGATTTGTCGCGATCGAGCCCGGCATGACCTATGCGGTTGATGACAACAGCCTGAAAAACACCGATCAGGATGTGCTGTTCATCCGGCTTGGCAAAGAACATGGCTGGCCGGCTGCTGATCTTGAGGCGACCGGAAGCAAATTGTTGGGAAAGCTTGATCATCCGGCCTATGCGGTTTTTGCCCCGGCTGACCATTTGACGTTTCTGGCGGAATGTGTGCCCGGTGCGGCCGAACTTCTGGCGCGGATGGATGATGATCCGGTCTGTTCGGACCCGGCGGGCACCGATCGTGGCCATATCCACCAACAGATCATTGATGAAATCAGCGGGTTTCTCGACCTTGGCACGTCGCCATCCTGATTGGCACATCTGGTGGCGGATATCACGGATCATCCCCCGGAAAGCGGCCCGTATGACGGGTTTCTTTCCGGTGCCCCAAAATGATCACGATTTCGCATAACTATATGAAAAATATATCATTAAATGGTGTCGAATGGGGTGGAAAACCCCCTTTAGTGATATGGGGGCGGAACAATTTTGAGTTGTCCCCGTTTGATATCCTGTGAGCAACACATCACGAGCAAACAGGAGAACAAACATGTCAGACCTGATGAAAAAAATTCTCGCCGTTCTGATGATTAGTGGTCTTGGTCTTGGCCTTGCGGCCTGCGAAACCGCCGAAGGTTTCGGCGAAGATGTCGAAGATGCCGGTGAAGCCATTCAGGACAGTGCTTCGTGATCCGGGCTGATTAAACAGGTCGCTTTACCCTCAAAGCACCCAATAACTGCAGGAGAATTCCCATGATTGGTTGGGCCGTATTCTGTCTGATCCTTGCCCTGATTGCCGCCGTATTGGGTTTTGGCGGCTTGGCCGGGACTTTCGTTGGCATTGCGAAGATTCTGTTCTTTGTCTTCATCGTGCTGTTTGCCGTTTCACTTCTGGTGAATGCATTGCGTGGCCGCCGCCCGCCGATGTAACCGGCAACGAAAGACAAAAAAGGGTTGGGATAAAAACCGAACCGACGAGCACACAAAAGGGCGCCATATTGGCGTCCTTTTGCTGTGTCTGGATGGGGCCGGGCAATGGCGATATCGGTTGCAACCAAAAACCGGTCGCGCCAAAATGGCGTATATACTCAAAGGCGGTATCCGAACCGCACAGCGTTGGAGCATTCAACAAACATGGTAACGATCACAAAACGTCTGTTGGCAGTTGCGATGGTTCTTGGCTTTGGCATGGCGTTGTCGGCCTGCGAAACCGCCGAAGGATTTGGCCGCGATATGGAAAAGCTGGGTCAGCAGATCCAGGAAAGCGTGAATGAGTAACCGTTCAAGCGCCCTTGCCAGCGAACGGTTATATTATGCCCCGGTAAAGGTCGCCGATATTGGCGACCTTTTTGTGTTTCTGGGGGATGCTGCGGCAATGCGCTTTACCCATTGCGATCAATCGCTTGAAGATTGCCAGACCAGATTGCTGGCCTTTGAAGCACGTCGCAATCAGGACGGCTTTGCCCCCTGGGTCGTGCGGCACAGGGAAACCGACAGAATCATCGGATGGGGCGGGCTTTATATCGACCCGTTCGACCCCGACTGGGGACCGGAAATCGGTTATTTCCTTCATCCCGACCATCATGGTCGCGGCTTTGGCCGTGAACTTGCCGAAACTGCCATCGCCTTTGCGCGGGCCCGAACATCCTGTCGCATGCTGGGTGCCTTTGCCCATCCCGACAATCATCCATCGGCCAAGCTATTGTCCCGATTGGGGTTTGTGCAGATCGGGTTTGTCGCGTCAATGAACCGCAACCGGTTTCGCCTGATGATTGACCGGGCCTAGCGCGCGGCGATTTTTGCTTTGTTGCAATCAGGCAATTCATAAAACTTGATACATTTGCCGCCCAAGCCCTTCGCCTGACTGGACAGGGCAGGGCCGAGCCGCTAAATAGGGCAGTCCGTCCGCCAACATGGCGGATGAATTTGTTCCGCGTTTTCCGGGTTGGAGAGATATGCAGACCGTTAACGATATCCGCACCACGTTTCTGGAGTTCTTCCGCAAGAACGGCCACGAAGTCGTTTCCTCCAGCCCGCTGGTGCCGCGCAATGACCCCACCCTGATGTTTACCAATGCCGGGATGGTCCAGTTCAAGAACGTTTTCACCGGTCAAGAGCATCGCGATTATTCACGCGCGACCACCTCGCAGAAATGCGTGCGTGCCGGTGGCAAACATAACGATCTTGAAAATGTCGGTCATACCGCCCGCCATCACACCTTCTTTGAAATGCTCGGCAACTTCTCGTTTGGCGATTATTTCAAGGAAAACGCGATTGAATTCGCCTGGAACCTGATCACCAAGGAATATGGTCTTCCCAAAGACAAGCTTCTGGTCACGGTTTATCACACCGATGACGAGGCCCATGGTCTTTGGAAAAAGATTGGCGGTCTGTCTGATGACCGCATCATCCGTATTCCGACCTCCGATAACTTCTGGTCGATGGGCGATACCGGCCCGTGTGGTCCGTGTTCGGAAATCTTCTTTGACCATGGCGATCACATCTGGGGTGGCCCTCCGGGCAGTGCCGACGAAGACGGCGACCGTTTCATTGAAATCTGGAACCTCGTCTTCATGCAGTATGAACAGATGGCAAATGGCGATCGCATTGATCTGCCCAAGCCGTCGATTGATACCGGCATGGGTCTGGAACGAATTGCCGCTGTCCTTCAGGGCAAGCACGACAACTATGACATCGATCTGATGCGCGCTCTGATCGAAGCATCGGCCGATGCCACCAATACCGACCCGGATGGTCCGCATAACGTGTCGCACCGTGTGGTTGCCGACCATCTGCGTTCGACCAGCTTCCTGATTGCCGATGGTGTTCTGCCGTCCAATGCCGGTCGCGGTAACGTTCTGCGCCGTATCATGCGCCGCGCAATGCGTCACCTGCACATGGTAGGCACCCAGGATCCGGTGATGTATAAACTGGTTCCGGCACTGGTCCGCAAAATGGGCGGCGCGTTCCCGGAATTGGTCCGTGCCCAGGCACTGATCGAAGAAACGCTCAAGCTCGAAGAGCAGGGCTTTAAAACCATGCTTGATCGCGGTCTCAAGATGCTTGATGACGCGACCGACGGCATGAACGAAGGCGCCACCCTTTCGGGCGAGGTTGCCTTCAAGCTTTATGACACCTATGGCTTCCCGCTTGATCTGACGGCCGATGCGCTCAAGGCACGCAAAATCGGCATTGATGAAGACGGTTTCACTTCCGCCATGGAAGAACAGAAGGCCAAGGCACGTGCCGCATGGTCGGGTTCGGGCGAAGCAGCGACCGAAGAAGTCTGGTTTGACATCAATGACCGTGATGGCGCGACCGAATTCCTTGGCTATGAAACCGAAACCGCCGAAGGTGTTATCACCGCCCTGATCAAGGATGGTGCCGAGGTCAAAACCGTATCAAAAGGTGACGAGGTTGCCGTTCTTGCCAACCAGACCACCTTCTTTGGTGAGTCCGGTGGTCAGCAGGGCGATGCCGGTGTGATCAAAACCGAAAAGGGTGCGATCATTGAAATCACCGACACCCAGAAAAAGCTCGGCGCGCTGCATGTGCATCTGGGCAAGGTTGTCGAAGGCGACGTTTCGGTTGGCGATGCGGCTGAATTCCGTGTCGATCATGCCCGCCGCTCAAGCTTGCGTGCCAATCACTCGGCAACCCATCTTCTGCATGCGGTGATGCGCAAGCATCTTGGTGATCACGTCACCCAGAAGGGCTCGCTGGTCGCACAGGATCGCCTGCGTTTTGATGTTTCCCATCCCAAGGCCGTAACCGCCGAAGAAGCCGCCCTGATCGAAGCAGACGTCAACCGTCTGATCCGTGAAAACAGCGAAGTCACCACCCGTCTGATGACCCCGGACGAGGCGATTGAGCTGGGTGCGATGGCGCTGTTTGGTGAGAAATATGGCGATGAAGTCCGCGTTGTTTCCATGGGCCTTCCCGAAAGCAACGAACATGCCTATTCGCTTGAGCTGTGCGGTGGTACGCATGTCAAACGCACCGGCGATATCGGCATGTTCAAAATCGTGTCCGAAGGTGCGGTTTCAAGCGGGGTTCGCCGTATCGAAGCCCTGACCGGTGCCGATGCTGCCAACTACATGGCGGCCCGTGAAAACGTGCTGGCAACGGTTGCAGCCGACCTTAAGGCTGTCCCCGAAGATGTCCCGGCACGCGTCAAGGCGCTTCAGGAAGAACGCCGTCGTCTGGAACGCGAAGTCTCCGACCTGCGCAAGAAACTCGCGACTGCCGGTTCCGGCGGTGCGTCGGGCGGTGATGCCTTCAAGGAAGTCAACGGCGTCAAACTGGCCCTGCGTTCGCTTGACGGCATTCCGGCCAAGGAACTCAAAGGCATGGTTGACGAACTGCGTGACCAGATGGGTTCTGGTATTGTTGCCCTTGTTTCGGGCGATGGTGGCAAGGCATCCATCGTGGTTGGCCTGACCGATGACCTGACCGCGAAATTCAGCGCAGTTGACCTTGTCCGGATCGGGGTTGAGAAACTCGGCGGCAAGGGCGGCGGTGGCCGTCCGGACATGGCGCAGGGCGGCGGTTCCGACCCGTCGCAGGCCGATGCCGCACTGGCCGCGATCGAGGCACATATCGCCGGCTGACGCGATCCGCGATCAAAAGTATGACGAATAAAAAGGGCCCCGACCGGGGCCCTTTTGTTTTGTCTGATGATTGCGATTTGGGCAGGGATTGTCGCGGATTGTCAGGGCGCCACATTGCGTTGTGTGCGGGGGCGGATGATTTGCCAGCCAAGGTTCATGCCTGCTGCCGCAATCAGGATGGCGATGGCACCGATGATCTGAGCGGTATCGGGGCGATAGCCAAAAGCGATCAGGTCAACAATGATCGCCACCACCGGATAGATGAAGCTGAGCGACCCTTGCAGATGGGTCGGCAGTTTCTGAACCGCGCCATACATCAATACATACATGATCCCGGTATGGACCACCCCGACCGTGATCAGGGAACCCCAGCTGATTGCCGTGATTGGCAGGTTTTCAAAATCGGCAAATGGCGCAAGCATCACAATACCGACACAGACCTGAACAAGCGCGATCAGATGGGGCGGGGTGCCTTTGAGCTTTTTGGTGATGATGGCGGCTGTTGCCCAGAAAAACGCCGCCCCAAGCGCCATCAGAATGCCACCGGCATAATCCGATCCGCCAAGGCCACCCTGGGGTTTGCCAGAAATGATCAAAAGCAGACCGGCAAAGGCAATGCCAAGCCATGCGAATTTGTTGATGGTCAGTTTTTCACCGAAAAAAGCTGCCCCAAACAACACCAGCATAAAGGGCTGGGTGTTATAGACCGCGGTCGAGACCGAGATTGAGGCCATCGAATAGGACTGAAACAGCATGTACCAGTTGGTGACGATGGCAACCCCGCCAAGGGCGGCCCAGCCCAGCATGCGCACATTCAAAAGCCCGCGCAAAAGCCCCATGGTCGCACAGATCACCAAAAGCGAAAGCGCCCCAAAGAAGCAGCGCCAGAAAACCACATCCATGGCCGGGCGGTCCGCCATCACAACAAACCAGCCAATAGTGCCCAAAATTGTCATGGCAGCCGTCATTTCGATCGTGCCGCGGACTTGTTCTTTCATCGCAAAGCTCCGTTCAGGAAGTCATTTGATGGGATTACTTTCCGCTTTTTGGGCCGGGTTTTATATGGCTTGTGAAAAGTGAATTTGGCATGTAGCCTTTTTAATCAAAGCCGGATTGCCAATTTTGTGGAATTTGTAAAGTCATGGATGAGATCGATCAGAAGATTCTGAAAATCCTGATGCGTGATGCCCGGATTTCGCAAAAGGAACTGGCCGCCAAGGTCGGACTTTCCGCCCCCGGTGTTGCCGAGCGGGTCCGGCGGCTTGAAGAACGCGGGGTCATTCGCGGTTTCACCATTGATATTGACCCCGAAGCCCTGGGATATCCGTTGCAGGCGATTGTGCGCATTCGGCCCTTGCCCGGGAAATTGCATATCGTGCAGCAACTGATTTCCGAAATTCCCGAATTTGGCGAATGTGACAAGGTGACCGGCGATGATTGCTTTGTCGCGCGGCTTTATATCCGGTCGATGAAGGAACTGGACGGGTTGCTTGACCAAATTGTCGACAAGGCCGAAACCAACACCGCCATCGTCAAATCCAAGCCGGTCGAACGCCGGATGCCGCCACTTTCGCCGAAATGATTGTGCGGCCTTGCGTGAGGCATCCGGTGCCATTTGCCATACGCTAAACGCTAAACGCTAAACGCTAAACGCTAAACGCTAAACGCTATACGCTATACGCTATACGCTATACGCCATGCGTCACGTGCGATGCGTGATGCCCCACGGGTTGCCTGTGCGCACGGCGTACTATGCCAGTGGCAGCAGGATATCGGTAACGGCCTGATGGTCCGGGACGTCGGGGAAAAAGGCGACGCGCTGGAAAACAAGCGGGAAGTCGCCGGGCGTTTCACCGCTTTGCGGCAACCAGTCGCGATAGAGCGCAAGCGCGCTGTCACCAAGTGTCTGGTCGCTTCCGACATGACGCAATTTCGCATATCGCCCGGCCGGGATTATCAGGGGATAAAGACAGGCTTTTTCATCCTCGGCTGTCAGGGGCCGTTTTGTGGCAACGCAAAGCCCCATGCGAAATTCATCGGGCGGCGTATCATCGGGATTGCACCAGACAATATTGAATGTCGCGTGTTTTGACGGATGCAGATGATGGATTTTGCGCCAGGCAATAAAACGTTGAATGGTTTCGCCGATGCGCGCAGGCGGGCCGACATGATCCAGGCAGGCGGTGGGTGTTTCCGGGAATTCGATGATTGAAACGCCGGTGTGATCAGGGCTGGTCATCGTGTTTCTCCTGATTGTCTGCAACCCGTCATAAGGGGCCTGCCAATTGTCCCAATCGGTGGATTTGCGAAAGTCGCGCGGGGCGATCCCGTGGATCTGGCGAAAGGCGCGCGCAAAGGATTCCGGCCCCTCGTACCCGGCATCAAGGGCGATTTGCAAAACCGGGACATCTTGGCGAAACGCCAGCATATGGGCGGCACGGCGCATCCGAATCAGGCGGATATATTGCCCGACATTCATCCCGTAAAATGCCGCAAATTGCCGATGGAAATGAAAGACCGAAAAGGCAGCAATGCCAGCCAGGGTTTCAAGCGACAGGGCCTTGTCATCCCGAATTTCGGGACTGGCATCAGGGCCGGTATCAAGACTTGTATCAATATGGGCAATGACCCGGTCAAAACGGCGGGCGATGTCTGATTTTGCCGGGACATTCATGATGGCGTGGCCTGACGGTTGCGATTGCTGATTGCGGGCTTGATCCTGTGCCATCATGCACAAATCCGATGACCAATACTTGACCGATCTTGCGGATTTGTTTTCGGGTGTTCGGAGATACGGGAATGTGGCCCTGTGCCGAGCTGACAGCATGTTGGTCGGGATGCGTCAGGAAACCGAATAATCATCCTTGGCCTGTTGTTGGCGCAAAACGCGGTTAACGGCGCGTTCGACGGCCTTGCGATCAGTGGCGTCCGCAATGTCGCGCGCAGCGGCCCGACCGATCAGGCGCGCATGTTCACGCAGGATTTCCAGATGTTTTGGATGTTTGGCAAGGCCGGTCAGGCTTTCCAGGACCTCGGCCATCGGCAAAAGGACGTCGGGTTTGGCGCTGGCCGATTGGCGGATCTGGTTGAATGCCGCGTTCATCATGCCGCCGAAATCCGACAGATGGGCGCAGATGCGTTCTTGTCCCTGATCATCGCGCCACAGCCCCATCGGATAATGGAAATCCATCGCCTGTGGCAAGGCGCGACCCAGCCGATGGATCACGGCAATTGCGGTGAACGGATCATTGATCCCGGGGGAAAGGGCGCGCAAGGCGACCTCGACCAGTTGTCGCAGGGCAAATTCGATATCAAGCATGGCGGTGCGCTGACTGCCGATCATGATCTGTTGGGCGATGGCGTCATGTATTGCATCAGATCGGGTGTCAGAAGGCCCGGTGTCAGAAGTCCTGGTGTCAGAGGGCTTGGTGTCGTTGTTTTCATCCTTGCCGATTTCACCGATAATATCACCGGCAATCACATGCTGTCCGGCGCGGACGGTCAGTGCGACACGAATATCGTGCTTGATGGCAACATCAAGCAGATCGTCATAATCAATGCCCTGCACATAGCCCGATTTCGCCGCCGCGATCGTGCGACCCGACGTGTTGGCACCCGCATCGGGCAGGGTGCAGCTTTCCGTGGCGGCATTGTCGATCGGCCCTGACAGGGTTTCAAGCGACGAGGAAATCGTTTCTTCAAGATTGGCGCCGACCTTCTGGATCACGTGATCGGCAACGATGGAACGTCCCAGATGATGGACAAACAAAATCAGCACAAACAGACTGACGACAAAAAGCGCAATGCCGGTCATGGCGGCGATCTGCGGGACCGCGCTATCATCGGTCTGCCCGCCCATCAGGACCAGGCCTGTAATCAGAAACAGGATCGTGCCGACGAAACTGCCCAACGCATTTTGGGTTTTGGGATCGCCCATGAAGTTGCGAATGGTGCGCGGCCCCAACGACCCGGCCGCAAGGGTAAGCACCACCATGGTGACCGACAGCGCAAAGGTGGTCATCGTCACAAGCGTCGCCAGCAGCGTCGATGTCAGATCCTGGACCGTTTCAACCGTTTCAAAACGCGGCCAGAAATCGGGCAGGCTGGCAATGATATCTTCGCCCGGCAACCGGATGGCCAACAGTGACAGCACCGCACCGCCAATCGCATAGAGCAACGGAGTGAACCACAGGCTGTGGCCGACAAATTCCCATATTCGGATAAAGCGGTGAAACATGTGCCGTGATCCTGTTGTGAATGCGTGCCCGGGCGACAAATGCCGCCCGTCGGCAAAACCGGACCGGGACAGCGATCAACATATAAACGTCTGGAACTGTGGCCGGTTCCCGGTTTGCTGTTGTGCTGGTCCGGGTCGATATCGCGCAGATCATTTTTGCCGGTTATTGCGGTCAATGTCTCCTGACTTTTTGGGGGAATGACACCTATGCAAAAATCACGATTGCCCGTATTTGAAAAATGAACCAAATTCGATTTTACGTCAAAAATGATCCAACGGGTAGAAGGCCGCATTGGCATGGTTGCGCAAAACCGCATGGAAAAACGCCAGCAACGCGAAGAAATGATCCTTGATGCCGCCGGGAAACTGATTTCAGAAGTCGGCTTTTTCGAGCTCAAGATGTCGGATATTGCGCGGGCCTGTGACATTTCGGTCGGTACCCTTTATGGCCATTTCGCCAGCAAGGAAGATTTGCTGATCGGGCTTGCGGTCATGGCCGGCGCCAAACGCGCCGAAAAGTTTGACATCGCACGCAATCATGATGGCAGCGCGATTGAAAAATACATCATCGCCAATCTGCTGGATCTGGGTTTTTCCATCGATCATCCGCAATTGTTCGAGGCCGAATATCTTGCCCTTGCGCCGTCGGTCTGGAAACGTGCGACCCCGGCCCGCCATCAGGCCCAGCTTGATCAGATCAATGCCATCACCACGATGTTTCAAACCTTCCTGACCGAGGGGGAGGATGAACTTGGCATTGCCCCGGATATGACCAGCCGCAGCCGCAACCTTAACCTTGGCAGTTGGGGGCTTGGCTACGGGATCAATGTGCTGGTTCTATCTGAAATCACCGACCGCCATTATGGACAGGAACTGCGCAAGAATGCGGTCAGTATCCTATGCGACGGTCTGGCCGATCTTATGATCGGGGCCGGTTGGCAAGTCGATGATGCCAGGGCCAAGGTCCGTGCCCTTGCCGCCACCTATGTCGATGCCCCCGGTTTTGATCGATGAATTGAAATAACTTCTATCGCCCTTTTGCCCACCAATAGCCCCTAACAATCGTCGCTTACAAGCGCAGCGCCCCACGGAGTTCCCCATGTCGCAAGAAAACAAGGCAATGTCGGCGGTCTTTTTGACCGTGCTGTTCGGCTTTGCCGGGTTCAGTTTGCCCTATCCGGTCTTTGGACCCATGTTTCTGAAACCTGAACTTGGTTTTCTTGATCCATCCATTCCCGAACAATATCGCACCATCCTGTTGGGCGTTGCCATGGCGCTTTATCCCATCGGGCAGTTTATCGGTGCGCCGTGGCTTGGCCGGTTATCGGACCGGCTTGGCCGCAAACCGGTTTTGATGGCATCGCTGTTCGGGGCGGCGAGCGGCTATATCGTTGTTGCCATCGGGGTGGCGAGCGCCAATTTGCCGCTGGTTTTGGCCGGGCGGTTTGTATCGGGCCTGTGCGAAGGCAATATGGCGATTGCCCAGTCGATTGCATCGGATATCAGCACCCCGGCAAACAAGGTCCGCAATTTCGGCCTGATCACGGTGGCGATCAATGTCGGCTGGATCGTCGGGCCGTTGATGGGGGGCTTTTTCTCGGACCCGTCCATTCATCCGTCCTTTAACGTGTCCTGGCCGTTCTTCTTTGCTGCAGGCATGTATGGCTTCAACCTTCTGGTCGTTGCGGTGGTCCTGCATATTCCGGAATATGCCCGCCGTCGCGGACGGACCAAGGATGATCAGGCGATTGCCGGGCGGACTGTCTGGGCGACCCTGACCGATCCTGTGCTGTTGCCGGGCTACGCGGTTTCATTTGCGAGCTATTTCGCGATCTATCTGTTTTTCTGCTTCTTCGGGGTTTACCTGGTACAGACCAGTGATGTGACCAGCAGTTTCCTTGGCATGTGTTCGGCGATCATTTCGATCCCGCTTATTCTGGCCGGATTGACCGTGGAACGCGCGCAGCGCCCGATGGGTCTTCGCGGGGTGGCAGCCCTTGGGCATATGTTGCTGGCCATCGGTTTGATTACCTTTGTCCTGCCTGACGGGCTGGTCTGGGTGTTTGTGCCGATGTGCATTGCCGCCTTCGGGATTGCATGGTGCGAAGTTACCACCAGCCTGTTCATTTCAAACGGGGCCGGTGCCCACGAGCAGGGGCAGGCATTGGGTATTTACCGGTCCGTGCACGTTTTGGCCGAAGCCGCGGCAGTTTTGACCGGCGGGGTTCTGGCCGGGCTTGATAATACATCGCCCTTCATGGTCGGCGGGATCGCGGCATTGATTTGCGTGATCGGCATTCTGGGCTGGGTGAAATCATCCGCCCTGATCCCGGCCCGTGCGGATGGCGCAGCCGAATAGACATCCGGAAAATGAAACGCCCGCACATCAATGCGGGCGTTTTCCATCAGATATCGGTCGGATCATGCGGGGCCAGTGCCGCACGCCGGATCAATGCCTGTGCAGTATCATTTTCCTGACGGTTTTTATCAGGCAGCTTTGCCACCTGATCGGCAAGGGCGCGGATATCGTCCAGATCTTCCATATCGCCACAGATTTCCATGACCCGGCCCCAGATCGCATCATGATCCATACCGCCCATCACGGTAAGGGTGATGGCGCGGTTAAGGGTGGCTTCGCGGTGTTCGGGATCTTGCGACAGGATTTGTTCAAAGGTTTCAAAACCTGCGATCAGGTGACCTTCGCGCAGATTGATCACACCAAGATCGTTTGACGCGGTCAGTGACGATGGATCAATGCGCAGCAATTGTTCAACAGCGCGTCTTTCCCCTTCAAGATCGTCACTGGCGCGATAGCACGCCGCCATCAGCCGGTGAATGGTTTCCGATCCCGGACTGTGATGTGCCGCGGTCTGAAGGGCGGAAAGGGCATTGTCACTTTGATCAAGTTCAAGCAATGCCTGCGCGCGCAGGGTCAGAAGTTCCGGGTCGGTCGGTTTGGCGCGCAAAACGATGTCGACATGATTAAGCGCGTCGCGCGCATCACCGTTTTCAAGCAGGGCGCGTGCAATGTGATAGAGGCAATCGGCATTGTCCCCATCAGATTGCAGCACCGTACGATATTCGCCGAGTGCTTCGGTAATCGAACCTTTTTCGTGCAGGGCACGGGCCAGACCAAACCGTGCTTCAAGATTGTCCATATCTTCGCCAAGTGCCTGACGAAGCATATTGATGGCGGCGTTATATTGCCGCCTTTTCAAGGCAGCAAGCCCCATGTCAGCAAAGGACATGGCATTCATTTTTCGTCTCCCAATCCATACGAAATCCGTTCCCCGGATCATCAGATTTATCGATTTACGATGGGATTATAATGGCCGGGCCGGGCATTGCCACTATTATGTCATTTGGGAACTTTTTACGGCGATGGCACCTGCTGGTTGCAAAAAAGACAGGGCCCCGGAATTGTCCGGGGCCCTCTCCAATGTGCAATGTGCCGGAATACGTGCCGTGCAGATCACGGCTTATGCAGCATTTTGATTTCCATGAAATCTTCAAGACCAAACAGACCGCCTTCGCGCCCGATGCCCGATTGTTTATAGCCGCCAAACGGGCTTCCCGGACGGGGGAAGGCACCGTTGATGCGGATCATGCCCGCACGCAGTTTGCGGGCAACGCGGTCGGCCTTGGCATCATCGGGGGTCTGGATATAGGCCGCCAGGCCATAGGGCGTGTCATTGGCGATTTTGATGGCTTCTTCCTCGGTGTCGAACGGGATCATGGCGACGACCGGGCCAAAGATTTCTTCGCGGGCGATGCGCATAGTGTTGTTCACATCGGCAAAGATCGTCGGTTTGACGAAATAGCCTTCATTCACCCCGTCGGGCTTGCCAACCCCGCCAACCAGAAGGGTTGCACCTTCGTCAATGCCGGCCTGAATAAGGGTTTGCACCCGGTCAAACTGGATGTGGCTGACCAGCGGGCCGATATGATCGCCTTTGACCCGCGGATCGCCAACCTTGGCGGCATCGCCGACACGTTTGGCAACCTTGACGGCTTCGTCATAAATCGATCGCTGAACCAGCATGCGGGTCGGTGCATCGCAGGTCTGGCCGGAATTGTTGAAAACATCAAGAACGCTAAACGTGATGCGGTCTTCGACATCCACATCGTCAAACACGATGTTTGGCGATTTGCCACCCAGTTCCAGGGTAACGCGTTTGACGTTTTCAGCGGCATCCTTGGTGATCGCCTTGCCCGCGCGGGTCGATCCGGTAAAGGACATCATCGCGATATCGGGGTGGCGTGAAAGTGTCGCACCGGCAACCGGACCCGCGCCCTGCACAAGGTTGAATGCCCCGGCGGGGAAGCCTGCCTCGTGGATCATTTCGGCATAAAGCGTTGCATTAAGCGGGGTGAATTCGGATGGTTTGAGAACACAGGTGCAGCCAGTCGCAAGAGCCGGGATGACTTTCAGAACGATCTGGTTGATCGGCCAGTTCCAGGGCGTGATCAGGCCGCAAACCCCGATCGGCTCACGCAACAGCGTTTCCCCGTTATGCAGGGTTTCTTCTAGTTTGAGTTTTCGCAAAACATCAATGAAATCGGCAAGATGGTCGGTTCCGGCCGCGGCCTGCTGTTCATGGGCCATGGTTGTGGGCGCGCCAAGTTCGGCGGTGATGGTATCGGCGACCTCGGAATAGCGGCGCTTATAGATCGCAAGCAGATTTTCAAGCCAGCCAAGGCGCTGTTCAATGGTGGTCTGGCTATAGGTTGCAAAGGCGCGTTTGGCCGCGGCAACCGCAAGATCGACATCTTCTTCGCTGGCCAGCGTGATTTGGGTGATGACTTCTTCGGTGGCCGGGTTGATCACATCCATTTTCTCGGACGAAATCGGATCAATCCATTTGCCATTGATGTAAAATTTGCCTGCGTTTTCCATAGGAAGCCTTCCTGATCGTATGGGTGTATCTGGCGCGGTCTGATGCGGTCGGCATCAAACCGGTATCTTCAGGTCCGTTCCCTCAGCCAGCCTTTTATAATCTCGCGGTGGCGTTCGCCGCTGTAACTGGCAAAATGTCCGCCATGGACGACACGAACCGGCAAGTCATAAAGCCGTTCCATCGATCGCACGTAATCCTTTGCATTCGCATGATAAGTGTCTTCGATCAAAGGTCCATCATAAACAATATCGCCCGAAAACAGGATGCCGGTCGATGCTTCCCAAAGGGCAATGCCGCCCGGCGAATGGCCCGGTGTGTGGATGACTTCGAAATGCCGATCGCCAAGATCAATCACGTCGCCATCTTCGACAATCCGGGTCGCCGGGGCGGCCTTGACCGCATAGGTGGTCGAGGCGTAGGGAAGCGGTGGCAATTTGGTAAAGATCTCGTCGGTGACATAGGGATCGGCAAGGGTGTTTTGGCGCGTCGGGTGGGCAAGAAGGTCTGCCTCGCAGCGATGGCAGATGCGGTTTTCAAATTCGTGATGGCAGCCGATATGGTCAAAATGTGTATGGCTGGCAACGGCCTGAACCGGGCGTTCGGTGACCAGCGGCACCCAGTCGGTCAATGACACCACACCCATGCCGCTATCAACCAGCATGTCGCCATCGCGCCCGCGAATGTGCCAGATATTGCAGCGATAAAATTCCTCGATAAACGGTTCACCGATATAGGTGACATCATCGCCAACGGATTTGGTGCTGTACCAGTCTTCGGGTTTGGCATGTTCAAGGGTCATGATGCCACGGCCTCCTGCTGCTGGGCGGGGGTGGCGTGACCGGGCAGAATTACCACCGATGACGGATCAATGGTCAGGTCAATCCATGCGCCGGGCTCGATCGTTGCCGATTGCGGCATATGGGCGGTGATCGTCATGTTGGGATAATCAGCCGGACTTAGATGCGCACGGTGATGGGTGCCAAAAAACGACCCGTCTTCGACCTTGGCAGCGCCAAGCGTGATGCGCGGGCCGGCCCCGGTACTGGCGCGGAAATGTTCGGGGCGAATGGCCAGGGTGATTTTCTGTCCGGCGGAAATGGCCGGATCGGCCAGTGCCGTTTCGGGCAGTTTGACCGCGCCCAGAACCGTATTGACGTGAATGCCGTCATCGGTTTTGGCATCAACCGTGCCGGGAATGAAATTGACCTCGCCCATGAAGCTTGCCGAAAACACGGTTTTGGGCCGCATATAGATTTCTTCGGGGCGTCCGACATCTTCGATCCTGCCTGCATTCATCACGACAATGCGGTCAGCAATTGCCATGGCTTCTTCCTGATCATGGGTAACATGAACAAAGGTGGTGCCAACGCGTTTCTGGATGGCTTTCAGCTCATCCTGCATCTGGCGGCGCAGTTTCAGATCAAGTGCGCCAAGCGGTTCATCAAGCAACAGCACATCTGGCTCAACCGCCAGCGCACGGGCAAGGGCAACGCGCTGGCGCTGCCCACCGGAAAGCTCGTGGGGCTTTTTGGATGCCGACGCCTTAAGCCCGACCATATCAAGAAGTTCTTCGGCCCTGGCATGGCGTTCGGCCTTGCCGACCTTGCGCATCTTAAGGCCAAAGGCGACATTGTCGCGCAAGGTCATATGCGGAAACAGGGCGTAGTCCTGAAACATCGTGGTGGTCGGGCGTTTGGATGGTGCCACGGACCCCATATCGCGCCCGTCAATTTCAATCACCCCGCGGGTTGGCGACAGAAATCCGCCCAGAAGCGACAGCAAGGTGGTCTTGCCACAGCCCGACGGGCCCAGAAGAACGATGAATTCACCCGCCGCGATTTCAAGGCTGACATCATCAAGTGCGGTAAAATCGCCAAAGGTTTTGGTGGCATTGCGAATGGAAACAGGGGCGGTCATTTCTTTGCCGTCCTTCTAAAGACAATCAGTTCAAGAATAAGCAGCAGCGCAACCGATACCAGGAAGACTACGCTTCCTACCGCGTTGGTTTTCGGATTCAGGCCCGATCGCAGCATGCTCCAGATTTCGACAGGCAGGGTGACGTCAAACCGTGACAGCAGAAACGCGATGATAAATTCATCCCAGCTGAACGTGCCCGACAGGAAAAATGCCGCCAAAATTGATGGCATCAACATCGGGGCAGATACCTGTGTCATCACCTGCCATTCAGCCGCCCCAAGATCCCGTGCGGCCCGTTCGATGTTTTTTTGATGATCGCCCATCGATGCATAAATGATGGCAAAGCACAGCGGCAAATTGATCACCACATGCCCGATGCCAACGGTCCAAAGCGACAGCGAAACCCCCACCCAGTTAAAGGTCGACAGCAAACCAAGCGCGATGATCAGGTAGCTGACCGTCATCGGCGCCACCAGAAGCCCGCGCTGAAGCCGGGATGCCGGAAGAACAAAGCGCGCCAGCCCGTAAGCGGCACAGAAACCAAGCACACAGGCAACAAGTGACGACCCGATGGCCACCATCAAGGAATTGCCAAGGGCGGACATCAGGCGACTGTCAGTAAAAACCTCGCCATACCATTTAAGGGTCGCGCCGTTAAAGGGTGGGACGGGCAGGCGCCCGTCCTGAAATGAAAACAGCACAAGGACCGCGACCGGCAAAAAGATAAAGCCGTAAAGAACCGCCAGATAAGCCCATGAAGCAATTTTGGAAATGCGTGAAGAGATCATTTTATGTTCTCTCCATCTTGAGCCAGCGCGCACAGGCAATATAGGCCAGCGTCACCACCACCATCAGAATGATCGACAGCGTTGCCGCCATCGGGAAATCGGCCCGACGGCCCAGTTGCAACATGATGACCTGTGGCAGGGCCAGTTCATTATTGCCGCCCAAAATCTGGGGCGTGATGTAATCGCCGATACACAGCACAAATGTCAGAAACGCGCCAACCATGATGCCCGGCAAGGTCAGCGGCAAGACCACATGCCAGAAAACCTGAAACCCGTTGGCGCCCAGATCGGCCGCCGCCCGGCGATAATTTGGCGGCATCTGCACCAGATTGGCATAGATCGTCAGGGTCAGGAGCATGACAAAGAAATGTACGAACCCGATCACGGTGGCGGTGCGCGTGCTGGCCAGTTCAAGCGGTTCGGCAATCAGACCGACATGCAAAAGCGCGTTATTGATCACGCCGTTTTTGGCCAGAACCAGAAGCCAGGAATAGGACCGCACCACATAGCTGGTCCAGAATGGCAGGATCGCCAGAATCAACGCCATGCGCTGCCATTTTTGCGGGACGCGCTCGGCAATGATCCAGGCCAGCGGATAGGCCAGGATCACCGAAATGATGGTGACGGTAAACGTGATTTCCAGCGAGACAAAAAGCCCCTTGAGCAGATGGGCCTTTTCAAAAAACGTAATGTAATTATCCAGATTCCAGGTCATCACGATGTCGCGGCCCTTGCGGGTGGCAAGGCTGATCGCGGCCATGACAACAAACGGAATGACGAAAAACGCGACCGTCCACAAAAGTGCCGGGGTGACATATCCCCATGCGCGGCGATTTTCGCGTGTTTCAAGGGTGGCTTGGGCCATCACGGTGTCCTTTGTCGCAACACAGGCATTTTGCCCGGTTACCGGTCTTGGTGTCGTGGAAGGTTGGTCGCCGTTTTGGCAAGCTTAGCAGAACCATTGCCCCGCAAAAAGCGGGGCAATGGCGGGTGGCAATAAGCAAGGGATGCTTACTGCTGGAGCATCTCGACCCAGGCATCCTGCATCTGGGCGTCCAGATCGGCATCCGGGATCGGATAAAGCTGCGAGTTTTTCAGATATTCGGGCTGATCATCCCAGCGAAGGGCTGCTTTTTGCGCATCGGACAGGTTTTCCCCGGCCTTGGAATTGGCAGGCATGCCCCAGTAACAGGACGATGTCGCAAGACGCGCCTGACCTTCGGGGCTCAGGATGTATTGCACGAATTTCAGCGCAAGGTCGGGCTTGGCAGATTCCTTCATCACGCCAATCGACTGGGCCCAGCGCAGGCCGCCCTGTTTTGGGATGACCCAATCAAGGTTCGGTTTGTCTTCGGACAGAACCGCCGTGATCCATTCACCACCACCCACAAGGATATCGACCTCACCCGTGGCCAAAGCCGTCTGGGAGGAAACCACTTCGCCAACCTGTTTGGAGACCTTTTTCATCGCAAACAGCTTTTCCTTGATGGCGTCCATATCATCCGCCCCAAGATCGGCCGTATCAATGCCAAGTCCCAGCCCGACAAGGCCGATAACCGGCACGTAATAGTCATAAATCGCGATGCGTCCGGCATATTTGTCCGACCAGATCACCGACATGTCTTCCATGTCCTTGGGGTCGACCTTGGTCTTGTCGAACGAAATGGTGTTGTAGCCGAACTTTTCGGTAACGGCATAGGTTTTGCCATCAACCACATTGTTTTCGGCCATCACGACTTCCGGGAAAAGATCGGAAGTCGGAAGGGCATCGGCCGGAATTTCGGCCAGAAGATCCATTTCAACCGCACGATGGACATCAACGCCGTCAATCACAAACACGTCCCAGTCCCCCGGGCGGGATTGTTCGATGATCGAAAGGCCCGCACCCGTGCCTTCATATTCCTTCAGATTGACTTTGACGTCGTATTTCTTTTCGAACGGTTCGATCAAGGCCGGGTCGGTATGATCGCACCAGACAAGCGCGTTGAGTTCTTCTGTGGCCTGTGCGCTGTTTGCGACGGCAATGGCACCAAGCAAGAAGGTCGCAGCACCGCCCACAAGCTTATTGCGGGTTTTCCCCGTGGAAACGTGACGAAACATAGGCTCTCCCTGATTTCATATTGAGGCCTCCCTTTTATTGGGTAACTCGGCACTCATTCCGGTGCCGTTGAAAAAATATTGAACGCGTTCATTTTTTGAGTCAATGTAATTTTTGAACCCGTTCAGTTTTCCGGAGTGACCATGTCAGGTCTGCGCGCCCAGAAGAAAGCCGACAAGAACCGCCGTATTCTCGAGGCGGCGACAACGCTGTTTCGCAAGGTCGGCTATGACAGTGCGCGCATCGAAGACATTGCCGAAATGGCCGGGGTATCGGTCGGAACGTTTTATAATTACTACAAAAACAAGGGCGACATGCTGATGGCGACGGTCTCGATGGAGGTCGAGGAAGTGCTGGCAGCAGGCGAGGGGATCATTGCCAAAAAGCATGATCAGGTCGCATCGGCCCTGTTTGATCTGATCGGTAAATATTACGACCATTCCCTGACCTATCTGTCCAAGGAAATGTGGCGAACGGCGATGTCGCTTTCCATTGCCCAGCCCGAAACCCCGTTTTCCAAACGCTATACCGCGCTTGACCACCGGCTTTCCAAACAGGTCTGCGACCTTTTTCGGTCGTTGCAGGATCGCGGCATTGTCCGCAAGGATGTCGATTGCACCGCACTGGGCGAGCTTGTCTTTAACAATGTGAACATGATGTTCATCGAGTTTGTCAAAGACGAGGACATGGATGTTGATGGCCTGAAAGAGCAGGTCGCCCGGCAGAATATCCCACTTGCCGATCTGGTATCACAGTCAGGCTAAGTGTTTTTGCCTGCACTTGCAGCCGCATGCAAATAGGCAATCGCAAGGCGCCGGCTTTCAGCGCCGAGGTTATCGAGTGCGCTGTGATCTTCACCCAGTTCGCCAAAACTTCCGCGCGCAATCCCGGCCAGTGCGGACAGAACCGTGAAAGTTGCGGTCTTGGGATCGTCAAAGGAGGCGTCACTTGCCTTTCCAAGGATCTGGGCGACGGCCCGTCCCATGCGCGCAAATACATCCGAGGTTAACCTGACCTGATTGATGGCACCGGCAATCCGGTACATGGCCTTGGTTGCTTCGGGATTTCTCATTTTCACCGACACATAGGCATCCGCAATACTTGTTGCGAGATCGGCCAGGGGCGCTGGTGCGGCGTCGTTGGCGATGCGTTCGAATTCCGTCGCCATTGCATCGAAATGGTTCAGCAAGATCGCGTAAAGCAATGCTTCCTTGTTGGGGAAATACTGATAAAGGGTGCCAACTGAAACACCCGCCCGTTCAGCGACGCGCGTGGTGGTGAAACGTCCCATATCCTCTGCCAGCAAAACCTGAATGGTTGCTTCGTGAATGGCTTCGACCGTAACACCCGATCGGCTTTGGGTCGGCTGTTTTCGGGGCTTCAGACCGTCTGTGGTGGCTGCTTTCAATATGCGAATTCCAAACTGAAGGATTGTTCAGATATATTTGTTTCATCGCGTTCCGACAAGAAGGGTGCGCAATATTCCCCGGATGTGTGTGAATTGCACCACCCGTCCGGGACAGGATGAACAGCGCGGTCTAATGAACCGCGAAGACAGAGAGTGATGCATATGCGTGAAGGCTTCGAAACCACAAAGGTCATCGCAATCGGGCGCAGAATGTTTCTGGGTTCTGTCCTTGGCGCGGCTGTGTTGGCGGCGGGGACGGTCGGCGGGTTTTCCCAGCAGGCACATGCATCACCGCGCATTTTGAAATTCAGTGATCATCAGCCGGCTGACAGAATGCGCACCCGCTTTTTGCGCGAGGTGCTCTTTCCGCTGATCGAGGCGGAATCAAACGGACGCCTGAAAATCGAAGATCACTGGGATGGTGAATTGGCGCAGGCCTATGACGCATTGGGGGCTGTCAGCAGTGGCCTTGTTGATTTGGCAACCACGGTGCCGGAATACACCGCCAAGGAATTGCCGCTTCATCAGATTTTCAAAAGCTTCATCGTCGGGCCGAAAGATGACCGGCAGATCGCGTTTTTCCGCCGCGTTTATGACGAAGTACCCGCATTCACCAAGGAACTGGCCGATAACAATATCGTGCCGATCTTTTTCGGAACCGGCTATCCGGTGGCGTTTTACAGCACCGAACCGCTTTCTGACCTGTCTGGGATCGCCGGGCAAAAATGGCGTTCGGCCAGTTTCTGGCATCTTGATTTCCTGAAAAATGCGGGTGCGACGCCAGTGCGCGTCCACTGGGGGCCGGAAGTTTACGAAGCGATGAAATCCGGCGAACTTGACGGCCTGATGGTCAATATAGACAGCGGCTATTTCCTTAAGGCGCATGACGTGGCGCCAAATATTCTGGTGTCCTATGACCTGTGGCTTGGCCACGTCTATCCACTGACCATGAACAAGGATGTCTGGGAAAGTCTTGGCGCCGAGGATCAGCAAGCAATCAATCGCGCGGCAAGCAAGGCCTATGAAGCCCTTGGCGATGTTATGACCCGAAGCTTTGATGCTCAGCTCGAAAGGTTGCGCGAAGCTGGTGCTCATGTCCGGATGCTTGACCTATCCGAGGTCCAAAGTTTCGCCAAGGCAACCCGTTATCAGGATGTTCAGGCGGCCTGGGTGGCAGAACAGGAAGCCAGCGGCAATGTCAAAGCCGGTGCAGTAATGGGCGAGGTCACTGCAATCATGAAACAAGTGATGGTAACAGGCGGTTAAGCACTGCCATCACCCCATCCCCGGCCGACCCCCGGCCAACCCCGGCGATGCAAGGAGCACGATTTGTGTTCCTTGCATCTCTTTTTGAAAACTTGCCCTATTGCGACCGACAGCCTAGGCTGTTTGCAACATAAGCCATTGTTAAAAAGTGGCAATAAGGTGTGCGGGCGAATGGTGCCATGGACACCACGGACAAAGGCCCCGCATCAACCAATCGGTTTGGTGCGGGTGCGACGAGCAAGTTGTCAGGAAACCGCAAATATGCACAAGCCGGGGAAAAGCGCGGCAGATGCGTTTGGCATATTTTCAAACGATGACCGCCCAGATGGCGTTGGTGAGCTACGTCTTGCCGACGGGGATTTGTTCGAATTGCCCGGTGTCAGCGGGCGTCTTGAACGCATTGATTTTCGCAATGGCATTTGTTTGCACCGTGCGGAGCTCAATGTCCGCGATGATTCCAGATTTGATGTGCAAAATGCCTTGCCACCCGGATGGTTGGCCGGGTCGGTTAACATTCTGGGGCGCCACGATTTTGAATGTCCGGATGGCCAGAAACATACCATGTCGCCCGAAACCGGATTGATGATGCGGGTAGACCCGCCCGGCACCCGATATTTCTTACCCGGTGGGCAATTGATCCGCCATGCCGGGGTGACCATTGACCTTGATGCATTGCGTGCCCGATTTGGTGACGGGATGCCAGATGCCCTAACGCCGTTTCTTTCTGATAGTCACGATGTAATTGATGTCAGACCGCTTGCCCTGAACAACAAGATCAGAAGTATCGTCAGTGCAATGTTCTCGGCGCAAATGACCGGTTTGGGCCGCAAGTTCAAGCTTGAAGGTTTATCGACCCTGTTTCTGGCTGAGATGATTGATGCCTATTGCCTGCTGTGCGCAGGCAGTGAAAAGACGCCGGAACCAAGTGTTCTTGAGCAGACCGTCACGGAAGAGGCAATTTCAAAGATCACCAATGATCTGGCAGCACCGCTTTCCGTCGCACAACTTGCAATTGCCGCAGGCATGACCGAAAGCCGGTTGAACAGCTTGTTCAAGTTGGAAACCGGCAAGACATGCGCTGATTTCGTCCGTTCCAAACGTATGGAGCGGGCAAAGGAGCTTCTGGCAGCTGGTGATAGCAACGTCAAACAGGTCGCAGCCGCTGTCGGGTTTAACCATGTCAGCAATTTCTCACGATCCTATCGTGACTGGTACGGCGAAAGCCCCGCTCAGGCGCTTAACCGCAGTAGCGGGTGATTGTGGTTCTGGGGTTCCCGCATATCTTTGCCCTCTTGCTCAAGTCGCTTTAACCCCCTAGGTTAACGTAAACGTCAACTTATGTTGCAGGGCAAAAATGAAGTTTCAGGGTACGGAAAATTACGTCGCAACCGAAGATCTGATGGTGGCGGTCAATGCCGCGATCACGTTGCAGCGTCCGCTTTTGGTCAAGGGTGAACCCGGTACCGGCAAGACGGTGCTGGCTGAAGAAATTGCCAAATCACTGGGCAAAAAACTGATCACCTGGTCGATCAAATCCACCACCCGTGCCCAGCAGGGGCTTTATGAATATGATGCGGTTTCGCGCCTGCGCGACAGCCAGTTGGGCGATGAACGCGTTCATGACATTGCCAATTACATCGTCAAGGGCAAGCTGTGGGAAGCATTCGAGGCCGAGGGTGAAGCGCCGGTTCTGCTGATTGACGAGATCGACAAGGCCGATATCGAGTTTCCCAACGATCTGTTGCAGGAACTCGATCGCATGGAATTCTTTGTTTACGAGACCCAGCAAACGGTCAAGGCGACCAATCGCCCGATCGTGATCATCACGTCAAACAATGAAAAGGAATTGCCAGACGCGTTCCTTCGGCGTTGCTTCTTCCATTACATCCGCTTCCCCGATGCCGATACCATGGCCGAGATTATCGAGGTTCATTATCCCGGCATCCAGAAACGTCTGGTCGCCGAGGCGCTTAACCTTTTCTATGACATCCGCGAGGTTTCGGGATTGAAGAAAAAGCCGTCAACGTCCGAGCTTCTGGACTGGTTGAAACTTCTGATGGCCGAAGACCTTCCGCCCGAGGCCCTGCGCGCCAAGGATGCCAAAACAGCCGTGCCGCCACTACATGGGGCGCTGCTTAAAAACGAGCAGGACGTGCATCTGTTTGAACGGCTGGCCTTCATGGCGCGCCGCGAAGGACGTTAGATGCGCGGTGGTTCCCGACCTTAATAGGCCGGGAAGGTTGCCTTCATTGCCGCTTCTTCCGCCCGAATACGACGCCACAGGATGGCGGCGTAAACCGGCAAACCGACAATGAGTGTTCCCCATGCCTGAAGGGCAAGACCAAAGCCGATCAGCTCAGGGGCAATATTCAGGAAGTAATTGGGATGCTTGCAGATTTTATAAAGGATGCTGGTGCGGATCTCGTGATTGGGCGAGATGAAAAGCTTGACCGTCCAAAGGTCACGCAGCGTGGCAATCACGCCTGCAAGCATGATGATCGAAATCGCCCAGATCGCAATTCCGGCATAGGTCATGGTGCTGATCGGGGCTGCTCTGAATTCGCTTTCGATAATGCAGGCAACATAAAAACCGACATGGGCGATGGTCAGAATACGTGTGGTGGCAACATCATATTCGGTGGCACCGGCCGCGCGCAAACGTGCCTCGTTTCGTTTGGAAATGGCCAAGGAAACCAATCGGGCAATGATGGCAATGGCGACAAAGCCATACAGAAAATCAGTCATGAAAAGAATGCTCGTGCGTTTGTTTTTGATAAGCCGCGGCAATCACGCCCGGTATGTGCGGGCGCAAAGTGCCCGATGGCGACTGACTTGTCCAGAAGCGGGTTGCATGGATTGATATTTTGTATCGCAAAAGTTTCAGTCGCGCCTTTTGCTTCTGCTGGATCGGGGTGTAAGTAATGTTCACCGGCTTCTTCTATAAGCTCAAGGATGTCCGTATCCCGGTTTCGCTGCGCGAATATCTGACGCTGCTTGAGGCGGTGGAAAAGGGACTGGCGGGCTATTCGGTTGAGGATTTCTATTATCTGGCGCGTGCGGCCTTGGTGAAGGACGAACGCCATCTTGATAAGTTCGACCGGGTGTTTTCCGAACATTTCAAAGGCATTGCCGATCTGGCCGCGGGCATGGACGAGGTCGCCCAAACTGATATCCCCGAAGAATGGCTGCGCAAACTGGCCGAGAAATTCCTGACCGACGAGGAAAAGGCCGAAATCGAAGCCCTTGGCGGCTGGGAAAAGCTGATGGAGACGCTTAAACAGCGTCTTGAAGAACAAAAGGGCCGTCATCAGGGCGGCAATAAATGGATTGGCACGGCCGGAACATCACCGTTTGGTGCCTATGGCTATAACCCCGAAGGGGTGCGGATCGGACAGGACAAATCCCGGCATCGGCGCGCGGTCAAGGTTTGGGACAAGCGCGAATTCAGGAACCTTGATGACAGTGTCGAAATCGGCACGCGCAATATCAAGGTCGCCCTGCGTCGTTTGCGCAAATGGGCGCGGACAGGGGCGGCGGACGAGCTTGATCTTCCGGGCACCATCACATCAACCGCACGTCAGGGATGGCTTGATGTGCAAATGCGCCCGGAACGCCATAACGCGGTCAAGGTGCTGATGCTGTTTGATGTCGGCGGATCGATGGATGATCATATCAAGGTCTGTGAAGAACTGTTTTCCGCGGTCAAAACCGAGTTCAAGCATCTTGAATATTATTACTTCCACAACTGCCCCTATGAGGGGCTTTGGAAAGACAATGCACGGCGCTGGAACGAGCAGGTTTCGACATGGGATGTGATCAATACCTATGGCGCGGATTACAAGCTGGTGATTGTCGGGGATGCAACCATGAGCCCCTATGAAATCACCTATCCCGGCGGGGCGGTGGAACACTGGAACGAGGAAGCCGGTGCGGTCTGGATGCAACGACTGCTTGAACATTTCACCCATGCGGCCTGGATCAACCCGCAACCGGAAAACTGGTGGCGCCATCATCAGTCGATTCAGATCATGCATAAACTGATGGAAGGCCGGATGTTTCCGCTGACGCTTGATGGATTGGATCGCATGACCGGGGAACTTAACCGCTAGGCCCGCGTTACCCGGATAGAGTAACAGTTTCATGAAGATTGCCTCGGAATGCCCGACAGGGATTTCTGAGCCGTGAAACCGCGCCTATAGTCCAGAATCCCCGAAAAAGGGGCCGTGATAAAAAGGAAATCTGGGATGCCGGTGAAAAATTTGATCAAGTCGAGTGTTCTGGCCGTCGGGCTGTTGATGGCTGGTTCTGTCAGCCTGGCCCAGGCGCAGGATATTCAGGCAGAGCAGGTCGTGATCGCCCATCGCGGCGCATCGGGCTATTTGCCCGAACATACACTTCCGGCCAAGGCGCTGGCCTATGGCATGGGGGCTGATTACATCGAACAGGATGTGGTGCTGTCCAAGGACGGGGTTCCTGTGGTCCTGCATGATATTCATCTTGATACAACCACCGACGTTGCCCGCAAATTCCCCGATCGCAAACGGGATGACGGGCGTTATTATGTGATTGATTTCACCCTGGCAGAGCTCAAATCCCTGACGGTGACCGAACGGTTCAAGGCCGATAGTGGCAAGCAGGTCTATGAAAACCGCTTCCCCGGTGATTTCGCCATGTTTGAAATCCCGACCCTTGAAGAAGAAATCAAACTTATCCAGGGTCTTAATCATTCGACCGGCCGTGATGTCGGCATTTACCCGGAAATCAAGGACCCGGCATTCCATCGTGGCGAAGGTCAGGATATTGCCAAAACCGTGATCTCGGTTCTTGAAAAATGGGGCTATAACAACCCGAATTCGAATTCGTTTGTGCAATGCTTTGACTGGGCCGAGACCCAGCGCATTCGCAATGAACTGCATTACCAGGGCAAGCTGGTACAGCTTCTGGGCGAGAACCGCTGGGGCGCACCGGCGGGAACCGATTATGACTATCTGAAATCGGGCGAAGGCATTGTTGAAATGGCCAAGGTGGTCGACGGCATTGGTCCGTGGTTGCCACAGGTGATTTCAGGCCTTGGTGAAAATGGCAAGGCCACCATGACCCCGACCCTGATTGCCGCCCAGCGCGCGCAACTGCTTGTTCATCCCTATACCCTGCGTGCCGATCAGCTGCCCAAATGGGCCGGGGATATGAACATTGCCCTGACGGCGATTTTTGACGATGCCGGGATCAATGGCATTTTCACCGATTTCCCTGATCAGGTTGTCCAGTTCCTGGCGCGCAATCCGGCATCCTGACCGGTCGGCGCGCCGGTTCGCACGATATTTTCGATTTTCGAAGCAGTCTGTTTCCAATCTGAGCGTTATCAGACAGGCACAGGCAGGTCATCATTGCTGTTCATGAAATTCAACCAAGGAGGCAAAAATGGCAAAGGTACTGGTTCTTTATTACTCGATGTATGGTCACATCGAAACCATGGCAAATGCCGTGGCAGAAGGCGCACGTGGCGTTGCCGGAACGCAGGTCGATGTCAAACGCGTTCCTGAAATCATGCCCGAAGATGCGGCCAAGGCCGCCGGCGCGAAACTTGATCAGGTGGCACCGGTCGCATCTGTTTCCGATCTTCCGGAATATGATGCCATCATCTTTGGTGTGCCGACCCGCTTTGGCAACATGTCCGCCCAGATGCGCAATTTCCTTGATCAGACCGGTGGTCTTTGGGCCAAGGGCGCATTGATTGGCAAAATCGGTTCGGTGTTTGCATCGACCGGCACCCAGCATGGCGGTCAGGAAACCACCATCACCTCGACCCATACGACGCTTTTGCATCATGGCATGGTGATTGTCGGTGTGCCCTATAGCTGTTCGGGCCTGACCAAGATGGACGAAATTACCGGTGGTTCGCCCTATGGTGCAACAACGCTTGCCGGGGCGGACGGATCGCGTCAGCCGTCTGAAAACGAACTTGATATTGCCAAATTCCAGGGCAAACACGTTGCCGAACTCGCTGCCAAGCTGGCAGGCTGATTTTTCGGTTTTATCACGATCAAATGGCAGTGCCGGTTTCCGGTGCTGCCATTTTTTTTGTTGCCGTTCGGTAAACAATCAGATGCCTGATTACGTCTTGTTTGGCGACAGTTTTGTGCGACAGTGATGGATATGAAATTCACCCGGTGGCTGCACCGGCATGCACAGGAGATTTGACATGTCTGACACAGTGGCAAATGCACGCGCCGTCAAACGGGTTTTGCGCGCCATGGATACATCTGATGGTGCAGGGGTGTCGCTGAAACGGTCAATCGGAACGCCGCAGCTTGATATGCTTGATCCGTTTCTGATGCTTGATTCCCTGTCGACCGACAATCCCGATGAATATATTGCGGGCTTTCCCGAACATCCCCATCGCGGTTTTGAAACCGTGACCTACATGGTCGAAGGGGCCATGCGCCATAAGGACAGCATGGGCAATGAGGGCATCCTGCGGTCGGGCGGCGGACAATGGATGACAGCCGGCAGCGGCATCGTCCATTCCGAGACACCCGAACAGGAAAATGGTCTTTTGCAGGGCTTCCAGCTTTGGATCAATTTGCCGGCCAAGGACAAGATGATTGATCCGCGCTATCAGAATATGGAACCCGATGAATTACCGGAAATCGAACCGGTGGCGGGTGCGCAATTGCGCTTGCTTGCGGGATCGATGCATGGGGCAACCGGGCCGATCAACGGCATTTCGACCGATCCGGTCTTTGTCGATGCCAAACTTGATGCCGGGGCCGAAGTCACCGTGCCGCTGCCCAAAGGGCACACTGCGGTGGTTTATGTCTTTATCGGCGATGCGGTGGTTGGCGGAAAGGATGTGCCGACCCATCATCTGGCCATTCTTGACGATGGTGATGGCGTGACCCTTAAGGGCGGCTCGGACGGCGGGCGTATGCTGGTGATTGCCGCCCGTCCGATCAATGAACAGGTGGTCCGCTATGGCCCGTTCGTCATGAGCAGCAAACAGGAACTCATGCAGGCCTTTGACGATTATCAGCGCGGCACTTTCGTGCGCAAGGCGGCATCGTGATGATGCGCTGATCGAAAAAAATTCCCGATGAATTCAACGCAAAACGCCCTGATTTTCGTGATCAGGGCGTTTTGCATGCGGCTAAAGGATAGCATCGGGTGCGGGGCTGTTGCCTTGAAACCGTGCCTCTGCTGTCTAACCTGTAAAAGGAACGCAACAAAAGGATAGCGATCCGCATGAACAGGTCGCACTGGCGCGCATTGAAATGGGTTTTGATCCTGTGGGGGAGCATCCTTGCCGTCTCCGCCCAGGCCAGGGAGTTGCGCTTTGTCACCGGCGATGCCTTTCCCCCCTTTACCGACCGCGATATTGCCGGTGGCGGCATTGTTACCGAGATCGTACGCACGGTGTTCGAACGCGCCGGATATGAAACCGTCACCATCATCTGGCGTTCATGGCTTAAGGGATATGAATTGACGGTCGAGGGAAATGTCGACGGCACATTCCCCTATGCCTTTACCCGTACCCGCGCCAAATCGGTGCTGTTTTCCGACCCGATCACAAGCCTTAAGGCCTATGGCTGGTATTCGCGCAACGGGGTACGTTTTGATGACAAGGTCGATCTTCTGGGCAAAAGCCTGTGCCTGCCGCTGGGCTATGCCGAACTTGGCTATGCCGGGCGGCTTTTTGGCAATGGACAGGCAAAACGCGTGTCGCCACCCGATATGAAAACCTGTTTCAAACTGCTTGATGCCGGGCGCGTTGACAGCGTCATCAGCCCGATCCCCGAAGCTCTGGGCGCAATCCAGGCCGCCGGACTGCCCTTTGACGATTTCGGCCATATCGAAGAAGGCCTGTCGGACATGCCGCTTCATTTCATTGTCGGCAAAAACAATGCAGATGCGGCAAAAATCATCGCCGATTTCAATGTCGGTCTGTTGAAACTACGTCAAAGCGGCGAACTGGCCAGCATCCTGGCCACGGCGGAATACTGACGGGCAGGGCAGCCGAAACTGCGCCGCCTTAACGCCAACCGCAAAGCCGTGGGCCCTGAATGCATGCTTTCGCGCGCATGGGCGCCAAATCAAAATGCGGTGCCGTTATGTGATCAGTGCGAATACCGCAATTAGTCCTTGGCGCGTTTTGCATCCGTATTGCTGTTGGTATTTGTGATCCAGGGGCGGCCATCGGAAAGCACGTCGACCTTGTCGGCATTGATGTTGTTGAGCTTGTCAAACGAGCTGTTGGTGGCATTCCATTTTTTCAGCACATACGCGTTCCCATCCAAAACCGTGACATAGATGCTGCCGTCCGACCCGGCGCCGATATCCTCGATCTTGGTGCTTTGGCCCAACGGGCGGTTTTCGAACCTGGTTCCGGTAAATTGCTGTACGATGTTGTTGGCATCGGCAATCCACAAATCACCAGCGCGGCCAACGGCAACCTTGCGGACATCATCATTGTTGAATTTGGTGAACGCGTTGGTCCCAGGTTTAAGGTGATAAAGCCTGTCGTCAATGACGACATACACCGTGCCATCCGACCCGATCGAAAGGTCTCTGATATTGCCTGATGTGACGGAATAGGTGCGCTGGACAGTGCCATTCGATGACAGTCTGTAAATCGAACTCGAACTGTTTCCGTTGGTCCAGATGCTGTCATCGCTTGCCACGTCGAACACGATCAGGTCCTGACTGAATGACAGGGAAACTTGCTCAAACTTTTTGGTCTTGGTGTTGAACTTCAATAACTGTTTCGCCCCTTGCGAAAGTGGCGAGCCAAATATGTAGAAACCGTCATTTTGTCCGACGATCATTGCATCAACCGTATTCAGGTTTGTGGTAAATGTTTCAAAGGTTATGTTTTTTGAAAATGTAAAAGCGTTGTCTGACGGGATATCGACAACGGCGGCGGTATTGCCGCTGCCGGTGGTGTCCCCGGCGGTGGATGCGGCAATGCGACGGTCCGCCTGTTCGTCCCGGTCAAAGAATTTCGAGGCCAGAACATGGGTATCTTTGGTTACTACCCAGGGAAAGCCGTTCGGTCCGACCGCGACACTTTCCGGAATATGGCCCGGCGTCAGGACAACTTCGAAATCTTCGCCATTCGCAGCCAGTCGCATCAGAAACTGTGTATCTGACACCACATAGACGCTGCCATCCGGACCGATCGAGATGCTTTTGGCCCGTTGCCGGATGATCTTGCATGGCGATGTATCGCATCTTTGTACCAGCCCGTCAGAACGGATGGTCCAAGGGGTTCCATCGGGGGCAACCGCAACCGAAATACCCTGGCCGGGAATGCGATCGAACCGGGTCATTGTGTCATTCAGTTTGGATAAATTGCCGCTGGCATCGGCGATCACCACCGATCCGTCCCCGCCAATCGCGATGTCTGACCCGGTCGCACCGGGAATTTGTTTCCAAAGATTTCCTGTATGGCGAAATACCCGGCCCAAGGTGGAAATGCCCCACGGGTTGCCATTGGCATCAACAGCCAGGCGCACCAGCGTTCCCGGAAAATCTTCAAACCGGCGACGACTGTTGGACCAGCGATAAATGCTTCCGCCAGCATCAAGACCAAACACACTTCCATCCTGTCCGATTGAAACGACCTTTGCGGTCTGCCGGGTATCGGTAAAGGTAATATCTTCGCTGGTTGTGATGGTTGCCGGATCAAGCACCGGATGATTGCCGCCTGACGGGGCGACTGTTCTGCTAGCGCCCTGACTTGCCCCATTTCCCGCAGCATCGGCGGACACATCAGATGCGCTTACGATGCCTGGGACCGGAACAGGGGCGCTTGACGGTGCCGCGACAGCCGGGGGCGGGGGCACGGCACCAGGTGGTGATATTGGTGTTGCGGCAACCCCGGATGCGACGGCTTCGGGGGCGTTTTCGACAGGGGCAACGGCCTGGGGCGCCCTGCTTTGCGGGGCGCGGCCTTTTTCGGTTTTGATCTTTTCGGGGGCGACCAGCAAGGTTGTCGCCATGATGGCACCGCCTTCGATAACGGCCCATGGGCCACCATCAGGGGCGGCAGCAGTGGCTTTTGCGCCATTGACCCCGGCGATGATACGCCAACTGCGTCGCGCAGGGTCCCAGATCCTGATCTGGCCTTCGGCATCGACGATCACCACCGCATTGTTGCCGCCAATTGCGATGTCGGTTGCGCGGCCGGGCAGGGTGATCCAGTCCTTGCCGTCAAAGGAACGAACCCGCCCGTCCCGGGCAACTGCCCAGGGATTGCCGGTCATATCGAGCGCAATGCGATACGCTGTTCCGTCAACCTGTCGCCATTCGCTGCGCAACGGGTTCCATTTTTTTAGCGCACCATCAACCTTGGCAATATAGACATTGCCAAGCGTATCGGCGGCAACATCCACAACGTCAGTATCCTTGTTTTCCCACCACAGCCCGTTATAGCGATAAACAACGCCGTCAGAACTGACAGCCCAGGGCCGGTTTCCTTCTGCGGCGGAAATCCGGACAAAGTCCCCCGACATTTTACGCCAGCGCTGTTCCTCGGCATCCCAGCGCCATGGTGTGCCAGCCGGAGCAACGACATAGGCCTGCCCGTCGCTGTTGATCGATATATCGACAGCTGTGCCCGGCAAACGGGTCCAGTTTTGGGATGCGGGGCTGTTTTGCGCATGCAGGTGCGATATCGGGTGAATGGTCGCAAATGCGATACAAAGCAGAACAACACAGGACCGCATGAACAGCAGCGTCATTGGGTAACCTCGCATCACCGTTTTCGAAAACAAATGCTATTCGCCAAGCAATCGGTTCTGCACCATCGCGATGTGTTTCTGGTTGCTGGCGTCATTTTGCCAGGAATGAACTTTGACGTCCCCGGACCTGAATTCTTCGAAGAATTCGCGACCTTGCAGTTTTTCGATCACTTCGTTGAACGTCGCACGCGGGGTGAACCAGTCCTTGTGGCGATGCTGAAGACGTTCGATATCGCGTTCAAGATCCGACATTTCCTCGATCGTGACATCGCGATCTGCCTGGGCACGGCGGGTGTAATGGGGACGGCGCGGGGTCATCAGAATAAGGACCGACCGTTCGAACTGGCGTTCGACACGTTGTGAAAACAACAGATTAAGGATCGGCACATCCATCAATCCCGGCACACCGTCCGCAGATTTCGATGTTTCGCGTTCACTCAGTCCGCCCAGAACAAGGGTTTCACCGAATTTCATGGTGACGGTGGAATTGACATTGGTTTTGGTGGTGTCGAGACGAAATTCAAACACAACCGAGTTCGACGGGTCCGTCAGGAAGGTCCGTTCCGCGACCACATGCAACCGGATCATGTCATCGGGCAGAATTTCCGGCGTCACCGCCAGTTTGACGCCGACCTCCTTTTGCACCGAAACACTGTCACCATTTCCCCCTGAAACCGCAGCGGCGAGAATTTCCGTGCCAGAGAAAAATTCCGACGTTTGTCCGGCCTGGGCCACCAAACTCGGTTTTGCCAGAACCTGATTGTTTGCATCGGCGGAATTGGCGATATTCAGTGAATATGTGACGGCGGGAATGCTGATGGCCCGGGTGATTGTCTGGGTGCTTTGTTCAAGCCCGGTATCAAGATAATCCTTGGTTCTGGTTGATCCATAGCCAAAACCGGCGGTCCCGGTCAGCGGGTCCCCGAATTGCAGCTGCAAACCGTTCAGAAGGTTGATGCCGCGTGAATTGCGCACGTCTTCCTGTGTGCCGATCAGGACGACATCCACCACGACCATACTGGAATCGGCAAAGCCCTGCTGCATCGGGTCGTTGGCGTTATATTGCCCGGGTTGTGGTGCGCTATAGGGATCAGATGACGATCCATAGGGATCCGCGCCATACGGGCTGCTTTGACCATATGGGTTGCTTGATCCGTAAGGATCGCTGCCATACGGGTCACTGCCATACGGATCATTCCCGTACTGGGCCATCAGAACTTTGGCGTCGCTGTCATAAAACGACTGCCAGCCCTGAATACGACGTTCAAGATAGGCAACGCTTTCCGGTCCCATGACTGCGTCGCGATAGGCCGAGACAAAGGCCGATGCCCCTGCACGATCATCCATTGCCGCCAGGGACAAGGCCGTTGCCTTGAGAATTTCGGGCTGTTGTCTTGCTTCCGGTGCGACTGCAAGCAATCGTTTCAGGGCAGCTTCCGAAGTTCTCGGGTCCCGGGCGTAATAGGATGCAGAGGCCAGGCTATAGAGAACGGACGGGTCGTCATCGCGATGAAGGGCAACCGCTGCGAAATATCCCTGTGCCAGGCCATAGCGCCGCTGATCCATATAGAGAAGGCCCAGCTGATATGTCGCCGAAAGATTTCCCGGATCAAATTTCAGCGCCTGCTTGTAACCCTGTTCTGCCAGATCAAACTTGCTGGCGTCACCCTGAACCCCCATCAAATGGTAAGTCAGTCCATTCAGAAACTGCAAATCCGGGTTGGTAACATCAAGCTTCAGGGCCAGATTGATCAGCCGTGATGCTTCATCCATCTTTCGGGCTTCCAGTGCCTCGATACTTTGGCGTACCAAAACCTGAACGGCATCTTGCGAGGCAGCTGATTGTGTAAAGGATGATTGTTGCGTGCGGTCATGTGTTGATGACGCAGCAGTGCCGAAGCCCAAAGAGCGATCCGGTGTCAAACCCGCAGTTTGACACCCCGCGACCAGAATTGTTGATAAAATCAATGCGCCGCGAAGCGATGTCCCAAACAACTGGCTTCGCTTGAATTTTTTCGTTAAGTCCCGCAACCGTCAATTCCCCACAAAAATCAGACGATGTGTGATCAAAACCGATGTGCCCCGATCAATTGTCCCGGATATCGCCGATGTCAGACGCACTGCCTTTCGGTGAAAGCAGGCAATCCGCACCGGATGATCCAAAAATGTAAAGTTGAAAACCGGCAAGAGTACCAAAGCCGAGATCGCGTCGGCACTCTTGCCGGTGGTCGTCAGCGCAGTCGGTAAATGTCGTTATTTTTGGTAACCCGCCATACCTGTCCACCACCGGCACCGATTGCTTGGGCGTCCTCCTCCCGGGAAGTAGCAACCCAATTTCGTTTCGTGCCGTCATAGACAAAGATGTTGCCAGACTTATCAATCACCGTGGCCTTGCCGGGGACGTCTACGGCCACATCAATGCCCTGGCCCGGCAATCTTTGCCATTGCAGGTTGTTGCTGTGGACCCAGATACTCCCTTTCTCGTCAACCGCCCATGGCCGACCATCCTGATCAATGTCGATGCGCGATGCTATTCCGGGAACGTTTTTCCATCCATTGCCTTCGCGTTTATGGATTTTCCCTTTGAAATCGACGATCCACACGCCTTTGGCACTGGCACCGATATCCTTGGCTTGCGGGCCACTAACATGTTGCCAATTGGAACCGGACAGGGAGTAGATCTGACCGCGGAGATTGATAACCCAGGCCGTCGTATCTGAAACAGCAATCCGGTATCCGGCCCCTGGAAGCTTGGTCCATTTATTCGCCGCGCTCTCGCGTTTATATATCTGATAGCCGCTACTGTTGACTTTGGTCGGGCTAATCACATAGGCCGTGCCATCGGCGCCAATGGCAATGTCGGTGGCTTTGCCTGACACGTTTTCCCAACCATCGCTGGCATTTGCACCGGCGGTGGTTGTTGGCGTGATTGCATTAATCTGCGCCATCGGGATGACCGGGATATCGGGCGCGCCTACGATCACTTTTTCACCGTTAAGAACAACCCGTGACTCAGTCGTCGAGGTCTCGCTCGGCATCAGGCGTGCCCAAAGCGCAGTATTCGGCTTGATTGGCTCCTGGGTCATCATAGCCCAGTTGTTTGCAATTTCGATCCGGCCTTCTTCGGTCATTATCAATCGGCTCAAATTTACCGGACGTTGCGCAACAATCAGTGCATCGTTGACGATGGCGTCCTGTTTGTTTTGCTCCAGTGCGATGTCGGTTGCCATCGAGAAAATGACCGAAGAAACAGCCAGCGATGCAAGTGGGGCAGCAAGCGGCCCCATACCGGTGATGGGTGAGGCCGCAGCCTTGGCTAAGCTGCTTGCACCCTGAGATAGTATTTTGTTGGCGGAGTATATGACATGACTTACTTTATGGGCGATGTGAGCGACTGTGTTCGAGGCAAGAGACCCTCCATAGCCGCCAAGAAATGTCAGGGCCATAATGCCAGCAGGTGCCAGATGCATCGCGTCGGCCACCATCGTTTGGATCTTGGGTGGGGCAACGCCGGTATCATGTGTATTTGCCCTTGTGCTTCCGAATTGTGTCTTCCAGGCGGCTCGGCCGCGCTTCCAGCTTTCCCATACATCTCTCATTTCATTTGCAAGAAATTGGCGGGACTGTTGTACATACACCGCGAGATAGTTAAGCAAGTCGCGGTCGGCTTTGGTTTTTGCGCCATTTTTGATCGCATTGAAAATATGCTCGAAGACGACCGCCTTCAAAATCGGCGAGTTTTCAGGTGTCTTGTTAATCACTATCCAGGAATCGGTCGCAAATTCTTCGCCTTCGGCTTTGCTGAGTTTATTTTCCGATATGAATTTGGCGATCATGGCATCAATGCCGGTGCGGGCCTTGATAACCTGTGCTGCGATTTCCGGGGCGCCGGGTAAAGCGAATAAGCCATTTGGGGTTCGTTTGGCCGATACCCAACGCATGGTCGTGTATTCACAGGCTTTGTCGGTCCTGACATCATAGACCGATCTTACCGCGTCTTCCGGGCACGACCAGCAGGTTCCGCCGTCAATGAAGTCGAAATGTTCACCGGGTTTACATGTCAAAGCCGCTGTTTTTTCAGCAGGCATCAAGCTTTCGTTTCGGAAACACGCATTGCCGGCCGTCACAGCAGCAGCTGTACGACGAAAACCTTCGGGACAGGTATAGCAGCTGCCATTGAGGTCGGTAATCGTGCCGTCTGGACACACGCGGCTAATAAATTCTGCACGACGGGCGGTTTGGCCAGCTTTGCCACAGGCATCCCATGCATCTACAGCCGACCAGGTGCGGCCAAAGCCAGCCGGGCACGACCAGCATTCGCCGCCATTGCGCGGGTCTCTGAAGGAACCGGACGGGCAGGATCTGTGTGAGCCAACACGCGTGGCCGGTTTGTATTGGGCTGATACCTGCTTTGAACAGGCCTTGGGCGTATCCACGGCAAAGCCGGTCCGGTTATAACCGGCCGGGCATGAGAAGCACGACCATGTCCCGATATCAAAGAATGATCCCCGCGGGCACTCGCCAACGGCCTTGCCGGTTTTGGTGGCGCTGCTGAAACTGCATGGTCCCAGAAGCTTGTTTGTGCGCAAATTCAGCGCGCCGCAAATGGGGTAACCCGGCTCTGTGAAGGCTGCTTGGGTTTGCTGTGCTGCTGCATTTGATGAACTTGCCAGAATGCTGACGGCAAACACAGTTACAAGAAGCAATGCCCGCCACACTATGTGGCCAGACTTGAAACAGCTTTCCATGGATTCATCCTCAAGCAAACAACGCGCGCGATATCACTGTTGTCCCCTGACTGCGGTCAAAGCAGACAAGGTCACGGTGCAAATGCCATAAGGGCTGCCCTATGGTTTGCATTGGGGATGAGAAGGCGTTCCACGTCAGGTTTTCTGGTCTGACGGCGCGATCAGACTGCGAGATCCCAGGGTTTTTCAAACCCCGGTCAACGCAGAAATTCGCGCCGTCAGACACGTCTTTGTTGATGCTTCGACTTCCGTCAAGCAAAGACACCCCAAGACCGGTCAAAGACCGATCACACCTTTGACTGAACAAAAGATGCCTCAACCCCCGCACCGAGAATTGAACAGCATCACCGAGAATGGAATATGCAAATCAGCGCCGTCATACGTTTGATGCGCTTTGGGGACATACCAGACGTTTTTTGGATATCGCTGACTGGTTCTAGACGTATTTGCGAATTGTCTCGGATGGAAGTTCGCCAAATTCCCGCTGATAATCCTTGGCAAATCGTCCCATATGCGAGAAGCCCCATTGTCTGGCGACTTCTGCGACGGTTTTCCCGTTCAGCTCCGTCTTGAGAATGGTCCTGACGCGTTTTAACCGAACGGTTCGCAAATAGGCAATCGGGGGCTTGCCATAGGCATCCATGAAGCCCTTTTGCAATCCGCGATACCCGCATCCGGCGGCTGCCGCGATGTCGGCAAGGCCGAGTTTTTTGTGTGCATGGGCATGGATATGGTCGCGCGCGCGTTTAACGTAATAGGGAACGATTTCTGTTACCGCGCGCCCGTTCATGACATCCTGATAGCTGTTGGGCAACAGGCTCAGGCACTGGGTGAACAGCATGTCCTTCATCTGGGTGGTTATGAACGGGTTTTGCACATCGCGTAACGGCCCATCAAGATTGTGGGCCACATAATCAACTGTGTGACGAAATACGTTCCATCCCGGCGTCGCCGGATCAATGGCCGGATTGAAACGCAATCCTTTCAAATCGACATCGTCGCCAACCAGCGAACGGGCATGGTTTTTCAGCTTGTTCTTGGAAAGGCGCAGGACGACTGCGCCAAAATCGTCTTCTGTGGCGCTGACCGGCACAGCCAGATCACGCATGAAGCCCGCATTGGCGGAAAATTCCAGCTCTTCGCCGCAATGTTGTGCGACACCCGTACCACTGGTAACAAGATAGAGTAACAGGCCGTCGTCATCTTCTTCGGAGGATTCGACGCTTAGTCGTGCATTGCCAAATGTGACATGCATCAGATTGATGTCGTCACGTTCCACCGCGGCAACACGCGCATGAAAGTCCGCCTGCCGTCCCTTGACGTCAAGGTCGTGTCGCGCGGCAAGGTTCTTTATCGACTCCCGAACCTCGTCAAGATCGCCCGAAGACAAAATCGTATGATTTTGCAGATAGGTCATCGCCGTCCCCCGACGTCCATACCCCAAAACAATTGTTCATCATGCCAATGACAGCGCATTCAAGGCTCGTGTTGCCCGTCGATGAACATATGCGGATGATAGTCTTTCGTAACGTAATAATCTATTGTTGATTGATTTTATGAATGACGCAATCGCTTCGTTCCGCCATTGCGCGCAAACTTACTTGCTGCAAGCGTGGCCGGGGCTGGAGCTGCGGCTGGGACTGAGGCTGGGGCTGAGGCGCGCAAGAGGACAAGACAAAGAAAATGCCCCTGCCGGTTTCCCGGCAGGGGCTACTTTATTTTGGCAAACTGCCAGTCTGATCAGATGGATCAGGCCATTGCAGCTTTCAGACCTTCGTCCAGTTTGTCGAGGAACTGGGTGGTGGTCAGCCATTTCTGGTTCGGGCCGATCAGCAATGCCAGATCCTTGGTCATGAAGCCGGCTTCGACGGTGTCGACGCAAACTTTTTCAAGGGTTTCGGCAAACTTGACGACTTCCGGGGTGCCATCGAACTCGCCACGGTACTTAAGACCCTGGGTCCAGGCAAAGATCGACGCAATCGGGTTGGTCGAGGTTTCTTTGCCCTGCTGGTGCTGACGGTAGTGACGGGTTACGGTGCCGTGTGCAGCTTCTGCTTCGACGGTCTGCCCATCCGGGGTCATCAGAACAGAGGTCATCAGACCGAGCGAACCAAAGCCCTGTGCCACGGTGTCGGACTGAACGTCGCCGTCATAGTTCTTACAAGCCCAGACGAAACCACCGTTCCATTTCATCGCACATGCAACCATGTCGTCGATCAGGCGGTGTTCGTAGGTGATGCCTGCTGCTTCGAACTTGTCTTTGAATTCGGTCTGGAAGACTTCTTCGAACAGGTCCTTGAAGCGGCCGTCATAGGCTTTCATGATGGTGTTCTTGGTCGACAGGTAAACCGGCCAACCGAGCGACAGACCATAGTTCATGCAAGCACGTGCAAAGCCCTTGATGGAATCGTCAAGGTTATACATCGACATTGCAACGCCCGAAGACGGGAAGTCGAAGACTTCGTGTTCGATGGCTTCGCCGCCGTCTGCCGGCTGGAACTTGATGGTCAGTTTACCTGCGCCCGGAACCTTGAAGTCGGTCGCACGGTACTGGTCACCGAATGCGTGACGGCCAATAACGATCGGCTGGGTCCAACCCGGAACCAGACGCGGAACGTTCGAGCAAATGATCGGCTGACGGAAAACGGTACCGCCAATGATGTTACGGATGGTGCCGTTCGGCGACTTCCACATCTTTTTCAGGCCGAATTCTTCGACGCGCTGCTCATCGGGGGTGATGGTTGCGCATTTGACGCCAACGCGGTGTTCCTTGATGGCATTTGCCGCATCAATGGTGATCTGGTCGTCGGTCTCGTCACGTTTCTGAACCGAAAGATCGTAGTATTTCAGGTCAACGTCGAGATACGGCAGAATCAGTTTGTTTTTAATGAAGTCCCAGATGATCCGGGTCATTTCATCGCCGTCAAGTTCGACGATCGGATTCTTAACTTGAATCTTGCTCATAGAATACTCCCTTGCTGGCCGCTGCCGACTTGCAGCGCGGCTGCCATTCAAGATGGTTAATCTTTGTCTTCCGGCGCGCGAGGGAGCGCCCTGGCCGCGTCGGGAGCCCGCAACATACAGGAAGCCATCAGAAAATCAAAGAGGGCGACGCAACATCATTACTTTCTTTGATGAAATCGCCGCTTTCTGCGCGCGGAAGCGCCGGTTTTGCGCGCTTTGAGCGTGTGAAAAAGGGTAAGTTTGTCCGTGATTTACGCGGTTCTTTTTCAAAAACCGGTTCGGGGGATTTGAAAATGTGTCGTGCAATCATTTTCACGCCCCCTGTGATCAGGATCAAGGAAGCCGTCCTTTAAACAGGTCTAAAGTGATGGCGTGACGGGAAACAGACCAAGACTCCGATATCGTCACATCAGAAAAAAAAAGGGGATAGACATGATCATGACGACCGAAAACATCATCATTCTTGTCGTATGTGTGATCGGCTTTTGTCTGCTGGGGTTCGGCTTTAACAACCGCAATCAGAATTGGGGCGTTGCCCTGATGTGGGTTGGGGTTGTCACCATGCTGGGTCCGATTGCCTATCGCTTGCTGACCTTGTTCTAAGCCGGACAGCCAGCAAAGAACAATCAGGCAATCACAATCAGAAAAAAGGGCACACAACAGATGGCAAAACAGGGTCGGGGGGCCATGTTGCCGGATGTCTTGGCCCGAATGTCAAACCCGCAATTGGGGTTATTCCATTTTTTGGGGATCAAGCCCGTAACCGCGCAGGAACATGTCAACTGCGGCAATCACATGGGCATGCAAATCCTTGGCCTGCGGTTCCCAGCCGACATAGGTCATCTGCCGGAAATCGTAATCCGCCTTGAGCAGACTGGTAAAGAACACAGCCGCCTGTTTCGGATCGTTTTTCGGAAAATTTCCTTCGGCCATCTGGCGTTCGAAAAAGGATGTGATGATCCGCCGACCGGTCATCAGGCCGCTTTCATAAAACACCTTGCCCAGATGCGGGAAACGCGGAACTTCCGATAAAAACAGCCGCATATACCGGATGGTGTCGGGCGTGGTCAGAAGCGTCATCAATGTTTCGCCAAAATGGATCAATGCCTGGCGCAGGGGTAATTGCGACAGTTCCAGATCCGCCATGATCGATGTGACTCGTCCCGTGCAATCGCGAATGACCGCTTCAAACACGCCGTCCTTGTTGCCAAACAGCTCATAGATCGTGCGACGTGACCCGCCGGCCTCGGCCGTGATCATTTCCAGTGTCGTCCCCGCAAGCCCATGTTCGCAAAACAGTTCCCGCGCGGCCTCGATCATGGCTTCGCGGCGTTTGAGCGTTCTGGGATCGATCTTTTTGGCTTCAGACAAACGTTTGTTCCAATTCGGCACTTGACGGTTGGTACTGATTGGTACCATAAAGACACAAATGGTACTGATCAATACCAAAAGGATTTACCAAGACGATGAGTGTGAAGAAAATCATTCTGCCCCTGATCGCAGCGGCGATTATCGGTGGCGGTGGATATTACGGGTTCTATTGGGTGACCGAGGGTCAGTACTTCGAAGGTACCGACAATGCCTATTTGCAGGCCGATGAAGTCGCCATTTCCCCCAAGGTATCGGGCTATGTCGGTGAATTGGCGGTTGCCGAAAACCAGCCGGTGCGCAAGGGCGACCTGTTGCTGACCATCAAGGACGAAGATTACCGGCTTGAAGTCGCACAGGCGACCGCAACGCTTGAAGCCCGCCAGTCCGCGGTCACGACCATGGATGAACAGATCGCCTTGCAGGAAGCCGCGATCTCGCAGGCCGAGGCCAATCTGCGCATTGCCCAGGTCGAACTCGACCGCACGACCGAAGATTACGAACGCTACAAGGATCTTGTGCAAAAGGGTGCCGCCAGCCGTCAGAAATTCGACTATGCCAAGGCCGATCGCCAAAAGGCACAGGCACAGGTTGCGGCTGCCAATGCGACCCTGTCGGTTGAAAAAGGCCGGCTTGGTGTGCTGCGCGCACAAAAGATCGAGGCCGAACGCGCTGTAACCCAGGCCAAGGCTGCCCGCGATGTCGCGATGCAGGCGCTTGAAGATACCAAAATCTATGCGCCGTTTAACGGGGTTGTCGGCAACCGGTCGGTCCAGACCGGTGCGCTGGTGCAGCCCGGTGAACAGCTTCTGGTGCTGGTGCCGCTGCCCGGTGTGTATGTGGTCGCCAATTTCAAGGAAACCCAGATCGAACACATGGCCCATGGCCAGAAGGTCAAGGTATCGGTTGATGCCTTCCCCAATGCCGATATCACCGGCACGGTCGAAAGCTTTGCCCCGGCAACCGGCGCGCAATTCAGCCTGCTGCCCCCGGAAAATGCCACGGGCAACTTCACCAAGATCACCCAGCGTGTGCCGATCCGTATTTCGCTTGATGACAGCAAATGGGCGGCTGCCCTGCGTCCGGGTCTTTCGGTGGTGGTCGATGTCGATACCCGCGATCCTGACGGGTCGCAGCATGTGGCGGGCAGCGGTCTTGCGCAGAATGTGCTTCCGGCAACGGAAGTATCGGAGCTTAACTGATGAGCAGCGCCACCAATACCGATAACCCGACTGCCATGCCCCAGGCGGGCGATCATGCCGGTCATGTCGACCGGGCCAAGCTGATTGGCTGGGTGGCAATGGTTGTCGGTATGTTTCTGGCGATCCTTGATATCCAGATCGTGGCAAGTTCGCTTGAAAACATTCAGGCCGGCCTGTCGGCAAGCCCCGATGAAATCGGCTGGGTTCAGACAAGCTATCTGATTGCCGAAGTCGTGATGATCCCGCTTTCGGGGTTCTTGTCGCGGCTGATGTCGACGCGCTGGCTGTTTGTTATTTCGGCCATCGGGTTCACGGTGATGTCGGTGGCCTCGGCCTTTGCCTGGTCGATTGAAAGCATGATCTGGTTTCGCGCCGCCCAAGGGTTCCTTGGCGGGGCAATGATCCCGACCGTGTTTGCCACGACCTATATCATTTTTCCGCCCGAAAAGCGGAACACCGCATCGGTGATGATCGGGCTGATTGCCACCATGGCACCGACCATCGGTCCGACCCTTGGCGGGTTTTTGACCCAGTCGCTTTCATGGCACTGGCTGTTTCTGATCAATGTGTTGCCGGGCCTTGCGATTGCCGCTGTGGTGGCGATGACGTTGCGCGTTGACCGCGGGGACCCATCGCTTCTCAAGGGGTTTGATCTTTGGGGGCTTCTGGCGATGGCGGTGTTTTTGGGCAGTCTGGAATATGTTCTGGATGAAGGCCCGAAAGATGACTGGTTTGATGAAACCGCGATCATCTATGGCACCATCGTATGCGTGATTGCCGGCATCTATTTCTTCTGGCGGATGTTTACCTATGACAAGCCGATTGTTGATCTGAAATCCTTTGCCGATCGCAATTTTACCATGGGCTGTGTGTTCAGCTTTACACTCGGCGTCGGGCTTTATGGCAGTGTCTATATCATGCCGCTGATGTTAAGCCGTGTGCGCGGCTATGACAGTCTTGAAATCGGCATGATCATGGCGGTGACCGGGATTGCGCAGTTCCTGTCGGCACCGATCGCCGGGAAAATGACAGCCAAATATCCGCCGCGGGTGGTTCTTGGCATCGGGCTTGGTCTGTTTGCCACCGGTCTTGCCATGCACGGTTTCAACAACAGCGAAGTGTCATTCAATGAACTGATCCTGCCGCAGATCGTGCGTGGTGCTGCTTTGATGTTTTGCATGTTGCCGGTGACCAATCTGGCCCTTGGGACCTTGCCGCCCGAAAAGATCAAAAATGCCAGCGGGCTGTATAACCTGATGCGCAATCTTGGCGGGGCAATCGGGATGGCGGCGATCAATACGCTGCTTGATAAGCGCATTGATTATCATTTCTCGCTCTTGTCCGAACATATCAATCCGGCCAGCACCGCCTTCAAGGAATATCTGGCCACCATGATGGCGCGTTATTCGGAGATGGGCATTGCCGATCCCAAGGCGGCTGCAATGAAATTCATCGTCAATCTGGTGACCCGCGAAGCATCGATCATTTCGTTCAACGATGTCTATCTTGCGATGGCGGCCACCTTCTTTATTGCCTTCTTGCTGTTGCCTCTTGCCCGCCCGCCACGGGCAACTGCGGGTGGCGGTGGTGGCGCACACTGATCACAAAGGATCCAAAAAGCCGAAATCAGGCCGCACAAGCATTCCCCCGACCCCGCGAGCTTTTCCCGCTCGAGTGTGGCCTGGCCGGTCCCCGTCCCCCGGGGGCCGGCATTTTTGTTCTGGAAATGGAAACACCCGGGTGGGGACCCGGGCGTTTCGGCCTTTCGGGGGAGACTCCGAAAGGGACAAGATGCGATTGGCACGTAACGACCGGGGAAGTCGTTTGGTACCACCCTGGGACAAGGCGATACGCATCTTGCAGGGATCGACAACACAAAAAGCAACAGGTCAAAACCGCGCCAAAAATGCAAAGGGATCGGGCCCCGGCCTTTTGGGTTAGCCTGCATTTTCCGGTGTTGCGGCCGCCGCCGCGATCCGGTCCTGTGCCCTGCGTTTGGCCGCATGACGATGTTTCGATACTGTTATCTGAATAATCCCGATCATCACCAGAAGGGAAGAGATCCAGAACACACTGTCATGGGTCGGCATCGGGGTAAGCCCGAACTGGGCCGCGACCATTTCAAGGCCAAGCAGCACAAAGGGCAGAACGCTGGTCGACAGGATGTATTTTTCAATGCCGGCGGTTTTGATCGATCGCAGCGACAGCACCATCGCCGGTCCGCGAAACAGGATCCCGATCAGAAGTCCGGCAATCAGCGTTTCGGTGCCAAACAATCCGCTGGTCGAAATATAGGGGATCGGCACCGGACTGATCAGGGCGATCAGGGGCGGCACAATCAGAAAGATCGATGCGGTAATCAGCAACAGCACCCCGGTAAAACGCAGATGCGCCCAGGTATCCTTGATCTGGTTGTCGGGATGAAGTTCGGCCAGAACCGATGATGAAATCGCCGTGACCTCGGATGCCAGCATCAGCAACACCGCAGGATTGCCAAACCCGCCCGGCAGATGCCAGGCCAGCCAAAGCGCCCCGCAAATCAGGATCGCATGACCAAACCATTCATATCGCCCGGGCGCCCGGCCCAGAACAAAGGTCGCGGCAAGGGCGGCCAACGGCATCCCGGTCTGGGACAAAATGCCGCTTTCCGGTGCGCTGATATATAAAAGCGACGCCGTCCAGGTAACCCCGGTCATGACACGCAGAAATCCATATGCCCAGTTGATCGGCAGGGTGAATTGCCGCCACGGGATGCTGCGCCCCGGTGCCAGAAGCACAAGCGCGATCCCGCCAAACACCAGCTGCCAGCAAGTCATGGCATAGGGATCAATATCAAAACTGGTAAGCGCAATGCGGTTGCATACCAGAAGCATGGCCCAGATGAATGTGGTGCCAAACAGCAGGAACAGGACAGGCATATGAAGAATTCTTAAAAATTATGATGGCGGGGATCATGATGCATGAATTGCACGTTTTTGACGACGGAAATTTAGTCCGACCAGAAGCCTGAGCAGAAGTCCGGCCAGAATCCTGTGGCGCAAAACGATGCCGCGATCAAAGCAAACCCCGCCGCGGCTTGGGGATGCGACGGGGTATTGTGTCCTGTTTGTTTGACGGGGTCGGGGGAACAGGCCCCTTATCGGATGCCCGCGCGCAGGAAGGCCTGAATGAACTGGCGCTGGAAAATCAGGAATGCGATCAAAAGCGGCGCGATGGTCATGATGGTCGCCGCACTGATCACTGAAATATCGACCCCGGTTTCCGGCGCGCCAAACAGCGACAGGCCGACGGTCAGGGGCCGGGTGTCGGGTGAATTGGTGACAATCAGCGGCCACAGGAAATTGTTCCAGTGTGTGGCGATCGAGACCAGCGCATAGGCCAGATAGACCGGCTTTGCCGCCGGGACATAGACCTTCCACAAAACACCCATCCAGCTGCATCCTTCGATCCGGGCGGCTTCTTCAAGTTCGACCGGGACTGATTTGAAGGCCTGTCGCAACAGGAAAATGCCAAAGGCACTGGCCATGTAGGGCAGCCCGATGCCAAGGGCGGTGTCAAACAGGCCAAGCTTGGAAACAATGGCATAGTTTTCGACAATCAGGACTTCGGGCAGGATGAAAAGTTGCAGCAGAACGAGGATAAAGATCGTATCGCGACCCTTGAATTCAAAGCGCGCAAAGGCAAACCCCGCCAGCGTGCAAAGAACCAACTGCCCGGCAAGGATCAGGGTAACCAGAATGACCGTATTGGTGAAATAGCCAATCCAGGGCACCGCATTCCAGACATAGGTAAAGTTCTCGAATGTCAGCGGATTGGAAAAATCCAGACCAAGTGCGGTGCCCGATGGCTGCAAGGCCGCCCATGTCGCAAACAGAAGCGGCGAAATCCAGACAATCGCCAGAACCCACGCGCCAAGGGCATCGAGAACCTTGTCAAAATCGGGCAGGGCGCGTTTGGCATGATGCGAGGCAAATGCAGTATTCATCGGTAATGGGTCCGTTTTTCAACCAGTCGGAACTGCGCAACGGCAACAAGGCCAAGTGCCAGAAGAACAAGGATGGTCATCGCAGCCGCATGCGGGCTGTCGAAATAGGCAAATGCCATTTCCCAGATCCAGTACAGGATCAGTTTGGATGCATTGTTCGGCCCGCCCTTGGTCAGGATGAACAGATGGTCGATCAGTTTGACCGAATTGATCATCGCATTGACGAACACAAAGATCGTGGTCGGCATCAAAAGCGGTAAAAGCACACGGCGTGTATAGGTCCAGCGACCAGCCCCTTCGATCCGGGCGGCTTCACGCAAATCAGGCGGAATGGTCTGAAGGGCTGCCAGGTAAAAGATCATGAAAAACCCGGCTTCTTTCCAAATCGTCACCACAATCACCGCGGCAAGGGCGGTATCGGGCTGCCCCAGCCAGTTGGTCGGCGACGCCCCGAAAAATCCGGTGATCTGATCAATAACCCCAAGATCGGGCGTATAGAAAAACAGCCACAAATTGGCCGCCGCAATCATCGGCAGGATGGTCGGGGTGAAATAGGCACTGCGCACGAATGATCGGGCGGGAATATGGGCATTGGCCCACAGCGCCATGATCAGCGCAAAGATGATCGAGACCGGAATGGTCACCCCGGCATAGATCAGATTGTTCCACACCACGGTCGCAAATGTCGGATCGGCAAAGAGGTCGCTATAGTTTTCAAACCCGGCAAAAACCGACGGGCGGCGCGTCGTGCCCCGTGTAAACAGGCTGTGCCAGAATGTTGCGATGGCCGGGTAAAAGGCAAACAGGCTCATCAATGCCAGGGCCGGTGCCGCAAGCATCCAGCCATAAAGCGCAAGCCTTTGTTTTTGAAGTCTTGCCATGTCATTCATGGTCGGCACGTCCGTCAAAATGGATTAAGCAAAATCACAAACAAAAGTGCCGAAGCAGGCATTGGGGGCCTGCTTCGGCGTGCAGATCGGGTTAGTGGAACGCCCGAAGAAGACGGTTTGCTTCGGCCTGTGCACCTTCAAGGGCTTCTTTCGGTGATTTTTCACCGGTCAGAGCCGCCTGAATGGCGTTGTTCAGACCTTCGCGGACGCGTGCCGTGTCATAGGTCGAGAATTCCGGGATCGCGACTTCAAGCTGATCACGGGCAACAACGGCCTGCGGGAATTCGGCCGCATAGGATTTCAGGGCATCGGTTTCATAGGCGTCCGGCGTGACACCGACATAACCGGTGGCAATCGACCATTCTGCCGCACGTTCCGGTGCGGTCATGTATTTGATCAGCGCAAGGGATGCTTCTTTCTGTGCATCGGTCGAGTTTTTGAACAGATAGAAGTTGCCGCCACCGGTCGGAGAACCGGGCTGTTTGTGTTTCGGAAGCATCGCAACGCCGAAATCAAATTTGGCTTCGCGTTTGACAGCCGACAGGTTGCCGGTCGAATGCCACATCATTGCGGTCTGGCCCTGAACAAAGGCCTGACGCAGCGTACCCCATTCAATCGTGCCTTCGGGCATGATCTTTTCTTTGGTGGCAAGACCGCGCCAGAATTCAAGCGCCTCGATCACGGCCGGATCATCAAAATAGGTTTCCGTGCCATCCTTGCTCATCAGTTCCTTGCCATTCTGAATGGCAAAGCACTGGAACATCCAGTACGGATAGCCGGTCGACGGCACCATAAGACCCCATTTGCCGTCCTTTGAAAGGGCCTTGCCAGCCGACACCAGTTCTTCCCAGGTTGCCGGTGCGTGTTCCGGATCAAGACCGGCTTCGCGGAACATGTCCTTGTTATAGTACATGACAATGGTTGAACGCTGGAACGGGATGCCCCAGGTTTTGCCATCGACTTCCCCATTGGCCATCAGTGCCGGATAGAACGAGTTGAGCCATTCCTTGTCTTCGGCGGTTTTGACAACATCATCAAACGGTACAATCAGGTCCTGTTCGATCAGGTCATAGACATCGATCGAGAACATGACCGAAAGCTGTGCCGGGTCGCCGCTTTTAAGGGCGGAAACCGCACGCAGACGGGTATCGTCATAGTTGCCGGCATAGATGGCATTGACTTTGACATCCGGGTTTTCGGATTCAAAACCTTCGATCATGCCGTCAATGACGTCGGTCAGCGGGCCGCCAACCGCGATCGGGTAATACATGGTCAGTTCGGTTGTGGCAAAGGCTGGTGATACCGCCATTGCCATCAGTCCGGCCGCAAAGGCGGCAATGGTTACGATGTTCCGCATGGATTTGTTTTCCCTGTTACAAACTCGGAATTGCAGTGTCAGTTTCGAAGGAGGTATTTGGTTCGCGCGCTGCTTCGCGGGTCGCCGTCGGTGCAAGACGTTGACCGTCTTCGCCAAACCAGTGGGCCGCAGCGCCAGCCCAACTGAGCGAAACCTGTGTGCCCGGTGCGATATGGACCTGACCGGGCAGGCGAGCGGTGGCCCCGGATGTTCCGGGGATCGCGACATAGACAAATGTCTCTGCGCCCAGAAATTCACTGCCGGTCACCGTGGCGGAAATGCCCCACGCCTTCGTGCTGGTGTCTGTGCTCAGAACCAGATCTTCGGGGCGGATGCCAAATGTAAGGCGCCCGGCATCGGTTTTTGGCGGAATAACCGCATCAGGAAGTGCAGAGGCCGGAAGCAGCGCCATGGGCGGGCTTCCGACAAAACCGGCGGCAAAGGCCGTGGCCGGTTGCAGATAAAGATCGGCCGGATTGCCCGCCTGTTCGATACGGCCATCCTTCATCAGGATGACAATATCGGCCATGCTCATGGCTTCGGTCTGGTCATGGGTGACATAGACAACCGTAATGCCAAGGCGCTGTTGCAGATCGCGGATATCCTTGCGCACCGAATGGCGCAATTTGGCATCAAGGTTTGATAACGGTTCATCCATCAGACACAGCGGATGCCCGGCAACAATCGCGCGCGCTAGGGCAACACGCTGGCGCTGGCCTCCGGAAAGTTCGGCCGGTTTGCGGTCTTCATATCCTTCAAGCCCGGTGACATTCAAAGCCTCGGTCAGGCGGGACTTGATTTCGTCCTTGCCGGTTTTGCGGACCTTGAGGCCAAAGATGATGTTTTCGGCAACGCTCAGATGCGGGAACAGCGCATAGGATTGAAACACCATCGACAGGCCGCGTTTGGATGGCGGAACATTTGTGACATCCTTGCCATCAATGGCGATTGTGCCGTGATCGGCGGTTTCAAGACCGGCAATCAGACGAAGTGTCGTTGATTTGCCGCAGCCCGACGGCCCCAGCAACACGACAAAACTGCCGCGCGGAATGTCGATGGACAGATCATGGACCCCGTTGCCGCCGTTAAAAACGCGCGAGACGGACCTGATCTGGATGAAAGGCGTTTGGGCAGTCATTTTGAAGTTTCGCTTTTTGCAATTTGCAGACGGGCGCGGACGTCCTGACGGTTGAACAGCGGGTCGAACACCCCGCCGGGGATGCCATCGACAACAATCACGTCCGGGTCGGTGATATGTCCGCCCTTGGCCGGGGCCGGGCGGCCGAATTTCGATTGATCGGCAACAAGGATGGAATTGCGGCAATTGCCGGCAATGGCCTGACGCAACGAGACTTCGCGATGGTCAAAGTCGGTCAGTGTGCCATCGGGTTCGATGCCGCCAACCCCGAACAGGCCGTAATCGACCTTGTAATTGTTGAACATCGTTTCGGCATCGGGGCTGATGACATCACGATCAGGCAGGCGCAGCGTCCCGCCGGGAATGACGATCCGGTTGCCGGTATTGTTGCCAAGGGCCATGGCCGCATTGAGATTGTTGGTAATCACCGTCAGATGACGATGTTCAACAAGGTTCAGTGCGACGAGTTCCAGCGTGCTGCCAATCCCGATCAGGATCGATGCCCCGTCCGGGATCATATTGGCGACATGAAGCGATATGGCGTGCTTGGCGGCGATATTGGTGACCTGGCGACTGTCATAAGACAGGTTCATGCCCGGTTCCCCGGCATATTCAACACCGCCATGGCGGCGGCGCACCAGATTGGCATCGCTCAGCATATTGACGTCGCGGCGGACCGTTTGCGGCGTCACGTCAAAATGGGCCGCCAGCTTGTCGATCGAGGCAAAGCTGTCACGGCGCAGAATGTCGATGATGTCGCGTTGTCGTGCAGAAATATTCATTTGATCGTTCAATTTGTTGCTTTGAACATGAAAACGATCATACGCGGCTTCGTTGTCACTAAGATTTCAGAAGCATGACATTCATATGAATGTTGCCAGAGCCCGTTGAATTGGCGGAATTATGCGGATTTTTGATGCCTGTTGTGCAAATGCGCCCGCCGATTGTGCGGGTGAACATAAAAAAAGGCCGCCTTGCTGCGGGCGGCCTTGAGGTTGCCGGATCGGATGACAACCGATCCGGGCTCTGGGGGACGTGATGATCAGTTCGCGATCATCGCTGCGGGTTTAGGGGTTGTCGGACTGCTGACCGGCAAAACCGGATATTCAACGCTTGGCGTTTCCCCGGTCAGGGTATGCAGGAAGGCGGTAATGGCCTGGACTTCGGCATCATTCAGTTCCGTGCCCAACTGGGACGAACTCATGATTGCGACCGCCTGTTCAAGGTTCCAGACCTTGCCGGAATGGAAATAGGGGGCGGTCAGGGCAATGTTGCGCAGCGGCCCGGCCCGGAAGACATAGTCATCTGTCGCCGTCTGGGTAACTGCAAACCGTCCCTTGTCATCGGGCGGCAGGATTTCGGCGCCGGGCTGTTCGACAACGCCGAACGGATAATAACCGGTGCCGCCGACATTCACCCCGTTGTGACAGGATGCGCAGCCGGTATCGATGAACAGTTCAAGCCCGGCCAGCTCGGTTTCGGTCATTATGGTGTCATTGCCTTCAAGGAACTGGTCAAACCGCGATGCCGGTGTGATCAGGGTTGCCTCGAATGCTTCGATCGCCATTGCCATATTGTCAAAGGTGACCGGGTCGTTCTGCCCGGGGAAGGCGGCATTGAATTGCGCGACATATTCGGGCATCGAATTCAGAACCGTCACAACCCGTTCGGGGGTGCTGGCCATTTCGACCCCGGCCTGAACCGGGCCCTTGGCCTGTGCTTTGAGGTCCTCGGCACGACCGTCCCAGAATTGGGCTTCGTTAAAGACGGCGTTGTAAACGGTCGGGGCGTTGCGCGGGCCTTTCTGCCAGCCATGCCCGATCGATGTTTCAAGATTGTCATCGCCGCCCATGCCAAGATTGTGACAGGTATTGCACGAAATGATTGCGCTGGCCGACAGGCGCGGATCGAAAAACAGCTTCTTGCCCAGATCGACTTTTTCACGGGTCACGGCATTTCCGGCGATGGCGGGAACCATCGATGGAATGACTTCGAAATAGTCTTTGGCACTTTCGCGGAGCTGGGCGGGATCAACGGCAAATGCGGCATTGCTGATGCCAACCAGTGTGCCGCCAGATATCAGGATCGTCGCGAGAAATTGATGCGGTCTCATGTTCTCTCTCCCAATTGGTGGAGAAAGTACAAGATCAAATTCTACGTCGGCGTGTGGTGATTTACATCAAGATTCAGAAAATTATTTAATATCAAATATTTAGTTGAAATTTGACTAAATCGAGATTTTACGGCTTGTTCGTGTAATATTACGGATATTGCCAATGGACCGCAAGCGGCCCATTGGCATGACCGGATCAGAAAAGCTTTTCGCGCGGGTCGAATTTCGGTGCCGGTTCGGCCGAAAGCTGTTCAAAGATTTCATCAAGCGTGTTGGCGACGGTATAAAGATTCTTGTGGCTTTCGCGGGCAAAGCCTTCGTCAATGATGCCGTCAATCATGTCAAAGCACTTGTCCCAATAGCCAAGCGCATTCAGGAACACCATCGGTTTGTCATGAATGCCAAGCTGACGCAGGGTCATGGCTTCGAATGCTTCATCAAGGCTGCCAAGACCGCCGGCCAGCGTCACGAAGGCATCGGAACGACGGAACATTTCAACTTTGCGCTGATGCATGGATTTGCAGACAATCAGTTCCGAAAGCCCGGTATGACCGACTTCGATATCATGCAGATGTTCGGGGATGATCCCGATCACTTCGCCGCCATTTTTCATGACGCCATCGGCAACAGCCCCCATAAGGCCGATACGGCCCCCGCCATAAACCAGCGCGATGCCCCGTTCAGCCATCATTTTGCCAAAGGTGATGGCATTTTCCATATGCTGGGGATTTTTCCCGTTCGAAGCGCCGCAGAATACACAGATTGATTTTACTTTAGTCATGGCGACCTGCCTTTTGTTTCTTGTTTCGCAGGTAGCGGGGCGATTTTGGTGCTGTCGCCCCGTACGGAATTTGAACATAGCCGATCAAATCGCCAAGAGGTCAGGAATTTCCGCATGACAGCAATTTAAATTTCAATGACGCTATTGCGCCGTATTTCCGTTGCTTTTGTTTGTCACAACGGCCCGGCCATCCGGCAATCCGGTGAAATTATCCGGTGATCGGGTCAACCGTTCGACATAACGGGCTGATCACGCGTGCTGCTTGTGCTGTGCGGAATTCGCACGAGAGTTAACAAGTTATGAACCTGATTGTGGGATGGGTAATGCTGTGCACATCATCGTGCCCGGCAAAAGCAACAGATAACCAACCAACGAAAAGAAGGCAGGATCGCCCACCGTGTTTGTCGACAATCCCTTATTACTTGCCATTCTGGTATCGGGCATTATTGCCGCGGTTCTGATGCTTGCGCTGTGGCTTGGCCTTGAACGGGCGGCGGCGCGCCGTCTTGTTCTGGGCGCGATTATTCCGGCAGTCGCGGTTGCCGTGCCAGCCGCAATCGGGCTTCCCGATACTGCGCGCGGGGGTGTCGGGGCGGCGTTACTGATGCTGGTTCTGGGCGGTGTCTGTGGCGCGATCCTTGATTTTTCGCGATTGTCCGAACGGGTATGTCTGGTGGTTTCGGCGGTATTGCTGCTGTTGGGGGCATGGCTTGTGCTTGCGGCCCCGATCAGCGGGCTTTCCTATCATCCGGGCGGGATCAAGATCCTGGCATGGTTGGCCTTTCTGATTATTGGCGGCTGCTTCCTGTGGGTGACACGCCCGGACTTTGATCAGGATGACGACCCTTCCGACAAACCGGCAAGGGGCAAGAAATCCAAGACGGCCAAAACCCGAAATACCAAATCATCGACCCAGGATGCCGGTGCGGGTCCCGCGGGCGATGCCAAGCCCGGCCCGGTTGCCATGCTTATGACGCTGGCATTGGGGCAGGGGATCATTGCCCATCAATTCGGCCTTGGCCAGCATGTGGTGTTTCAGGCCGCCTTGTGGATCGCACTGGTGGTTGCGCTGGTGTCGGAAAAGGCCGCCCCGCAATATCGTGCGACGGTGTGGCTGGGCGTTGTCGGGGCCCTGATGGCCAGTGCCGCGGCGATGATGATCCTGATGCCGGCATCATGCTTTGCCTTTGCGGTGTTGTTGCTGGTGGTGTCGGCCGGGCGCGGTGCGGCCCGGCTTGGCGCGCTGGTGCCCGATGCCAATCCGGCACAGGCCGTGCTGGTGCGCAGCGTGATCCGGTTCGGGGTGCTGGTTCTGCCCCTGATCATGACGGCACTGGTTGCCTATGTCGCAGCCCAGATGGCCAGCAGCCTGTAATCGGGATCCGGGCGGTGGCGCGTGACCGGCGATTGATGATTGCTGTGGCGATTTGACTGATTAAGCATTCTGTTATTTAAGCAAACAGACTGATTCTATTCATCTTTACCTAACGGTTGCGCGATATCGTTTGTTCGTTACGTTATGGAAACTGTGATCTGAAAGTAGTACAAGTTTCTAATTAACGCGTCCAAAGGGGTTGTTTGAGGGGAATATGGCAAGCAATTCCAACGATTTGGCCGCGACCATGGGGGTAAAACCCTGATAACATAAACATCGTTCAAGGATATTTCCGGTGAAACGACCCTATATCCTCGTCATTGTCGGCGTTGTACTGATCATTGCGGCGATTGCGCTGAATTACATGTTGACCCAAAGTGCAGATGAAGACACTGCGCCGGTCACACAGGCGCCCGCGGTTACGACCACAGATACTTCTGAGGTCAAGGCTCCGGAACCGGCAGCATCGCCGGAATCTTCGGCACCGGAAATCACCAATCCAAGTTTTGATGTTGTGCGCATCGGTCCGGACGGCAATGCCGTGATCGCCGGTCGTGCCGCCCCCAACAGCAAGGTCCGCATCCGCGAAGGCGAAGAAGTCATCGGCGAAGCAACAGCTGACGAGCGTGGCGAATGGGTCGTTCTGCCGGGCAAACCGCTGGCAAGTGGCGACCGCGAACTTTCCCTTGAATCCGAAGATGCCAGCGGCACGGTTGCCAAGGCCGACGACAAGGTCGTGGTGCTGATCCCCGATGCAAAACCCGATGCCGCAACGGCGGACGGCGGATCGGAAGGTAACGCTGAAACGGCGGAAACCAAGGAAGAAAGCGCACCGATCATCGCCCTTAAGGTTCCATCCGAAGGCGACGGTGCCGCAACCGTACTTCAGGGCCCGGCCAAGCTTGAAGAACCGGTCGATGCCAAAAGCGAAGATGTCGGCACTGACGAACCGGGCATGCCGCGCCTGTCGATCGATGTTGTCGATTATGACGAACAGGGCCGCGTTGCCATGTCGGGCAAGGCTGACATGAACCACAGCGTTCAGGTCTATCTTGATAACCAGCATGTCGGGACCGCGCCCGCCGATGAAAACGGTAACTGGGCGCTGACCATTGGTGAACCGATTGAACCGGGCAATTACACCATGCGTGCCGATCAGCTTGATGACACCGGCAAGGTGACCGCGCGTGTTGAAATTCCGTTTGAACGTGCCCGCCCTGATGAAATTCTTGAGCCGGGGTCACGCTATGTCGTTCAGCCGGGCAACAGCCTGTGGCGGATTGCACGGCGCACCTATGGTGACGGTTTGAAATACTGGGTGATCTATCACCAGAACCGCAAGCAGATCCGCGATCCTGACCTGATCTATCCGGGCCAGATTTTCGCCCTGCCCAACGAAGAAAAAGCTCAGTAAGCATCGCTTTTCTTTTCGAGGCGCAAAACACATGATAAGTGTGTTTTGCGCCTTTCGATTTTTTGGCGAACAGTTTTGTCGGGTTGCGTTGCCCTTTGTCATCACTAGATGCTAAGAACGCGCCCGCATGATACCGATGGTATCGATTTGATATGCCCGATCCATGGCAACCAGGGAATTAAGACTTTGAAATCCGTTCTTGTACCGATCAATCCTGAAGGCTGGAAATTCGTTGCGATTTTCGCGGCAATTACTGTGGGCTTGTTCCTGATTGCGGAACCATTGGGCTGGATCGGCGTGATCCTGACGCTGTGGTGTGCCTATTTCTTCCGTGATCCGGACCGCATCACCCCGACCGATGAAAATCTGGTGATTTCGCCGGCCGACGGGCGTGTCTGCATGATTTCGCAGGCGCCGCTGCCCAAGGAACTGGAACTTGACGACAAGACCCCGCGCACCCGCGTTTCGATCTTCATGAACGTTTTCAATGTCCATGTGAACCGTTGCCCGGTGAATGGCGAAGTCGTTGGCGAGGCCTATGTTCCGGGCAAGTTCGTCAATGCCGAACTCGACAAGGCATCGGAAAACAACGAACGCCAGATCCTGCTTGTCCGTGACAAGGAAGGCCGCGAATTCGGTGTTGTCCAGATCGCCGGTCTGGTCGCGCGTCGTATTCTGTGTGATGTCGGTACCGGATCGCAGCTTAAGGCTGGTGAGCGTTTCGGCCTGATCCGCTTTGGCTCGCGCGTTGATGTCTATCTGCCCGAAGGTGTGTCGCCGAACGTGATTGTCGGTCAGACCACGATTGCCGGTGAAACTGTTCTTGCCGATGTTTCGGTCAAGGGCAAGGAAGCCGCCGTCGGGGAGATCCGCTAATGGCTGGCGGCATCGAACCGACCCGTCGTCCGCGTCGTTTCAAGGCGATGTCGCTTACGCGGCTGGTGCCCAATGTGGCGACGATCATGGGTATGTGTGCCGGTTTGACCTCGATCCGCTTTGCGATGCAGGATCGGTGGGAAGCCGCGGTTGCCGCCATTCTGATTGCCGGGATCATTGACGGCCTTGATGGCCGTCTGGCCCGGATGCTTAACGCGTCAAGCCGCTTTGGCGGCGAACTCGACAGCCTGTCGGATTTTGTATGCTTTGGCGTTGCACCGGCGATGATGCTGTATTTCTGGTCGCTTCATGAATTCGGTGGCATCGGCTGGGCGTTGTCGCTGCTGTTTGCGGTTTGCATGATGCTGCGTCTGGCACGGTTTAACACCCAGATGCTGGGTGAACCGGAACTGCCGACCTGGGCTTATCGCTTCTTTACCGGGGTTCCGGCCCCGGCGGCAGCCGCCCTTGCCATGTGGCCGATTGTCCTGACCTTCCAGTTTGGCGAAGGCATCTTTGACAGCCCCTATATCGTCGCGCCTTATGGTGTTCTGATTGCCGGTCTGATGGTGTCGCGCCTGCCGACCTTCAGCTTCAAGAAGGTCAAGGTCCCGCGCGCATGGGTATTGCCGCTGATGCTGGCCTTCGGGGCGTCGGTGGCGTTTCTGGTGTCCTCGCCGTGGCTGACGCTTTCGGCGATTGCCGCGATCTATTTCATCACCTTCCCGCTATCCTATCGTTCCTATCGCCGCATGGGTGTCGAACATCAGCAGGAACAGGATACCCCGGACGAAGAAGATGACGATGGCGAACCCGACGACGACCCCGACGAGGGGCTTAATCGCGTCCATCAGAACTGATCCGAATTGATCCGCAAAAAGCCGACAGTATTGTCGGCTTTTTTCGTTTGTGACGGCTGTGGAAACTGTGTGGGAAGGCGGAATACGTATCGGGACGCAAAGGCGTCATCCGCCTTACTGATCAATCACCTGTGACAGGCTTGAACCGGGTGCACGTTGATAGTTGCGCAGTTTCTGCTGATAGCGGATCTGGTCCTGTTCGGACAGCGACGAGGCATAAAACCGGGTCCAGGGCATGTCGGGATTGTCTTTGACCAGGGTATTGATCGCGGCAACAATCGCATCGCCGACCACGGTTTTGCTGCATGCAATCGATGCCGGCATCAGATGGTCATTGCCCGCGATATGCCAGCTTGAAAAGATTTCACCGGGCAGCTTGGTGCGGCGGTAATATTCTGCTTCGGCGGGCAGATACAGCGTCCAGTCCAGCCGGCCAAGCGCAATAAGCTGCAAGAAATTGGCGTCATTGCCGATAAAGCTCAGGCCCGGATTGTTGATGTTTCGCCGCAGGATTGCGTCAATCGTCGCCCCGTAGGAACGCTGGGAGCGCAAGGCACCATTAAGCTTGCCAAACGTGATCATGCGTTCAAGATCGATTTCCCCATCCGGATTGAGAAACGGCTTGATCTGTTCTTCGCGGTGCGGGTTTGTGATCAGGCTGACCGGAAGATGGGGCAGCACCGCTTCGCTGAAATGCAGGAACTTTTTGCGTTCTTCGGTCGGGTTCATGCCGATATTGCAATAGGTGCCCGGCCCGGTAATGGTTTTGACCAGCCGGGGCAGGGGAATGATTTCCTTTTGATGCTGATAGTCGGGAAGGCGGGCGGCAAACCAGTCCAGAATGTCCACCCCGTAACCGACAATCGCCCCGTCTTTTTCAAGCATCGCGGGCGGCAGGGGTGTCAGCGCCCAGGTGACGGGTTGTTTGGTCTGGGCATGGGCGGACATTCCCGCCCCGACCAAGGTCAGGCAGATTGCCAAAAACAGCACAGCAAATCTGGATCGCGCAACCCGGCGCACATGACGGTTCCCGATGGGGCGCATTATCATTTCTCCCCGTTCAAGCAGGAAATTCAACTGCTTACTTATAAGGGAATTCGGGACGCTAAATGCAAATATTTATTGGTAAAATTCTATTTTTCCGGCCGGTGATGATATTGCAGCCGGGCTTCGAATTGGTTGGGATTGATGAACTGGTCGCGCGCGGCCTTGAACCAGTCGCGGTCCTGCGGACTTAGCCATTCGGCATAGAAATCGGTCCAGGGCATGGACGGATGGTCATCGACAATCCTGTTGATTTCGGCGATGGCTTTGCGTCCGGCCGGGGTGTTGGCACAGCCGATGGTCGCTTCGAGCAAGGTGGTGCTGCCGGCAATCGGAAGTGCCTTGATTTTAAGGTCCGGGGTCTGGTCGCGGCGGTAAAATTCGGCCTCGGACGGGAAATACAGCGTCCAGTCAATGCGATGAAGTTCAAGCATGCGCAGGAATTTGGTGTCATCGGCGACCTGCATGACATGGACATCATTGCGATGGGCCATCAATTGTTTGTCGACCTGCGTGCCATAGGCCCGACCAATGCGGATCGCCGTTGTAAGATGCTGATCCGATACAAGACGCGACAGTTCGACATGGCCGGCATCATCAAGATAGGGCGCAAAAAGGTCCTGGTCTTCGACCCGGATGACAACCGAAATCGGCAGATGCAAAAGGATCGTCTTGGCAAAGGTAATATATTCACGGCGTTCCGGGGTGGGGATCAGGGTCGCCGAACAGCGCAGCTCGCCATCGCCGCTTTTCATTTCGGCCAACAACCGGGCAAGCGGTACTTGCAGGATTTCGTGGTGATAGTGCGGAAGACGCTGGGCAAACCAGTTCTGGGTATCGGCGGCGTATCCGGTCAGTTCGTCCTGATCGGTGATAAAGGCCGGGGCAAAGGGCGGCACAGCCCATGTGAATGTCGGACTGTTTTGCGCCCGAACATCACCGGATGCCAGCAATATGCACAGCCATGCTCCAGCCAGCAGGCACAAGCTGGTCGGGCCGAGTTTACCCCTCGCCATTGCAATCCCCTGTTCCCGATTACGAATTCTTTTTTGTATTTTGTTTAACGATACACGCAACTTCCTTAGCAAAGTGTGTATTAGCTTTGCCCGGCATTGCATTGCAATAACGGCCTGTCTACGCCTTTTGTCGAAGGCAGAACCCTGATTGCACATGTGAATTCGTTTATACGTATATTTCGATATATTGTCTTGAAGGCAAATGGTTAGGGTCCCTGTTTTCTTGGCCGGAAAATAAATCACCAAAATAAGTCACCAAATAAATCACCGGCCCCCGGGGAAGGGGGCCGGTGTAACCGCGCGGCGGGGTCGGGGGAAAAAGTCGCGCGGCTATGGTGATCAGGCCGTCGGGCCGGACTGATTTTTGGGACCACGACCAAGCCAGGTCGCACTGACCGATTTCACCCACGGGCCAAGATGGCGGAACTTGCCGCCAAGCTTGTGACGCATCATCAATGCGCAGGGCGTAAAGATCAGGGTCAGGGCCGTGGCAAAGGCCAGACCGAATGCGATCGAGGTCGAAAGCTGTACCCACCACTGGGTTGACGGTGCGCCGATTGAAACATCCCGGGCGGCAAAGTCGATATTGATCTGAAGCACCATCGGCACCAGACCAAGAATGGTGGTCACCGTTGTCAGCATCACCGGGCGCAAACGCTGTGCACCGGTTTGCAGAATGGCGGCCTCGATGCTTCCGGCGGTGTGTTTAAGCCGGTCAAAGGTATCGATCAGAACGATATTGTTGTTCACAACAATCCCGGCCAGTGCGACGACGCCAATCCCGTTCATCACGATCGAGAAGGCCTGCCCGGTAATCATAAGCCCCAGGAACACACCCGCCGTCGACATGATGATCGCGATCATGATCAGAAGCGAGCTCGAGATGCTGTTGAACTGCGTTACCAGAATGATGAACATGATGAACAGCGCGACCGTAAAGGCATTCATCAGGAAGTCCGCAGATTTTTTCTGTTCTTCGTCCTGTCCCTTGAATTCGACCGAAATCCGCGGATCGATATCAAGCGTCTTCATCCATTCCTTGACCTCGCCCAGTTTGGTATCGACCAGCACCCCGTCCTGAACGTCGGCCTTGACGGTCAATGCACGGCGGCTGTCCACACGGGTCAGGGTCCCGGTTTTGGGTTTGGGCGTGCGTGTGATGAAGTTCGACAGCGGCACCAAACCCTTGTCGGTCACGATCTGAAGGTTTTCAAGTTCATCAAGCGACCGGTACTGTGCGGGATAGCGCCCGACAATATCGATTTCCTCGGTTGAATCATCCGGACGATAGGTCGAGAAATTGATGCCGTTGGTCACCAGTTTGACGACATTGCCGATCTGGTTGATATCGGCCCCGAATTTAAGCGCTTGGGCACGGTCAACCGTATATTCCCAGTCAATGCCCGGGGGCGATTTACCGTCTTCGAAGTTATACATGCCCCCCATTTCCTGCAAACCGTTGACCAGCATGGTCGCGGTTTCATCCAGAAGTTCGGGATAGAAGGAACGCAGCTGTATCTGGATGTCCTTGCCCTGGGGCGGACCTGCTTCCTGGGCACGGACTTCGACATGGATCCCGGCAAGATCGGCCGTTTCGGCCAGAATGCGTTTTTCGATCTCGGTTGCCTTGGGGCGGTTCTGCCAGTCGGTATATTCAAGCTGTACGACACCGATCACATCTTCGGACGCCTCATTACCACCGGCATTCTTGCCCGACCGGGCATAGACCGTATCAAACCAGTGTTCGCCCTCGTGACGGGCATCAAGGTCAAGAATGCGGTCCTCGACCTCTTTGAGCAACGCATCCTGTTCATAATAGGACAGGTTGCCGCGCGCACGGACCTGGACAACGGCGACTTCCGGTTCGACCGCCGGGAAGAATTCAACACCCTTGCCCAGCACGCCAAACGCACTCCAGACCACGATCAGAATGACAAAGGCCGCAGGCACCACCAGCCAATAGAAGCGAAGTGATGTCCTGAGCATCCGGACATAAAGCCCGGTGCCGCCCTTGACCTTGTGAATGTCATCGGCATGGTCAGCGGCAATGGCTTCGAGGCTTTCATTGCTTTCACTGCCCGGTTTGCCAAACCATGCCCCGACCGTCGGAACAAAGATCAGCGCCATGACAAGCGATGCCGACAGGGTAAACAGAACCGTAATCGGCAGGAATTTCATGAATTCGCCAACGATATCGGGCCAGAATGCCAGCGGCAGGAAGGCCGCAAGCGTGGTGGCGGTCGATGCAATGATCGGCAATGCCATGCGTTTTGCCGCAAGCGGATAGGCTTCCTTGCGATGCAGGCCGTCAATCATTTTGCGATCGGCATATTCGGTGACAACAATGGCGCCATCCACCAGCATCCCGACCGCAAGGATCAGACTGAACAGAACGACGATATTGACCGTCATGCCCAGCGCCCAAAGGATCAGGATCGCCGTCAGGAACGACCCCGGAATGGCCAGCCCGACCAGAAGTCCCGACCGCCAGCCCAGCGACCAGATCACCACCACCATCACCAGAAGGATCGCCAGGATCACACTGTTCTGAAGATCGGTCAGCATGGTGCGGATGTCAGATGACTTGTCCTGTGAATAGCTGACCGTCAGGTTGGGCGGAAAGGCTTGCTGTGCCTCGGCCGTGGTGGCCTTGATCGCATCGATGACCTCGATGATGTTTTCACCGACACGTTTGGAAACCTCGATCGCGATTGCCGGTTCGCCATTCAGACGGGCAAAGCTTTCGGCATCCTTGAAGGTCCGGCGCACATCGCCGATATCGCGGAACCGGATGACGGAATCCCCGTCAACAATAAGCGGCATGTCAAGAATGTCGGACACGCTTTCAAACAGGCCGGGCACCTTGATGTTGAACCGTCCGGTGCCGGTATCGACCGCACCGGCGGCGACAAGCGCGTTGGAATTGCGCACCAGCGATACGATATCGATGCCGTTCAGGCGATAGGCCTCGACCTTCATCGGGTCGATGACAAATTCGACCAGTTCCTCGCGGTCACCGGCAAGATTGGCTTCGAGAACCGCCGGGATGCCTTCGATTGAATCCTTAAGGTCGCGGGCCATGCGCAGAAGCGCACGTTCGGGCACATCCCCCGAAAGGGTCACGACCAGAACCGGGAACAGCGACAGGTTCACTTCGTGAACTTCGGGATCGTCGGTATCTTCGGGCAGTTCGGATTTGGCGATATCGACCCGTTCGCGGACATCTGCCAATGCCTCGTCGATTTCAACATCGGAATAGAATTCAAGCGTCACCGATGCCCCGTCCTGATAGGACTGGGAACTCATTTCCTTGACACCTTCGATCGAACGCAATTCCTGCTCCATCGGGCGCAGCAACAGCCGTTCGGCATCTTCGGGCGAAACACCGTCATGATGCATGGTGACATAAAGAACCGGGATCTGGACGTCCGGATCGGCTTCTTTCGGGATGGTGTTATAGCCAACCCAGCCCGCCGCCAGCAGCAGGATCAGAACAAGGATGACGGTTCGCGACCTGTTTAACGCGTGATCAATCAGGGACATTTTCTATCTCCTCATGCACGCGCTTATTGCGCGGTCCGTTCCGAAAGTGTCGTGGCGGTATCGGCATTGCCGGTCGCGGATGCCGCCGCCGGTGCCGGTGCAATCGGAAGACCGTTTTCATCGGTTTCCAGATGCACAACATCGACAATCGCACCTTCCTTGACCCAGTCATGGCCAACCACGATCAGCTCGAATTCCTGGGGCAGGCCGCCGATCCAGACGCGGTCACGCGATCCGCCCTGCAATTCTGCGGGCAGGAAAACGACCTTGTTGCCGTCGGTCACGGCCCGCACACCAAGTTCACCGGCATCATTAAGGGTCAGAACCGATGGCAAAACCTGATGGGCGCGTTTGGTGCCGACCGGGATTTGCAGCTCGGCCGTCATGCCGTCAGGGATGTGCTGATCGCGATTGTCGATTTCGACTTCGACCCGGAATGTACGGGTATTGTTGTCAGAAACCCGCGCGGTATAGCGCACAATGCCATCATGACGGGTGCCGTCATAAAGCGTCACACTGGCAAGCTGGCCCAGTTCGATGGCACCGATCGAATGTTCGGGAACCTGTGCAACCACCAGCATCGGGTCCGTTTGGATCAGGGTCGCAACCGCATCGCCAATTGACAAAAGATCGCCGACCTCGGCCGGGCGCGTTTCGACGATACCGTCAAATGGCGCACGGATTTCGGTATTGTTCAGCTCGGTCCGTGCAATGGTCAGATCGGCCTTGGCTTCTTCAAGCAATGCCAAAGTCTGGGCAACACCGGTTTTGGAGCGATAGTTCTTTTCGGCCAGACTTTTGGCCGCCGAATGTTCAAGTTCGCGCTGGGCGACAAGGGCGCGCGCCTTTTCGACCCGTGCCAGCCGGTCATCAACGGCAAGTTTGGCAATCAGGTCGCCCTTTTTGACAGCCTGGCCTTTGGTGGCGCCGATTTCGATCACGCGGGCTTCGGTTTCTGCGCGGATATCAACGGAAATGACCGCTTCGGTCCGCCCGGAAATGCGCAGATAATCGACATGATCGACCGCCTTGCTGGTAATGGTGCGGACAGAGGCGCGCGGTTTGGCGGTTTCCTCGGTCGCGTGTTGTTCGGACGGGTTTGCGGCCTCTGCGGAATCTTCACCGAGATAGGCGCTGCCGATCCAAATAACGGTCCCCAAGACCAGTAAAATTGCGATCAGGCGTGAAGCGTTCATGTTCTTGTTCCCTCAAATATTCCGGTGACGGAATGCGTCCTTGGCACTTGGCAGGCACGTCTTTTTGCGTCAATTCGCAGCAGGTCGGGCTGTTTCCCGATCACATATGGCGATCAGGGTTTCCGCGCCTTGAAGTTTCGCAATTCATCAAGCAGGCCCTGTTTGTTTTCCCGGATGAATTTCAACGTCGCGTCGCACATCGCCTGTCCCAGTCCGGCAACAAAACAGCATCCCGGCTTGGGATTGCCATTTTCATCACGGCCATAAGTTGACGGGCTTCCTTGCTTGTCTTCGTTGTCCGGATCGATCTGGTGGCTCATCAATTCATGACGGGCGGCAAATTCATCAATCAGGGCTTCGGTCAATTCGATCGGCATTTCTTCGGCAAAGGTCAGCATGAACAGAATGTCCGAACGATAACGATCCTCGGCCGGGCGTGTTTGCAACAGGGTACGCAGGAATGTCCGGCGGCCTTCCTGGGTCAGTTGATAGACCTTCTTGTCCGGGCGGTTTTCCTGTTCATGTTCGACAAACGTAACCAGGCCATCCTGCGTCAGTTTGGTCAGGGCCGGATAGATCGAGCCAAGGGATGCAATTTGAAAATGGCTGAAAGTGCCATCTTCGAACATCTTGCGAATTTCATATCCCGTTGCCTCGCCACCCATCAGGGCGCCCAGACAGAGTGTGCGTACGTCCATCTTCTGTTCTGTGTCCTTGTTTCTTCCCCCGGACTGATCACGACATGGCGGGGGAAGATGCCAAAATCGTTATATCAGTCCGATATATGTCGGACTATCATATATCAGTTCGATACAGTCAATCGAATATGATAGAAATTTTTATGACACGGACTCTACCTGGACGATTGGTGCGGGCGATCTGTTACATAACAGGATCGCTGCATCAACCAGCCGCGTCGGGTCGGTGTCTGTTCGGGAATGTGACGCAAAGCGGTGTGCGATGCGTCCGTCTGTGCATAGTCGGACGCCTTTTGTGTCCGATTGTGTCTATTGAAACGATATAGTCGGTTTGTGCGGTAAGCTTGCGCCAAACCCGGATAACAGCAGACCGCAGCAAAGATCAGGAGAACACCGGAATGACCGGTTGGACGGAATATATAAGTATCACCGTGGCCGTCGTTGGGTTGATACAGGCAGTTTTCCTGTGTCTTATTCTGCGTTCGGAAGGTGCGCGTGCCTTCGGGGCGAACCGCTGGATGATGATTTTCATCTTTGCGATTGCCTGCAACCTGATCGAAGACGTGATCGAACATTTTGTCTCCCCCGATGTCGATCGGGCGCTTGAACTGTTTTTCGGTCCGATCAATTTTGTCATCGCCCCGGCGATCTATCTTTATTTCCGCGAAATTTCGGGCAAGCCATCGCGGCGGCCATGGATCCATGCGATTTTGCCGATGGTGGTGTTTAACCTGATTGCCTGGATCATCACCCATGATGGCGGGCGGACCGTTGCCCTTGATGGTGGCTATACGGTGCGGCAACTGATTGCCGTGTTCTGCTGGACGGCGATTTTTGTCCAGATATCACTTTATATTGCGCTGCTGTGGCGTGTCGCATGCCGCTATTTCCAGCAAACCCAGGAACAGCTCGGGGCTGACCGTGATCTGATGCGGCGCTGGATCGGGGTTATTCTTGGCGGATTGACGCTTGTTTTTGTCACGGTCGCGATTGGCAAGATTGTGGGTCTTTATCTGCCGCGCAGTACCGAAATGTTCGGCACTGAAATGGCCTTTGTCGCGGTTCTGTTTGCCATGACATATGAAATTGCCACAAGGCCGGCCCTGTTTGTGATGGCCGACTGGCCATCCGATACCGATATCGATGATGCCGATGACGGACCGGTCATCATCCGTCAGGACCGCTTCTTGCGATCAAACCATCCCGATCCGGTTCCGGCATCGACACAGGTAACGGCATCGGATGGCCAGTCGGAACAGGGGCAGACCGCCCAAAAAACCGATGATCCGGTCACCAGCCCTATCACCAACCCGGGCACCAGCCCAGTCACAAACCCGGTCACCAGTCCGGTACGTCCGCTTCTGGACGAGGAGGGGTTGGCACGTGCCATTGCCCAGTTAACGGACATTCAAAATCGCGGTGACATATTGCTTGATCCGCTGGTTTCGCTGCCAAAGCTTGCGCGTGCGGTCGGGGTGACCCCAAATCAGCTGTCCTATGTTCTGAACCATCATATCGGGCAAAGCTTCTTTGATTTCGTCAATGCGGCGCGCATCGCCGAAGCGCGGTCTGTTTTGTTGCTCGAACCTGATCGCACCATTCTTGATATCGCGCTGAGTGTCGGGTTCAATTCGAAATCGACCTTTAATCTGGCCTTCAAGAAAATCACCGGTGAAACGCCAAGTGCATTTCGCGAAGCCGGGCGCGACAATGCTGTTGCGCCCCCCGCGGATCAGCCCCTCGATCAGCCGGCCGATCAGCCAGCTGCGACCAAGATTGCCGCGTCACTGGCCCAAAAGGCGGCCGTGCTTGCCAATCCCGGTTCCGGTCCCAATTCCGGCAACGGGGACACAGCACAAGGTGCAGTTGGTAAATCATGAGCAACGGGGTGCTGGATTATCTTGATGTGACAATTGCCGTGGTTGGGCTGTTGCAGGGCGGGTTTTTGTGCCTTTTGCTCAGATCCGAAGGCGTGCGCGCACTTGCCGCCAACCGGTGGATGATGCTGTTTCTGTGTTGCCTGATGCTCAATCTTCTGGCCGATGTTGGCGACACATTCGGATCCGATCAGGTACAGGACCTGATTGTTCTGTTTTTCTTTCCATCCAATTTCGTGATTGGTCCGGCGATCTATCTTTATTTCCGGGAGCTATCCGGGACCCCGGACCGTCGTGCGTGGGTGCATTTTGTTCCGGCCGCGGTGATTTTCAATCTGCTGGCCTGGCTGTTCACCATTGATGGTTTCGGGGCGGTTCCGGCGACAAACGAACAGTCGGTGATTGTCGAAACGGTCAAGGCGGTGTGCTGGCTGGCGATTTTTGTGCAGGCGGCGTTTTATATCCATCGCCTGTGGCAGTTGTCAGAAACCTATTTCCGTCAGACCCAGCAACAGCTTGGCGCAGACCGCCGGGCCATGCGGCGCTGGATAGCCGTCATTCTGGGCGGTGTTTGCCTGATTTTCGTGACGGTCCTGTTGAGCCGCATCATAGCGTTTTACATTCCGGAATCGATGGCAATGACCGGAACCGGCCTTGCCTTTGTGCTGGTTCTGTTTGCCATGACCTATGTGATTGCCACCAGACCGGCGCTGTTTGTCATGGCCGACTGGCCCGATGGTGACGCAGGCAAAACCGCACCCGCACGCGCAACCACACCAGCAATCCCCGCAACCACTGGCCGTGCACAAGTCGCATCGCCAAACCCGGATAATAATCTGGGCGATGACGCCGGGGATGAGGTGCATGACAGCCCGGTTGATGGCCTGACTGGTAACCCGGAACGTGCGACGACATCTGACGTCCGGCCGACACCTTTGGACGCCGCGCGATCGCTGCTTGATGATGACGGGGTGGAACGCGCACTTGCCAAACTGGCCGATATCCGGGCACGGCGGGAATTGTTGCTTGATCCGCTGGTATCCTTGCCAAAGCTTGCCCGTGCGGTCGGGGTGTCACCCAATCAGCTTTCCTATGTTCTGAACCGGCATCTGGGGCAGAATTTCTTTGATTTCGTCAATCAGACCCGGATCGAAGAAGCCCGTGCGGTGCTTGTGCTGGAACCGGAAAGAACGATCCTTGATATCGCGCTGAGCGTCGGGTTCAATTCCAAATCGACCTTTAATCTGGCATTCCGGAAATTTACCGGCGAAACGCCAAGTGCGGTGCGCGATGCCGCTTTGAAAAACACCGCCGGATAACGCCGCCCGTCCCCCAAAAGGCGGCGGTGGTTTTGGCGGGCAAATCGGCAATCAACGCCGTTGCCTGCGACCGAACCGGCATCCGAACGACCGGATACGCAGCACCGGACGCCAGATAGACCGGGCAGGGGATAGGGATTCTGTGTCATAAATTCACAGGAGCCCGCAAATGTCCCCGGTATCATTTTCCCCGGCATCATTTTCCCCGGTCACAACCGACGAGCGCGCACAAGCATTGTTGTGCCAAACGCCATTGCCGTTGCCACCCATTGCCCGCTGCGATGCCCATCACCGCGAAATGGCAAACCGATCCGCCGGGGATGCGGATTTGCAACGTCTTCAGCGTCGGCGCAAAAACGTGATCCGGGTCGGGATTGGCGGGCTTTTGCTGCTTGTGTTGCTCAGCCGGTCTGTCCTACCGATGGACAGTCCCGCCCATGACGGGGTCGAGGCCATCGGCCTTGCGGCCATTGCGATCTGTATTTTCGGGCGGGGATGGTGTTCGCTTTATATTGGCGGACGCAAAAAGACCGAGCTTGTGACAACCGGCCCTTATTCGAAATGTCGCAATCCGCTTTATCTTTTCAGCATCATCGGCGCGTTTGGCATTGGTGCTCAGACCGGAAGCCTTGTGATCGCGGTGCTGTTTGCGATTTTGTGCTGGCTGGTGTTTCGGGCGGTTGTCCTGCGCGAAGAAGCCCATCTTGCCGCCCGGTTCGGGGTTGCATTCACGCGCTACAAAAACCTTGTGCCGCGGTTTCGCCCGACCTGGTATCGCTGGCGTGACGAGGCCGATCTGGTATGTCGGCCATCGCTTTTTCTAACGACCACGCGCGATGCGCTTTGGTTCCTGATGGCAATACCGGTGTTTGAAGGGATCAAGATTTTGCAGGATCACGGCTGGATCGTGCCGGTCATTCATGTGCCCTAGGGAAAGGGCGGTTTGGGACCGGTAAAGTCCGAAAAATTCGGGAAATGGCCAGAAATGGCTGCGAAAAATCAGCCGGGATGCGCCGGGACGCGATGGCGCAGTTTTCAGTGATGACGGCGATGGCGCGATAGGCTGTATCGTGCGGGCGTGTTACGCCGCGTCATTTTCGGGCAATCCGCCAAATGATTTGATCATCTTGTTGCGTTCATCTTCGCGCAGCGGATCGGAATCAAGGGCCAGGGCCGCCTCAAGATCGCGCGGATTGACCGTCAGGACCTTTTCGCCCTGATCCTGCTTTCCGGTCCGCCTTGTGTCGCCATCCGACCAAAGATGCAGATGGCATTCCAGTTTGATATAGCTGCGCGTTGCGGCCTCTGTATCAAGCTTTTCAAGTGTATCGACGTCATATTCACCCGCCGGCAGCAATCCGTCATGGCAGGACAGATGGAACGGATGAAAGAACGTCACCGTACGATGGGTTGTGCGGGTAATGCTCATGATCATGGCTCCTTCGAGCATCCGGAAGATGACCGCGTGCGGGGCTGATCTGGTTTTTATTGTGAATGCGCCCCCTTGCGGGCGATCAGGGTCCGGCAATGAAACCGGGTGCTGTGACCGTCCGGCTGCTCAAACCGTCGGGCTGATGATAAAGCACCTGCAAGACCCGCGCACCGTGACGGCACAACCGGGCTTGCATATTATATATGGTATGGTGATTGCCAAAACGCAAATTGGCGCTGTGGTGTTGCCAAAGCCAAAGCCAAAGCCAAGCCAAAGCCAAGCCAAAGCCAAGCCAAAGCCAAGCCAAAGCCAAGCCAAGGCCAAGCCCAAGCTAGACCTGCGCCTGCGCCCAACAAGCCCCAAGCTACGCCCCGCTGGGCCCACGCTTACGTCCACTCCCACTCCCACTCCCCAAGCACGATGCCCCATGTGCGATGCTGATGCCTCCGCCATCGTTTGCTGAGGTCCATCAAGTGTCCCGTGCTATCGGGTCCTGTGTATCCAGTGCCGAGTGACAGATGCCAAGTGACAAGTTGCCGGGCTTGGCGTGCCGGGTGCGTTGCGCCGTTTCCGGGCACAGCATGGCGGTCACAAGTTGCCGGCTTACACTTACACCCCGCGCAGATTGCCCCAGACATGGACGTGCCATTGCGGCAGAACACGCACATCGAACCACTGGCGTCTGGCGATTTCATCGACCAGCCAGCGATAGCGGGCGGTCAGGGCCTCGATATCAACGCCGTCTTTGCCATCCGGGTGCGGTTCGGCGGGGGTTGTGTTGACCGGCTGCACACAGACCGGAATGCCAATGTGAAGGTTCCTCACATAATCGGCAAACATCAGGTCGGCCTCGTCACGGACCGGGAATTTCAACGTAATTTCCGGGCCATCGAGCATCCCGCGGGATTGCGCGGCTTCAATGCAGGCGGCCAGGGCATCGGCATCAAAACTGGTTGAGGCGCTGGGCGGTTTCGGGCTGATCGTCAGGTAATTAAGGTCGGCAAACCAGTCCTTGGCGATACTGCCCTGGGTTTCGATGGCAAAGGTGAAACCTTCCTGCTTGCCCATGGCAATCAGTGCGCCCAATGGCTGGATCGCCGGGTTGCCGCCCGACAGGGTGATCAGGATCGGCTTGCCACCCGAAAGCTTTTTGACGTCCTCAAGAACCTCGGTTGCACTCATCGGTTTCCAGTCGGCCCGAAAGGCCGGATCAACCGCATAAAGCGTATCGCACCAGGAACAGCGAAAATCACAGCCACCGGTGCGCACAAACACGGTCGGCACCCCGATCAGCGCGCCTTCGCCCTGCACGGTCGGACCGAAAATCTCAGATATGCGGATTTTGCCGCGATGCTCGGCCGGGTCCGACATGGCTGCCAGATTGCGATCAATCACCGTCATGGACGATATTCCGCCCAGGTTTTCGGTGTTTCGGAAACCCGCACGGCGCTGACTTCGGGCCAGCGATCATGGGCCCATTGATAAAAGAACAGGGCAAGCTTTTCGGCTGTCGGGTGATCATGGCCCAGAACTTCGTTCAGGTGACGATGATCAAATTCATCATCAATCAGACGTTTAAGCGGCCCGAGTTCGCGGTAATCGCGCACAAAGCCGCGGGCATCAAGATTTGCGCCTTTAAGCTCGACCTCGACGATATAGTTATGGCCATGCAGGCGCGAACAGGGGTGATCGGCTTCCAGTCCGGCCAGCTGGTGGCTGGCGGAAAAGGCGAATTGTTTGGTGATGGTAAACATCAATCTGTCTTTCATGGCGCGACAGGCCGGGTGCAAGCCGGATGGAAATCCATCGGCGCAAGCCCGGTCAAGTCACTGTATTTCAGGAATTATTCGGCGGCGTTATTGGATGCAGATGCCGTTTCATGTGCGGCAAGCTGACGCGCACGGTGATCGGCGCGGGCCTGTTTCCAGTAATCGCGATCGACATAAACGGTCGGGTCCTTGACCCCGGCCAGTTCAAGGGCCTCGCGCCGTTCGACACAGGTGCCGCAACGACCGCAATGGGTTTCCCCGCCCTTGTAGCATGACCAGGTCAGATCGACCGGCACGCCAAGCCGACCGGCTTCAAGCGCGATATCGGCCTTCGAGACATTGACAAACGGCGTATAAAGGGTGACGTCGCGAACCCCTTCAAGGGCGTGGTCCTGCATGGCCTGGAACGACTTGATGAAATCGGGACGGCAATCGGGATAGATGAAATGATCCCCGCCATGAACGGCCGCGGCAACCGCATCGGCCCCGGCACTGGCCGCCGCCCCAAAGGCCACCGCCAGCATGATGGCATTGCGGTTGGGCACCACGGTGACGCGCATGGTTTCTTCGGCGTAATGGCCATCGGGCACATCGATATCGTCACTGGTCAGTGACGATCCGGTCAAAAGCGCGCCAACCGGGGTCAAATCAACAATGTGATGTTTGACGCCAAGATCGCGTGCGGTGCGCGCAGCGAAATCGAGTTCCTTTTTATGGCGCTGGCCATAATCGAACGAAATCAGGGAATGCAAATTGTGCTCGGCTGCAACCTTATAGGCCAGCGTGACGGAATCCAACCCGCCAGAGCAGACGACAATCGTCTTCATAATCATATGTCTTTCGTGTTTTTAACCTGGTGCTACGACAGGGAAGCAATCATCGCTTCAGGGCGGGCATGTGCCATGATGGCCGCCAAAAGGCAAGCAAAAATCACCGCATGCAACCATGCGTTTGGCGCAGGAATGCTGTGATTTTGGCCTTGTCATGTGATGGGAGGCGGGTGTCTGTCAGGCCCGCTTGCCACTAAGCACATGAAAACAAATCGGAACCTGAAAATGGCCGTCTTCGATATAGGGTGAAAGTGTTTCAAACATCGCCGCATCAATTGCGCCACGATCCATGTCGGACGCACGGCGCAACACATTGCCAAACAGCATATCCATTTGCGGTTTCCAGAACGGGACCTTTTCGGGGATGCGTCCGGCCGGGCTGTGGGTGGTGGCGGTAATGCCGGTAAAGCCCGCCGTTTCCATCCGGTCCATGGATTGATCGATATTGCCAAACGAAAACGGATCAAGCCCGGCCTGATCAAACCCGATGCCCAGAATATTGCCCAGAACCGCATCCATCGCGGCAAAAAGCGGGTTATCAACCATCGGTGCCCAAACCATGTAAACCGCCCGTCCGTCGGGCCGCAACACCCGGTGGCTTTCCCGCAATGCCCGATCCGGATCATTGCAAAACATCACGCCAAACCGACAGGACACCACATCAAAGCTTTGATCGGAAAATGGCAGATTTTCCATATCGGCCGGGATCACGGAAATATTGGCGATGCCTTCTTCTTCTGCGCGCGCGGCCAGCCCGTCACACATTTCAGGCACGATATCGGATGCGGTTACATGCCCTGAAAGACGGGGCGTGTTAGCGCTAACATCATTGATATTCGCCGGTCCTGCGTCATTCGCGGCCCCGCCACCCGTCACCGTTTCGCCGGTCGGTGCCGCGAGTGCACGGGCAAAGGAAAAGGCCGGTTCCCCAACTCCGGACGCCAGATCAAGCACATCAAGCGGCGCATCACCGCGCAACCGCGCCAGGGTCTTGAGATCCGCCGCCTCGATCATATGGCGGTTGATTTTCTCGGCCGCCGGGGCAAGCCGGTCCGCCCAGTTGATCCAGTCAGAAGAAAGGTGCTGCCAGGTGTTCGGGGAATTGTTGGTCATGTCGATCCGGTCTTTTTCTGATTGTGGTTTTGACAATAGGGTCAAATCCTGCCGGACGCAAAGCCTGCAACGGGATTTTTGTGCCCTCACAAGCATTTCGCCTGTTCGTCGATAAAAGGTTCGCAGCGATGGCAGGTAACAGATGGGTCAGGTACAAGAGGATGGTTTCAATATCTGGAGAATGGCCGGATCGATCATTCTGATCGCGCTGACCAGCGCCTTTTATTTCGGCTTTGTGATTACGCTTTTTGCCGGGTTTACTGCCGATATTCAGCGCGATGCACTGCGCCGGGAATTGGGGGCATCGTCCCCGGGGACGCTGGAACGGCTGGTGCTTCAGGCCTATCACGAGGCCGTCGCCCTTGAGGAGCAGGCAAGATTGCGCGCCAGCATCCGCGAACTTGACGCCCGCGCCCTTCAGGACACACGCAACGGCCTGATCATGCAAAAGGACGCGGTACTGGCCTGGTGGGAAGCCTTTGACGGCTATTCCCGACTGGCCGCGACCGTGACAAAACACCGGGCATCCTTTGACAGCGACTTCACCGCGGTCTTTTCCGATGTCATGAATTCCGCCTATCAACTGGTGTCAGACCAGAAATCGGCCGTCACCATGGACGGGGTGCCAACCCCGCAAAACAGGGCCAGTAGCAGCGCCATTGCCGGGAATGCCGGCAATCCTTTTGCTGCTGGTGGTGCTTCTGATGCGGGTGGCGGTGGTGGTGCTGATAGTGCGGGCAGTACCGATCAATCCGGCGGGGATGTGGCACCACCGGATTTTCTGGTCGATGAAATCACAACCGACACAACGCGCCAGGCCGAGGCCGCCGAAGTCATGGCCAGTTTGCATGTGCTGCTTGATAAGCCGAAATTTACCAAGGATGCCTCACCGGCCCTTGTCGAACAGGTCAATCTGCAAGTCGATGCCATTCGTGCCGCGATGATCCGTTATGACGAGAAAAATGCCCGCGCACAGGTCGAATGGGCAAATATTCATTCGGAAAACCGGCATGCGGCACTTTTGCGCAAAAGTCTGGAAAACGAACTTGAAGAAACACAGGCGCAATTCATCCATCAAGGCGATGATCTGCGTCTTGAAATGCAGTCGCTTGTCGCGCTGTTTCAACATCCGGTCGGGCGTATCCTGTCCTATCTGATCCAGCTTCCGACCATCATGCTGACCTTGCTGGTCACCGTGGCCGCAGGCGGGCTTGGTGCGGTGGTGGCCTTTACCCGGCAGAATTTCGGCCGCCCGGTCGCGCCATATCCCGCCGGTTTCGGTGCGGGGCAGGACGAAAGTATCGGTGATACAAATACCCGTAATCCTGATGCCCTAACTGCCAATACGGGCCGAACGGATGTGCAAAGACAGGGCTGGACACATCTGGGGGAACGGGTGTTGCCCGCCGCCCGATTGTTTGTCATGACCGGAGAAGGCATAGCAGCCGCCATGGCCATTTTCCTGTGTGCAGAGGCCGGGATGCTGATGGTCAGTCAGGGCGGACCGGATGGTACGGGACAGATTGATATCAGCCCGTTTCTGGTGACCTTCATGGCGTTTGTTTCGGGCTTTATGGCCGAGGATGCCTTTGCGCGCATCCAGTTTGCCGGTAAAAAGATCTTTCGCATGCCCGGCGGGGAAGGCGATCACGATCCCAAAAAGCCCGATGCGCCAACGCCATAAGGCAAAAGAAAACCGGCGTGCAATGACGCCGGTTGAAGTTTCGTTGGATAAATGCAGGCACGCTTTAACGGGGCGAGAAATCGGTCGAAAAACGGCGCGATCAGCCTTGCAGCAGGCGCAAAAGATTTTGCGGCATCTGGTTGGCCTGGGCCAGCATGGCAACGCCGGACTGCACCAGGATCTGCTTTGACGTGAAGATCGTCATTTCGGCTGCGACATCCAGATCAAGCAGGGTGGAACGGGCTTCTTCGACATTTTCAAGCATGGTGGCAAGGTTCTGCCCCGCGAAATCAAGCCGGTTCTGATAGGTACCGACATTGGCACGCGCGCGTTGAAGATCGTCAATCGCGCGGGTGACGACCTCGACCGCGTTCTGGGCCGATGCCGCGGTTGAAATGGCATTGACGCCAAGATCATCAAGCCCGTCTTCGGTGCCGGCCGCACCGGTGCCAAGGGCGGCACTGTCAACCGACTGAAACGAAATCGCCAGCCGGTCATTGGACGTATTGCCCGCCCCGATCTGGAACGAGATATTGGCCGGCAGTTTCTGTCCGTTATCGGCCAGCATGCGCACGGTGCTGTTATCGCCGGGCGTCGCACCGCCACCAATCACCTGTGCGGTGGCAAAACCGTCCGCCCCGGCCCCGTCGGAACCAAGGGTGATGGTGTTGGCGATGATGGTGCTGATATTGTTGTTAAGATCAAAGCTTAACCCCAGCTCGTCAAAGGTCACTGTTGTCTTTTCACCGGCCGACAGGGCCTTGGTCCCGCCGGTGGCAAAATCGGTGACATCAATGCTTTGCACCCGGTCATTCACGCCATCAATCGTCGTGATGACATTGATCAGTGCCGAATTCCCGACCTTGACGAAATGAAGCTTGAATGAGTTGTCATTGACACCGTTATTGTTGGCATCCGTCGCCCAGTAATTGTTGTCGGTAATCGCAATGCCATCAAACCCGTTGGCCGGCGAAATATCTTCGCCCTGGTTGCCCGAATTCAGGTTGGCATAGTCAAGCGACACATCGCCGCCATCGCCCAGCAACTGAATGCCGTTGAAATTGGTCGAGGACGAGATACGGTCGATTTCGTCACGCAGCTGGGTGAATTCGTCATTGAGAAAGCCGCGTTCGGTATCGGACAGGTTGCCCGACGATGCCTGGACCGCCAGCGTCTTCATCCGCACCAGAATATCGTCAATGGTCGCCATGCCGCCATCGGCGATCTGCAACATCGAATTGGCCTGACCGACATTGACGGTGGCGGTTTTAAGGGCCTGGGCCGTGGCATTCAGGCGTGCGCCAATTGCCATCGAAGCCGCATCATCACGCGCGGAAACCACACGCGTTCCCGAAGAAAGTTTGGCAAGCGAACGGGTTGCCGCAGCATCGGACGCCGTAAGGTTCCGATGGGCAAGGTTCGCCGCATAGTTTGATATTATATTCAAAGCCATGACGCAGTTCCTACCTGAACAAGCAAGGCGTAAAGAAGATTACGAAAAATAACGTGCAACGCCCTACATGAGCGTTTTCGCATCTAGACCCTACGTGACTTTGTTCGGGAATACAAGTGTATAGGGTTTCAAATGCGTCAGTATAAGATTTTGATTTTTAACGATTTAATTCAGGACTATTCTTGAGTGTAGGCCGCATGAAATCAGTAAATTCCACAAAAAAAACCGGTGACCATGGCCACCGGTTTTGTGTTTTGCAGAAGGTGGTCTGTCAGGGGAGATTATTCGGAGGAATCATTGCGCGGGGCATCAGATGCTGATTGCTGGTCCCGACCGGGGCGGGGATTACAGCGGCAATCGTGATTTTCCTGTTTGCCGAGGCAGGGATGCTGATGCTCACCCAAGGCGGACCCGATGGCACCGGACAGGTCGATATCAGCCCCTATCTTCTGACCTTCATGGCCTTTGTTTCAGGCTTCATGGCCGAGGATGCCTTTGCCCGGATTCAGCTTGCAGGGCAGAAGTTGTTTCGGGTTGTTGATGATTAAGGGGCGGGTGCAATTACTGCCCCTTTGGGAAGACTGCTGCAAAGACTAGCTTTTTCGTTTCCAATCAGTTCGATAACGTTTGCGATGTGTTTACTAGGTACTTGCATACGTGCCCCAGTAAGGGCGTTGAAAATAGCTTCGGCGTGCTCGTTGTCATTCATTGCTTGAGCGACAGTTGGGTGGAGTAATAAGTCTAAGCTATTGAAAATTGGAATGCTTGGGTATCTGACGCCGCATATTCCGGTGGCTTTGCGCTCATCGATCGCAACAGCACTCTTTGATTGTACGGCGTAACCGATTGTCGAAGCCTCACCATCATCTAAAGTTTGAGAAGTTTGTCCGCTGACGAGGGACAAATATTCCACCTCACCAATGTTGTTGAGTGAGACAACATCAACCAATTTGGCGTCTATGAGTTTTTCCAGTTGGGAAAAATCACTGTGACCTCTGGCTATTTCGCCAGACTTAAGTTCCTCTAATACCTGGTTTGTCGCGACCATATCGTACGGAAGATAAGACAAGATCTGCTGTGGACACTTGGTTGCGTTCAAGTTGATGATGACACTTGCGTCTAGTACGACGTGCTCGTTGAGCTTTTTAGCGGAGTTTGACGAGATCATTTGCCTCGCTTTCCTCCGTTTCTGCACCGTCCAATATCTCTCGTATTTCGTGTCGATCTAGATGCAATAGTCTGGACAATTGGCCTTCGCTGAAAAGGCTTCTTTTCCAAGCTTCTCTTGCGAGTAGGGTTAGGCGGGAGGGGAGCAGAGAGCTTCCTTCGATGGAGTGTTTTCGGTCTTCTGTATCAACTCCCAGTACCTGCTGTACTTGGTCGCGCGTAATTCCTCCATTGTCTTTAAACCAATCCCAAGTTCCGGGTTTGGTAAGCCCTAATTCTTCCAGTCTGCGGGTAATTGCCTCTCTGGATACTTGAAACGAGTGGGCCAGCAAAATTATGTGGCGCCGAGTTAGGTGTGTATGTCCGGCGGTTATATCGGCAAACTTCTGCTGAACTGCTCTTGCAGGAGTTAAGAAACTTCTCTGGAAGAAATTTGCATATTTTTCTTCTCTTGAAGTGAAAGTTTCCGAGGCGGTCAGTGCTTCTGGTTGATTTCGCGTGGCAATAAAGTGACCCAGCTCATGGGCGCAAGTTTGTTGTATGCGTTCAAACGGGTGGTTTGAATTTATCAGCACGCAAGCTCCAACGCTGTGGTTGTACGCAAACAACCCAGAAATTGAAGGCCCAAGCTTTCTGACATAGACGCGCATGCCGATCTGAAGGCTGAGTATTGCAATCATGTCGCCGACAGGGCCAGCTCCAAGGCCAAGCCATCCCCTGAGTTCTTGTGCGTCAGACTCTGCTTGTGACTGGACATTGCCGGGTAAGATAGGTCGTTCGGCGGGATAATTTGGCGCACGAACTACACCAAGGCAATCTTCGAGCTCTACTTCCGCTTGTACTAAGCTGTTCAGCAAAGTCGAAGCTTCCTCGATAAGCTTCTCATTGGAATTAGGTAGTTTGCGGAACTGTGGGGTTAAGTCTAGGTGGACAGCTTCCTGACGTAACAGAGCATTTACCGTCGTATGGTACATCGAAGCGAGTGCTTGCATCTCGTCAAGTTTGATCTTGCGTTTTCCCTGTTCTATCGCGACCAGCGTCGTGCGAGCCGCGCCAATCTTTTGGGCTGCCGCTGCCTGCGTAATTTTTGCAGTTTCACGAGCAACTCTGAGGCGTTCTCCGATTGCTGGACTTTGGGAAATTTCTCGGTAAGTGGTCATTGCATTTAATTTCGCGCCCATTTCCAAATGAATGAGTGCTCTCCCAGCTCATTGAGGAAGTTATTCCACTCAATGGTATGCCTATTTATCATTGTTCTAAGATTGCTAAGGGTCTGATTCACAGGGCACTTTAGTGCGATGGCGAGGTGGATAGCATGTCGCCTTAGCAACGGTTCATTTTCTTCATTGGACATATCAGCGAGGTGCTGCATGTGCAACACACCGGCGATTGCATATTCAGTGAATGCTCGTCCTCCGCGATTAAACCTTGGATGCAGTGCCGCCTCGAAACTTTCCTTGCTTAAGTCTGATGCAATGTACTTGTCGCTTTTTTCGCTGAGGCCAGCTGCGTTTACACTTAGTCTCCGCAGCATGCATGCTGCACATGCTCCGCATTGCCGATGTTTACCCTCAACTGAGGACCAATTGTTTCCCCGCCAGCATGAGATGGTAGTCGTCCAGTCTTCTCCGCCAGGAAGTCCAGAATACGTTTTTAACGTTTCACCTTTTGTGTTCCACAAACGTGGATATTCATAAACAACTTCTCGCTCAAAAAGAGCTGAAACATAATCGCTCATGATGCTGGTAAAGCGAGGGTGGTTCCTGAAATCTGGATAAATGTGCCCGGTAGTTACAAGCGCGGGGCCAATTGACCCTTGTCCACTTTCTGGGATTACTATTCTTTCAGCGTGCGTCAAGTAGGATGCGATGGCACTGATAGTTGCAAACTTAAATCCGCGATTGCGGGCACTAGTTTCTTTGTTTCGAACTGTTGGCGTTTTAACGTGATAGGGAATATTCGTGAAAGGTTGGGATTCATCTCGTCGTTTGCCGCCAACTCTTACGCAAACTAATTGTTTCCCAAGCTTGGCTCCCAATATTCCGCGCACTGCCCTTGAGTCCATTCCGTCACTGTAAGCTAAGATCGCAGACGTTGGTTGCTTGAAGTCAAGGTATGGCTGTCTTTCAAAAGAAAAGGCGTGGCGGCGCCTGACAAAGTGGAGCTTCCAAATGTCGCCAGTTAAAAACCTAAGTGCTTTATGTAGAGGGATGGAAACAGTCTTCGAATTCCAGCGATCTGGGTCGTGGACAGCAATGTCCAATTCGAATTCTCTTCTCCAAACTGAAGTCCATCGCATCACTGCTCTGTCAGCAAATTCAACAGCAGCGGCGACTATCATCGCATCGTAAACAGTTTGATTCCAGTCTGGCAGATAAAACGAATTGAAGTCTTTGGCTGAGAATTTTAGGTCACGATCAAGGTCGAAAATTAGGTCGTACTTCTCAGATCTAGGGCTGTCAGAAGCAAGAATTCTGCTGGTTGGGTGCTTGGACGGCTTTTCATACATTACAGTGATGGACCTTCATCAAGACCGGTTCTTCGGGCTGCGCGACGGTTAATGCTTGCTCCAGATAAAGGCGTGCGGTCTTTGGAAATTCGGCTATAGTGGAACTCACTTCTGAGCTTTTGGAGCCTGTTCGACATAGATTTAGCTTCACTCACTTTGGCTTTTCTTTGCCAATGCTCTTGAATGCTTCGGGATTGTTTTAGAAAGAATTCGTCGCCGACATTCTCTACCACTAAATTGTAGGCATCGGTGCCGTGCTTGCCGTCTGCGATTGCTTCAATCGCGCACTCGACCGCGATTAGCGCTATCGCGGAGCCTTCTGCGGTATCTATCAGATATTGGGCTCTCTCAATTCTGTCATCTCCGAAGAGGGAACCTTGGTCTTTTACCTTGAAGAAGTCTTCGAGTGCATCCAGGCCCGCATTTTTCCAGTCTTTGTCGATGGCGCGCTTCAATTCCTCTTCAACTTCTTCAAAGGAATAGGCTTGGCTTGCTGCCTTCTCAGCAAACTTCTTCCAATGCGGTCTGAGCTTTAGGCTGCGATGTGGTCCGTCACTCATGATAAAACCTCCAATGTCAGATATTGTTACAATAAAAGATGACAATGTCAAATTTTATGAATCCTTAGTTGTTTTAAGTCTTCTGTTTCGTGATCTATGGAGTTGTCGCGGGGCGGAGTTCAGTGATCTAAGTCGCCGAGTGACCCTTGTGTTGTTGGATTGGGGGCACAGGTACGGAAAACAAAAAACCCGGCTCCTTTGGAGCCGGGTTTCCTCGTGCGAACGAAATGTTCGGATGGGTTATCCCAGGGTGCCGTAGCGCGGTGTGTTGCGCTGTGCGCTGGTTGCGGCTTCGGCGTAGGCTTGGCTTGCCTGAGCGGTCTGGGTGATCTGCGATTGCAGGACCTGTTCATCGCGTTCAGGGGTTATGGATTCGGCGGCTTCTTCTGATGCGCTTGAGTTATAAAGCTCGGTCAGGCGCTGCTCGATCGATTTGAGGCCTTCATTCAGGCGTTCTTCGGTCTCGGTGATGTTGCCGTTGATTTCTTCGTTAAGGGCACCAAGGCCCTCAAGAAATTCGCGGGCGTCATCAAGACCCTTCTGGATGCCTTCGCTGGCCTTGTCGAAAATCTCGCGGGCTTCGGCTTCTGAATCGGCGTTTGATGCGATCAGGTCGCCAACCCGGGCAAGAATGCGGTCGGCCACGGCTTCGGGGGTGTATTCGCCCGGATCGACATTGCCGATTGAAATGCCGGTCGAAGACAGGCTTTCATTAATCGCAGAGACGATCTGATCCGTGGTCAGGCGGTTGGCCGACCCGGATGACAGGGAAACCGACGTTGCCGCAGCAAAGGCCGAGGTTCCGTTATTGCCGGTTTTTTCAGAATCACTCTGACCGGGAACAAAGGATTGGGCCGAGCGCACCGAGTTTCCGGACTGGGCACCCGATTGCTGGGACGTGAGGCCGCCAATGGTGATATCCATAATCGTCCTCCCTGGACGAAGTCTTTTGAGAGCTGTGCTGGCAATCAGCACTTTTGCCAGACGGAAAATGCACAATTTTTCATGCGCGATCAGCTGTCTGGCGAATTTCACCCCCTAATATGGCATGGTATGGGTGAAAAATCCAGTCCTGACACACAAGTCGGGGTTGATGGGGGCGCAAGGGAGCTGTGCAGATTGTCATGGCTGTTGCGCGAAAATCGTCTGCATTTCCGCTGATTTCAGTCGATCTGATGTTGCACAGTGATCAAAGCGCGCTTATGAACACTGCTGAGGGCGTAAACTTATTCACATGACGGTCGCGCAAACGGATCGGCATCATGTGAAAGAGTTTGGCACCCAATATTATTTTAAAACCCGGTTCGGGATGGCGGGCGCGATGTGAAGCGGCGCCCGGGCCACCGACGGGTGTGACAGGCAGGAGTTGAGAGAGCGTGGCGAACTATCAGGAAAGTGCGCGGGAATTTGAAAAGCGCTGGCAGGAATATTGGCGGGAAAACGATACCTATCGTACCCCCAATCCCGGTGATGCCGACTTTGATGCTTCGAAAAAGAAAAGCGTCATCCTTGATATGTTCCCCTATCCAAGCGGGGTTGGCCTTCATATCGGTCATCCGCTGGGTTATATCGCGACCGATGTAAAGGCGCGGTTCGAGCGCATGCGCGGGCACAATGTTCTGCATTCCATGGGCTTTGATGCCTTTGGCCTGCCGGCAGAACAGTTCGCCATCCAGACCGGTCAGCATCCGCGCATCACGACCGAAGCCAATATCGAAAATATGCTGCGTCAGCTTCAGGTGATCGGCCTTGGCCATGATCCGCATCGCCGGTTCGCCACCACCGATGTGGATTATTACAAATGGACGCAGTGGATTTTCCTTCAGCTTTTCAACAGCTTCTATGACCCGACTGTCGAATGGAAAGGCCCGCAGGGGCAGACCATCACCGGCCGTGCCCGCCCGATTGCCGAGCTGCGCCCGCTTCTGGAAAGTGGTGAATGGTTGCTTGACGAAGATGGCGTGCCGCAGCCGAAATCCGTGATTGGCGAAGGTGTCAAAGCCGAAGGCAAGGAGATCGACCGGGCGATTGATCGCGGGCGTCTGGCCTATGTCGATGAAGTTCCGGTCAACTGGTGCCCGATGCTGGGTACGGTTCTGTCGAACGAGGAAGTCACCAACGAAGGCAAGTCCGAACGCGGTGATTACCCGGTCTATAAACGCCCGCTGAAACAGTGGATGTTGCGCATTACCGATTATGCCGATCGTCTGGTGGCTGATCTTGAAGGGCTTGATTGGCCCAATGGCGTGGTTGAAATGCAGAAGGGCTGGATTGGTCGTTCTGTTGGCGCGCGGGTCAATTTCCCGGTTACGACTGTCGATGGTGCAGAGGAAAAAATCGCCGTTTACACCACCCGCCCGGATACGATTTTTGGCGCGACCTATATGGTTCTGGCACCGGAACATCCGTTGGTGGACAAGCTGTGTGCCGAGGATAAAAAGGGCGATGTTGCTGCCTATCGTGCGCAGGCGTCCGAGCTTAAGGCCGTCTCGGCCAAGGATGATGCCGAACGTGAAAAGACCGGTGTGTTTATCGGCGCATATGCGACCAACCCGGTGACGGGTGAAGAAATCCCGGTCTGGATTGCCGATTATGTCCTGATGGGCTATGGCACCGGGGCGATCATGGCGGTTCCGGCCGGCGATCAGCGCGACTTTGAATTTGCCCATAAATTCGGTCTGCCGATCAAGGCAACCACCAAGCCGTCGGATAGCTGGCTTAAGGATAATGCACCGGCCGATGCGGGTGATCTTGACGGGCCTGCGTTGGCGGCCCTTTATGAAGCAAATCCGGGCAGCTTCAAAACAGCCCAGACCGAAATTGGCGAGACGATCAATTCCGCCAATGACGAGGTTTCGATCAACGGTCTTTCGACCCCCGATGCCAAGGCCAAAATCATCGAATGGATGGAAGCCAAGGGCATTGGTCGCGGTCGCGTGCAGTATAAACTGCGTGACTGGCTGTTTTCGCGCCAGCGTTATTGGGGCGAGCCGTTCCCGGTTCTGTTTGACAAGGAAACCGATCAGGTTCACGGCATTGCCGAGGCAGCGCTTCCGGTCGTTCTGCCGGAAATGACCGATTTCAAACCGCAATCGAACGAAGACCCGAATTCCGAGCCGGAGCCGCCATTGGCACGTGCCAAGGAATGGATGGAAGTCACCGGTATTGTCCTTGGCGATGGTTCGGTTCTTCCGGTTGATGCGGCTGTGGGGTCAACATACGCCCATGACGGTGCGGAATATGAAGTGCGTGCGTTCAAACGCGACGCCAACTCCATGCCGAACTGGGCAGGGTCGTGCTGGTATTATCTGCGCTATTTCGATGCGAAGAACGATGCGAAATTCGCATCAGACGATGCGGCGGCCTATTGGGCTAACAGCACCGACAAGGATGGCAAAGCACTTCCGGGGGCGGTTGACCTTTATGTCGGCGGGGCGGAGCACGCAGTACTTCATCTGCTGTATTCGCGGTTCTGGCACAAGGTTCTGTTTGATCTTGGCTATGTCGCAACGCCCGAGCCGTTCCAGAAGCTGTTTAACCAGGGCATGATCACGGCTGATGCCTATACCGATGCGCGCGGTGTTTATGTCGACATTCATGATGTCGAAATGCGCGATGTCGATGGCAAGAAAGTCCCGTTCAATGGCAAGACGGACGAACAGCTGACGACCGTGCCGGGCAAGATGGGCAAACGTTATAAAAACGGCATCCCGCCCGAGGAAATCTGTGACCAGTACACCATCGATACGTTCAGAACGTACGAGATGTATATGGGCCCGCTTGACAGTTCCAAGCCGTGGCAGTCCGATGCGATTGTCGGCATGATGCGCTTCCTGTCCAATGTCTGGAAAGTCACCACCCAGATGGAACGCACCGACAGCGTGGACGGCAAGATCGAAACGCTTGTGCACAAGACCATTGCCAAGGTGACCGGCGATATTGCCGATCTTCGTCTGAATACGGCGATTGCCGCCTTGATCGAACTGACCAATGCCCTGACCAAGCAGAATGCGGTTCACGATGATCATGCCAAGGCTTTGGCCTTGATGGTTGCACCGTTTGCGCCGCATCTGGGCGAGGAACTGATGAGCCGGATGGCTTCGGATGAATTCGGTGCCAGGAAATCGGTGATCAAGTTCGACTGGCCGGAATTCGATGCCGAAAAGGCCAAGGATGACGAATTCGAAGTCCCGGTTCAGGTCAATGGCAAGAAACGCGGTTCTGTCATGGTGGCCGCCGATGCCGATCAGGCAACGGTCGAAGCCCTTGCCAAGGCGGACCCGAATGTTGCGCGCCATCTTGAAGGCATGCAGATCGTCAAGGTGATCTATGTCGCCAAGCCGACACCGAAACTGGTCAATATTGTCGTGAAGGGGTAAGTCCCGTTCACGCAGCGATTTCAAGGCAGGGCATCAGAAATTCTGATGCCCTGTTGCTTTTTGATCTCGATTATTGACGGTTGAGATGAGGCTGGCTAGAAGTCAGTTCAGCATATCTTAGTAAGGGTTGAGTAATGAGCCACGGGCGCAAGATTTCTGTTATCGGTTTGGGCTATGTCGGGTTGCCGGTTGCGGTTGCATTCGGAACGTCGATCGGGCGCACTGTTGCCTTTGATATCAACAAGGCCCGTATTGCGCAGCTCAAGGCTGGACATGATGCGACGGGCGAAGTCGATGATCACGAACTGGCAGCAGCCGACCTGTTGTTAAGTGACAATCCCGAAGATCTGCGTCAGGCCGATTTCCATATCGTTACCGTGCCGACCCCGATTGATGGGTCGAACCGCCCGGATCTTTCGCCGTTGCGTTCGGCATCGAAAACCGTTGGTGCCATCCTGAAAAAGGGTGACATCGTGGTCTATGAAAGCACGGTTTATCCCGGGGCGACCGAAGAAGAATGCGTTCCGATCCTGGAACAGCTTTCGGGCCTTAAGGCCGGGACCGATTTCACGGTCGGCTATTCCCCCGAACGCATCAACCCGGGGGATCGTGAACATCGTTTCACCACCATTACCAAGGTCGTATCGGGTCAGGATCAGGCGACCCTTGATATTGTCGCCGAGGTGTATGGCAGTGTCGTCACCGCAGGCATTCACAAGGCGCCGACCATCAAGGCCGCCGAAGCCGCCAAGGTGATTGAAAACACCCAGCGTGATCTCAATATCGCGCTGATGAACGAGCTGTCGCTGATCTTTGACCGGGCGGGCATTGATACCCGTGATGTGCTCGAAGCAGCCGGCACCAAGTGGAACTTCCTGAAATTTACCCCGGGTCTGGTTGGGGGGCACTGCATCGGTGTCGATCCCTATTACCTGACCCACAAATCCGAAGAACTTGGCTATTACCCGCAGGTGGTTCTGGCCGGTCGTCGCGTGAATGACGGCATGGGCGAAGTTGTCGCCAACAAGGTGATCCGGGCCTTGCTGCGCGAAGGGGCGACCAAGAACCCGACCGTGACTGTGCTTGGCCTGACCTTCAAGGAAGATGTTCCTGATATCCGCAATACCCGCGTGATTGACATCATCCGGTCGCTTGAAGATGCCGGGATCAATGTTCAGGTCCATGACGTTCATGCCGATGCCGAGGAAGTCACCCACGAATTTGACGGTTTGAAACTGTGTGGTGATGATGATCTGAAACCGGCAGATGCGCTTGTCCTTGCCGTGTCGCACAAGGAATATGTCACCAAGGGTTGGCCGCTTGTTTCGGGGCTTCTGAAAGAAGGCAAGGGCTTTGTCGCCGATGTGCGCGCGGTTCTGCCGCGTGACGCGGTTCCGGCCGGTATTGATCTCTGGCGCCTGTAAGCCCGGCTTTAATCAGCTTCATCCTGATAAAGATCAAGCTCGCGCTGCATTTTCTTCGTCAAACCCTTGGCGACAATGCGGTGCGAGCTTTTTATATGATCGCAAAGATCAGCATCGCCAAGACCCGGTGCATCATGATGCTGGATCCATTTCATGCCCCTTGATGCCAGATAGGGGGCAGGGCGCAGCCCCGGCATTTCTTTAAGCACCTCATAGCCGATTTCAGATGTCTTGAAGGTGATGCCAAGGGTTTCGTTTCGGGTCCATCCGGCAATGGCAAAGACCTTGCCGCCCACCTTCCAGACATCGGCACCACCCCATTGCACAACATGCGTGGTGTGGGGCAGTGATTTGCAAAAGGCATTGAATTCTTCGCGGGTCATTTGCGGTCATCCGGATTGGGGTTCCCGGCATTCTGATGGGTGGTGCCGGTGATGGGAAGTGTGTTTTGCAAAACATCCATAACCGTCATCTGGATTTGATCGGCAAACCGCGCGCGGTGAAAGCGGTTCTGACACAGCGTCCAGGCATTTCGACGGATCATGTCGGTGCGGGCGGGATCACGGGTCACGTCGATGATAGCACGGGCAAGCAGATCAGGATCGCCTGGCGGGCATAGCCAGCCGGTGTGACCCGGGATGACAAATTCCGGCAATGTGGCGATATCGCTGGTAACTACCGGAATGCCCGCTGCCATGGCCTCAATCACGACAAGCGGCTGGGCTTCGTTGGCATAATTGGTTGGCAACACAAACAGATCGCAGTTGTGATAAAGGGTCGTGCGCGCATTTGGGGCAATCGGACCGACATAGTTGGAACATGTTCTGATCCCATAGAATGCCAGAAGGGTGTCGAGTTCAGCCGTGGTCATATCACCCAGTGCCCCGGCAATGGTCAGTTTGAAGGGGACACCACGTTTACCGAGCAGCGCGCACGCCGCGATCAGGATTTCAATCCCCTTGGCGCGAAACAGATTGGACAGCCATAAAATGCGCACAGGCGATGCCGGATACCAATCAGGGCCGGGCGGCCCGGCAAAGGCATCATCATCCAGGCAATTGGCAATGATAACGGAACGGCAATCCAGACCGGCAATTTCAGAGCGCAGCGTTTCGCCAAGCAAAATGGCAGTCTGGCCGTAAAAGACCCGCCTTTGAAACCATGCTGACCCTGCGGTTTGGCGCATGGCGCAAAGGCCACGGCCATGCAGATGGATGATGGCGGGAACGCCAAACAATCTGGCCAGCAAGACATAAAGGCAATCACGGTAATAGGCCCCGCCCGTCGGGGCAAAGCAGATATAAAGGGCATCCCGACCGGGAAGGGCGAAAACAAGCCGGATGGCAAGCCAAAGCGCACGCAGGATTTTCCCGACAGTTGGTCGGGCGATGTCTGAAAGCTTGTTGGCAAAGCGCATTTCGATGACATGCGTGTCGAACTTTTCCGACAGTGCTTCAATCGCATGCCGGTTCATTTTGGCTGCCCCGTGCATGGGTGGGGGCAATTGAACCATGGCAACAAGCCGGTTGCGTTTTGTCATCCCCTGGTCCCCCGCGCAATGCCAAGTTTTGTGCGCATCATCGCCAATATCATCCAGTGTGAAAAACCGACATCGGCCCGATAACGGTCCAGAACAGTCTGCAAGGTCGCCCGATAGATATCAGACGGGATCGCGGCATAAAAACGTTCGGCCGGATCAAGGTTGCGGGCAATGAACGGGGTGTCGAGCTGCCAAAACGATGCGCCAGCCCGGCAGGCCGCGCGCAAATAGAAATCAAGATCGATACAGCACGGAAGGTTGGTGTCATAGCCGCCCGCACCAACCCAGATATCGCGGTGAAACGCCAGGGATGAGTGATGGAACGGATTGCTGACATAAAGGCGGGACGGGGCAATTTGCCGTGATCCTTTGCGGCGGATGATTGGCCAGTCCGATTGCGCCGGGGTGAATGACAGCGCGTCCGGTCGGGCGGCAAGAAAGTCCGCCTGTGCGGCGAGACGACCGGGAAGTGACAGGTCGTCGATGTCCTGAATGGCAATCAGGCCGGTTTTGCAATTGCCGATTGCCAGATTTAAGGCCGCCCCGCGCCCAAGCCGTTTGGCTGTGATCAGCTTTATCCGGGCATCTGAACGAAGGATTTCTGGCAAGACAAGCGGCGGATTTGATCCATCATCAAGCAGAATGGCGCGATCTTGCGCGCGCAATGTTTGAACAAGGTTGCGGGCAAATCCGTCGATAAAACGCGATCCGTTATAGATGGTTGTGATGACCGTGACCGGATCAGCCATTTTGCCTGTTCTCCCACCGGATGATAAGGGTTGCGTTGTATGTCTTCGGGGCCGTGATACGTTGAGCCGGGCCTGCAACCGTGATCGCGTCCTTGTCATCAAGCACGATCGGGTGGTCGCACATCAAACGAATGCCGGTTTGTGCGATGGACAGTTCGGTATCGGAAACGCGGTTCAGCTTTACATCCGCGGTGGCGAGAACGCGCAGCAAATCGGGTTTTGGTGAAAGTCGTTCATCGCAACTGTCTGCAATCCGGATTTCGGTATCGTCAAAATCAATGATCCGCTGCCCTGTTGTTCCCGCCAATTGAAAGGTTACAACAACCCGCCGGTCCGATTGGCACGTGGCACTGATAAAACGTGCAACCGTGCCATCCCGGGTCGCCGGAAGCGGTATGGTTGCCGGGACATACAGGCTTGGCTGATCCTGTTCACCGCCGGTTGGCGGGAACAGGATCATCGCACCGCTCCCCTTTCCCGATACAATGACAGGTGAGGGCGTCACATCAAAAATCCGGGCGCCGGAAAGAAGCATCTGTGCGTCATAATGTGCCGATGTGGTGGTAAAAAGCATCCGGGTTTGGTGTGGATGATCGGTTGGCGTGCTTTGCGGCGTTTCTGGTGAAAGTCCGGCTGCCTGCAATAGCCAGTAACCGCCAAAAGCCAGATAATCGTCATGACGGTTATAACCATACCATCCCGGTGTTAAACGGTTGGACGGACCGGGATTTTCGGGAACGGGGCACGGTGCAAGAAGATTGAGTGGCAAGGTCGCGGCATTTAGCATGGCATCTTCGATGCGATAAAGAACCGCATCGGCCGCGTCATGAAAACCGTATTTCAACAGAACATAAAACGCACAGACCGCCCCGAAGCTTTGCCCCGCACCACGACCGGCCAAATTCGCATATCCGTGGTTTTGGCATATGCTGGCAATCAGATGCGTTGCCTTGCGTGCCAGGGCCTGATCGGTCCGGTTAGCGCTTTGCGACAGCAAGGCGGCGCAAAAGGCATGATATTGCGCGGAAAAGCATCCGGGTCGATCAAGAAACAGATCGGATCGCCAATAACGCATGCGAATAAAGCAGCGATGCAAGGAAGCCGACAACCGGCTGAATGCGCCCGACGTTTTTGCCTGACGGTTGCGCAATTGCAGGATCTGCCAGTTTGCAACATCGGGATTTTGATTGCGGGCATTTTTCAGGATGGCGCGACGGGCGGATGCCGACATGCCAGGCATTGAAAGCAAGGCATATTCGATGAATTCACGGTGATATGTTTTGTCGGGAATTTCGCGTTGAAGGGCTGTTTGTGCGCGGGCGATCTGTCGATGATACTGATCGCGATCAAGCCCGGACCAAAGCGCGCAGGCAAAGGCCTTGCCGTAAAAATCGGGAAGCACGAAATCGCCATCCGGTTTCTGACGGCGAACCAATTCATCGGCGATGATTTTCGCCAGTCTGAGACAGCGGTCGGTCATCCCGGCATGGGTCAGTGGAAGTGACATGTGACCTCCATCCCGAGTGTCTGACCAGCCGTGAGCCGGTTAAGCGGTACGGCTTGAATTTCCGGAAAATGTCGGCCCCGACGTTCGCGAAGCCGCCATAAAAATCGCCGAACCGGCCCAATCCGCCAAAGTTGTTTGGCAGCCCAATCCGGGGCGGAAAGGGTAAAGAACCGGTTGGCCCAGCGCAGCCAGACATGATCAACCGGACCGGAGGGTAATAGACGGGCATGAATGATCCAGTGATCATCACGATCACGCAGATAAAGATACGGATCAAACCGCCCCGCGCCATCGGACCGTGTCAGGGTAAGGACTGCCCGATGGTTGGCATGGCTGACCAGTTCGGCCTGCCTGACAGGGTAAAGACGGTATTTGTCGCTATTGGCATGTTTAAACGATTGATCGGCGATTATGCCGCGATCAATGCCGGTTTTGGCAAAGACAAACCGGATCACTGCATCCTGAAGCATGATGTCATCGAGTGCAGTGAAACTTGCCGACACGGTAAGGCATCGGGGGGCCACAAGATGCGTTTTCAGATCAATCTTTAACCGCCCGCCCGACAGATGCCAGATATCGCCGGTGTTATGCGCATTACGCGCGATATCGGTCAGGGTGACAAAAGAATGCCGATCCGAACATTCAATGCCCCAATCGGCAAACGAGATATCGCCAAATCGGCCATCCATAACCCGGTTATCGGTAATCAAAACGTCGAGTTTGCTCATGTGCGCACATCCTTGCGCATCAGCCAGACCTGACAGCCTGCCAATATGACGCACAACACGCCGAGCCTGATCTGGGCGATGATCATAAGGTTTGCCAACAAGCCCGGCGTTTTCATCGGTTCGGAAAACAGCGGAAGCGTTACAAACAACAAGATCAGAAGAAGCCACCCCAGCCAGATCACCCGACCGCTTTCCTGCAAGACAAGGCATTGGCGAATGATGATGGCCAAAAGAAGCGGCCAGAACGCGCCGGTGCGCAGGATTGCGACAAGATGCGTGTCCGGTGCTGCATAGATCAGATGTGCTATCAGGTCGGGGAAAAACAGCAGCAAGATGGTGACAGATGCCATCGGTACAAACAGCCAGAATTCCCGTATCAGCCCTTCCTGGCGTTTGGCAAACAGGGTGGCCGCAATCGCAGTTATCAAACCGGCACAGAACAGAAAGACACGTTGTGCAAGGAACAACGTGTGCGATCCATCCCCCAACAACACAAAATCAAGGTTGGGCAGGAAACCGGCCAGAAGGGTAAAGCCGATCAGGCCGCATATCTGTTTGATATCAGGTGCAGGCGCGACCATAGATGTCTGCGGTTTGCTCCGCAGGCGCACCGCAAACCAGATTGATGCAATAAAGGCCGCGATCGAGATCGCCGGTGCGATGGTAAACAAAATGAAATTGTTGCTTGTTGCGACGGCCAAAAATGCAGCCCCGATACCGGCAAGCTGGGCGATCACGGCAATCTGGCCAAGACGGGAAAACGCGGTCCGGGCGGTAATGATCCAGTCGGGCGACAGGGCCGCGGCAATCGGCATGATCACGAACGGCCAGTGGATTGGAAGGTCAAATTCCGGCCGGGTCACAAGCAGCGCAATCGCGGCAAAGGCGACCAAAAGCCGGAAAGTGATAATGAAAATAGCGGTGGTGTTCACCCCGGTCTGAACCAGCCGGATCAAAAGCGGGCCGGTGCCCGCCTGTGTTGCGGTAACGGCAAGTCCGGTCATTGCCAGTATCGCAAAATACCCGCCAAGGATATCGGGGGCAAAACCATGCCCGATCAGCAAAAGAATGATCATGCCACCCAGTCTGGCGATCAGGTTCGCCCCGACCATCCATAACGGAAACAGATTGGCCGTTATTACCGGGATGATTTTATCAATGACTTTATCCATGGCGTGACAACACGGCTTCATAGGCCAGATCAACCCGATTGCCATAGCCGGTGACAAGGTCGCGGCTGATCTGATCCCGGGCAGCGTGCGACAGGTTTTTGCGCATGGCCGGATTTTCAATCAGGGTCGACAGGGCAGTTGTCATTGCATCGGCATCACGTGGCGCAATGATCAGGCCGCTTATGTGATTGATTACCGGGCTTCCGGCGTCAAAGGTGGTGACAATGGCGCAACCGGCTGCCATGGCCTCCATCACGGCAAGGCTGCTGCCTTCTGACAGGCTGGGAAACACAAAGATGTCAGAACCGAGCATCCGGTCGGCGACCGCGGATCGGGGTTGGGGACCAAGCCATTCACAGCCGTCTGGCAGGTTGGCCAAAAGCGGTCTGGCACAAGGTTGCGCAGGCCCGATCAGGGTCAGGCAAATGCGCAGTCGATATTTGGCCCGAAGGGTCGACCAGGCGCGCAGAAGATGGGCAATCCCCTTGGCCAATGACAGATTGCCAACATAAAGCAGCCGGATAACCGTCCCGGTGCGAGCCGGGCGGTGGCGGTGGATCAGTTCCTGGCATTGCGGGGATATGAAGGGCACCAGATAAATCTTGTCCGGATTGATGCCACATGTTTGCAGACCGTATGCGACCGCATCGGACGGTGCCAGAACCGCATCGGCAAACTGTGCTTCGAAGGTTCTGCGACGGGCAAGGAATGCGGAAATTTCGCGATATGTCAGACCATGTGACTGATATTCCGCGGCAAGTTGGCGATGCCGGATCGGGGCCAGTTGGCCGGTAATATCGGCAATGGTCACCATACCGCGTGCCTTGGCGCGGCGCATGGCAGGAAGGCTGTAATTGCCCTGACCGTGGAAAATATCGGCCTTGGGATTGTGAAGCGATGCCAGAACCGACAACGGAATGTCGGAATAAAGGTTGGCGGCGGGCAGGCGCAATTTTCGGGCGATCTGCCCCATAAGATCGGGCATCAAATGCCGACCGGGAATTTGTGCAAGGACGGGGTCGGTCGCGCGCGATGGCGGGGTTGGAAAGCCATGCCCGTCATGGCGCCAGAAACTGTCCCAACGGATCAGGCGGTTCTGCCGGGCAAGGTAAACTGCCAGAATTGCCGACTGATCAACCCGGCTGACCATCCACACAGATGGGCCGGTTTTGGACGATGTCGGAACCGGGTGGATCAATTCCATTGGCAATGACCCCGGTTCCTGGCGATGCCGTGACAAACGGCCTGCCACAGAGTGTCGGCATGATGTCGGGCGGTGTTGGCGGTAATCCGGCTTGCCTGTCTTTGCCGGGTTTGACGCCAAAGATCAGGATTGCGCAGAAGGTTTGAACAAGCCGATACCCATGCCGATGGCGCGTTCGTCAAAAGGGTATCATCGGGATCGAGAATATCGGGCGCGCACCCGACAGCATCACTGGCAAGTGCGACCGCGCCACATGCAATCGCCTCAACCACGCCAAGGCCATAGGCATCATTGTGGCTTGGAAACAGGCAAAGCCTGGCCGCACCAAGATGTGCGGGAAGCTGTGCCGGGGGAAGTTGACCCCATGTTTGGGTAATGTCTGCAAGACCTGTATGGCAAAGGCGATACTTGATCTTCCCGGTATCGGTACATCCGACAATGCCGATCTTATGCACAATGTTTGATCGCACCAGTGTTGCGGCAATTTCAAGGAAGGTGTCGAAGCCCTTGCGACGGGTTGTCCGACCACACCACACAAGATCAAAGGGGCGTTCGAAAAAGCCGCGATTGGAAAGGGTGATCGGGATTGCATTATTGCCGAAGGACACGGGTATCGGCGAGACAAGGATATCTTCGGCTTTGGCACCGTGGGTGGCAAACCAGTCTTTGCCGCGTGTGCTGGCAGCAATATGGCCATCAGCCGTGCGGACCATCTGGCGGCGGATGTAACGACGTACCGGATTGTCATAAAGGGCGTCCGATGCGGACCAGCCGTCAAACTGGACAATGACGGGAATGCCTGATTGTGCGGCCAGATTTCGCGCCCGCCATTGCGCCATGCCAAATCCGGCAAGGATCACGATATCGGGCCTTGTTTGCCGGATGGCCTTTGTGACACCAACCGGAAACGTCAGATTGCGATTTTCACCGAGATATAGATTCAAACCGGCAAGATTGATCTGCGCAAAGGGGGGCGTGCGGTCGGGCCAGTTGCGTTGCGGTTCGGTGCGGTTGGTGCAGATGACGGTCAGGCCGCCACCGGCGTTTCGGGCGTGGTGATGCAGGGCGCTGTAACTGTCAAACCGGTACGGCGCAACAATGTTGGTCAGCAACGCTATTTTCACCAGAAGCTCATCCGTGGATGCTGTTGTTGCTGTTTAATCAATCATAAGTTACCTTTTCCATCAACGATACAAAAGTGCAGCCATGGGCATAAGTATCTATGGATGCTGAAAAAAATGTGATCTGGTTGGATTTCCGGGCAGTTGGTTCTGGACTGGCGGGGACGATGAATGCGACAGGGGAAAGCTGCGATTTTCGGGTTGCGTCTTGATCTCAGGCAGCGCGAAAAACTATGCGCAGATATCTGTAATTGGCTGGCATCTCGTGACCGGTATGCCAATGGTCCCTGTTTTCGACAGCTATCCCTGAATGCATTGAAATTGCCACAGGCACGCGGTGATGCCCGGTTGTTCCGGGCATTGGCAAATGCCGACAGCCTGAATGCCGATGGCATGGGCATCGTCTGGACCGCGCGGCTTTTGGGCATCAAGGTGCCCGAACGGGTGACCGGCATTGACGTCATGACCGCATTGTTGCCCCGATTTGAAAAGCAGGGGGTGCGGGTTTTCCTGCTTGGGGCGCGATCCGATGTTGTGCGCGAACTTCGGGCGCGCTTGATGTGCCGTTATCCCGATCTTCAAATTGCCGGCATTCATCACGGATTTGATCCCGATGACGCCAAACTGGCCGCGATTGTCCGGCAAAGCGGGGCGGACGCGGTCTTTGTTGCCCTGCCATCCCCGCGTAAGGAGATCTTTGTTGACCGGTTCGGTGATCAGACGGGATGCGGTTTTATCATGGGGGTTGGCGGGGCATTTGATGTTCTGTCGGGCCAAATAAGGCGGGCACCGGTTGTCATGCAAAAGGCCGGGCTTGAGTTTTTGTGGCGGATTGCCTGTCAGCCCCGATATATGTTGCCGCGTTACGGGCGCGGGCTTTGGGCGTTTGCGCGGCTGGTGATGCCGAAAATCATTGCCCATCGCGTCGGACACATGCCCGGTTGGGTCAGGCTGGCGGCAATGATCACACTGGCAACACCGGTGATCCTGTTTGCGCATGATGCCGGTTCGCAAGTCATCACACCCGCCCCCGATGTATCCTCCGCTGTGCCCACCGATGCGCCCCCCGGGATTGAAACCCCGGAAATGCGCACGCAGATCGCACAAAAGATCAGCGCCCTTACCACCCCGCAGGACGTCCGGGACATGATTGATCGGCTGCTTGATCTGGCGCTGTTTGGCGAGACGGCGGAAATGACCGATCAGGCCGATGCCCGTCAGACCGATAACCGTCAGATCGATTGGCAGAGTGCGGATGCAACGATTTCGGCGGTGCTTAAAATGATGGAGGTGATCCTGAGTGCTGCGGGGGGAAACAGCTTTCTGGTCGAGGCGGTTTTTGGTGGCGTGTTAAAGCAGCTTCTTGGTCTGCATCCGGAACCAAGCCGCCTGACTCGCATGATTGAAAATGATGTGCCGACCCTTGCATCACGCTTTTTCGGTGACGGGGCTGTTCGGTTTGTGCCGGGGGATGACCGGTTTGATGATGATATCGCAGTTGTCGAAACAGGGATAATCACCCCGTCATCGGGCATAACCGTTCCGCCCGCCCAAGTCCGACAGGCGGTTTCCTATGACGTGATTTACCGCGTTGTGCAGACAGGCGGGCAGGCCAGCCCGGTCTGGCAGGATCTGGTGGACGAGCTTGGCGATGCGACATTTCCGCAGGAGGATGTCAGTCCAAGATGACGGGCCCATCATTTGAACAGTTTGACCCGTCCTTGCGTGAACTGGTTGCGATCTTGTGGCGGCGACGTGGTGTCGCAATTCTTGCCTTTGTCATTGTGCTGGTGGCGCTGCTTGGCGTGATTGCCAACTGGCAGCCGGGATATCGTGCGACGGCGGAAGTCGGCCTGATACCGGTTGTCACTATGTCTGGTGATCGCGCCAGTGACAGTGCAGCCCACAGAACCGGTGAATTGACCGCCCAGCAAATCGAAACCGTGATTGCCGAAATGCGCAGCGAGGAAACCCTGGCGACCGCCCTCGCGGTCCTGCGTGGTGCGGGCATCGGTTTCGATCCGGGCGGTGTCGAAAACAGTTTGGCAAATGATCCTGCGCCCCAAATAGGGACGCCTGAAACCGGTGCAATCAACTGGTTGCGTGCCCGGTTCGGGGCCGAACGGATCGGTCATTCCGCCGTGATTGAGGCAAGCTTTGTCGCAACGGATGCGACCGTCAGTCAGGCCGCCCTTCAGGCAATTGTCGAAAGCTATGTCTGGCAGCGTGAAGATCGCCAAAAACATGTCATTCGATCCCGTCTTGAGGATGCGGACAGTCAGCTTGCCACCGCCCGAGGCGACCTTTTTGCCCGCGAAGGTGATTTGCTGGCCTGGCAACAACAGGCCGGGATGCTTGATCAGGAAGAAGGCGCATTGATGCTTGAACGGATCTATGCGCTTGACGAGCAGGCCGAAAAAATCGGTCAGGAGGTTGCAACCCTTGAACTTGCGGCCCGTCGCCGGGCAATGGCAAACGGGCTTGACGATCTTTTGGCCATTCCTGATATCGCCGGGCATCCGATGGTCGCACAGCTTTCGCAACGCTATGAAACCGAACGTCAGGAGTTTGACAGGATTGATCAGCGTTACGGACCCAAACACCCGGTAATGCAGGGCCGCCAGAAGGTGCTTGATGATCTTTATGCGCAACTGGTGGATGCGGCGATGGCGGTATCGGGGCAAATGGGGGATGCACTTGCCAGTGCGCGGGAAAGGCTTCGTCTGATCACCGGGCAACGTGATCTTTGGCAAAGCCGATTGAATGACCGCCATGCCCGCACACAAGGTCAGGGCCAATTGCAGCGTGCGGTGGCACTGGCGCGTGACAATTTCGATCAACTTTCCCGGCACGTTCAGACATTGCGCCGTGAACTGGCATCTTTTCGCGGCGATTTGGAAATTCTGCAATCACCGACCCTTCCGGTGTCGGCGGAATTTCCGGCCAAACGCGATCTGATGGCGCTGGCCATCATGGTGGCATTGTTTGCCGCGGTGATTGCCGCTTTGTTGCGGCACTATTTTGATCAAACCATTGCCGATGATTTTGAACCGCAAGACGTTTTGGGCGTGCCGCTTTATGCGCGCATCCCCGCCCGCAATATGACGGATGGCAGGAGCCTTGCGACGGATGCCGGGGGCGATGAAGCAATCGGCCATCTGGCGGTTTTGATGCGCATCGTTGATCAGAACCGAAAACCGCCGCCAACCGGATCAACCGCACAGATCATTGCCATCGGATCGGCACAAACCGGCGAAGGCAAAAGCCACATCGCCCACGCACTTGCATCATGCTTTGCCGGGCTTGGTCACAAAACCCTGCTGATTGATGGTGACCTTCATGATCCGACCGGCGGGGAAAATACCAACCGCGTCTTTGCCGATCTGGTCGCCCTTCTTTCCGGCGAGACGGATGTGACCGGATTTAAAAAGACCGCTGCCAAGGCCGAAGGGCAAACCGGGCAATATTGGCATCTGGGGGCAAGGATGGCGGTGCCCGGATCCATCGCGACCGGACTGATTGAGCGACATCTGGGACCGCTTGTTGATCAATTGCGCGATCAGTTTGATTACATCATCCTTGATACGCCGCCGATCCTGTCGGTTGCGGACGGGCTGGTTGCCATGGGGCTTGCCGATGTCAGGCTGTTTGTTTTGCGACATGGATCAAGCAAAAAGCGCGACGCCAAGGACGCGCTTGATCGTCTTGCCACGGCGGGAATTGTTGCCAGCGGCATCGTTTTGAATGGCGGTCCGGCGCGACCGGCCTATGGACGGGCCGATATGCCCCAAACGATGGGCGATCGGGCATGATGCGGGTGGTTGTGATGGTCGGAGCACTGGCCGTGATCCTTTATGCCGGCGGGCAACTGGCGACAGAAGCGGCGGCATTGCGCAAACTTGATGACCCGCAAGCCGGATTTGCCAATGCAAACGGATTTGAAGCCGCCCTTCGCACCGAGGCATTGCACAAGGCACTGACGACTGGGGATCCGAAAATCCTTGATCAAACCATCACCGATCAGCGTAGCCATGCCCCGTTCGATCCGTTTTTGATCGCGGTTTCCGCCCTGTCGGGGATGGTTAGGAATGACCGTGATCTGCAACGGCGTGCGGCCCTGTTTGACCGGGTCTTGTTGCTTGCCCCGCATGACCGGCGGATAAGGACGATGCGCAATGCCGGGCAATTGATGCTTCAAACCCGGCCCCCAGAATGGCGACAACCGGCAAAACCAGGGCCGGAAGCCCGATGACCCAGTCAAATATCGTGCTTGTCAGAAAAAGGCTGATCACGGCTATCACAAGCCCCCGAAAAGGCTGGTTCCATGTGGCGCGCATGATCAAGGCTGCACTGAAAATCACGGCAATTGCCAGTACCAAAGTTACCGGTACCCCAAAGACAATTGCACCATCAAGCCACAGGTTATGCGTACTGAACCAGTTGGCATCTTTATTGAGTTCCGGGGTCGCAAAATGACCCATGACAAGGGCAATGCTGTCTGGTCCGAAGCCGGTGAATGGTCGATCGGAAATGGCCCGAAGGGCCGTCGCCCAGGCATCATCGCGCTGGATCAGGTCAAAGCGCGTCAGATCATGAAACCGCGATACCAGTTCAGGCACACTAACCGACGTGACAAGCCCGATGCCGATCACACAGAAACCGGCAAAAAGCAGCTTTCCCCAATGCCGAGCGCGCGTCGATCTGCCCGGATGCCGGGCAAAGCCGATCATGAAAAAGGTCGCGATCAGAACCAATACAAATGCCAGGCGCGAATGGCTTTGGGTCAGGGCTGCGACAAACAGGATGGCAAGTGCAAGATACCCGCCCGACTGATCAAGGCGTCGTCCGATCGGCACATGATGACGGGCACCAACAACAGCGCCAGCATGACGGTGATTGGTATGGGGGACCATAAACAGATAGATGCTGGCGATATATCCGATCCCCATCAATCCGCCAAACGCACTGCGATTGGCAAGGCTTCCGGTCCAGTCCCCGATATGGGCGGTCTTGGCAAACCAGAATGTTGTTTGTGCGTCAAAAACCGCATCTCCAAGCGCCAGCACCATCTGAAGGGTGCAAGCAATGATGATGGCATGCAAAATTGCCAAAAGCCCGCCATTGGGGGCCTTTTGCGCGATCAGGGATATCAGGGTGACGGTCGCGCAAAGCCAGATGATATCAAAGGTCTGATTGATCCAGGCCGCGGGATAAAGGGCAACAAAGGGAACATCAAACGGAAAGGCTTGATCAGGCCAGAACGGGGATGCCTGTATGATCATCCAGATGACGATAATGGCGGCAAACAGCCAGACACCGATCACGTAGCGGGGCAGGGATATGGTGTGCATTCGCCAGCACATGGCGATCAACCCGACCCCGGTCAGGATGGCAAGAACCGCAATCGCCCAGGGCCGCCCCCCGCCCAGCATCAAGGGGGCAAGAATGATTTCCGCCATCAAACAAAACTGCGCCAGTCGCACCATCGACCTGTGCCAATCTGCTTTAAAATTAAGGAGATGACCCTAGCCCAATTTGATCGGCCTGTCGCCAGCCAAACCGGCAATCCTGACCACAAGCAACGCGGGGATTGCCATGAATGGCAATAGGCAGACCGCATCATTTGCCAAACCGGGAATTGGCAAACCACACCTTGGCAAACCACACTTTGGCAAAACCGATCGGCATTCCGGTCAGAATGCCCGGCGTCGATTGCCGATATGGGGGGTGATTGCGGGCAACGGGGTGATGGCAACATCATTCTGGTTGCTGGGGGCCGGGGGGATGTTGGCCAAGCTGGTTTTGCTGGTCTTTTGGGTGCTGGTGGTGGCGGGTTCGCTCCGCACGATCCGGCTTGGCCCCGGTTTGCTGACCGGTTTGCTGATCCTTGCCGGGTTGATCGGGCTGATCATGTTCGGGAATGGCGCAGGTGGCGCAGGTGATGAAAAGATCCGCCTGATCGGCAATCTGATGATGGTGCCGGTCGGGCTTGTGGCCGGGGCGGTGATCGGGCGTGATTGTTTGCGCATCCTGATGCCCGCCATGCTGTTTTACCTGATCCTTTCAAGTTCGTTTTATCTGACCCATGAAGGGGCGCGGCTTAATCACGCCTTTTTGTTTCTGGGATTTTTTGCCCTGTGTTCTGTTTGCAATTTCGGTCATCGGCGCTGGTTGATGATGGCGACTGCGACTGCGGGTGCGGGTGCGGTCTTTCTGTCCCAAACCCGGATTGCCGTGATTGCGATGCTGATCAATGCCGTCGGCTTGATCCGGTTTTCACGGGCGATGACGTGGATTGCGGGCTTGATCGTTGCCGGCATTGTGGCCGGGGGTGTGATGGCGTATCTGCCCCGTCTTGTGATGACCCATGACAGCGGGCGACTGGCATTCTGGAAGATGTTTGCCGAAATCTGGCGTGACGGATCAGACGGGCAAAGGTGGCTTGGCTTCGGAGCCGGGTCGGTGGAAGAAATCCTGTCTCAGACCGCATCGTTCGGATCATTTGGCGCACTTCACAACGATCATTTTCGTATTCTGTTTGAAACCGGGATTGTCGGCGCGTTGCTATGGGGGACGGGATGGGCTTTCGTGATTTTGATGGTGCGCCAGACGCGGTTGGCGGTTTGTATCTTGCTGTCGGTTTTCGTCACCATGATTACGGACAACAGTCTGAATTACGGGCATTATCTGATCTGTTGTGCCATTGCAGCCGGGATCAGCGCGCAAGAAGGAAAGAATGGTGAACCGGTCCGAAATGATTGATATCCGTGATCGGGTCTTGGCCAGAATGGCGCAAGACGATTTTGCCGGTGCCGATCCGTTTGACGGGCTTGAAAGCCGCCTGTTTGCGGCAAGCGGGCTTGGCCGGTTTCGGGCATGCCGACTGATCTGGCTTCAGGCGATCAAGCGCGGACCGCGATTTTTGCGCCGGTTGGCCGATATTGCCCCGATGATCAATCCCAAGACACTGGCTTTGCTGAACGGGGCAGGCGACGGGATCAGGCTTGGTGACTTTTCAGACCGGTTGCGTTCCATGCAACAAGCCGATGGCGGGTGGGCTTATCCATTTGAATGGCAGGCGCGCGCCTTTCACGCCAAACGACATCAAAGCAATGCAATCGTTACAAGCTTTGTCATGGACAGCATCATGGATGGCATCTGCAAGGGCGCCGTCACCCCCGATGACCCCGCCCTGATCCGGGCCGCAGATTTCATCGAACGGGATCTTTGGCGGGATGGGTATTTTACCTATTTCGCCCATGATGATAGCGAAATCCATAATGCCAGCCTGTGGGCGGCCTTTGCTCTGAACCGGATCAGGCCGGGAAATGCGAAATCGGAATGCGCGTTGCGCCGGGTTGTCGATGCCCAAGGAGCTGACGGAAGTTGGGTTTATGGCACACGCGGGCATCATGGATTTGTTGACGGGTTTCACACAGGCTATGTGCTTGATCTTTTGGACCGGTTCCGCGCGGCGGGTGTGGATGGCCTTGATGACGCGATTGCATGCGGATGGGCATTTTATCGCAAAGCCTGCTTTGACGATGCGGGCATCCCGCGCAGCTATGCCGGCCGGGGCGGATATCTTGATGCCCATGCGGTCGCGCAGGCAATGGCAAGCCTGTGCCGGTTTCGCGATCTTGGTGGGGCAATCCATGTCGCGGAATGGGCGGTGCAAACCCTTTATGATCGCAAACGCGATGTGTTTTATGCCGGATTTGGACGGTTGGGGCGCGATAGGCGCTTTTATATGCGCTGGACACAGGCCTGGATGGTCTGGGGGCTGTCAATCGTGATAGAAGCAATGAAAACCACGCAGCAAGAATGACCAATGCCGGAATTTGATCCAACCGCACCGCTTTCATTTGCCCATCCCGATCCGGACCGCCCGGCAAAGGAGGCGGTTTTGCGTGCCTTGTCCGAGGATGCCTTTCGCACCCTTTATGCAATCACGCGGGCCGAAGCCACGCGCATGAAAGGCGCCGGCGATATGGAGGCCCTTTATGGCCTGACCCGCGGGATGAAGACCCTGCAACGGATTGGCGGGGAACGCGGGATCATTCTTAAAGCAACCCGCATAGGCTTTCTGAAGGGGGCGGGGATTGAAGTGCCCGGTGATTTTGATCAGATGGGGCAAGCCGAAATCGTCAAGACGTTTGAAGACGGAAACTAGTCCCGCGCGCTGATATTGCGGGTAGGGCGGCTTTGCGTCATAAACACCCAGACCCCTGCTGACTGATGAAAGCCAACATGCCCGAATTTCCAGCCCTTCCCATTGATGCTGTCCTGCCCGATCTGTGCGCGGCGCTGGAAGCCGGGACCAATGCGGTTTTGCAAGCCCCGCCGGGTGCGGGTAAGACGACCAAGGTGCCCTTGGCCTTGCTTGATGCCGGGTGGCGGGGTGATCAGAAGATCATCATGCTGGAACCCCGAAGGCTTGCCGCCCGTGCGGCTGCGCGCCGTATGGCGCAGCTTTTGGGCGAAGGGATTGGCGAGCAGGTTGGCTATCGCGTCCGGTTTGACAGCAAGGTATCGGCAAAAACCAAAATCGAGGTCGTGACCGAGGGTATTCTGGTCCGGATGATTCAGGATGACCCGGAGCTTTCAGGCATTGGTGCGATCCTGTTTGACGAATTTCACGAACGCTCCCTTGATGCCGACCTTGGATTGGCGCTGGCACTGGAAACCCAGGGCGCGCTTCGTGATGATCTGCGCATTCTTGTGATGTCGGCAACCCTTGATGGCGGGCCGATTGCATCGCTTATGGGTGATTGTCCGGTAATCACGTCCGAAGGGCGCGCCTTCCCGGTTGAAACCCGGTATTTCCCGCCCAAGCCCGATAAATGGGGCAATGTCCGCATTGACGGGGAAATGACCGCCGCGATCAAAACCGCCCTTCGCGAGGAAAGCGGATCGATCCTTGCCTTCCTGCCCGGACAGGGAGAAATCACACGGGTCGAGGCAGCACTTAAGGAAGCGGTTGGCAGCGATATCATCATCGCCCCGCTTTATGGCGCGATGGGTGCAAAGGCACAGGATATCGCGATCCAGCCCGCACCCGATGGCAAGCGCAAGGTGGTTCTGGCAACCGCGATTGCCGAAACGTCGCTGACCATTGATGGCATCCGGGTCGTGGTCGATAGCGGGTTGCAACGCCTGCCGCGTTTTGACCCGGCATCGGGCATGACCCGCCTGATCACGGTGAAATCATCACAGGCAAGTGCCGAACAGCGTTGCGGTCGCGCCGGACGTCTGGAACCGGGTATCTGTTATCGTCTGTGGGCGGAAAACGAACAACGTGCGCGCGCGCCCTTTACCGCGCCGGAAATTGCCGAGGCTGATCTGGCCCCCCTGACGTTGGAACTGGCGCGTTGGGGTGTCACCGATCCCAAAAGCCTGCCGTGGCTTGATGTGCCCGAAGCCGCCAAAATTGATCAGGCCCGCGATATCCTGCGAGGGCTTGAGGCGATTGATCATGAAAACCGCATCACCGCGATGGGGACGGCGATGGCGGGCATCCCGGTCCATCCCAGACTGGCGCATATGATGTTGCGCGGGGCGGCCTTGGGACTTGATCAGGTTGCCTGTGCGCTGGCCGCACTTCTTTCGGATCGGGATTTCATGCGCGGGCGCGGGGCGGATTTGCGGTTGCGCATTGATGCCATCCTGCGTGGTCATGCGCCCAAAATGATCAGTGAAGCCGCCAAGCAGCTTGCCCGCAGGCTGGGCGATGTCATGCGTCAGGCCAACCTTCCAAAAGGCAAAAATACAAAGGTTGATCGTGCCGACGAGGTCGGGTTGCTTCTGGCCTTTGCCTATCCCGACCGGATTGGGGAACGGCGCAAAGGGACCGATGCGCGTTATCGCCTGTCGGGCGGGCGCGGCGGTGTTTTGCCAAATGAAGACAGCCTTGCGAACGAGGCCTATATCGCGGTTGCCGAACTGGACGGGCAGGCACGCGAAGCCAAGATATATCTTGCTGCCCCGGTGGCGCGCGCAACCCTTGAAACCCATTTCGCCGATCAGATTTCCGAAGGCACCGAGGTTTTCTGGGACACGCAATCAGACGCGGTTCAGGCCCGCTGGCAACGCCGGATCGGTGCGTTGGTGCTGGATGAAAAAGCCACCCATGACGAAGCCGATCCCGATGCGATTGCAACCGCGATGATCGAAGGCATTCGCAAGATCGGCCTGCATTGCCTGCCATGGGACAAGGCATCGGAAGGTTTGCGCGAACGGTTATCCTTCCTGCATCGGGTCGATGGGGATCATTGGCCTGATATGTCCGATGACGGGTTGCTGGGATCGCTTGAAGACTGGATCGCGCCCTATTTGACCGGGATCACCAAACGCGGGCAACTTAAACAGATCAATCTGTCAGAGGCATTGCTGGCCGGGATCGACTGGAACCAGCGTCAGGAACTTGATCGTTTGGCGCCCACCCATTGGCAAGTGCCGACCGGATCAAATATCCGCATTGATTATAGCGGCGAAACCCCGGCCTTGCCGGTGCGGATGCAGGAAATGTTTGGCGCGACCGAAACGCCAAAGGTCGCTGGTGGCAAGGTTGCCGTGACCTTGCATCTTCTGTCCCCGGCCCAGCGCCCGATCCAGGTGACAAGTGATCTGGTAGGCTTCTGGAACGGGTCCTATGCGCAGGTCAAAGCCGAGATGAAGGGACGTTATCCCAAACATTACTGGCCCGATGACCCGCTTCAGGCGGAACCCACACGCCGGGTTAAAAGCCGGATGTGACCCGCGCCGGTCAGGCAGGATAGCGGATATCGAGGATTTCGAGTTCGTCCTCGCCAGCCGGGGTGCGGACCGTCACGACATCGCCGACACCCGATTTCATCAGGGCGCGGGCGACCGGGGAAATCCAGCTGATCTTGCCATTCAGGCTGTCGGCCTCGTCCTCGCCGACGATGCGGATGGTTTTTTCCTCGTCACGGGAATTGACGTAAGTCACCGTCGCGCCAAAGAAAATACGGGAATGATCGGACTGTTCTTCGGGGCGGACAACCACCGCATCCTCGATCCGTTTGCGCAAATAGCGCACCCGGCGGTCAATCTCGCGCAGGCGCTTTTTGCCATAGATGTAATCGCCATTTTCCGAACGATCGCCATTGCCCGCCGCCCAATGCACAACGGCGACAACTTCGGGCCGTTCCTTTTTCCAAAGGTGGTCGAGTTCGGATTTAAGGGCGTCGAGGCCCTCGGGCGTGATGTAAATCGGTCTGTCCATGACCGGCTTTTACCCCAAAGAACCTGACACGAAAAGACCGTAAAAAAGGGGCGACCTGCCAAAACAGATCGCCCCGATTTTCAGATATTTAGACAGCGATCAGGCCGCTTTGGCCGTGCTGCGCAATTCCTTGTCATCAATCGGCATATGGACGAGGGCCGCAAAGATGCCAAGCGCAACCGATGCCCACCAGACCGCATCGAAATTGCCGGTCAGGTCATAGACAATCCCGCCCATCCAGGCGCCAAAGAAGGCCCCGATCTGATGGGACAGCATGACGATGCCAAACAGGGTCGCCATATAGCGCGGGCCGAAAACCTGCGCGATCAGGCCACTGGTCAGCGGCACGGTCGAAAGCCACAATGCCCCCATCGATGCCGAAAACAGCAAGATGGTTTCAGATGTTTTGGGCGCAAAGATAAAGGCGACAATCACAAGGGCCCGCATGCCGTAAATCACCGACAGACCGTTTTTCTTGCGCCATTTGCCACCGGCCCAACCCGCCGTCAGGGTGCCAAAGATGTTAAACAGCCCGACCAGTGCCAGGCCTTCGGCGGCGACAGAACGTGGCAAGCCGCACAGTTCGGTAAAGGTCGGAAGATGGGTGGCAATCACGGCAATATGGAAACCGCAGACAAAGAACCCGGCATTCAAAAGCAGGAAGCCGCGATGTTTGCGGGCCTCGTGGAAGGCCGCGGCCAATCCTTGCGGACCAAGATCGGGGGCCGCGGTCGGGCTGTTGCCTTCGGCCTTGCCGGTCAGCGCAAAGGCGGCCGGAACGATCAGCATCGAAATCGCGGCAAGAATGGCAAGGGTCGTGACATAGCCAAGCGATCCGTTAAGCGCCTGTGCGGTCGGGGCCATGATGAACTGGCCAACCGAACCACCGGCCGATGCCAGGCCAAGGGCGAAGCTTCGGCGTTCCGGGCTGAATACCCGGCTGATGGCAGCAAGGATCACCGGGAAACTGGTGGCACCAACCCCGGTCCCGATCAGGAAGCCCGCGGTCAAGTGCAACTCGCCGGGCGATGATGACGTGCCCATCATATAAAGGCCAAGACCATATAACACCGATCCGCCAATCAGGGTACGCGTGGTGCCGAACCGGTCGGCCAGCGCCCCGGCGATCGGGGCCGAAATCCCCCACATCAGGTTCTGGATGGCAAAGGCCAGACCAAAGGTGGCGGCATTCCAGCCGGTATCATTGAGCATGTCGGGAATGAACAGGCCAAGCGACTGTCGCACGCCAAGGTTCAGCGACAGAACAAGGCAGCCGCAAAGCAGAACCAGCCACGGGAACCATTTGGTCGCGCGCATGATGGTCATGCGTCCCGGACTGTTTTGCGGGCTTTGGGTGGGGCTCATCAGGTGTCCTCCGAAAGGCAGATTGCAAGTTGGTGGCGATTGTGGCGGCGGATCGTCAATGCGTCCAATTCATTCGGTTCATGATGCTGATAACATCCGTGCATGATCGAGGTTGGACATCTCGCCTGCCCGAATGACGATTTCACCAACCTTGTCGATAATGTCGTTAAGATCCCCGCTGGAGGCCCGCCTAATCAGCGTGATCGCCATGCCCCAGTTCATGCCGGGAATATCAAGAATGCGGATGCGGTCATGGGCGGGACTGTGCATGCAAAAACGCCGCGCCATGATGCCATAGCCGGCCCCGGCAGCGACCATTTCGATTTGCAGTTCAAGTGCCGATACTTCGAGAACGGAATTGAATTCCACCCCGTTCTTGTGGGCCCAGGCATTGCCAAGGGCGCGAAAAGTGCATCCTTCGGGCATCAGCACCATCGGATGTCTGGCAAGTTCGGCGATGGTGGTCGGGTGCTGTCGCGCCGATTTCGGGCCGATGGCAACGATATGGTCATCAAGCAGGGTTTCCGGCAGCAAGCTTGCCGGAAGGTCGCGGCTTTGAACACCGCCGACAATGCCGTGCGGGCCGTCAAGCGACAGCATGGCATCGATTTCACCCCGGCGCAAAAGCGGCAGCAGTTCCGCCGACCAGCCGCTTTTGATCGTAAGTGACATGTCTGGAAATGCCTGATGAAGATCGCGCAATTCGCGGGCGGCAAGCAGCGGGGCGGCCCCGTGACTGACGCCCAGGCGGAACGGACCATGACAGCGCGCCATGCCGGTAACGGAATCACTGAACCCGTCGAGCCTGCGCAACAGATCGCGGGCCTCGGTCAGGGCGCGATGACCGGCCGGGGTGGGTTGCAGCGGCTTGGTCGAACGGTCAAACAGCGATGTGCCGATGCGTTCTTCAAGGCGTTGAATACGCCGGGTCACCGCAGGTTGGGTCAGGCCGAGCCGGTTTGCCGCCCCGTGAAAAGACTGGGCATCGGCAACAGCAATCAATGCTTCGAGTTCGCGGGTATCCATGATCCATATCCACAGCTGCCAAGGGTCGCGACAGTGTCATGGATTTTTTATCGCGATGCAATCAATCTATTGGTTCGAAATGATTGATGCATTTCATGCATGTTATGCAGGGTCGGCATCGGGAATTTTGGCCTTATAGGCCGATGCGGCGGCAGTATAACCGCCTTCGCCGCCATCCAGAAAATGGAAATGGGCATCATTGGTGATGGACGGCACGATACAGGTCATGATTGCAGTGCGCTGACGATGAAGGCCAAAGCGGATATCACCGCGATCCTCGGCAGCCCGCAAAAAGGCATCGATTTCTTCGCTACGCTGTACCGTGCAATTGACCGTCATCCAAAGCCCATCCCCGAACTTGCGAAAATCGGTGTTGTAGCCGGTAAAATCGCGATAGCGTTTGGGATCAAAATCCCCCAGTTTCCAGCCGGTTTTCATCAGAACCAGCGCAATCAGCGAAATATAAAGCGCCTTGAGCCAGGCCTTGATATAGCCGCCTTCCTTATGCTGGGTCGCCAGGGCTTCGAGTTTCAGGCCCTTGGGCGGAAAGGAAAAGTCGGGACCACGCGCCGGGATCGGGCTGCTTTTGCGCGGGCTGTCATCGAGAATGTCAAAAAGACCCGTGACGACATGATCAAACCGGGCGCGGTCATCGGCGGGATGGACAATGATCGACAGGATATGGTCGCTGCCGGTTGCGCGGATCGGTGACCAGCGACAGGACAGACCCGATAGATCGGGCCGTGTGCCCGCCGGGGCTGGCGGGATCATGTTATGGCCTGATTTCATCTGGTCTTCGGCCCATCTGAGGCCACGGCCATTGAACATGGCATAGGATACCGGCGGTGAAACGGCAAAGCGCGCCACCCGCACATCGCGGCCGGTCGCGCGGATATCGGCAATCGGCACCAGCGCGATGCGCAACTCAAAACCAAGGGTTTCGCGTGCCCATGTCGCGGTTGCCGCCATTGCGTCACGGACCGCATCAATGCGGTCGGGCGCACAGGCGAAACTTGCGCCATCGCCACCAAACATGAACGGATAGTCGGAATGGCCCAGCGCATTGCCAACCGCACAGATCACAGATGCCCCGACCATATTGACATCCTTGAACCGGCCCGCGGCAATGGCCGCGGTGGATCCGACAATATCGGATGTGCCAACCCACCAGTCATCGGGAATGGACCGATAGACAGACCCGTCAAGAACCTTGGCAAAGTCGTCAAAGACGGGAATGTCGAGATAAGAGTTGGCGTTGGGGTTGGGGCTGGTCACGTCTTTCTCGCAAACTCGGTGGCGGGGCGCGATCGGTCAGGGCACAGATAAAAGATCGCGCGAAACGAAGGCCGTCCATTAATAATGGGGCGGCGGGGCGTCGTCTTCGGGGGCTGTACGCAGAAAATCGATCATGCGTTTAATATCAGAAGACATCAGTTTGTTCTGACGTTCGAGAAGATCGATGCGGTCCCACTGGGATTTGATCATGTCAGAGAGGTCGCTTACCACGGAATCCATGTGGACGAGCTGGGTTTCAAGTTCGGTGATGCGGTTTTCCGTATCGTCGTTATGCATGCTTGTATCTTCTGGATTTGGATGCCGCCATATGGCAGGACTGTGATTGAACCTGGGTCGGAACCCATGGCGGACAGTAACATATTTCGCGGATATATGACGGATTTATCGGTACTTGTTTTTGTTGTGATCATTCTGGCGCTGATTGCGATCTATTCGGTTCGCCTGCAATCGGTGCCGATGCCGACTTTGCATTCTGCGGCCGATGAAATTATCGCCTATATCCCCGCCGATATCCGGTCGGTGACCGATTTTGGGTCGGGCTGGGGGGATCTGGCGATCGCGATTGCGCGGGCCCGTCCCGATATTTCGGTCACCGGGATTGAACTTTCGCCTGTTCCCTATGCAATCAGCCGGATGCGCGCGGTTCTGGCGGGCAAGCCGAACCTGCGTTTTATCCGTGGCGATTTTCGCAAACTTGATCGCGATCCCGGGGATGTTGTGGTGTGTTTTATTGATCCGCGTGTGATGGCCGATGTTGGCGATGTTTGTTCGCAGCGTCTGGGCGACGGGGCGATTGTCATATCGCGCGGCTTTGCCATTCCCGGATGGCAGGCATTTGGCGAAGTGCCGATGAAAACCAGCACCGATTGCCTTTACCTGTATCGGTTCGGCAAACATAAACCGGCCTGATTATCGTTGGGGAAAATCGTGCGACAGCCTAGTCGTGCGGTGGGACACCCGACAGGGTCGGGGCGCAGCAATCGGCATTTTTGCCATGCAGCTGCACCGGCGGGCAGGGGACGGTGCCGTATGAGCAATACACACAACAATCCCCCGGAAGCGGGCGCAAAACCGCACCGCATCCCGTGCAGTCATAGAAATACTGGCAGGCTTCCGTCGGCATGGTTTCGGTACTGACATGACCGCATTCCGGACAGGTCAGTACCGATGTCAGTTCGATGCAGTTTTCGTCAGTCTTCTTCATAGACTTTGATCAGGGCCGAATGATCAAGATCACCGTCCCCCATGGCGATGACTTCGTCATAGAGTTCCATCACCAGACGGGTGATCGGCAATTCAAGGCCAAGCTCGCCTTCGGAGAAATCAAGCGCCTGATAAAGGTCTTTGCGCTGGGTAACGACCTTGCCGCCCGGTTCGAAATTGCGTTCGATCATGCGTTCGCCATGTTTCTGCAAGATCGCAGAATCGGCAAAGCCCCCGGTCAGCGCCGAGCGCAGCTTGCCAAGATCGACACCGGCTTCATCAGCCATGGAAAAGGCTTCGGCGACGGCGCCGATGGTAATGCCGACAATCATCTGGTTGGCGGCCTTGGCGATCTGACCTGATGTGACATCGCCAACATGGGTCACGCGGGCGCCCAGAACTTCAAAGACGCGGTGGGCGCGTTCGAAATCTTCGGGATCAGCACCGACCATGATCGACAATGTGCCGCTTTCCGCACCATGGGTTCCGCCCGATACCGGGGCGTCGATCCATTTGCCACCGGCATCTTCGACCGCATCGGCAAACCGGCGTGTCGCATCAACTGCCGTGGTGCCCATATCGATGACGATTGTGCCTTCTTCCATGCCGTCAATAACCCCGTCTTCGCCCAGAAGGACGTTTTCAAGGGCCGGGGTGTTGGCAACACAGATGATGACGATATCGGCATCGGACACGGCATCGGCCGGTGTGCCGGCCGTTGCAATGCCAAGATCTTCAAAGGCATTGAGCGTTTCGGGATTGCGGGTATTGACCGTCAGGTGGGCACCCGCCTTTTCAAGGTTCAGCGCCATCGGGCGCCCCATCAGTCCAAGTCCGATAAAGGCAATCTTTTCCCCGGAAAGAGCAGTCATGACAGCAGTCCCTTTTTGGCGGTGGGCGAAAACAGTTACGTCGATACGCAACCGCACCTGCGCCGGACGGGCACATGTGCGGCAAAACATGTTGGCAAGGCCATATCACATTGCGGCATGGATGAAAGCTGCGATTTCAAGGGGACCATGCCCGAAATGCGCTTGTTATGCCACAACTTCAATCAGACGGGGCCTCGTTCTTTCAGGTAATGCTGATTTATAATGTTGTGTTTTGTATTGTCCCGTGCGGGACGGTTACGGTCGGCAAAGCCGGACGATCCGGACCATACATTGAGCATAACAGTGAGCATACAGTCTGGTGTGCCGGGTCGGTCTTAAAAATCGCCGGGGCGGACATAGCGGGCGGCCATGGCCCGTTCGATTGCCGCACCCACAAGCCGATCGATATCAAGCCGGTGACGCAGGAGTTCAAGGATACGCAATTCTTCCTGGCTGATTTCACCGTCAGACAAAACAATTTCGCAGGCAAAGACATAGGCGGTCTCGCGCAATTTGCGCGGCAGGGCGTCGCGAATCATCGTCAGGGCACGGTCCATCCCGTCTTCTTCGCCAAGCAGACTTGCGCAATCGCGGGCAACCGTGGTCACCCCGTCATTGTCAAACCCGGCAAAAATCGGAAGGTAACGCACCCGGCGTCCCATCGCAGAAAGTTCGGCATCGGTAATGTCGTTATCGGCGGCCGAAACCATAACCATTGTGTAGATCAAGGCGTCCTGATGCGAAATCACGTTGGTTACTCCTTTCCAATATGGGTGTCAGAAACGCGTCTCTGCGGACATTTGACGGGGATACCGCCAAACTGTGACAACCATTAGGCGTTCAAATGGTAAGCTGATAACAATTTACGGGCAACAGTTAAGCAATTAAATTTTTTGGATTTTAATGATTGCGTAGGAAAATCTGGCGCAATCTGTTTGCGCCGGTCACGCGGGGGTTAAAAATGCGTCGAATGACGCACGTGTCTCGGGCAAAATAAAAAAACACGTCGGATCAAAATAATAGCGAAATAAAGTGGCTGCCTGCTCTCTTTGGGGAAAAATTGCCTTTGCAGTGCATGGGGTAGCAGTTATGGTCTCGCAGCGATAACGAATATGACGATTAAAGCGGATATGGGAGACATCAAAGCAATCAATTCCGTCGACACATTGGCGGCATTGATCAGCCACCTGCGTATGCCGGCTGGATTGTTTGATCCTGTCCGCAAGCGACTTCTTGTCAATTCGTTATGGATTCCCTGGTTCGACAAGGCCCTGGAAGAGTTCGAATGGCACAAGATCGATGATCTTGGTTGCCTGGCGCAGCTGTTGCCCGATCTGGCAGACGAAATCCTTGAAAAAGGCGGTTATCACAGCCGCACATCAGAGGTCAAAGGCACCGACAGGGTTCTGTTTGGCTGGAAATTGACCGTGGGCGGACAGGATTATATCCGTCTGCTGGTGATGGATGATGATGTGTCATCGGGCATGGGCAGCCTGATATCGCCGCAACCGGTTTTGATTTTCGAACGTGGCGGTGCGTTGCGCTGTGCCAACAGTGCGGCCGAACAGGTTGCGCTTGAAATGGGGTTTGTCACCCCGTTTGCCTTGGCCCATCCCAGCGATCAGCGCGCTCTTGTCGATCATGACGGACCGCAATTTGATGCGGAAAATTCGCGCACGGTCCATTACGGACAGCGTTTCTTCCAATGGCAATGCATGCCGCTGTTCGGGGCCGATTTCGTGGTTCTGTTCGGACAGGAACGCACCCGCGAGGAAAGCTATCGCCGTGCGCTTGAACATGCGGTTCACGGGATCATTGAACTGAGTGCCGATGGCACCATCACCAGTGTGAACGAAGAAACCGCGAGCCTGTTTAATTATGATTCCGTGCGCGAGGTCATGCAGGCCTATTTGCGCCGTCCGGAATCCTTCTATGCCCAGGACAGCGACCGCATCCAGTTGCGCCGTGATCTGGCGAACGGGATTGGTATCCACGCACGCGATATTGAAATGCGCCGCTCGGACGGCAGCCAGATCTGGGTGCGCTTCAACGCAACAGAAATCCGCGGCGAGGGCGGCGGGCTTCTGGGATATAGCGTCACAATTACCGACATCACCAAAAGTCGGCAGGCGGAATATGATCTGCGCCGTCGTCAGGAACGCTATCGCGCGTTGGTCCAGACCGCGGGCAGCGTGATCCTGTTTTTGGATTCCGAAGGACGCATTCTTGAATATAACCGCGAATGCGAATGGACCTTTGGCTATTCCTGGATGGAGGCCGCCGGTCAGAACTTCTTTGATTTCCTGTTGATCGAAAGCGACCGTGCGCGGGTGCGCATGGCTGTGCGCCGCCTGTTATCGGGTGAAATCATCAAGGATGAAGTGTTTTCGTTCAAACGGCGCGACGGGGAAATCCGCCTGTTGCAGTGGAATGCGCGTGCGCATTTCGGCGAGGATGGCGATGTTGCCGGTGTGATCTGTATCGGGCAGGACGTGACCGAAAAGCTTGCGGTTGAACGCGCGCTGCGCCATGCCGAGGAAAAATTCCGCGGGATTTTCGAAAACTCCGCCGAAGGTCTTTATCAAAGCCGGCCACTTGGCCCGGTCCTGTCGGCCAACCCGGCCTTTGTTTCGATCCTGGGATATGAATCCGTTGATGAATTGATGGCCCAGGGTGAGGAGCTTCAGCATCATTACCTTAATCCGGTCAGCCGGTTGCGCCTGACAGGGCGGTTGATGCGCGATGGCGCGATCCACGGTTTCGAAACCGAACTGCGCCGCACGGATGGCAAGATCATCTGGGTCGAGGAAAATGCCCGTCTGGTCCGCGATGAAAAGGGCCGGCCGAGCCTGATCGAAGGATCGGTCACCGACATTACCGACCGCAAACGCAGCGAAGCCCGCATTCAGTTTCTGGCCCATCATGACGGGTTGACCGGGCTTCCCAACCGCACCCTGTTCCAGGAACGCCTTGCCGCAGCGGTCGAACGGTCCAAACGCGAACGGCGCAATTTTGTGCTGATGATGTTCGATCTTGATAACTTCAAGGATATCAACGACACGCTTGGTCATCCTATCGGCGACCTACTCTTACAGGGGGTGGGCGAGCGCATGCGCGTCTGTCTGCGCAACGAGGATGTGGTGGCCCGGCTTGGCGGTGACGAATTTGCGGTTCTGATCCATGAACCGGGCTCGGTCGAGGAAGTTACCTTTGTCGCCCAGCGTCTGATTGAACGGGTTTCAGAACGCTTCATGCTTGATGGCAACGAGGTCCAGGCATCGACATCGGTCGGGATTTGCATGTATCCGCAAGATGGTCGCGACGAAAAGGACCTTTTGCGCAATGCCGATCTGGCGCTTTATTGCTCAAAGGCCGAAGGCCGCAACCGGTATCATTTCTTTGAACCGAAATTGCAGGTCGAAGTCCAGGAACGCAAGGCGATGGAACGCGATCTGAGCCATGCGATCGAAAATGATGAACTTGAACTGTTCTATCAGCCGATCATTGATATGGGCGGGCATCGCATCATCGGGATGGAGGCACTTGTACGCTGGTTCAGCCCGTCGCGCGGGCCGGTCAGTCCGGTCGATTTCATCCCGGTCGCCGAACGCATGGGCATTATCGGCGATATCGGCAAATGGGTTTTGACCCGTGCATGCGAACAGACCCGCGCCTGGCGCGATGACGGATATGGCGACTTGACGATTTCGGTCAATCTGTCGCCGCTTGAACTGGCCCGTCATGAAGATCTGATCGAAAGTGTCGGCGAAGTTCTGTCGCGGTCGGGGCTTAATCCGCGCCAGCTGCAATTCGAAGTCACCGAAGGTGCGGTGATGGACAATCCGCGCGAAGCGGCCATCACCTTGGGCATTTTGCGTAATCAGGGCATCCGGATCGCGATTGATGATTTTGGCACCGGCTATTCGTCGCTGGCCTATCTGAAACGGTTCCCGGTCGACAAGATCAAGATCGACCGGTCCTTTATCATTGATATCGACAGTTCAGACGGCAATGCCGCGATTGTGCGTGCGGTGGTGTTCCTGGCGCGGTCATTTGGCATGGCGGTCAATGTCGAAGGCATCGAAACCGAAACCCAGCTTGAACATATCGCATCCGAGGGGGTCGACGAAGTTCAGGGCTTCTATTTCAGCAAGCCGGTTTCGGCAACAGATATGGAAGCGTTGCTCAAGGCCAACAAAATCGCGCCGACCCACTTCCCGCTTAGTGGTCATGGCAATACCGCCCACTAGCCCTTTGGCCTGCTAAGCCAACAGTGCCGCGGGCCATTTCCCGAAAACCATGAAAAAAGGTGCATGACAAAATGCCATGCACCTTTTGGTTTGACCGGATCGGCCTGGATGGCCCTTACCGTAGTTCAGGCCGCAGATTGTTGCGGGGCTTCGCCCGCCCCCTTGCAGAGTTTGTCACGATTGATCTGCATGACGGTCGGCAAGGCCGGGCTTTTGGAAAGGGCCCCTTCACGTTTGAGATTGGCGATCATGCGACTGGCCGTTTCGGTCGTGGTCGCAATGATATTGCCAAGCTTTTCGCGGTTGGGCAGGGCAACCTGATCCTTGTGCGACGCCCAAAGCAGGAACCGGCAGATGCGCCGCATCGCCGATCCGGTGCCAAAGCTTATTTTAAGCTGCTGGGCGTCCATGACTTCGGTCGCAAGCAGTGACATGACCGCGGCCTGTATATGCCGGTCCTTTTGCTGGGCGGATTGCACCCGCTGGATCGGCAGGCGTTTGATGATCGATGGTGCAATGGTTTCGATCACCAGTGACGGATCACTGACTGCGAGCATCTCAAGCCCGATAAAGTCACCGGGACGATAAACCCGGCAGACCTGTCTTTCGCCGTCTTCTGTATATTTGCACCGAAGCGCAAGGCCGCTTGCCAGAAGATAGATATAGGTCTGATCTTCGGCATGGTGGCCGATGCTGGCATCTGCCGGCAGGTTAAGAGCTGCCGGTTCCGCCAGTTTTTCAAGCAGTTCAAAGGCGTCTTGTTTGTTCATGGGTTGTCCCCCATTGGCAAAATCAGGATACGCGGCAAGTGCGGGGTCGCGTATCGACACCAGTCTTTTGACCCGGCATGGCATCCGGGATGGCCCGATTGGATGGGCAAGGACAACTGTTTCAGGCACGGATTCCGGGCGTCTGGATACATCAGTGGCGCAAAACCGCCCAACGCAGCCGAAACAAAATCAGATCAAAGCGGGCGGGGCGCGCGGTGATGCCGCAATCGGGCAGAAATCATGCAGGCGGGCCGTAATATGAAGAGCCGTAACCTGATTTGACAGCCGGATGCGGTGAACTTGCGGAAGTTCCGGTTCGACGGGCATGCCCACGGCATGATTGCCAAGACCGCAACTGGCGCACTGGAAGCCTTCATAAGCGTCCGAGCTGTGCGGTGATGTGCCGCCATCCTTGGCGATCTCGGCGGGAACCGAAATGGTTTTGATGCCGTTTGCCGTACAGATGATCAACGGCACATAGGTCACATCGGAAGTTTCAATGCCGCTTGGAACCGATGCAAGGGCGACAGGCGCATGCATGAACCCGAACATCAGGGCGTTCACCAGCAACAGCCACCCGACAAAGAGTGACAGTGTGCGTCGAACGACCGGTATGGTGTTTCGGGTGGTTCTCACGGCTTTCTATCCAGATTGGAAAGATACGGATTTTCAATAGACCTTTGAAACCGGCCTGTCAAAGCCTGCATTTGTGAACCAGTTATCACTATTTCTTTATAATACTTCCAGAAAGGCCCGCAATGGCAGGCCACCCATACCCTGCGCATCCGCATGACCATCAGGCGGCGCAAAACAGGGGTGAAATTTTTTCGCCAAAGGCCGGGTTTCAAGACCTTGCCGGGGCGGTTTCAGGGCCGGTTTTTCACCCCGGTTTTGGTTGGGAACACCGCCAATCACAGCTTCCCAACATATTGCAATTCATAAACTTTTGTATTCAGTCGGAACAAAATGAACTATTTTGAGTTGAAGCTGTTGATACAAACCGCAGTCAGGCAGGAGCAAGCCAATGACCCAGATCGTAAATGACGGCACCCCGGAAATGCGCGGACTTCTTGACAAGGGCCGCAAGCGGCTTCGCAATATTGGCGTGGTCATGCTGGTGCTGGGGATCCTTGCGGTGGCGTTTCCGTTTGCGACCACGATTGCGTTCAAGACGATCATTGGCTGGCTGTTTATCATTGGCGCACTTGGCCATTTTTACGGGGCCTGGAATGCCGATACCCCGACACGCCGCGGTGTTGATATCATTCAGGGGCTTGTGTTTGGCGTGATCGGTGTGTGGCTGGCGTTCCTGCCGCTTGGCGGGATTGTGACACTGACGGTGTTGCTGGCAATCGGCTTTATCCTGCATGGCTTGTTCGAGCTTGTCATGGGGATGTGGCTGCAACAGTTTCCCGGCTGGAAATGGATGCTGTTTTCAGGCGCGATCGCCATTCTTGCCGGTATCCTGATCTTTGCCGAATTGCCAAGTTCGGCCACCTGGGCGATCGGATTGCTTTTGGGCATCAATCTGTTGTCTTCGGGCTTCAGCTATTTGATGGTGTCGATGGCAATGGGCAAGGTCGCGCGCGTCTGACCGGGATTTGATCGATCTCTGATCCGTCTCTGACCGCCTTTTGACTGTTTCCTGAACGCTGGCGTTATCATTCATTTTACGCCATGATAATGTAATGATGTTCGGAGGCGGCATGACGGATCACGCGATTGACAGGGTTCTTGCGCGGATTGATGACGCCCTGTCTGCGCCCGCGCTAAACCGGGCCATTCTGGCGGTGACGCTGATTGCCATGGCGGGGCATTTTGTCCTGATGTGGGGCGCACCCGAGCAGATCGGGGCATATCGAACGGCCGACATTCCACTTTTGATCCTGTTTGTATTGGGCGGATTGCCGATCCTCGGGCAGCTTGCCATCAAGTTGCTCAGACGGGAAATGGGGGCGGATTTTCTGGCCGCGATTTCCTTTGTCACGGGCATTGTGCTGGATGAATATCTGGCGGCCAGCCTGATCATTCTGATGCTGACCGGCGGGCAGGTTCTTGAGAGCTTTGCCATGCGCAAGGCATCCTCGGCCCTGAATGCGCTGGCACGCCGCATGCCCAGTGTCGCGCACCGCAAAAATGCCGATGGCGAAATTTCGGATATTGCCCTTGATGATATTGCAATCAATGACCTGATTGCGGTCTTTCCCCATGAAACCGCCCCGGTCGATGGCACGGTTGTCGACGGGCATGGCACGATGGATGAAAGCTATCTGACGGGGGAGCCCTATGTCGTGTCAAAGGCACCGGGAACGGCAGTCCTTTCAGGTGCGATCAATGGCGAGGCGGTCCTGATCATCCGGGCGGAAAAACGCGCACGTGATTCCCGTTATGCCCAGATCATGAATGTGATGGCCGAGGCCGAACAAAAACGCCCGCATATCCGCCGTCTTGGCGATCAGATCGGGGCGTGGTTTGCCCCGGCGGCGTTGTTGTTTGCCATTATTGTCGGGTATCTGAGCGGGGATTCATCGCGGTTTCTGGCGGTCCTTGTCGTGGCGACACCCTGTCCGCTTCTGATTGCCATTCCGATCACGGTGATGAGTGCGATTTCGATTGCAGCACGGCGGGGCATCGTTATTCGCGACCCGACCGTGCTTGAACGATTGCCGACCTGTCAGACCGCGATTTTCGATAAAACCGGCACTCTGACCTATGGCCGGCCTGAACTGGTTGATGTTTTGGCGGGGCCGGATTTTGATGCCGATCTGGTGTTGCGTTTGACGGCCGGGCTTGAACGTTATTCCAAGCATCCGCTGGCATCGGCGGTTCTCAAAGAAGCCCGGCTTCGCAATTTGCCCCTTGATGAAGTCTCCCACGCATCCGAAAAACCCGGGCAGGGTCTAAGCGGGCAGGTCGATGGCCATGATGTGGTGGTGACCCATCGCAACAAGCTGGTGAAATCCGATCCAAAAATCGCGGCCCTTCTGCCGGAAACGGCGGCGGGGCTGGAATGCGTGGTGCTGATTGACGGGCAGTATGGCGCGACTTTCCGTTTCCGCGATACCCCGCGGGCCGAGGGTGAAAATTTCGTCGGGCATCTGGGCGCGATCCATCATTTCAAAAAAGTCATGCTGCTGTCGGGCGATCGCGAAAGCGAGGTCAGCTATCTTTCCGACCTTCTTGGCATCCGCGACAGCCTTGCCTCGCAAAGCCCGGAACAGAAAGTCGCCATCGTCCGGGCCGAGACCGCCAAGGCCCCGACACTATTCATGGGCGATGGCATCAATGACGCCCCGGCATTGGCGGTCGCCACGGTCGGCATTGCCTTTGGCAAGGAAAGTGCGGTGACCGCCGATGCGGCCGGGGCGGTCATCCCCGAAGCATCGCTTGTGACCGTCGACGAGCTTCTTCACATCAGCATGGCGATGCGCCGCATCCTTTTGCAAAGCGTGATTGGCGGTATGGTTTTATCCATCCTTGCCATGGGCTTTGCCGCCGCAGGCTATATCACCCCGGTTGCCGGTGCGCTGTTGCAGGAAGGCATTGACGTGATCGCGATCCTTAATGCACTGAGACTGGCGATCCGGCACGATATTGATGCCGATATTGTCGAGGAAACCAGATTTTGATGATGCGATGTGCAGCCCGAGTGTGACCCGGGCTGCACCAGTATTTCCGATCAGGTTCTAGCCATACGCGGCCTGCGTTGCGGACGGACAACGAACAGGTAATCAAGCAGCCAGATCACGATCATTGATGCGCCGACCATCGGATAGATGATGCCGCCGATGGCAAGGATCGCGGTCACGACCGTAAGGTTGCCGGTATCACGCGGCATCGGCGGGACGCCAAGGGCACCAGCGGGGCGGCGTTTCCACCACATTACGCCCGCAGATACCGACATGAAAATGATCAGGGCACAGATCACCAGCAACAGGATCTGGTTGGTGATGCCAAATTCCTGGCCCAGATGGACATTGATGCCAAATTCCATGACTTTGCCAAATGGCCCATAATCGTCATATCCCATGTCGATCAGTGGCCGCCCGGAATATTGATCAAGGTGAATGACCCGTTGCAGCGACAGATCATCAGGATAGATCGAGGCAGAATAAACGCCGGTTTCCCCGCGCGGGAGCGAGATGGCATAGCCCGGTGTCAGAGCCATTTCGTTAAAAATCGACATCGCACGATCAATGCCAATCGGGCCCGGATTGGCGGTTTGCCCAATCCCGCCATCAACCGATTGCGGCAGCGGGATGTTTTCATTGGTCCAGCTTGTTTCGCCAAAGGCCTCGATCATCGGGATGGTCGAAAGCGGCACATCCACCCGCACCCCGGATGGATAGCCATTGGGCGTGCCATTGGCAAATTCGTTGGCATATTTGCCCCAAAAGACTGACCAGAACATGCCTGTTCCAGCCATGAAGATGATGAAAATGCCGATGAAGATGCCGGTCACCGCATGGGCATCACGCCACCAGCGTCGACGTTTGGGCGTGTCGCGCAGCGTGACAACACCGCCTTTCTGATCACCGCGCGGCCACCACAAATAGGTGCCGGTCAGCACCAGCAGGATCGCCCAGCCCGACGCAATTTCAATCGCATAGTTCGGGATGGTGCCGAACTCGGCCAGACTGTGAATACGCCGAACCACCCACATCAATGTGGTGCGATCCGGCATATGGCCAAGCACATCCCCGCGATATGGATCGACATAGACGGCCTGCCGTCCACCGGCATCGGCGGCAATCACGATCTCGGTGCTGCGCGTTGGATCGGCGGGCGGCATCACCTTGACCGGGGTGCCCGGAACGGCAAGAAGGGCCGCGTCGATCTGTGAACTGATCGGAAGGGCGGCATTGCCGGATGCTTCAACAAATTTAAGATCGGCGTGATACCAGTCGTCAATTTCATCACGATAAATATAGGCCGCGCCGGTGACCGCCATCAGGGTCATGAAGGGCAGGATCAAAAGACCGGCATAGAAATGCCAGCGCCAGACAGCGCGATAGAGGCTTGTATTCCCCTGGTTTTCAGGGGATCGGGAATTGTTGGTCATGTTTCTTGTCCAGATGCGTGCATTCCCGGTCGAAGCTTTGTCGACCCGGCAAAGGCACTTGAATTTCAGGAAAAGCAGACCGGAAAACGCCGCGACCGATGGATCTGGTCCTATCGGGTGCGTTTTCTCAGACGTGCTTGGTTACAGGACAGGAAACAGCAGGCGGGGCACGCGGTGACGGGGCGATGGCGCAAAAGCCATGCATTGTCGCGGTGATATGAAGGGCGGTAACGGCGTTGCTAAGCTCGATCACGGCAAGCTTGGGTAATTCCGGTGCGACGGGCATGCCAAAGGCATAATTGCCCAAACCACACAGCGCGCATTCATAACCATCAGGCGTATCGGCATTTTGGGCCGGTTCATCGGGCAGGCCGTCGGCACGGACCAGAATGGTTTTGAAGGTGGAGCCGGTACAAATCACAATCGGAATACGGACCACGCCATCCATCATGGATGCCAGCGACGCCCCGTTGGCCTTGGCCATCGGAATATGCATGAAGCCGAACATGATGGTATTGGCCAGGAACAGAACGCTGACCAGCGCCAAAAGGCACTGTCTGCAGATCAGGCTCATATGCCAGCAGCGTCGCACGTATCGCATTCCATCACGGTTTGACCATGATGCTGTTTATGGGGTTTGGGCGCTGGTGTCAAAGGCTTGCAGTCCGGGCGTGGTCGGTTTCTTCGACCGCACGGATAATTACGGCAATTGCTGTGTTGATCCCGTCTTCGGACGCAATCCTGCCCGCGATTTGTTGGGCATTGGCGCGATAGGACGGCGTTTGAAGAACAGTCTTGATCCGGTCTGCCAGAATTGCGGCATTGAGTTTTGCGGGCTTTATCGGCTTTGGCGCAACGCCCAGCGTCCAAAGGCGTTTGGCCCAGAATGGTTGATCGCCAAAAAACGGAATGATGATTGACGGGCGACCGGCGCGAAGGGCCGCCGCACAGGTACCAGCGCCGCCGTGATGAAGAACGACTTTGACCTTGGGAAACAGCCAGTCGTGGGGAACCTCGCGCACCGCAAGGATATTGGATGGCCAGTCAATATCATCCATACCACCCCAGCCGGTTGCGACAATGGCTGCCAGATCAGGTTTGCCGGTTTGTGCAACGGCATTTGAAATCATCTGTGCCATTGCGGTTGGATTATTGCCATGCATCGATCCAAAGCCGATATAGATCAGGTTCTTGTGGCGTTCGACAAAGTCTTGCAACGCGCGATCGGGCATGCCGGTTTGGGGATCGGTATCGAGAAACCAGTACCCCGTGACACGGGCATGTTTCGGCCAGTCGGACGGACGCGGGATCACGGCGTTGCCAAAGGCATGAATGATCCGAAGGGCACCGGACTGGCACGAATTCACGATGTCCAAAGACCTGCCATCAATGCCGTTCTTGCGTCGGGCCGCCCAGCGACAAAATTGCCGACGCAATGTTGCGTTCAACAACCTGTAAACAAGCTTGCCGGTCAGACGGTTATAGCATCGTGCGAACCGGTTTCGCAGACCAGTATCGGGGACGCCCATATGGGGATAATCGCCGGTCGGGATAAAGCACGGGATCAGTTGCGCCATGACCACCGGAATGCCGAAATGATTGGCAATCGGAAATGCGCCAAAGGTCTTGGGATGAAACACAATGACGTCGGGTCTGTTCTGATCAATTACGCGGAAAATATCATCGATCAGCCCGTCCTGAAGTCCGCGCGCCTTTCTGCCAATCGCAAACAGAGAAATCAGTTTTTGCAACCATGATGCTTTGGGATCGGACGCCCGGCCAAAGTGCGGATCATCCATAAGCGCGATCAGCGCATCGCCGAGGGCCGCGAATTCAAGATTGTGACCCGCAACAAAACCGGCAAAGCGTTCGGGGGCGGCAAGTGTGACCCGATGCCCGTTTTTGATGAGACCACGGCCAAGGGCGACAAAGGGCTGCACATCACCGCGTGTCCCATAGGTCATCAGCATGACATGCATGATCTATCCTTTTTGCCCTTCGCAAAAGCGGTTCACGGATCAGAAGCCTGACAGACTTTAATGCGCAATTCCGGCAGTGAAAAGGCGGTCGGACGGTTGATCAGTTTTCGCTGTTCTGCACATTGCCAAGGAAAAGGCGGGTCTGTTCAATCGCTTCGCGCAGGCCAACACGCTGGACTTCGACATCTTCGGGGAAGGCGCCCAGAAGGCGTGATGGCATGCGGTTATCAAGCAGGACAAACACACCGCGATCTTCGGCACGGCGGACAAGGCGGCCAAAGGCCTGCTTCATGCGCAGGCGGGTCAGCATGTCGTCATAGCGTGCGCCGTGGAAGGCCGATTTGCGTGCGCGATGCAGGATATCGGGGCGCGGCCATGGCACGCGGTCAAACACGATCAGACGAAGACTGTCACCCGGGACATCGACCCCGTCACGCACCGCATCGGTCCCCAGCAGACAGGCATCGCGTTCAACCCGGAAAATGTCGATCAGGGTCGAAACATCCATGCCGTCAATATGTTGGGCCAGCAATTGCAGGCCCGCATCATCCATCGGCCCGGTCAGCCGTTCGTAAATCGCGCGCAAGCGTGAAATCGCGGTAAACAGGCCAAGCGCGCCACCCCCGGAGGCCAGAAACAGTTCGCGATAGGCCGCGGCAATATGGTCCGGGTTATCACGGCCCAGATCATTGACGATGAAAACGCGGGTCTGTTCGCGGTAATTATAGGGGCTTTTCATCGCCGCCCGGATGGCCGGAAGCGGCATGTGCGATGCCCCGGTGCGGTCCTCGGCCACGGCCCAGTCAAAATCTTCATCCCCGGTGCCATCGCGAAGGGTGGCCGATGTCACCACCATGCCATGCGCGGTGGGGGCCAGTGCCGATGTCAGCGGCAATGTCGGGTCAAGATAATGACGATGCATGCCGACATCAAAGTCCCGGCCAAACTGGCGTTCAATCGCAAACCAGTCGACAAAGGTTGGCGGCGTTTCTTCGACCAGGGATGCCAGCATTTCACGCCATGCCGCGACCTGCATGATCGCACGGCGTTCAAGGGATCGGATCGCGGCATCAAGGCGCTGACGTTCGGCGCTGTCAAGTTCATCGGCCTTTTCATCAAGCATATGGGCGATGATCTTGATCAGCGATCTGGCCGGCTTTTCCATGGCTTCAAGCGCGCGGTCAAGGTCGGCCGCACTGGCCAGAACTTCGTTCAAGGCCGGTTTGCAATCGGTTTCAATCGAATAGCCACGATCCCCATCGGCAGACCGTGCCATCACCTGTGCACGCACATGGGCCAGAAATACTTCTGCCGGGCCTTTGGCATGTTGCGATCCGTCGTGAATACGGCCAAGCCATCCCTGTTCGGGAAGACATTGGGCGGCAACAATCACGGCATTGACCGCATCGCGCAATTCATCACGATCATGGATCAGGGTTTCAAGCCGCTGCTTAAGACCACGCGCACGCGATGATCCCTTTTGCTCGGCCCCAAGCAGCCAGCGGCGCAATTCCTGCCCTTCCTGCCCGGTCAGGTGGGATGAAAATGCCTTATCGGCTGCATCAAACAAATGATGGCCTTCGTCAAAGACGTATCGCGTCGGCATGGAGCTGTCATCAAGCCCGCCAAGGGCCGCCTGCACCATGACGAGGGCATGGTTGGCGACCACGATTTCAGCGGAACGGGCGCGACGCACGGTCTTTTCGATAAAGCATTTCGAATAATGCGGGCAGGCGGCATAGATGCATTCGCCGCGCTGATCGGCCAGCGCCCCGGTAAAGCGATTGCCCAGAAGTTCGGTCAGCCAGGCGGGGAAATCCCCACCGACCATATCGCCATCGCGCGTGGTCGATGCCCATCTGGCAATCAGGCCAAGCGGGGTGGCCTGATGGGGTTGCTGGGCCAGCGGCCTTTGCGCTTCTTCGAAATTCAAAAGACAGAAATAGTTTTCACGACCTTTACGCACCACGGCCTTAAGGCGCTTGTCCTTGGGGTCGTCATAGAGGCGATCAAGTTCCTGATCGATCTGACGTTGCAGGTTGCGGGTATAGGTCGAAATCCACACTGCCCCGTCATTTTTCTGTGCCCAAAGCGATGCCGGTGCGACATAGCCCAGCGTCTTGCCGGTGCCTGTTCCGGCCTCGGCCAGAACGATATTGGGGGCACCATCATGAAGGCGCGGTCCAAAGGCCGAACAGACAGACGATGCATAATCGGCCTGTTGCGGGCGTTCTTCGGCCCCTTCGCCCAGAAGTTCTTTCAGGCGCTTGCGCGCATCCTTGGGGTCAACCGGATAATTGGCGGGCGGTGGCGGCGGGGCATGTTCGGCCCACTCGCCAAGCTTTTTCCAGACTTTAAGCCCTTCATACACCGCATAGCGATGCGGGCCATCGCCATCCGCGCCAAGGGCGGCCAGAACCGAAACACCCCACGGCCAATGACCACGCGCCATCGGCCATGCGATGGATAGGGCCGGGCCGCGTTTGTTGCGATGAAGGGTGGCAAGTTCCTGCAAAAGGCGTTTCATGGCTTCTGCCAGGGCCTCGGCCTGACCGATCAGGTCATCGGCCGGTTTTTGCCCGGTGGCCAGCGCAATGCCACGTGGGGTCGGCACGCAAAATTGCGCCGGGCGGACAAAGGCAAACAGTTCGAGCAAATCATGTGCTGCAAACGGATCAATTTTCAAACGCCGCGCACAGGCCGGGGTATGGACCAGAATGGGCCGCGTTGCGCGTGCCCGCTTGGCCGCGGCCCCGTGCGGCAGTTCCTCGATCTCGCCATCGGGCGACAGAAACACAGCATGACGCAATCCAACGACCATGACAGGTGCATTGGGCGGCATGAAACGCGGCTGGGCTTCTTCGGAACGATCATCGAACATTTGGGGCACTATAAGGGCGCACGTGCAGTGGCGCTACCGGGGAAATTGACCTATCTTGGAATTTATCGAGCTTGACTGTAATCGCAAGAAGATCACACCGCATGAGTGCCCCCAACACCCGCAATCAGCATTTCTGGCGCGACCCGGCTTTGCCGTTTGTCGAATTGCGGCGTGTGGCGGACGGGCATGCGGTTTGTTACGAACGCCACAGCCACGATACCTTTTCGATCGGCACGGTTAAGGACGGTTACAGCACCTATTGGAACCGTGGCAAAACCCATGAAACGCAAGAAGGATCGGTGGTGATCCTTAATCCCGAGGATGTTCATGGCTGCAACCCGGTTAAGGGGGCGGACTGGTGCTATGACATGCTGTTTGTCGATCCCGACTGGCTTTTGGGCCTGCAGGTTGAAATCGATGCCGATGCGGCCGGCAAGTTTGCGATGTTTTCCGATACGCTAAGCCATGATCCCCATCTTTATGGCGGGTTGCTTGATCTGGCCGATACGCTGGTCAATGCGGATATTGATATTCTTGGCAAGGAAACGGCACTGGTGTCGTTCTTTGGCGATCTGCATGTGCGGCTGAACCGGCGCGGGGTGCTGGACGGGACCGGCGGGTCGGGCAGGTCGGGCGGGTCGGTGCATGACCGCAAAATGATCCGGGTCGGTGATTATATCCAGACCCATTATGCCGAAACCATCAGTCTGGATGATCTGGCACGACAGGCAGGCTATTCACGGTCCTATCTGGTGCGGGCCTTTAAAAAGACCTTTGGCATGACGCCCTATGCCTATTTGATCAATTGCCGGGTGCAGCGCGCCCGTCATGCGCTGAGGCGCGGGGAAAAGATCGTTGATGTCGCACTTGAAACCGGCTTTGCCGATCAGGCGCATTTTCAACGCATGTTCAAACGCCTGATGGCAACCACACCACGCCAATATGCGCGCGTGCAGGCCGCCTGATTTTCCTGATATTCCTCCGCAATGACCCGTTGATCCGACACCCGGTCAAGCCCGGTGTACGCTTGTGTAATCGTGTGTAATCCGATGTGGCCCGGCGATCCGGGATGAGGCCGGGTGTGGCGCGGGTGCAGTCAGGGCGGGGTTTAATGTTTGGTTGGTTTTGATTTAAATCTCCTTGATCTTAATCAACCAAAACGTGTTTCATTTTAGTTATTCTATTTTAAAGAAGGGGCGAACAGATAAATCGGGCGCGGCTTTTGGTATGGATCGGGGTGCCAAAACCAGCCGCGCCGAAAAGGAGACCGTTTGGAATGATTTCCTGTGTCAGGGCCGGTTTTGGTTTTCAGTCCTTGTTGCTGGTGGTCGCAACAATCAGCATTTTTGCAGGCCCGTCGCGGCATGCCATGGCCGAGCGGGTTTTTGCCCTGATCACCAAGAATGTCGGTGATCCCAATTTCATCGAGGCCTGGCGCGGATGCAATGATGCTGCGCGTATCAAGGGGGATCGGTGTGTGCATCTGGGCGGTGACAATCTGGGATATTTCAGGGCCCAGAACCGCGCGATCGAAGATGCGGTTGGCGAAGGTTATAGCGGCGTTGCCATTTCGGTCACCAAATCGGAATTCATTGCTGAAAACGGGCTGCCCAAGCTGATTGAAACCGGTGTGCCGGTCATTACGTTTGATTCCGATCTGATTGCGCCGTTTCACCATCTCAGACAGGCGTTTATCGGTGTGGAAAACCATCTGATCGGGCGGATGCTTGCCCGTGAATTGCAAAACCGCCTGCCATTTGGCGGGAATGTCTGTTTGATGAGTGCCGGGCCTTATGACCCCAATCTGAATGAACGGATCAACGGGTTTCGAAGCGAAATCAGAAAGACGTCCGATCTGGGCAGTCAACCGCCGTTAAATGGCAGTGGCGGCTGGTTCGAAAGCCCGCGCTGTCCGTGGTTCAACAAGGACAATCTTGATCTGGCGATGACGCAGTTCCGCCAAAGCATGCTGGATGACAGGCTTGATGCCTTTATCACGGTCGGGTCATTGCCGTTGCATGATCCGCAGCGATATGTGCAGACCTTTCGCAACTTGCCGGCAGACGCACGCCAGAACCGGCCGCTGATCCTGATTGGCGGGACAGGCGCGCCAACACCCGAACATGTGTCGATCCTGCGCGATAAAATGGTCGACGGGCTGGTGGCGATTGATTTCTATAACCTTGGCAATGTTGTCTATCACTATCTGGTGTCACTGACGCAGGACAAGGTGCTGGGCGATCTGCCGATTGTTCAGCCGCACTTTATCGGGGAGGATGCCTACAGCAACAAGGACGACACCCAGTAATCGCACGGTCGGCTTATAGCGTCAGATAGATCGCACTTGCCGCCAGCAGGCCCGCCATGATGCGGTTAAAGATGCGGATGCGGGCGGGATCCCCCAAAAAGCGTGACAAGAACGCCCCGGCATAGGCCCAGCAGGCAACAGAAGCAAAACAGATCACGAAATAGATCGCGGTAAATTCCCAGATCAGGGTCGGCGCACCGGACGCGGCATAGGCGCCCATCCCGGCGATTGATGCCAACCAGGCCTTGGGATTGACCCATTGCATGATGGCTCCGGTAAAGACCGACGGGCCTTTGCCCGCGTCGCCCTTGCCCAATTCACCATTTGATGAAAACAGCTTCCAGGCCATGAACAGCAAGAAGGCAACACCGGCCCACTGAATGATCGTGGTCAGCTGCGGAAAGGTTTCAAGCAACTGATGCAGGCCAAGCCCGATCAAAAGCAGCAAAAGGCAAAAGCCCGCCGTGGCCCCGAAGACAAGACGAAGCGAAGGGCGAAACCCGTACTGAACGCCGGAACTCAGCACCAGAATATTGACCGGGCCCGGCGTGATCGAGGCGGCGAGCGCGAAACTTGCCATGGAAAGATAAAGGCTGAGGGTGGCGGTCATCGGATGTTTCCTGCTGGCTGGTGTCCGCTTTGTGGGGCCGGAGCGGTTAAACTGTTGCAGGCAGGATGAGACCGTTTTGCCGTGATTTATTGAACGATATTGCCCTGTCGGGAATTTTGCCCCGGCCGACGCAGTGCCCAAGCGGATTCCCAGTACCTATTGCCCGTCACAATTGCTCATGCCGATTACCCAAGCGGATTTCTCAAGCCGGTGGCCCCAGCCGATGGTCCGCATCAATGCAGGGTGTGACGTGATGGCATTATGACAGCATCGATGCCAGTGCCGATGCCCCGCCGGCAATCATGGCATAGCGCGCGGCCTTGCCAATGGTGACCAGGATCAGAAACGGGATGAAACGGACCCGCATCACCCCGGCAAACAGGGTCAGCGGATCGCCAATGATCGGAAGCCAGGCCAGAAGCAGCGACCACAGCCCGTATTTCGAAAACCATCGTGCCGCACGATCAAGTGCCGCGCCCGATACCGGGAACCAGCGACGATCGCGAAACCGGTCGATATAAAGGCCAAGCGCCCAGTTGATGATCGATCCGATGACATTGCCCGCAGTCGCAATCATGACAAGCAGCCAGACCGCGTGATCCCCCTTGGCGACAAGGGCGCCCAATGCCGCCTCGGACGTGCCGGGCAGGATGGTGGCCGAGGTCAGGGCAGAAAAGAATAACCCGGCAAAAAGGGCGATATCGGTTGTCATCGCACCGGATTAGCCTGCTTTTGCGGCGCGGTCCAGCCCGTGTGTTGTTGCATGGGGTTCTTGCGCAGGATATGGGCCAATAAAAAAGGCCCGGTGCGGGGGACACCGGGCCTTGCAACGCCGATCAGCTTTCGGGGGGAGTGCCGATCAGCAGGGGGGAGCCTTGTGATCAGGCAATGACCGATTTGACATCGACATTGCCGCGCGTTGCATTCGAATACGGGCAGATCTTGTGGGCTTCTTCGACCAGTTTTTCGGCTTCGGCTTTATCAAGGCCCGGAAGCGAGACGGTCAGGGTGACGGCAAGGCCAAAGCCGCCGGCCGAACGCGGGCCGATCCCGACATCGGCGGTTACCGAAACATCGGCCGGGATTTTCGGGCCGCCCTGGGAAGATACAAATTTCATCGCACCGATGAAGCAGGCGGAATAGCCCATGGCAAACAGCTGTTCGGGGTTGTTGCCGTCGCCACCCGCACCGCCAAGTTCCTTGGGCGTGGTCAGCTTGACATCAAGCGAGCCATCAGCCGTTTTGGCGCGACCATCGCGGCCACCGGTTGCAGAAGCTTGTGCGGTGTATTTGACATCTACAGACATGGTTTTCATCCTTTGTTTGAACCGTATTTCAGTTCTGGTTGACGACCCGGCTGTCCATCGCATCTTCTTGCATATGTCGCCGGGGGTGGGCAGGCGCAACCGCGCCTACCCGAAAGAGAGTGTGAAGGTTTCGTGTCAGGCCGGGTGATCAGTTGCCATGAAGGGCCGTGTGCAGGTACTGGGCTGCCTGGGCAATCGCGCCTTTGGCGGCTGGGGTATCGGCAAGGGCATTAAGCATGACAAAATCATGGATCGTTCCGTTATATCGGGTGACCGTGACATCGACGCCAGCCTGGGACAGTTTGCGGGCATAGGCTTCGCCTTCGTCACGCAGCACGTCATTTTCAGCGGTAATCACAAGAGCAGGTGCCTGTCCGGAAAGCTGTTCGGCGCTGGCATGGATCGGGGTTATTTTCGGGTCCTTACGATCAACGCCTTCGGGCAGGTACTGGTTCCAGAACCATTCCATTGCCGGCTTGGTCAACCATGGGCCATTGGCAAAGGCACGATAGGAGCCATTGTCAAAATCGGCATCAGTCACCGGATAGAACAGGACCTGGGCGGTGATGGCCGGGCCTTTGCGTTCCTGAGCCAGAAGCGAGACCACCGCGGTCATGTTGCCCCCGACACTGTCACCGGCAATCGCAAGGCGGGTCGGATCGATATTAAGCTGTTCACCATGTTCGGCGACATATTTGGTCACGGCGTAATCCTGTTCGATGGCGATCGGATAACGCTGTTCGGGTGAACGTTCGTAATCGACAAAGACAAGGGCGGCATTGGCGCGCACGGCCAGTTCACGGACCAGACGGTCATGGGTGCCGGTATCGCCCATCACCCAGCCAGCGCCGTGGAAATAGACAATCGCAGGCAGGCGATCCTGATTTCCGGCCGGGCGGATGATGCGGACTTTTGTCTGGCCGGTCGGACCGACGCCAAAGACGGTATCGGTAATATCGACTGCCGGTTTGGCAATTTTGCCGGACTGGGCACCGGACAGAACATTGCGGGCCTCGGTCGGGGTCAGGGTATAGATCGCCGGGCCACCCGATGCTTCCAGGGCATTGATGAAGTTCCGGGTGGTCGGTTCAAGAACCGGTTCAGCAAAAGCAGCAGAAGAGGCGATCGCGGTCGAAAAGGCCAGTGCGGCAGATACTGCGGCGGTGGCAATTTTTGATTTCAATGGGCTCATGGGTCTGTTCCTTTGATCGGCCCGGTAGCGGGCGCTGTGTGTCTGTGTGGAATTATGTATCGCACGCAATTTAATCGTGCACGATATAAAAAATGAAATAGCAGGCATGCAAATGAATCGCTTGTAATTAAATCGTGCGCGATATAAATTGTCGGGCTTTGTGTTTCAAGTCGATCCGGATTGCGCCGAAGGTTTCGTGAAGCAAACGGCAGAAAGCTTAAGAAAAAAGCAGAAAAACCCGCAGGAAACCGGCAGGAAAGCCGAAAGTGATCCTGTGACGTCGCCCAAAGGCCGGGCCGCGGGTTTGACCATAACCGCCGCCCGATATATGTCAGGGCATTATATATATAGATGCTAGGATACCGTGTGGTGATCTGACAAAGACGCGATGTCCGACAGTTTCAGACAGGATGAACCGATGAAAGACACGTCCAAGGAAGACTTTTTGCAGCTTGAAAAGTTTCTGTGCTTTTCGGTTTATTCGGCAAGCCATGCCTTTAACCGGATCTATAAGCCGCTGCTTGACCAGATTGGCCTGACCTATCCGCAATATCTGGTGATGGTCAGCCTGTGGCAGGAAGACGACCAGTCGGTTCGCAGCATCGGTGAAAAGATGTATCTGGAATCCAGCACCCTGACACCGTTGCTTAAACGGCTCGAAGCCAATGGTCTGGTCATGCGCAACCGCGATCCCAATGATGAACGGTCTGTGCGCATACGCCTGACAGAACAAGGCAAGGCATTGCGCGAAAAGGCCGAAGAAATTCCGACCTGCATTCTTGAGGCCACCGGCCTTGATATCGAAACTGCCAAGCGCCTTAATCGCGACTTGCGGGCATTGCGCGATCAGATCGAAAAACCGCGCCGCGCCTGATCATCTGGCCTGTGCAAGTGTCGGCACACCAAAACGGGGCGGTCATATGACCGCCCCGTTTCACCACCACTCCCAATTCATTTTATGATTATGCAGCCTGTTTGTTGTGTGTGGTGAGTGTATCGATATGGGCGCGCATCACTGCAAGATGGTCACCATCAAGCGGGAATTGCAGGATGCTGTGTCCGTCTTCATGGCGGGCAACACGGGCATTGATCGGCTGGTTGATGCCATCAATCACCAGTTCGACCACCTCGCCCGGGCGCAGATCCGGCGACGGCGAAATCCGGACATGGGCACAGGAAATCTCCGACAGGGTGATGTTCATCGCCTGTTCGCCAAAGGTAATCCTGCCGCCGACATTAATGTCATGGACGCTGTAGGTATCGTCATGAATGTCGGAATTCTGTACCGCAGCCAGGAAAATATCGACCTCGCGGCTCAGAAGGGCAGCTTCTTTGGCGGTGGTTTCCGCAACGGTGTGGACTTCGGATGCATTGCCGCTGACATCTTCGACCTGACCGCGGATTTCACCCATATTGCCGGCCACCCGTGTCGCGCTTTCCGATACAAAGGTCACGTTGCGCGAAATTTCGCGGGTTGCGGCATTTTGCTGTTCGACGGCCCCGGCGATCCCGGTGACATATTCGTCGATGCTTTCGATCACGGCAGCAACATCGCCAATCGCACGGGCCGAACGGTCGGCGACTTCCTGGATGCGGGTGATACGCTGGGCAATTTCATCGGTGGCGTTTGATGTTTGCTTGGCAAGGGTTTTGACCTCGCCTGCGACCACGGCAAAGCCTTTGCCCATTTCACCGGCACGGGCGGCTTCGATGGTGGCGTTGAGTGACAGCATGCTGGTCTGTTGCGCGATCGAGGTGATCAGGCTGACCACTTCGCCGATTTCGCTTGCCACTTCCTGAAGGTTTTTCATTTCTTCGCGCGAGACTTCGGAATGGCGCACAGCATCACGCGACACATCGGTAAAGTTCGAAACATGGTTCGAAATTTCTTCGATTGATGCCACCATTTCCTCGACCGCGGAGCTTAGCGAACTTGCATTGCCCGACGATTGTTCAGCTTCGGTGGCGACTGTCAGGGCCAGGTCATAGGTCCGGCCCGAATTGTCACGCACACCGCTTGCACGGTTTACCATGCTTTCGGAACTGTTGAGGATACGGCCGAAAACCGCACCGATCGAGGACCCGAAGACGCTGACCAGATGGTTGCGTTCATCCTGGCGGCGCATTTGAAGGGCATCGATTTTCTTTTGTTCTTCTTCAAGCTCGCGGGCGCGGATCATGTTGGCCTGGAACACTTTCATCGCATCGCCGATATCGGCAACCTCGTCGCGATACTTGCTGGCCGGGATCGGGGTGTCGAGTTTGCCATCAGCCAGCGCACCAAGTGCCGACGTCAGGTTCTTCATCGGGCCGGAGATGCTGCGTCCCAGCAGAACCGACAAGATGATGGCAAGCACGGTCGCCGCACTTGAAAGGATGGCGATCATGGTCTGACCGCGAATTTCATCCTGAAGGGCAACTTCCATCGAGGCACGGGTAAAGGCGGAGACTTCCGAAAGAAGGGCTTCGACTTCGTGATCAAGAACACTTTGTTCTTCCTCGACCTTGATGACGGCCTGCTCGAACGTGGCGGCGTCATAATTGCCGGTGGTGACCTGATCAAAGATTTCCTCGATATGAAGTTCATAATCGAGATGCTCTTTTTCGATCCGTTCAAGCGCGATCAGGACTTTTTCAAATTCCGTGCGCGCCGCATCACTGAGATCACCGGCCAGGAAATCCTTGACCATCTGATGGGCGGTGGCGATTTCGTCATCGGTCAGGTGGGCGACTTCCGTGAAATGCGCCCGCACGGACTCAAAGGTTTCGCTTTTGTCATGGGCGGAAATATTGGCGATCCGCAAAGCCTTTTCCATCAGGATGGCTTGTTCAAGCTGATGCTGCGTGATTTTTTCCAGAATACCATTCAGCGGCAGGTCGCGATGGGCGACTTCTTCGAGCTCATGCCCGATAACCGACATGGTATAGACACCCACGGCACCCAGAATGCCGATGAACACGACCAGCATTCCAACCAGACTGTAAAGCCGGTGCGAAATACGTAAATTCCTGAAAACGCTTGGCATTGACCTTTATCCCCGATGTGGTTCTATCTGTAAAAGTATAGGAAACTACCCATAGGTATATAATACCATAGGACAGGAATATACCCTCATATGGGGAGGTATTTGTCCGCACTCATACAACCACGCACCGCCATCGCGCGGCACACGGGCGTTTCAGGGGTATTTCAGGCGTTTTTTTGGGGTGTTTTTTCAGGCTTATTTTTTTTAACTGGCTGTATGTCGCGCCATCAGGCGCGCTTTTTGCGGTCCAGATGATAGGTCAGCGCCCATCCCAAAAGGGTCCTGATCGCATTTTCAGGAAGCGGCTGATCAAGGGCGAAGATGACCGCGCGATTGCCCGAACAGGTCAGTTCGGGGTGCAAAAGGCTGCGGGCGCGGTCAATCAGGTCGGTTTTGCAATCAAGGAAGATCATCACCTGATCGGGTGTCTTTTCCTTCCAGTCGGCACGAATGGTGGAGCCCGATCCCGATATCGGGCGCCAGGCCGGTTCCCCCCATTTCAGGCTTTCCTCAATCGCACCAACCCCGTCCAGCCCGGCAGCCAGATCATGGATCATGTCGCGGATCCGGCTGATCTTTTCGCGGGCCGGGTCGGGGAAATGCGCGATTTTTGCCGTTATGGCGGGCGATTTTTGGTCAATGCCCATCACATGCCAGCAGCCATGGTCAGATTGCCAAATGTCTGAACCAGCAACCAGACACCGCAAATCACCATGGTGGCATGTTGCATCACCATGGCCGGCGGGATCAGGCGTTTGCTTGACCAGTTTAGGGTCCCGACTGCATGCATGATGCGCGCGGCAATCAGAATGATCGCAACCACCCAGATAATGTCAGACGTTGCCAGAACGGCCTCAAGCGCAAGCACAAGCAGGGTGCAAAGCGGTGCATTTTCAATGAAATTGCCATGGGCACGAATGCGCCGGCGCAGGATGCGGTCATCACCATCACCGGTCGCGATCCCCAGATCACGGCGGCGCAGCGACACAAACAAACTCAGCCCCGTAAGCATCAGGGCGAAAATCGCAACGGTACAGACGGTCACAGGAAGGGGCAGCATTGGCAAATTCCTTGTCTGATGGCACAGGATGCAAAGATCACGTCCCATACAACCATGCATTCGGGTTGCTATCAACAAAATGCCGATATCGGGACGCCAGCCACCCCGAAAAGATCGGGGCTTTGCAATGATCTATCGGGAATGTGCGGCAATTATCGGGCAGGTTTGGCAAAGCCGGGCCGGTGTGGCTGTTGCGCCCGGGGCCGGACGGGGCCGGTGCGGGGCAGGGACGGGGCAAACGGGTTTGCATGAGGTCGCAGGCATGACGAATTCCGCGATTATTTGGCAGCCATGCGCAACAGATGCTTGATCTTGGGCGGTGGTGAGGTATAGCTTCGCGCACGCACGCGATCCGGGTGATCTGCCGTGCATTGGTTTTCCACGTTAATTTAACGATCCAACTGACAAACAAGGTTTCAAAAATGACAGCCGATCTTCGAGATGCCGCACTTAACAGCAACGTCTGGGCTTTTCAGGAAGCCAGCAAGCTGGTCAAGCGGTATAAACAGAAGGCGCCTGAAAAGGGCTATGTCCTTTTTGAAACCGGTTATGGTCCGTCGGGTTTGCCCCATATCGGCACCTTTGGCGAAGTCGCGCGCACAAGCTATGTCCGCCGCGCGTTTGAAACCATGTGCGACATCCCGACCAAGCTTTTCTGCTTTTCCGATGATATGGATGGCCTGCGCAAGGTGCCCGACAATATCCCGAACAAGGACATGGTCGCCCAGCATCTTGGCAAGGCGCTGACATCCGTTCCGGACCCGTTTGGCACCCATGAAAGCTTTGCCCATCATAACAACGCCAAACTGCGCGAATTCCTTGACGGGTTCGGGTTTGAATATGAATTCAAATCTTCGACCGAATGCTATCGTTCGGGCATGTTTGACGATGCGTTGCTGCGCGTTCTGGAACGGTATGACGCGATCCAGAAAATCATGCTGCCGACCCTTGGCGAAGAACGCCGTGCGACCTATAGCCCGTTCATGCCGGTCGAACAGGACACCAACAAGGTCCTGATGGCCAAGGTCACCGAATTGAAACCCGAAAGCGGCACCATCGTTTACGAACATCCCGAAACCGGCAAGCTGGTCGAAACCCCGGTCACCGGCGGTCATTGCAAATTGCAGTGGAAGCCCGACTGGGCGATGCGCTGGTATGCGCTGGGTGTGGATTACGAAATGGCCGGCAAGGACCTTATTCCGTCAGTCGAACTTGGCAACAAGATCGTCAAGGCGCTTGGCGGCACCCCGCCGGAAGGCTTCAATTACGAGCTGTTCCTCGATGAAAATGCCCAGAAGATTTCCAAATCCAAGGGCAATGGCCTGTCGGTTGAAGAATGGCTGACCTATGCGCCGGAAGACAGCCTGTCGCTGTTCATGTTCCAGAAGCCGAAAACCGCAAAGCGTCTTTATTTCGATGTCATCCCGAAAACCGTGGATGAATATCTGACCTTTGCCGAAAAGCTCAAAACCGAAACCGATCCGGCCAAAATCCTTCAGAACCCGGCCTGGCACATCCATGCCGGTACGGCCCCGGATCGCGACATTCCGCTGTCGTTTGGCATTTTGCTGAACCTGGTTTCGGTGTGTAACACCGATGACCGTGATCTGCTGTGGAAGTTCATTTCGCGTTATGCCACCGGTGCAACCCCGCAAAGCGCGCCGTATCTCGACAAGCTGGTCGGCTATGCGATCAACTATTATCGCGACTTCGTCAAACCGACGAAGAAATACCGTGCCGCCACCGAGGCCGAGCAAGCAGCCCTTCGCGATCTGCGCGATGCGCTGTCGAAAATCGAACCGGGCACCGATCCGTCAGACATCCAGACCGAAGTCTTCACGGTTGGCAAAAACCACAATTACGAGAACCTGCGTGACTGGTTCAAAACGCTTTATGAAATCCTGCTGGGTCAGGAACAGGGCCCGCGCATGGGCTCCTTCATTGCCCTTTATGGTCTTGAAGAAAGCGTTGCCCTGATCGACCGCGCCTTGGCCGGTGAAGATCTGGGGGCCTGATTTCAGGCCGACCGTTACCAAACATGACAAAGGTCCGCATCGTTGTGATGCGGGCCTTTTTGTTTTGGGGCGCTGGTTTGTTGCTTGTTAGATGCTACCTGCCGCCGGTTGCGTTCAGGTTGGCTGTCAACACCGGGCGAATTCGGCGATCAGTTCATTGGTTTCCGGTCTTGATATTTGATGGCGATAGCGCAGGGCGACCACATCGCGTGTGATTTCCATATCGCGGATCGGCAGGGATACCAGATCCTCCCCCGCCGGAATTGCCGTTGCCGGCAGGATCACGGCCCCGGATCCCTGACGCGCCAGTTCAATCAGCCAATCCACCCGATTGGAACGATAGGCCGCATACAGCACATGCCCCTGATCGGCACAGGCGGCATGAAGGGTATCGCGCATTTCGCAGTTGGGCCGGTCCAGCATGTTGATACTGGCAAGATCGCCAAGTGAAACACCATCGCACCGAGCAAGCGGATGATGGGGGGCGACGACAAGTTTATAGTCCTCATGATAGAGACTATCTATGCGATATAGCGTCGGACTGGCCGGTTGGGCGGTGATGACAATGTCAAAATCACCATCACGCAGCCCGGAAAACAACCCGTCAGCCGGTGCGATGATCAGTTCGATTTCGGCCTGTGGGATGCGTGTTCTGAACCGTTCGACCGCCCTGGAGACCCTGCTATGGCCAATGGTTTCGCCGATGCCGATGCTGATCGGGACCCTGTCTAATCGGGTATGGCGGATGGCGTCGGCCTTGGCTTCGATCGTTTCGGCAAGAACCCGGGTCAGGCGCGGTTTGACCAGTTTGCCAAGCGATGTCAGCCGGCACCCGGCCCGGTCACGGATAAACAGGGGGCCGCCCAATTCATCTTCAAGCTTTTTGATCGCAGTGGTCAGGGACGGTTGCGACACATTCGATGCATTTGCCGCATGGGTGAAGTTGCGATGTTCGCATACCGCCAGAAAATAGCGGATCTGGTTCATCTCCATGACAGTCTCCCAGTTTTGTCACCTTTGACAGGGTCTTCCGATCAATATCCATAGTCAATGGCTATCGTAAAATAGGGCATCGGAATTGGCGCAAACCCGGCACGTCATGGGACAAGTGTGGCACGGGATATGCCCCGGTTGACCACCAATATTCAGGAGATCTGACCATGAAACCTGCCATCCTTCCAATCGTTTCGGCTTTGGCCTTTGTCGTGGCCGGCATGCCGGTTCGGGCACAGGAAAATGCCGCCGATCACCGTACCGCCAGCTTTATCGAAATGCCGGCCGCACCCGGTCAGGCCGATGCCTTTGCCGAATTTCTGGCCGATGCCGCGCCACTGGTGAAACAGAGTGAACCGGGAACCGCCCTTTGGTTTGCGCTTAAGGCGCAAGACACGCCACAAGAAAGGCTGGCGATCTTCGATGTCTTTGTTGATGCATCGGCGCGCGATGCGCATTTTGCCGGTGCTGTGGCCGCAGCGCTCAAAGACAATGCTGACAATCTGGTTGCGGGTGGCTGGGATCGCGGGGTTGTTGCCAATATCCGCAATGCCGACGTGCTTTCGACCAAGGATGCCATCGATCTTTACAGCGCAAAAACCGCAACATTCATCATGATCGAAGCAGCACCGGGGCAAAGTGACCAGCTGGCGGCCCTGTTGCGCGCGGCCGGGCCGATTGTTGCGAAAACCGAACCGGGCACCTTGTTCTGGGCGGGGGTGCAGATCGACAAGACGACCTTTGCCATCTTTGACATTTTCGCCGATGAAGCCGGCCGTGCGGCGCATTTTGACGGGCAGGTCGCGGGACTGCTGATGGAAAAGTCGGGCGATCTTGTCCGGGGTGGCTGGACGGACGGGGTTGTTGCCAATGTCCGGAATTATGACATCCTGGCGATCAAGTGATGCCGCTTTGCCAACCGGGATCACGATTTGCCAGATAACAAAGGCCCGCTTCATGATGAGGCGGGCCTTTGGTTTGCAATGCCTAACTTGGCGGAAGATAGCGCCGCCAGGCATGGGTTTCGAACGGGGCAAGAATGGTCTGACGGGCTTTTTGCCAGCCAACGCCAAATGCCATGACCAGCCCGCCAATGATAAAGCAGACCAGAACAATGGTGATCGACGGATCGATGGAAACGCCTTCGAACCCGGATTGCAGCAAATAGCCGACATAGATCAGCGCGCTGATGATCGGGGACCGGCGATCAACAATCAGCGAAAACAGCATGGCAAGAACAATGACCGGCACCATCACCCAGGGCGATGCGTCAAAGGCAATGGCGACCGAATGGATGGTCATCGGGGCCCCCATGACATAAAGCCAGAATGCACATTCCGCCCAGCCATTGATGCGATCAGGATCGCGACTGTCGATGAAAACCCCAAGCCCCAAAAGCAAAAGCCCGGTTGCGGTGATCAGGTAATGCAAATAGCTGCTAATGGCCGGGCCGACGGCGGCGGTCAATGCCGACCACAGGACGCCAAGGATGCCGGCGGCAATCAGCGCAAAGGAAACCGGCAACCGGTAACGCAAGAAAAAGCCGACCTGAAAGGCAAAGCCGATCACAGAAACCACAACAAGCACATTGATCGACCGTTTGCCGAAATCAACGACATCATCCAGCCCTGACATCTGATCGGGCGTGCTGGTCAGCGACATATAGATCGCAACCGCATACAGCATGATGGTCACGCCAAGTGATGCCATGATCGCAATCGATGGCAGGGCCGCCTTGAGCTTGCCGGCGATATATTCCGCCAGCACCACGTAACCGGCAATCGCGACAAGCGGTGCCACCCAGAATGCCGGACTTGCGGCAAGCATGCCCCAAAGAATGAACCAGCCGATGCTGAGTGCGACGACGCCAAGGGCGATGAAAATGTCATTCATGCCGCGAAACAGGGTGAATTTCTCGGTCTCGGCGGCTTCGTGCGATTGCGCGATCAGGAAGCTTTCCAGTCTGGCAAAGGATTCTTCGCTGATGACGCCAGCCGCGATGGCGTTCCTGATTTCAGCGATGGAAAATTGTCGGTTTTTCATGGGGCGCGTGGTTCCGTTGGTTTTTTAAAGTCCGCACGCCTTGTTGATAGCGTCCAATGCCGACGGGATCAATTTTTACGAAATATCAGAAAAATCGCAATTTCACGTGATGCGGTTCCGCTGTGGTTGCAGCGCGGTTTCGCCGCAACGCCGGGTGAGCATGGTTTCCCAATCATCGCGAAGGGAACATCGTCGCCGGGGTGTCGTCTCCGGGATGTTCTTTTCGGCGCATCGTTTCCAGAGCACCGTTTCCGGAACACCGTGTTCGGGACATCGTTTTTTGGCATCGTTTTTTTGGGCGTGGTTTTCAAAGGCGTCGTCTTTGAGGCCGTTAGAGGGGCGCGGCATCGGTCAATCCCCGCTGCGTCGCGCAACCGGATGGTCGGCATTGACGATTTTTTATTGATTTCGTGCATAAGTCAGTTAACTGACTTTAGTGGGACAGGATTGATGGCAGGCAAACTGACTTCCGGGGAAAAGCGCCAGAAACTGGCGCGTGCGGCGATGAATGTGATCTGGCGTGACGGGTATCATGCCGCCACCATCCAGGCCGTCGCTGACGAGGCGGGCCTGCCGGCCGGGGGCGTGTTTTATCGCTTTCCCAAAAAGCACGATCTTGCCCAGGCCGCCCTTGAAACCATGGAAAACGAGTTCACGCCGCTTTTGGCCAGCATCGCGCCCAATGGCACTGTGCGTCAGCGGCTGTCGATCTTTTTTGACTATCTTGATGCAATGACCCCGCGCCGGGTCAGCCATGGCTGCCCGCTGGCAAGATTGATGCTTGATCTTCCGGCTGACGCGGCCTTTGACCCGGCGCGTCAGACCGGGCAGGCGGTGTTTGATGGTTTGATCAATTGGGTTGCCGGGCAACTCGCCAGGGCCGGCATGGCCGATGAACGTGCAAAGCCCGAAGGCCGCCGGATAATCCTGCGCTGGCAGGGGGCGATCATCCTTGCCCATTCCATGGCCGACCGCGCGATCCTTGATGATGAAATCCGTGACCTGCGCGATACCGCCAACCGCCTGATCGACGGGGCGTAAAGGGGCAGGTGGACGCGGCAGGGTGTGTTCGAGGATACCGACTGCCCGGGGCGTAGTGCTGCGGAGCATCAGCGCCTCGGGACTTCAGCACGTTAGCACCACAGCACCGCAGCGTCTCCATGCCCTGAGCCAAGACGGCGAAGTGGTCGGGGATGGCCTGCACAGTACACCGGGCAGTTGCAGCCGGTTGTATTCTGCGCACCGATTATGTCTGATGTCCAAGCACAAGCCCAAGCCCAAGCCCACGCCCACGCTCCACGCCCCAAGCCCCAAGCCCCAAGCCCCAAGCCCCAAGCGTGCGCCCTTGTGGCCGGATCCGGGATGTTTATCTGACTGTGCCTGTCACCCGGCTTGCCGATTGCCATCAAACCCGGGCGAGGCTGGGGCTGTTGGGTGGGCGCGTCGAAGCGGGCGCAATTGATCGAAAAACACATACTTCCAGCATGCGCTTACCATTATTTTGGCAATTTATGATGGTGTAATTCCTGTTGTGAAACGTCATAGTAAGTAGCCAGAAAAGGCCGCAACAGGACAAAGGATACGGGACATGACAAAGATGAAACTTGTCATCGCGGGCGTGATGGCCCTGATGCTTTCGGCATGTGCCGCAAGCGGTCCGCGGATTTATACCGATGTTGATCCGGCTGCGGATTTCAGCCAGTTCCGCACATTCGCCTTCATGGAAGAAGCGGGCAAAAACGCCGAGGCCCAGTATCAGACCCTATCGGGACAGCGGATCGAGGATGCGATCAGCACCGCCCTTGAGGCGCGCGGTTATCGGGTGGATATCCACAATCCCGATATTCTGATCAACTTCCATCTCAAGACCCAGGAAAAAACCCGAAGCTCTCCGCCGGTTTATGTTGGCGGCTATTACGGATATCGCAGCGGCATGTATGTCGGCTGGCCGGGCTATGTCGAGCCGGGCTATGTCGATACCTATACCGAGGGTACGCTGACAGTTGATATGGTCAATCGCCGCACCAATCAGATGGTCTGGGAAGGCACGGCTGTTGCGCGTGTCACAAGCTCGGTGCGCGAAGCCCCGAACGAAACGGTGCGCAACGCCGTGGCATCGATCTTTGCGCAATATCCCTATGTCGCGGGCAGTGGCGTTGCCGTGCCACCGGTACAGTAATCCAACTGTTCGCCGACAAATTGCCAAGAAGAACCACCAAACAGAAAAGGGCCGGAAAACCGGCCCATTTTTTGTCGATACCGCCGTGTGGTCAGTTGGCACCGGGTGAGGTGATCAGTCGGCACTGGCGGCGGTAAAGGCCATGTAAAGGTCCTGGGCGCGCCGCGTGATCGGGCCCGGTTGCAGGTTGCGGTCATCAAGTTTGACGCATGGTGCGACCTTGTAATAGTTGCCGGTGCCAAAGATTTCGTCGGCGGCTTCGAGTTCCTCGTATTTGCAGGTTTTCTCGACCACCTCGACACCGTCTTCACGCAAAAGCGTGATCACGCGCTGGCGGGTCAGACCATTCAGGAACGTACCATTGATCGCCGGGGTATAAACCGTGCCATCCTTGGCAAAGAACAGGTTGGCATAGGAAAATTCCGCAACATTGCCAATCGGATCAAGCATCACGCCGGTGTCAAAACCGGCTTCGGTGGCCTCGGTCACCGCACGGCCGACATTCGGATAAAGACAGGCGGCCTTTGCCTCGGTCGGTGCACTTTCGGGTGACGGACGGCGGAAGCTTGATTTGCGCGCGGTAAAGCCGGTCTCGATAGCGGCCGGGATTTCGGATACCGAAATGCACAGAACGAATTGCGCGCTATCGGGGTTCGGGGCCAGGAACCCGTCGCCACCATAGACAATCGGCTTGATATAAAGGGCCAGTTCCGGATCAAATTTCTGAACGCCGTCCTTGACCAGGGCAACGATTTCATCGGTGGTGATTGACGGTTTAAGCCCCATCAACTGCGCCGAACGCAGCACACGCGCACAATGCGGATAAAGATCGGGCATCTTGCCATTCATGCGGCGCGCCCCGTCAAACACGGTCGATGCCATCCACACACCATGGGTCTGCGGCCCCATGATGTTGGGGTTACCTTCGTACCATTCGCCGTTATACCAGGTCCAGGTGGTGGGGGTGCTGTCTGTGGCGGCGTGACCCATTCTTGTACTCCTGAATGTCGTCTAGAATTTATTCGTTGGTGGGTGCTGCCTTTGGGGCAAGGCACAGTGTATTTGCGATCCGCAGAATAGGGGCTTTGGATATGGCGGGTCAAAGAAAACGTCGTCCCGGGCCGATGCTTGTTGGTGAATGTGACGGATATGTGAAAGATGCCGTCTGTGCACACGTGTGCGTTGGTGGCGGCAACAGGCTGTGATATGTGTGGAATGTTGATCCTGAGGATATGAGGCCGCGATATCATGAGCGACCAGCGCGCAACGCGTGGGAAAACTGCTGCAACAACAGATGCAGAGACAGGGGCTGATGTTACAGCATCGGGGGGGGATGCCATGGGATCGCATGTGGTGACGTCGGCAGATGTCGCGCATGCGGCGGGTGTTTCGCGATCAACCGTATCACGCTGCATGGCCGATGATCCGAGGATTTCCGAAGCAACCCGCGAACGGGTGCAGACGATTGCAGCCGAGCTGGGCTATCACGTGAACAAAATTGCCAGTTCGATGAACCGGCGAAAAAGTGATCTGATCGGCCTGGTGACATCGGGGCTTTCCGACCCGTTCCGGATCGAGTTCCTTGATTGCCTGATTGGCGAGATCCAGCAATCGGGGTATCGCCCGCTGGTGATTGATGTATCCGACCCGGCGCAGATGGGGCGATCAATGCTTAATCTGTTGCAATATCAGGTGGCCGGTGTGGTGGTGACTTCGGGAAGCCCTTCGCCCGAAATCGGAACCCATTATCTGCGGCGCAATGTTCCTGTGGTGCTGGTGAATCGTGCCGGACGGCTTGAGGGAGCAGACGTCATCAATTGTGATAACGTGCTGGGCGGACAACTGGCAGCGGACCATTTCCTTGCGGCAGGCAAAAAGCGTTTGGCGTTTCTCAATGTGCGTGGCGGCACATATAGCGGGAATGTCAGGGGCGAGAGTTTTGTATCGCGCCTGGCGCCACGATTGGCCAACGGGGATATCAGTTTCAGGACACTGGTTTGTGACAGTGCTGATTATGACGGCGGGTTTGCCGCAGGCCTGAAATATCTTGATGGAGGAGAGACCGCCCCGGATGCGATTTTCTGTGCCAAGGATCACATTGCGCTTGGCCTGCTTGATGCTGCCCGCTTTGAGCTTGGGTTAAAAGTGCCTGACGATGTGTCGGTGATCGGGTTTGACGATATCGTTGCAGCCCGGCAGGGGGCCTATCAATTGACAACAATCCGCCAAAGTCCCCGGTCGCTCGCAAAAATGACCGTGGATCGTCTGCACCGCCGGGTCGGCGGGGAAAGCTTGGGGGATGAACGGCTGGTGCTGCCGGTCGATCTTGTGGTGCGCAAGACCGCATGACGTATCAAATTGGCGAACAATCTGGTCAGTTTTGATGTGACTCGCTGTAAAACCGGCGGGTTTGTGCGCACGTGTGCATCCGAAAGTGTTGCGTTTGGTGCCGCAATAACGTCAATCATTGATCAGAGTGGATCGGCGGGATTTTAAATTAATGTATTATATTTCAGTATCTTAGGTATGTATCGCGGAACATAAATTCTAACAAATAGAATTTTTTTGTCATTTTTTCCAATCTGTGGTTCAATCATTCCAACACGTGATGTGCGATCTTGTTGTGCACACGTGTGCATTCAACGAAATGCAAACGGGAGGAAACCCAGATGACGTTTAAAAATGCACTTTTTGCTGGTGTGGCGGTTGCCGGACTGGCTGTTACCATGGCGATGCCTGCCAATGCGGCGGGCCGTTTGAATGTGATTTGCTCGGCCGATAATGAATGGTGCGAGATGATGGAAAATGCCTTCGAGCTCGAACACGATATCGATGTATCGATGGTGCGTAAAAGCTCGGGCGAGGCCTATGCCCAGGTTCGCGCCGAGGCCGCCAACCCGAAACTTGATATCTGGTGGGGTGGGACAGGTGATCCGCATCTTCAGGCCGCGGCCGAAGGTCTGACCGAAGCATATACATCACCACAGATGGGCGATTTGCAGGATTGGGCTGTGCGTCAGCACAAGAATGCCGACGGTCGCACGGTCGGCATTTATGCCGGTGCACTTGGCATTGGCTATAATAATGACCTGCTGAAGGAAAAGGGGCTTCCGGCGCCGAAATGCTGGAAAGATCTTGCCGACCCTGCCTACAAGGGTGAAATCCAGATTGCCAACCCGAATTCATCGGGGACGTCCTATACGACGCTGGCAACCCTTGTTCAGTTGTTTGGTGAAGAAGAGGCCTTTGACCTTCTCAAAGCCATGCACAAGAACGTCAACCAATATACCAAATCCGGTTCAGCCCCGATCAAGGCCGCCGCAGTTGGCGAAACGACCATCGGCATTACCTTCATGCATGACATGATCGCCCAGATCAAACAGGGGGCGAATGTGACGGTGGTCTCGCCGTGCGAAGGCACGGGCTATGAAGTCGGCTCCATGAGCATCATCAAAGGTGCGCGCAACCTTGAAAATGCGAAAATCTGGGCCGAGTTCGCCCTTGATCCGCGGACCCAGTCGATTGCCGAAGATGCGCATAGCTATCAGGTGCCGTCCAACACCAGCGCGCGCGTTCCCGATGGGGCTCCGCGTCTTCAGGACCTGAAACTGATCGATTATGACTTCGCCAAATATGGCGACGCGGAAACCCGTCGTTCGCTTCTGTCGCGCTGGGATAACGAAGTGAAAAATGCGCCGCAATAAGCGGTCCTGTCACTTTCTCATCTCCTGAATATCAGGACAGTCCCGCCTGTTTATGCGGGCGGGACTGCCAAACTTGAATTTCCGCACGCGGGAGAAATTTGGTGAACCGAATGCTTTGGTTCTGGCTGGCTGTCGGCTGGATCGGATTTGTCATATTACCCTGGTATCAGCAGGAATACGGCTTTTGGACATTGGAATGGCTGTTTGATGGCTATCCCACTTATGTCGATTACGCCCCTGCGATCCTTCAGGGCACCTTACTTGAAAAATTCTGGCTTTTGCCTGTCGGACTGTTCCTTGCCGGGCCGTTATTGCTGGCCACAAAGGGGCGTGCGTATCCGAAATACGCGCAAATCCTGATCATCAGTGGTCTTGGCGGCCTGATCTGGCTGGTCGGGCAGGGCTTTGCCATTGGCATATCGGGATGGAGTGCCGGTTGGCTTGAAAGCCTGTTCGGACAAGCCGATGTGCGCCAATACGGGCTTGGTTATGGGGCGCTTCTGGTGGCAGCAAGTTATCTGGTGATCTTGTGTACCGGTCTTGCCGCGGCCGGGGCGATGCGCGGCGATGTGTTTGTGACATCGGCGATTGGCACCGTGATTGCGCTTGTGGCCTTGTTCGTGTTTTTCCCGGTTGCCCGCATTCTGACCGGTGCCTTTGTCGATTATGACGGCACCCTGTCAGGGGCGGCATTTGTACGCAATTTCTTTGACGGCAGTGTCTGGGGGCTGGGCTGTCTTGGCGGGGGTGTTTGCGGGGTGGCCTGGAATACGGCGTTTCTTGCAATCATGACCGCGATTTCGACGACCTTGCTGGGTCTTGCCTTTGCGCTGGTCGTGACGCGTACCGGGTTCCGTTACAAGAAATCCCTGCGGGTTCTGACCATTCTTCCGATCATCACACCGCCATTCGTTATCGGCTTGGCACTTATCCTTCTTTTTGGCAGGTCGGGCGCTGTTACGCAGTTTGTCTCTGATTTCCTCGGGGTGGAGGCAGGGCGTTGGCTTTATGGCCTCCCTGGAATTTGGCTGGCACAAACCCTGTCCTTCACCCCGATTTCTTTTCTGGTGTTGATCGGTGTGGTCGAAGGGGTCAGCCCGTCGATGGAAGAAGCATCGCAAACCTTGCGCGCCGGGCGGTGGAAGACCTTTATGCTGGTGTCGCTTCCGCTGATGCGGCCGGGTTTGGCCAATGCGTTCTTGCTGTCCTTCATCGAAAGCATGGCGGATTTCGGCAACCCGATGGTTCTGGGCGGCAATTACGAGGTCCTGTCGACCGAGATCTTCTTTGCCATTGTCGGTGCGCAAAATGACGCCGGACGGGCAGCGGTTCTGGCGCTTGTACTGTTGTTCTTTACCTTGTCGGCCTTTGCCGCACAGCGTTTCTGGCTGGGCAGGAAATCCTATGCGACGGTTTCGGGCAAAGCCGATAGTGGTGCACATGTCGGGCTTAATCCCGGATTGCGCCGGGTGGTCTATGGTACGGCCATTCCGTGGGGCATTTTCACGGTCGTTGTCTATGGCATGATTTTCTATGGCAGCTTTGTCAAACGCTGGGGCTTTGATAACACCCTGACACTTGACAACTATGTCGATGCGTTCGGCATCGGCTGGAGCGACCATGGCATCATCTGGGCCGGAGCGGCATGGGACAGTTTCTGGACCACCCTTAATATCTCGGCGATTTCAGCACCCCTGACCGCCGCGGTGGGATTAACCACGGCCTATTTGCTGGTGCGTCAGAATTTCCGGGGCAAGAATGCCTTTGAATTTGGCACGATGCTAAGCTTTGCCATTCCGGGCACAGTCATTGGCGTCAGTTACATTCTGGCCTTTAACGTGCCGCCGTTCGAATTGACCGGCACGGGTGTTATTCTGGTGATCTGCTTTATCTTCCGCAACATGCCCGTGGGTGTGCGCGGCGGGATTGCCGCCATGAGCCAGCTTGACCGCAGTCTCGATGAAGCATCCCTGACGCTTGGGGCAAACAGTTTCACGACATTCCGTCGGGTGATCTTGCCGCTACTCCGCCCGGCGATTGTGGCGGCCCTTGTTTACAGCTTTGTGCGTGCCATTACATCGGTCAGTGCTGTGATCTTCCTGGTCAGCGCAGACCACAACATGGCGACATCCTATATCATAGGACTTGTTGAAAATGGACGTTACGGCGTTGCGATTGCCTATTGCTGTGTTCTGATCCTGGTGATGTTGACGGCGATCGTGGTGGTGCAGGGCGCAATTGGCAAACGGCGGTTACGCCGTGAAGACCGTGTTGAAAACACCCGTCCCACCGGCACAGAAAATCTGAAAGAGAAGCACCCATGAAACTTAAAACACGTGCAGGTTCGGTCGTGTTTGACAATGTCACCAAGACCTATGGCAAGGGATCGGTGACCGCGATCGACAATGTCTCCTTTACCATTCAGCCCGGCGAGCTGGTCACGCTTTTGGGGCCAAGCGGCTGTGGCAAGACCACGACCTTGCGCATGATTGCGGGCCTGGAACACGCGACCAGGGGCAAAATCCTGATCGGGGGCAAGGACGTTACCCAGCTTCCGGCGACTGATCGCGATGTCAGCATGGTGTTTCAATCCTATGCGCTGTTTCCGCATATGACCGTGCTTGAAAACGTTTCCTATGGTTTGACGGTAACCGGCGCAGCAAAAAATGAAGCCCATGAAAAGGCCGAAGAAGGTTTGCGTCTGGTCGGTTTGGAAGGATACGGGCCGCGATTGCCATCCGAACTGTCAGGCGGGCAACAGCAACGTGTTGCCGTGGCGCGCGCGCTGGTTCTCGAGCCCGAAGTTCTCTTGCTTGACGAGCCGCTTTCCAACCTTGATGCCAAATTGCGCCGACAGGTCAGAACGGAAATCCGCGAATTGCAGCAAAAGCTTGGCCTGACCGCCGTTTACGTCACCCATGACCAGGAAGAAGCCCTTGCGGTGTCGGATCGGATCATTGTGATGAACCGGGCCGTGATTGCCCAGCAAGGCACCCCGCGCGAACTTTATGAAAAACCGGCATCGGCCTTTATTGCCGACTTTATCGGGGATGCCAATCTGGTGGATGGGGTCCTGATCGGGATAGACGGGGAAATGGCGCGCATTGATATCGGCGGGCTGATCGCAAACCTTCATCATCGCGGGCAATCACCCGGCCCGGTTCAGGTGGCCGTGCGTCCCGATGCGATCCGACTGATCCAGGGGGACGGCAGCACAGATCAGTCTTCGCTAAAAGGTCACATTCTTCATGCCGCTTATCTTGGTAATCACATGCAGTATTCGATTGCATCGGATCTTGGCGAACTGTTTGTTGTCGACGGGCATATTGATACGCCAAGGGCAATTGGGGATGAAGTCCGGCTTGGTTTTGCGGATCGCGGGCTTGCCGTTGTTGCAATCGATCAATGATCAAAAAGACAGAAAAAAGGTAGGGATAGCGTGGCTACTGCAAACACCAATATCGATATCGATGCCCGTTTTGAATATGCCCAGGATGTCATCCGCGAAGCTGGTGAACGGGCGATGGCCTATTATGATGGCACGGCAGGCGATCTTGAGATCGAAACCAAGACCAATGCCCTTGATATGGTCAGCATCGCCGACAAAAATGTCGAAGCAATCATTCGCGACCGTATTCACGACGCCTTTCCCGAGGACGGCTTCCTTGGTGAGGAAATGGGCATAGAAAAAGGCGCAAATGATTGCCTTTGGGTGATTGACCCGATTGACGGCACGGCGTGTTTCGTCAATCAGATGCCGACCTGGTGCATCTCGGTTGCCCTGATGGTCGGCAATGAAGTTGTCATCGGCCTGATATATCACCCGTGTGGCAAGGAACTGTTTGCCGCACAGGCAGGCAAGGGCGCCTCGGTCAATGGCGAACCGATCAAAACCAGCGACGTCGCATCAGTCAGTGATGGCATGATGGGGATCGGGATGTCACATCGGGTCAAAAGCGACACCATTGCGCCGGTCATTGCCGGTCTTCTTGATCGGGAGGGGATGTTTATCCGCAACGGTTCATGCGCCTTGATGATGGCCTATGCATCGGCCGGACGGTTGATCGGCTATTACGAGCCGCACATCAATCCGTGGGATTGCATGGCCGGTATTCTCCTGACCCGCGAAGCAGGCGGCTGGACGAATGCCTATCTGTCTATTCCCAATGTTCTCGAACAAGGCGGCCCGATCTTGTCGTCAGGCAGAAATGTCGCTGACGAACTGTGCGAGATCATCGGATTGCAGCACTAGGTTCCTTTGACGGCGGAACCAAGTTTAGTCGTCCAACTTGGTCAAGGTTTCCCGGCGGCGGATCAGCATTCGGCTTTCGAGGCGCATCAGTTCGCGGTTGATAGCCTTGATATCAAGCGGTTTGGTGCAGTGGGCGTCAAAGCCCGCTGCCCGGAATGTCGCCAGGTTGTCGTTGGAAATATCGGCCGTCAGCGCAAGGATCGGGATGGTTGCCTTGACCGGGTCTTCAAAGGCGCGGACCTGGCGGGTGGCTTCGACACCGTCAAGAACGGGCATGTGAATGTCCATGAGGACCGCGTCAAAATCATCTTGTGCGAGTTTTTTAAGTGCATCCTGCCCGTTGGCGGCCGGGGTGATGGTGTGGCCTTGCTGTTCAAGGAGCTTCTGGGCCAGAATGCGGTTGATTTCGATATCTTCAACCAGAAGCAGGTTCCAGCCGATCACGCGTTCCTTGTCCTGACCGTCAATATCTTGATCTTCAGTTTTTTCGATGGCGGCGACCGCCTCGGCCGAGCTGCGCGGAAGCGTCAGTTCGAACCAGAATTCACTGCCGCGGCCTTCAATACTTTCGGCTTTGATCTTGCCGCCCATGGCCTTGACCATGCGCTGGCAAATCGCCAGTCCAAGCCCCGTGCCGCCATAACGCCGCGAGGTCGATGTATCGACCTGGGCGAAGGCTTCGAAAATGGTTTCAAGCTTGTTCGACGGAATGCCGATGCCTTCATCACGCACGGAAATGCGGAATGACAATTCATCATCGGTCACCGATTTCGGGGTCACGGTCAGATGGATGTTGCCGAACTTGGTGAATTTGATGGCGTTGGAAACAAGGTTGGTCAGAACCTGTTTGAAGCGGACCGGATCGCCAATCACCCAGCGCGGAATGTCTGCGGGGATTTCCAGATGCAGCTGGTTTTCCTGTGCCCGTGCCGGGACAAGCATCATCGAGGTGACTTCTTCGCAAATCCGGTGCAGATCAAAGGGTACTTCTTCAAGAATAAGACGCCCGGCCTCGATCTTGGAGATATCAAGAATATCACCGATCAGCGACAGCACATGCCGCCCGGCCCCGCGAATGGTTGCCAGATAATCACGCAGCGTATCGACCGAGAAATCCTTGTCCAGATTGTCACTGGCAAGCTGGGTATAGCCAAGGATAGAGGTCATCGGCGATCTGAATTCGTGGCTCATATGGGCGATGAACTCGGATTTTGCCCGGTCGGCCTGCTGTGCCTGGTTCATGGCCCGTTCGGCGGCCTCGCGGGCGTCTTCAAGTTCCTTGGTGCGGCGTGCGACCAGATCAACGACATATTTTTCCGTGCGGTTGAGCGAGCGCAGATAAATCAGCAACAGGATGCTGACCATGCTGCCAAAGACAAAGATCGCCCAGGGCTGCCAGTAATACAGGCTGGCAAATCCGCTATGGGACGGATGCAGGACAATTGTCCAGTCGCGATAGCCGAATGTGAAGTTCGAGACATTCGGATTGAACGGGCTTTCCAGTTCCGATCGGATATGCTCCGCGGCGTAATCGGCCTGACGGTTGGTATAGATCAGCTGATCGTCGCCTTCGGATTTGAGGTCGGCCAGATGAATTTCAAAACCAAGCGGGATGCGCGCAACCCGGGCCGCGCGGGTGATCATATCGGTCAGGCGCAACACCCCGACCGCCAGCCCAAGCGCCGGGCCGTTGGGGTTGCGGCGGTTTTCAACCGCCAGGAATGCAAGCGATGTGACAACCGCCGATGACGATTGCACCAGCCGGACCGGCTCGGTCAGGGTGAGGTTGCCGGTTTGAAGGGCGGTTTCAAGCGCGCGCCGGCGGGTCGGTTCGCTGGCAAGATCAAACCCGACGGCTGCCTCGTTGCCCGAACGCGGAAAAACAAAGAATATCGGGTAATAACCGTCGCGCTGTGCGGCGGGCTGTATTTCGCCGTCAACTTTTTCGCGAATGGCAAAGTTTTCAACCCCGCGCAGTGCCGCGTTTTCTTCGATCAGGGCACGTGCCCTTCCTTCGATAAACGGCGCCCATTCAAGGGCGGCAACACCCGGACGGCGATTGATCCAGGGCGCGATCATCGCATCAAAGGTATTGGCAGACACACTGCCATGCACATCAAACAGCGTCTTGACCGCAATCAGCGCATCGGTCGCGCGGCCCAGTTCCTCGCGCAGGGATGCTTCAAATGCCAGACGGTATTGTTCAGTCGAAATGCGATCGGCTGTGACAAGCTGGTTATAGGTGTACCAGGATGCCAGACCCGAAACGCCAAAGCCGATCACCCCGATCACCACCGACAGGGTGCGGCGCATGCGATGCACATCATCAGAGAGCCGACCGTCACGGGCCCGGGTGGTGACCGATGATATCCGTTCCATCCCCCCGGCAAGGAACAGTGTGCCAACCGAAATTGCAATCACATAGCCATACAGATTGCGCAGCCCGGCATTGATGCCCACCGTGGCAAAGGTGTTGTTGCCCAGGGCGGCAAAAACGATGATATCAGCCACAATGATCGCATTGATCAATGTCGCGCCCAGCAACCCGAACCGGGTCGCACCCCAGATGACAAAGGGCAGGGAGACAAAGATAAACAGAAATTCCGGCTTGGAAATCAACGGCGTGGTCTGAACCGCAGAGGCAATGACAATGGACGCGATACAGATCAGCGCCAATTCCCCGTATTGCGACATTGAGCGTGGCGATGTCCGCCACTGCATCAGGCGCATGACAAGCGGCCCGACAACAATCGCCCCAACCAGATCGCCCAGGAACCAGCCCTGCCAGATATCGGTGAATTTGTTGAAATCGCCAATGACCACAAGGCTGAGCGATGTGGTGCCAAGCAATGCCGACAAGGCCGGGCTGCACAGCCCGCCAAGCACAAGGAACACCACCATCTTGCGGAACTGGTCAAGCGGATAGTTGCCGCAAATCTGGCGAATAATCAGTGCCGGACCAAGGGCGGCAAGCGTATTGCCTGCGGCAATCAGAATTGAAACGGTCACTGACGGCGACGTTGCCAGATTGACCATAAGGGCACCGATAAACACCGCAGGCGCATAGCGCCAGCCCCAGACAATCAATGCGGCAAGCGCAATGCCCGATGGCGGCCAGACAAGCGTGACACTGCTGCCAAAGAATGGCAGTTGCAAACCGGCATAGCCTGTCAGGAAATAGCCAAGTGCAATCACCAAGGTGCGTAAAATATACTGGCGTTGCAGCGTCAAACGATGTTCCTTTTCCCCATAAGGGGCACGTATGTGTGCCTTTTGCCATAATGTAAGGACGTGCAACGCGAATTTGAAGACGACCTTTGTGTAATCAAAGGTCTTTTTCCTGCAACCATGTGGTGCGGATCACGCAAAAGCGACCAAACCGGGCGTTTGACGTGACCCCGCCAAACATCCGGCATGAGCATATCGGGAAAGCCGTTTCTACTGGCTGCACCACAAAACACGCGCCACCCAGTCAATCTGATCAGCCGGGACAAAGCGGTCTTCATAAGCGGGATTGAATGATTTCAACTCAACGCCAAGTGCGCCGCGCCGTACCAGTTCCTTGGCCATGACTTCGCCTTCGATCGTTTTGACAACCACGCGGTCATGGGGGCGGATATTTGATGCCGGGCTGACAATGATCAGATCGCCGTCACGGAAAACCGGGGCCATTGAATCACCTGAAATGCGAAGGCCATAGGCCGTCGGATCATGCAGGGCCGGAAAGGTGATATCTTCCCACGATCCGCCAACCGGATAACCGGCATCGTCAAAAAATCCCTGATTTCCGGCCTGGGCAAAGCCGATCACCGGAATGCGTCCGGCCCCGTTGCCATCGACCAGTTCGGAAAATTCGCGAAAACTGACATCGGTGACCGACAGCACCTTGGAAATGCTTTCGGTCGAAGGCCAGCGCGCCTTGCCTTGTGATGTGGTGCGTTTGGACCGGTTGAATGTGGTCGGGTCAAGCTGCGCCAGTCGCGCCAGTCCCGACGGCGTCAAACCGTGGTCTTCGGCAATCTGGTCAAGGGCGGCCCATATTTGTTGATGTCGGATCATGGCCCATCCTAACAGGGGATCAGCATCGCGTCGAAGGAATTTATTCCTGATTTCACGGGCGTTTCGCGGCTAGGCGCGGGCGGTGGCAAGACCGGCGACATTATCAAAAAGACCGGGTTTTCCCATCTGTCCGCCTTTGAGCAGCATGGGCAGCTGATCAAGGTTGTTCTGATCGGCATGGGCGCGGATGATCGGTGCGCCGGCATCGAAATCCGCCACAAAGGACAGGCTTTCAATACCCAGTGCCTGCACCGCCAGGCTTGATGTATCGCCCCCGGCAATCAGCAAGAAACCCAGCGATACCGACCGGCTGATATCGGCTATGAATTGTGCGCTGGCGCGGGCAAGATCGTGGCTGCTGATCTGGTGGTTGCGATCATCGGACACCGCAACCAGAAGGTTCTTGCCAGCTTCAAGGATCGACAGGCAGTCGGTCCGGGCGCGATTGCGGGCATCGGGGTCCCCAAGATCGGATGGCGATATTTCGATCTTTTCATATCTGGTGGCCAAAGCGACCTGTTCAGCGGTCAGGGGTGATCGGCTTCCGGCAAAGGCAAAGACCGGGCCATCGCGGCGAAGCGCCCTTGGCGACGGGGGTGTCGGGGCAAAGGACGGGAAAAGAGCCTGTGCGACACTGCTTGCACCAATGCACAGGATGACCTGGGTGCGGGCAATGTCACGCAGGGCTTCGCCAATGGTCAAAAGATCGTTTTCAGTGGTGACATCAAACAGGGTTTCGGTTTCCCCGTCGGCGATGCGGCGTCTGATTTCGGCAATCAAGGCCACGCGCCCCTGCGCGATGATGGTGAAATCAATCAGCCCGACTTTTGGCCAGCCCTGATTGGCCAGATGGCGCGGCAAATCGGCTTCGCGCATCGGGGTGACCGGGTGGTTCGCCATCACCGGATGGCGGTCGATGCGGTGGATTTGTCCCGATCCCATGGCGGCAAACAGGTTGCCCAAAAAACAATAACGTCTGAGTGACGGCTGCCCGCCAATGATTGCCTTCCAGCGTGCCCCGACCGATTGCGCATAGCGATCGGCAACAGCGGCGATATTGCCGGTTTCGGGCGCACTGTCAAAGGTCGAGCAGATCTTGAAATGATAGAGGCCGCAATCGGCTTTTGCCAACTGACCGGCAAGTTCGCCGATGGTGGCAACGCCGTCTTCGACCCCCATAGCACGAAGCGACGTTGCAACACCAAAGGCATCAAGGCTGTCCGGGTCAGAACCCGACGACCCGCGACCGTCATCGTTTTTGTGGTCCGACATATCGGGCGCATTCAGATACAGACGCGCAGAAAGCCCCGCACGGGCAAGCGTTGCCAGCGTATCGGACGCCCCGGTAAAATCATCGGCACAGAAAACGAGTTTGGTCATTGTCAGCCTCGTGCCCCGTAAAATGCCAGTGCTTCTGACAGGGCCGGGTTGGTTTTGGCATGTTGTTCAAGGCTGATACCGGCTTCGCAGGCTTCCCATGCCTGACGCAGGCTGGTGATGCCCGCGGCCGGGCCGGACGGATGGGCAAGGATGCCGCCACCGGCCAGGAACATGAAATCAGCCGACCCGACGGCTTTGTATGTGGCCGGAACGGTTCCGGCCCACTGACCTGATGAAAAGACCGGAAGAACACGGTCTTCGTCACCGTTGCCAGCGGCAAGCGGTTCGCCGCACAACTGGGCCGAAGATGCGACTTCGCTGTCCTCGTCACAGAATTTGCCGCCCATGCCATGGACATGCATGTGGTCCATCCCGGTCAGACGATACAGCGTCTGATAGGCCGGAAACGCCATGCCGATCATCGGATGACGCGACAATGCGCCAAACCCGTTGCGATGACCATGCAGGACAAGGCTTGTTGATTTGCGAAGGGTCTGAAGGGCCGAAAGACCGGCCCAGTTCATGCTGACCATGGCACATGATCCGCCTTCTTTTTCAATAAGGTCGGCATGGCGGCGCATGGCATCGGTTTCATCGGTGATGTTAAAGGCAATCATCACATCACGGCCGGTGCGATCCCGATACCGGCGCACCCGGTCCATGACGGCGGGAATGCGTTCCGCAAGCGGGGCCGATGCCGGATTGGCGCAAACTTCGTCATCCTTGATGAAATCCACACCGGCTTCGCAAAGCTGATCGACCAGATTGGCGATATCGTCACTGCGCAGGCCGACATTCGGCTTGATGATTGTGCCAAAGAACGGGCGGTCCTGCACATTCATGCGATCGCGCGTGCCTTTGGTCCCGGCAACCGGATAGTCATAAAGATCGCGATAGGCCTTGGGCACTGTGACATCAATCAGCTTAAGCCCGGTAACTTCGCCCAGATCATAAAGATTGCCCGACACCGTTGCTGCGAGTGTCGCAAGGTTGTGACCGATATTGCCGGTCGGGAAACCAATGCGGATTTCAGCCCGGCGATACGGGCCGGTGACGCCACGTTCTGCCAGATAGGCGCTATGCAGGCTGGGATGATTGACCGGGGTCAGTTCGCGGATCGACAACACGCGTGCCGCACAGCGTTCGCGCAATTCATCGGTTTCACCAGCCACGCGCACGAATGTCCCGCTGCTTTGTTCGCCAGCCATGATGGTGGCGATCTTTTCAGGGTCCATCGGCGTTTCGATTAGATAGCGGGCTTCGATCAAATCCATGGCTCAGATTTCCGAAAGCGACGGGAAAGGACGGATCGGATCGGAGCCATCCCAGTCAATCGAGGCTTCGTAGATCGACTTGAACAGGCGGCCTTTCGGGCCGACCACCTCGGACAGTTCGATCACGGTGCCCGGATGCATTTCCTTGTCGAAATAGACAAAGCGACCATTGTCACCGACCTTGCCGCTCATTTTGACGTTGAAGCCCTTGCTTTCCATCAGGGCAAGGTCGTCATCAAACTTCTCGGTCCAGTAGGCAACATGTTGCAGACCGGTGTGACCGGCTTGCAGGAAGTCGCGATACATTGACGGTGCGTCATTGCGGGTCTGGATCAGTTCGACCTGGACATAGCCGGAATTGGCAAGCGCGACCGAGTTATGCACGTCATGGGACTTGCCGTCATACTGATAATCTTCGATCGGCACGCGCGGGTTATAATACCAGGGGCCGACACCCATGGTCGTCGACCAATATTCCATGGCCGCTTCGATATCGGGTACGACATAACCGAGCTGGCGAATTTCGCCGAGAAATCTGCTCATGTTTCCTCACTTAATCCAGAAGGTTGGGCAACCACACAGAGATTGCCGGTATGCAGGTCACTGCGAGCAGCGACAAAAACAGCGGTAACAGGAAGGGCAGGGCACCCCGGATCACCCGGTGCAGCGGCATCTTGGCGATGATGCTGACCATATAAAGGCTCATGCCGACCGGCGGGGTCAGAAGCCCGATCATCAGGTTGAGAACGAACACAATGCCCAGTTGCAGCGGATCAACACCGGCGGCCGTCATGGCAGGGGTAATGATCGGTGCAATGATCAGGATGGCGGCAATCGATTCCAGGAACATGCCGACCACCAGCAACAACACATTGACGATCAAAAGCAAAACCAGCGGATCGCTTGACAGGCCGAGCAGGAATTCGCTTGCCGTCGCGGGCAGGCGGTCCATGGTCAGAACCCAGGCAAACAGCGCCGCAGTGGCAACAATAAACAGAACATTGCCCGTGGCATCGACACTGTCGCGTGCCGCGGTCAGAACCCGTTTGAGATCAAGCTGGCCATAGATGAATTTGCCGATCAGAAGCGCATAGGCCACCGTCACACCGGCAACTTCGGTCGGGCCGAAATAGCCCGATACCAGACCGCCGATCAACAGAACCGGGGCGGCAAGGGCGGGCAGCGAAATCACGAATTTGCGCGCAAAGGCGGCAATGTTGAATTTGACCTCGTCACGCGGCAGCTTGTAGATGCGCGCCATGACCGCAACCTGCGCCATCAAAAGAATGGTGATCAGAACGGCGGGCACGATCCCGGCAATCAGCAGCTTGACCGCCGATACGTTGGAAACGGATGCAAAGATAATGATCGGAATGCTGGGCGGGAAAATCGGGCCGATGGTCGCGGCTGCCATGGTGATGCCCGATGCGAATTCGGCCGAATAGCCCTGTTTGCGCATCATCTTGATCTGAACCGCGCCAAGCGCCCCGATATCGGCAAGGGCCGCACCCGACACGCCCGAGAAAATCAGACTGACCAGAACGCTGACCTGTGCGGTACCGCCGCGGATCCAGCCGACCATCATGCGCACCAGTTCAAACAGATGGTTGGTGACCCCTGACAGGCTCAAAAGATTGGCCGCAAAGATAAATAGCGGCACGGCCAGAAGCGGGGTTGAATCAAGGGCATTGACCGTGCGCTGGGCCAATACCGCCATTGGCAGGTTGAACAGGATCATGACAACCGCCGATGACAGGCCAAGACAGACCGCAATCGGCACCCGGATGATCATGAGTGCGAGAAACAGGATAAGAAGGGTTGCACTCATCATTTGCGGGAATCCCCAGAAGGCGTACTCGCCGAAACGTGATCGGCCATTTCTTGGGCGATGGCATCGGCAATCGGGTTGCTTGCGTCTTCGGTTTCATAATCGGTTGCCGGTTCGGTGCGCGTGACCAGACGATAGATCGCAATCACCAGCAGCAGCACAATCGCAACCAGAACCGGGGCATAAACCGCATAGTTCGACAGTTTGAGCGACGGGGTGGAAAATTTGCCCGCACGGATCAGAAACTTGTAAAGACCGAATGTGAAAATCGCGGCAAACAGAGTGATCAGCGCATAGTTCGAAAACCGCAGGATTGCCTTTCCGGCCGGGCGCAGCGCACTATAAAGCAGATCAATCGCGATATGGCGGTTGTGCAGCATCAGGGCCGGAACGGCAAAGAACACCAGGGCAATATTGGAAATGCGCGACAGTTCATCCGCCCAGGGCAGGCCAAGATCAAACAGATTGCGCAAGATCACCTGACCGACCACCAGCACTGCCATCAGACCCAGCATCAGCATGGACAAAGCGGTCATGATCCGACAGATGCGGTCCAGTCCCCGGTAGATCGGGGAATTCCTGTACGGCATAACGATACCTGAATAAAAGCGGGAAAAGGGCGGGCGACATCCCTGAACACAAGGTTCCCTGACGTCGCCCTGATCGTCTTATTTTACAGCAGCGATTTCTTCGAAATACTTGCTGTATTTTTCGTCAAAGCGCTCGTGGACCAGTTTCTCCACACCTGCGCGGAAGGCTGCAACATCAAGGCCGTCATCCGGACCAATGATGGTCATGCCGGCATCTTTAAGCTTCTGAAGATCGCTTGCCTCGTTTTCGAGGATCATTTTCGATGCTTTCTGACGGACGGTTTCGGCCGCCTTGTTGATGGCATCCTTGATGTCTTGCGGGAAGCTCTGCCACAGGTCTTCGTTGATCACGACGATTTCGGCCGCCGAAATATGACCGGTCAGCATCATGTGTGTCTGAACGTCATAAAGTTTGTGGTCAACCGCAACGTTTACCGGGTTTTCCTGGCCCTGAACGATGCCGGTGGCAAGGGCGGTCGGGACTTCCGACCAGTCAACCGGAACCGGTGCCGCACCCAGACCTTCGACCGCGGTCAGGTAAACCGGGGACGGAATGGCGCGGATTTTCACACCCGACAGATCAGCAGGCGTCTTTACCGCCATATTGGCGGTCAGCTGACGGGTGCCGAAATAAAACGCATACAGAACGCGCATGCCGGTATTGTCGATCAGACCCTGATTGAGATCGGCCATCACCGGGGAATTGATATCGACCACTTTCATCAGGTGATCGTAATCGCGATACAGATACGGGGTATCAAGAACGCCGAAATCCTCGTAAAGCGAGCTGATCGCACCAGCCGTATTGTGCGACAGCGCGATCGAACCCATCGAAACGCCTTCGGCCAGTTCCTGGATTTTGCCAAGCTGGGATGACGGATAGACATCAATCTTGACCGCGCCATTGGTGTTTTTGGCGACTTCTTCGGCCAGCCAGTCGGCCTGCATGCCGACAACACTGGTCGGGGAATTCATGTGGCCGTAGCTCAGTTCATATTCCTGCGCCTGTGCGGCATGTGCCATGACCGTAAAGGATGCGGCAGCCGCAAGGGTCGTGGCGAGATGGCGAAACTTTTTCCGGATGACCATGGTTTCCTCCCGTGATGGTCTATGAGTGCTTTTAACCTGAATCTGCTCGGGTGTGTTTTTGTTTTCCCTTGAATAGTTGCAGAATACGTGAAACATTTTGCCTCATCAAACATCATAAAATGATGTGTTTTGATGTTTTTGAGGATGGAATGCCAAAGACAACCGGGCCTGTAATCAAGGATATTGCTGACCTTTCCGGTGTTTCACCGGCAACGGTGGACCGCGTTTTGAACAAACGTCCGGGGGTGCGTGAACGCACGGCAAAACGGGTTTTGCAGGCCGCAAGCGAACTTGGCTATTTGCCCGAAAATGACATGGCCGAAGTGTTCCGGCCCAAACCGATGCGCGTGGTGTTTCTGTTACCGTCGGGCACGAACCCGTATCTGCAATTGCTGGGCGACCGGATCAAGGCCGCGGCCGAGGCAACGACGGGCTATAACATCCGCGCAAAGTGCTTTTTCATCGACAGTTTCAATCCGCAACTTCTGTCCGAGGCACTCCGCCAACATGGCGAAAGGGCCGATGGCATTGCCTTTATGGCGATTGATCATCCTCTGGTGCGCGAAACCGTGTCCGAACTTCAGAATGCCGGAAAGCATATGATCACGGTGGTTTCCGATATTTCGGGCGTGCCGCACGCGGCCTATGTCGGGCTTGATAACCGTGCGGTGGGGCGGACAGCCGGGTATTTGCTGGGCCGTTTTAACGGCCAGAAACGTGGACGGGTGGCGATGATTGCGGCCAGCCGCACCTATCGCGCCCATGAAGAACGTGAAATGGGCTTTTTAAGCCTGATGGAAGAAGAATTTCCCGAATTGCGCGTGGTCGCGGCCCGCGAAGGCCATGATGATCGCAGTGAAAACTATCTGCACACCAAATCCCTGCTTGAAGAATATCCCGATCTGGTCGGGATTTATAACGTTGGCGGGGCGTCGGACGGGGTGGCGCGCGCCTTGCGCGAAAGTGGTCGGGGGCGCGATATTGTCTTTATCGGTCATGGGCTTACGCCCGATACCCGCCGCTTCCTGCTTGAAGACATCATGGATGTCGTCATCACCCAAAGCCCCGGTGTGATTGTCCAGAATGTGCTGCGAATCTTTGAAAACCTGCGCGCCGGCCATCCGGCCGACCGCGACGTCGCCAAGCTGACCATGGAAGTGGTGGTAAAAGAAAACCTGCCGTGATTGCCAGCAATCCCCCGTGAAACTGCTGGCCCTTACCTAATCACAGAAAAAGCTGGTCCTGCGGTATCCATCGACAATGTAGTCTTCCCCGACTTTCCGTGCGGTCAATGTGTGGATACACGAATCCGAATACGGGACATAGGTTGTTGTGCCTGGTCCTGACACCGGGACATAGCCGCTGGTGATCACATTCCACTGATAGGCGCGTCGCCCGTCGTCGAGTTCCAGAATATTTATCGGTGGCCCGTAATCAAGAATCGGTTCTGTGATCGAACCGCCAATGTAACCGTTCATGGCCTGGCTGGTGCAGCTTGCCAAAGCCAGAAGTACAACAAAGACGAATGCTTTCATAACTGCCCCGCCTGACATGGTTTCCCACGCAAGTGTCGCATACAAGCTACATCAAATCGAGATTTAGAAGGCGACGCCCAGCCCAAGCTTGCAGATCCGCAAGCCGGGTTTGACTGATTGTGCCGCACCTGTCTTGTGCGAATGCTCGATACGATGCCTTTCCTTGCCTTTCTTCGGGTTTTTGGCGGAGCGGGAAATTTCATCTTGATTTCAACAGGTTGATGGATTTGCGGGCGTCGCTATTTCCGATCCGGTAGTGGAGTCTGTTCTTTTGAATAGGAAATTAATCCTTTACAAAGAGAACAAAAAGGGATTATAGCTTGTGCATCAACACCGGAACTGCATCCAGAAATAGGGGCTGAACTGTCGATCTGACGGACAGGGGCAGCTTTGAAAATGCAACGGGCTTGAACCGTTGCCGGAATTGGGCGGTTTGACCGTCTGTGGGGAAATCACAAACCTGTATCCATCGATGCGACGCGCACGTTTTGTGCGTGCGATGGGATGTTTTTGCCTTTTTCAGGCCGGTTACGGCCCGATCAGGGGTTCGGCACGGGTCTGGGACGGCACCCGGGGGATTGCATGGTCGGCGTTGCAAGGAGAATTCAGCAAGCAGGAGGGCGACGTGACCGAACAACGACTTTTTCCCAAACCATTGTCAGAACGTGAAATTACGCCCTTTGCCAGTGCCCGGCAGGCGTGGTTCTGGTTCGTGCGATGTCAAACCGCACGGATCGAAGGGGCGCGCGTGGTGGCCGATGCCGGCGAGGTGGTCCGTCCATGCGATCCCGATGATGTCTATAACGCGGTGATGCGTCTGAAACAGGCCGGAACATTGACCGACCGGCATTTGCAGGTTCTGGAATATTTCGGGCTGGTCGAACGCGAACCCGATCCCCGTGATCCACGCGAAAAGGGCAAGGATGGCCTGTGGCGCCATGCGATGGCGGCGCTTGAAAATGTGCTGATCAGCCGGGGCATTGTGACGCGCCGCCGGGATGAGGATTTCCATCATGACGAGGTGATGGTCGAACTGGGCGGGGATTTGTCACCATGCGGGATCTGATTTTTGAACAGGCCCGGACGGCCGGTATTTCCGGCGCGTCAATCGACGGGCGCGCAGACGCCGGAACGTCACTTGATCAATGGGTTAGCCAATCCACACCCGAGCGCGAAGTATCGGTTCTGGTGGTGTTTGCCGATGCCCCGGAAAAGCGGTTCTTGCGGATGTTGAAACCCGGGTTTCGCCATTGTTTCGTTCTGGTATCGGGGCTGCGGGCCGGGGAATGGATCTGTCTTGATCCGCAAAGCCACCGGGTGAAATGCGAAAGCTGGGTTTATTCGCCGATCTTTGATCCGGCAGCCTATTACCGCGGGATCGGGCATCATTGCATCTGGGCGCATTACCCGCAAATCGTCACGCGCAAGGTCCGGTTTGGCCCGATGAGCTGTGTCGAACTGGTCAAGCGGTTGCTGGGCATTTCGGCATTCTGGATTGTCACGCCCTGGCAGCTTTATCGATATCTATTGCAACAAGGTGAGCAAGCAGCCGGAACGGGTCAGGTTTATTTTTCTGAAAAATGTTCTTGATTTGTTCTTTTTGTGGTGCTATAAGAGACAAATCAACGCCAGAACTGCGCCCGCAGGGTTCCGACCCTTGCGGGCGTTTTTGTGTTTGGCCGCATGCTTTTGGCTGCAAGATTTTGGTCACAAAATTCTGGATCGGGCCTTGCTCCTGTGCGGGCGGGTCTTCGTTCCTTTCGCGCGGCTGTTTTGGGCAGCGATACCCCCGCAAAGGCGGGGGACGGTGCAACATGCACGTTTGCAACCATCACCAAACTTCAAAACCCGGAGACCGCAATGGGAAGCCTGTTTTCAACGCCAAAGCCAACAGCGTTTGGCAACCCGGTCGCAGCAACCAGCAGTGAAACCGGGACCGATACGCAAGCCAGTGCCGAAACAGCGGCCAGCGACGCGCGCAAGGAAGCCCTTGAACGGCGGCGATATGGGCGTTCCAGCCTGATTACCACAAGTTTTCGCGGTCTTTTGAATGACCGGATCAGCGGGCTTGGTGGTGGCAAAAATCTGTTGGGGGAATAGGGATGGCAAAAAGATCGCGACATGCAGCACGGCGGGCCTGCGCGGTGCCGCCAGCCACGCACAGCAACGCAACCGCGAATGCCGGTTTGGCCGATGACCCGGGCCTGGGTCATATGTCCGGGGCCGGTTCGGATGCGGGTAACAACGGCGGCGGACAGATCAGCATTTCCGGCCTGCGCACCCGGTATCAGAAGGCTGTGGCACGACGGCGCAACTGGTTGTCCCACTGGCAGGAATGTTATGAATTTGCCCTGCCGCAACGCAATGGCGCGGCCGAACAGACAAGCGGGGGCAAGCGCCTTGACCGGGTCTTTGATGCAACTGCCCCCGACGCGGTCGAACAGCTTGCCGCGAGCCTGATGGCCGAAATCACCCCGCCGGCCGGTGGCTGGTTTGATCTGGAACCGGGCGGCAATGTTCCCGGTGATGATCGACAGGTTCTGACTGAACAGCTTGGCCGTGCGGTGCGTATTCTTCAGGGGCATTTTGACCGGTCAAACTTCGCGGTCGAAATGCATCAGGCCTTTCTGGATCTGGTGACGGCGGGAACAGCGTGCCTGCGCCTTGAAAAGGCCGATCTGCACAGCCCGTCGGCCTTTCGGTTTGCTGCCGTGCCGTTGCGCGATCTGGCGTTTGAAGAACGATCAGACGGCAAGATGGATGCGGTATTTCGCAAATTGTCACTGACCCGCGACGAAATCAGAACCAACTGGCCGGATGCGGTGAATATGCCCGAACGCGAAACCGCCCGGGACGATGCCGATAGCCAGAAACGCTTTGCCGTGATCGAGGCGGTTATTCCGGCAGCAAGCGGGCAATCGGGATACGATATTTGTGTCTTTCGCGAAGAAGGCGGCGCATCGCATGGCGATCTGATCTATCGCGGGCAGTTTGATGTATCGCCCTATATCGCCTTTCGCTGGATGAAGGCGCCGGGCGAGATTTATGGCAGATCGCCGGTGATGAAGGCGCTTCCTGATATCAAGACCGCCAACAAGGTGGTCGAGCTGGTGCTTAAAAACGCGTCGATCGCGGTGACCGGCATCTGGCAGGCTGATGATGACGGGGTACTTAATCCCGCCACCATTCGCCTGATCCCCGGAAGCATCATTCCCAAGGCCGTCGGATCAGCGGGGCTTAAACCGCTTGACGCGCCGGGCCGGTTTGATGTGTCCGATCTGGTGTTGTCTGATTTGCGCGATCGCATTCGTCGATGCCTTCTGGCCGACCGGTTGGGACAAGTGGATCAACCGGGCATGACCGCGACCGAGGTGCTTGAACGGGCATCGGAAAATGCCCGGCTTCTGGGGGCGACCTATGGCCGGTTGCAGGCGGAATTGCTTTATCCTTTGATCCGGCGTGCGCTTTATATCCTGACCCGAACCGGGGAGTTGCCCGACATTCCGATTGACGGTGATGTGGTGGTTTTGCGCCATTCCGCACCATTGGCACAGTTGCCAAGACGGGTACAGGCGGGCCAGGCGCTTGACTGGTTGTCACGTATCGCAACCCTTGGCCCCGATGCGCTGGGCGAGGTCGATCTGCCGGTGATGGTGCGCTGGCTTGCCGATCAGTTTGGCGTGCCCGACCATTTGTTGAAGCCTGCCTTACCCCCGCTTGTGACGGAGGAACTGGCATGAGCCGCATCAATGGCTGGGACTGGTTCGAACCACAAGATGACGAAATGACCGAAGATGGGCGCGATGACTGGCAATCGTGTTTTGCCAGTGATGCCGGGCAAAAGGTCATCCGTGAACTTGAACGTCAGATCCTGCAAACCGCCCTTGGCCCGGATGCCCCGGCCAGTGCGATCTGGATGCGCGAAGGACAAAGGGCACTGGTCTTGCAGATCAAACGTCTTGCCAGGACCGACATAAAAGGGGAAATCGCAGATGACTGACGCAGCATCAAACACCCGGATGCCCGATAGGAATGATGTTTCCGATAACGGTTCGGATGCCGGTTGCGGCGCAACCGATATTTCCGCATCACAAAGTTTGAGCCCGGAGACAGACCCGGCCAATGCGGGGTTATTGGGGGATGAACCGCAAGATTTGCCTGATGGGGCAGGTGTTCCGGAAGTTCCTGCCAGTGCCGAGGATTATGTGATTTCGGTCGATGATGTGCTTGGCGGTATGGATGCCGATCTGAATGCGCGATTGCATGCGGCCGGGTTCAGCAATGATCAGGCCCAGCTGGTTTATGATCTGGCTGGTGAAATCCTCGGCCCGATGATGGCCGATATGGATCAGGCAACCCGACGGGCAGCCGATCGCGCGGCCCTTGCCCAGCAATTTGGCGGTGCGGCGCAATGGCAAAAGCTGGCCCCGCGGATCGAACAATGGGGGCGGGCCAATTTGCCCGATGCGGCATTTGATACGCTCTGTCAGACCCGTGACGGGGTGCTGGCGCTTCATCGCATGATGACACAGGCCGGTGAGGCCCGTCTGGGACAGGGGGCCGGCGATGGTGATCTGTCCGATTCGCGATCGGAAATCCGGGCCAAGATGAATGATCCGCGCTATTGGCGGGATCGTGATCCGGCCCTGATTGCCGAAGTCCAGGCGGGGTTCGCCCGCCTTAACAATACCTGATCAGTTACCTGCTTTGACGTGGGTGAAAGCAACATCACGGGCAGACGCCTTTGGTGGTCGGGGCCGTGTGTCCCGATCATGAATTCCACGGATCCTGTTTTGGGATATCTCACATTTGATACAGGGGGTTAGTGATAATGAGCGATACGATCGATCAAAGTTTCATTGATCATTTTCAGGCCGATGTGCATCAGGCCTATCAGCGCATGGGCTCGAAACTGCGCAATACGGTGCGGGTCAAGAATGCGGTCAAAGGCGCAACCACGGTTTTCCAGAAAGTCGGCAAGGGCACGGCAACCACCAAGGCCCGCCATGGCAAGGTGCCGGTGATGAATGTCGATCACGAAGCTGTGCGCTGCGATTTGCGTGATTACTATGCCGGGGACTGGGTTGATGCGCTTGATGAACTTAAAATCAACCATGATGAAAAGATGGTTCTGGCCAATGCCGGGGCCTATGCGCTGGGTCGCAAAACCGACGAGCTGATCATCAATGCCCTGGTGCAGACCGATGATCTGATCCCCGATAATGCCGAGGGCATGACACTTGAAAAAGTCATGATGGCATTCGAAGGACTTGGCGAACGCGATGTGCCCGATGACGGGCAGCGCTATGCGATTGTCGGCTGGAAACAGTGGTCGGAACTGCTTCAGATCGATGAATTTTCCAATGCCGATTATATCGGGGATGATGACCTCCCGTGGAAGGGAACGCAGGCCAAACGCTGGCTCGGGACGCTGTGGATGCCGCATTCCGGCCTTCCGGTGGCAAGCGGCATTCGGTCCTGCTTCTGGTATCACCGTACCGCGATTGGCCATGCCATCGGGTCCGAAGTGCAGTCTGATATCACCTGGCATGGCGATCATGCGGCCCATTTCGTCAATAACTCGATGAGCCAGGGGGCGGCCCTTGTTGACGGGGACGGCGTGACCTGCCTGCAGGCCAAGGAATAGGTCGTCAGGTGCATTAGCAACCTTAACTTTTCTTACCATTGAAAAACACAGGAGCCCCTGAATGGCAGAAGGTTTCAAAGCCAGAAACCTCAGTGTTCTGGCCTATGCCAACGGTTTTACCCTTTGGCATTACATCACCCCCGATCTCGCCGCCGATATTGATACATCGGGCTATTTTGCCGATGCGCGCGACATGCTGCGCGTCGGTGATTTCATCATCGCCAACACCAATCGCGACGCCACCATGTCGGGCGGCCTGTTCGTGGTCGCAAGTTCCGGTGCGGCGGGCGTTGATGTCCGCGACATGACTGCGGTCGGCACGTCCAATACCGACTGAGCCAACATCTTTTTCCATTTTCCTCCCTCGACGCGACCCCGGTGGTATCGGCCATCGGGGTTTTCTTTTTCCAAGCAAGGAGACTGCCCATGCAGGGTAATAGCCCGGTCGAATGTGAAATCCTCAATGTCATTCAGGGGGCTGGCATCTGGCCCGATTGTGATGACAAAACCCAGCTGCTTCAGGCGATCAATACCCTGATTTCCGGCGGCGGCAATGGCGGTGGTAACACCGTTATCATTGGCAGCGAAATCGGTACGGTCTCGGCATTCGCCATGCCGACGGCCCCGGAAGGCTGGCTGGTCTGTGATGGCTCGGCCATCTCGCGCACCGACTATGCCGATCTGTTTGCGACGATTGGTACGCTCTGGGGGCATGGTGATCAGGTTTCGACCTTTAACCTTCCCGATTTGCGCGGTGAATTCGTCCGTGGCTTTGATGATGGTCGCGGTGTGGATGCCGGGCGTGTGTTTGGCTCTGCGCAGGTTGATGAGCTAAAGAGCCATAAGCATACAATCATTGATCCAATTGTATGGATAAATGTTGGTGGCGGGTCCGATCCGTCTGTTTGGAACATTGATGTGCCAAACACAACGCTGTCACGCGAGACTGAGGCGAGCGGAGGAGTTGAAACCCGTCCGCGCAACGTGGCGATGACCTATGCGATCAAGGCGTTCTATCCGACGGCTGCGACAAGTCAGTAAGCGTCGGTCTTCAACTTTTCCCGCCCCGGCAGGCGTTGCTTGCCGGGGTTCTTTTTGCCCCACGATTGGAGAATTCATATGCAGTGTTTGAGCCCGGTTGAAAGTGAAGTTCTCAATGTCGTTCTGGCCGCGGACATTGTGCCTGACCGCATGGATGACACCCAGCTTTTGCAGGCGCTGGAAGCCCTGTTTGGCGGTGGTATGTCGGGTGGCGGTTCGGTTCCGGTGGCGACGGTGTTGCCGTTTGCCGGGGCTGTAGCGCCGGACGGCTTTTTGATCTGTGACGGTTCCGAATTGCTGGCAAGCGAGTTCGAAAACCTGTTTTCAGCGATCGGTATTACCTATGGCACCGGTCAGGCAGCCGGCAGTTTCAAGCTTCCCGATCTGCGTGGCCGTGTTCCGGTCGGTGCCGGTCAGGGTGATGGCCTGACGGAGCGTGTCATCGGTGCGATTGATGGCGCGGAAACGCATAAGTTGAGCATTGAGGAAATGCCAGCGCACGATCACAAATACGGAGCAATGCATCAAAACTATTATGGGATGAATGCTTACACCTACGCCGGGGTTAGTCCCAGTGCTCAGGTTCAGTATGGCGTTGCTCCAACCGGCGGCGATCAGCCGCACAACAACATGCAGCCGTTTGTCGCGATCAATTACATCATCAAGGTGTGATTGTCGCATGACAGTGACAAGCCTTGCGGGGCCCGGATTTCCGGGCTCCGTTTTCTTTTGCGGAGGTTTTTTCATGGCACTCGGTGATATCGCGCTTTGTGCGCGCGCCATGGTGATGATCGGGGCAAGTCCGGTCTCATCCTTTGACGAAGACAGTGCCGAGGCCGAAATTGCCCGGCTGCTCTATCCGACGATCCGCGACGGGATGCTGGCAAGCTATCCGTGGCGGTTTGCCGCGCGCGGCGCGTGGCTTGCGCGATTGGCAACGGCGAATGACCGGCGCGATCCCGGCGATGGTAGCGCGTTATTTGCCCTGCCACGCGATTTCATCCGGTTGCTGTCACTCGAAAATGAGGGTGGCAAAATCACCCGGTTCGAACTACGCGACCGGGCCGTGCTGTGTGCGGGGGAAACAGCACATCTTTCCTATGTCGCCCGACTGGCCGAGGGCAGTTTCCCGCCGTGGTTTGATCTGGCCCTGATTGCGCGGCTGGCAGCGGAATTTTGCCTGCCGCTGACCGAAAGCAGTGCCAGGGCGGAATATCTGTTCAAGCGATCGGAAGACCAGTTTCGCGAAGCCCGCCTTGCCGATGCCCAGCAATCCACCCCGCATGCGATTGATGATTTTTCACTGATATCGGCCCGGGGATAGCCTCACAGATGGGTAGGGGGAAAAGCAGGCACGGATTGCTTGCGCGGCGATGACAGGAGCCACAACCGATACATGAGGCCAACGTCGATCCCGCATCGGCGGGGAACCTGATCCGCAAATTCATTATCACAGGCGACAGTCAAGCAGGGAGCGGCCAATGGCCCGCAGGGTTCTTGAGAAAAACACCTTTTCGACCGGGGAACTGGCACCGGAATTGTGGGGGCGTTCGGATCTGAATGCCTATGCCAACGGGGCGGCACGTTTGCGCAATGTGTTTATCGAGCCGTCCGGCGGGGTAAGACGCCGTCCGGGCACGCGCCTTGTTGGCGAGCTTGACGGGCCGGTGCGTCTTGTTCAGTTCGAATTCAATACCGAGCAGACCTATATCCTGGCCTTTGGCGATCAGAAGGCCTTTGTGTTTGAAAACGGGGTCAATACCGTATGGTTTGAAACCCCGTTCGGACCGGAACATCATGATCTTTTGAACTGGACGCAAAGTGCCGATACGCTTTTGGTGGTTCATCCCGATGCCCCGCCGGTGCGCATCAGCCGCACACAGGCCGGAAGCTGGCAGGTGACGTCCTGGGCCTGGCGGGCAACCGATCTGGTCACAAGCCAGCCGTTTTACAAATTCATCGACCCGGCAGCGACCATCACACCATCCGCCACCAGCGGATCGGTGACCCTTGTTGCCAGCATGGATATGTTTGACGCCAACCATGTCGGGACCCTGTGGCGGATTGCCGGGGTCGAGGGCGAAATAACCGCCGTTGGCGACGCCCAAACCGCGACCATGACCCTTAAGGGCAGTCTGGCGGATAGCAATGCCACGGTCGATTTTGCCGAGCAGGCCTTTTCGGATGTGCGCGGTTGGCCGCGCAGCGTGACATTCCATCAGGATCGGCTGGTGATTGGCGGATCACGTGATTTGCCTAACCGGCTGTGGATGTCGCATTCGGGGGATCTGTTCAATTTCGAACTGGGCGAGGGGCTGGATGACGAGGCGATTGAATTCGCCCTTCTGGCCGATCAGGTCAATGCGATCACGGGGATTTTTGCCGGTCGCCATCTTCAGGTCTTTACCAGCGGATCGGAATGGATGGTGACGGGGGATCCCCTGACACCGGCCAATATTCAGGTCACCCGCCAGACCCGGATCGGCAGTCAAAGCCATCGCACCGTGCCATTGGTCAATATTGACGGGGCGACGGTATTTGCCGGGCGCAGCGGGCGCGAAATTCGCGAATTCCTGTTTACCGATGTCGAGCAGGCCTATGGATCGGCCGATCTGGCATTGCTGTCACGTCATCTGGTCAAAGACCCGATTGATCAGGCCTTTGATGCCAATCGACGGTTGTTGCATGTGGTGATGGCAGATGGATCGCTTGCCACCCTGACTCTTTACCGGTCCGAGACCATCACCGCCTGGTCGGCACAGCAGGTGGCGGGGTGTGATTTTACATCGGTCGCGGTGTCGGGCGGGGATGTATATGTCAGTCTGAAATGCGGGGATCGGTACTTTCTGGCCCTGTTTGATGAGGCATGCGGGTTTGATCTGCAAATCAGCCAGTCGGTCCAAACGGGCGAAGAACCTCGCCGGCATTGGGGGCAGCTTGGCGCGCTTGAAGGGATGGAGATCAATGCCTGGGGTGATGGTATTCTGATCCCCGGGCTTGTGGTGGCGGGCGGCACGGTGACCTTGCCCGGCGATGTCGGGGCGGTCACGACACTTGATGCCGGTTTGGCCTTTACCCATGAAATCTTTGCCCTGCCACCGGCTGCATCGGATGGCAGCCGCCCGCATGGCGGCAATGCGGTGCGTCTGGTGTCGCTGACTTTGCGGCTTCAACAAAGCGGGCAGCTTCGTGTGGATACCGGGCGCGGCCTGCGCGATGTGGCATTGCCGGTGTCGCCGGATGATCCGGACGGGCTTTATAGCGGGGATATCACATTGCGAAGTCTTGGATGGCGGCGCGGAAGCGGGGGGACCATCCATTCGGGTTTATGGCGGATTGCCGGGGATTTTCCCCGGCCTTTTTTATTGCTGGGATGTGCATCGGAAATGGGGGTGAATGACTGATGGGTGGCTTTACATCAATCGTGCCGATGGCGGCATCGGCCTTGCAGACCGGACAACAGATCCAGGCCAATCAGGCCAGTACGCAAAGCCGGATTGCCATGCTTGATGCCGATCGCAAGGCCGAACTGGCCGAAATCGACGCAAACCAAAAACAAAAGGATGCCGAACGCCAAGATGCCCTGCGTCGCAGGCAGGCGACCCTGCGCGCCAGACAGGGGGCATCGGGACTGATGGCCGGTGGCAGCGGATCTGCCAGTGCGGTTCTGGCCGGCTATGAAAAGGCCGCGCGCGACGATCAGCAGTCAGATGCGTCCGAGGCCAGTCGCAAACGCAATCAGGTCAATGCCAGTGCAAGCTGGCGCGAAAAGTCGCTTTTGCGCACCGCACAGGATGATACGACCGCCCGGCTGAGTGCCTGGTTCGCGCGGCGTGACGGGTTGGGGGGATAAGGATATGGGAACGGTCTTTACCAATCAGATGACCGCATCACGCCAGTTCGAAGGCGATGGTGCGCGCGATGAATTTCCATTCGATTTTGACGTGTTTGACAGCGGCGATGTCGCAATCAGTCTTGATGGCGAAATTGTCGAGACCGGATTTCACGTCACCCTTGGCCGATCCGGGACGGGGGCGGGATCGCCGGCGGCCAGGGGGGCGGCCAGGGGGGCGGGCGGTATCGTCAAATTTGAAACCGCACCGGCATCGGGTGTTCGGATCGATATCGCACGGTCCTTGCGGTTGCGCCGACTGAGTTCCTGTGACGCCATGTCGGTACCGCGCGGCGATGCGATTGACCGTGATCTTGATTTTGTGACCGTGGCAATCGGCGATATTGACCGGGCGCTTTCGGGGGCCTTGCACCTTGATGCGGCCGATCGCGATCAGGCATCGGCGAAACTTCCGGGGATCGCGCCGGGGCGTGTTCTGATCTGGAATGACGAGGGGGATGGTATTGCCAATGGCCCGGATGCCGGGGATATCGCCAATGTGGCCGGCAATGCGACCCTTGCGCAGGCGGCGGCCAATCGGGCGGAGGCCGCCGATGCCCGGTCGCAAACCGCCCTGGCATCCTTCGGGCGTGATCATGCCGGTGCGATGCTTGATCTTGATTTTCGCAGCGGCAATGCCCTGAGCTGGGAGGATGAGCGCCGCCAGCCGGTGATTGATGCACCCTTGAACCGGATCATGGATATCCGTGAAACCGGCGCATTGGTGCGATTGTCAAACGGGGCGCGGGTGACATTGCCCGACGCATCGATTGCACGCAACGGGGTGCGTTATCGCCTGTTTAACGGGGATGGCACACAGGTCGATATCGCAGCGGCCAGCGGGGATGTGATTGCACCGGTCCATGGCGGGGCAGAAGGCGGGATTTATCCGCTGCCGATCCGGGGTGATATGGTTGACCTTGTCTGTGAGGGGATTACCGGCGGGCGGTGGTTTGCCTGTCCGGTGCGCGAAAGCGGACCGGTCGTCAAACTGTTGCGCACCGCATCGCAAAGCATCCCGGCCGGGGGTGCCTTCCTGATTGAATGGGATCAGGTGGTCGAAGACAGCCACGGGCTTTATGACGCCGCCAGTCATGGCCTGACCGGGATGGCGCCGGGATTTTACCATATCGATGTCGGGGTGAGTTTCCCGGTCACCAGCGAAGCGGTGATGACCACCCTGTCACTTGAACGGTTCAATGGCACGGACTGGAACATCCATCTGCAATCCAATGACATCACCGCGACCGGAAGCGGTGCCAATCACAGCTTGCGGCTTGGCGGTGTGGTGCGCATTGCCCCGGGCGGGGCAAGCGGGCTCAGGATCCGGTTGCGCCACAGCGATGATGTGACCCGCATGGTCGCGGCCAGTGATCTTTTGAGCTGGTGGCATCTGCACCGCATTGGCGGGTAGCAAAGCCTGTGTGGCGTGACTGCTTGCCTGCTTACCTGTTTGCCTGGGGGCCGGGCAGAAATTCCTGATTTCGATTTCAAGGAGATGCATCCAATGGGATTGCGGTATCAGCCGCTTGCGGCCGCCATGACGGTGGCGCGGGCATCAAGCAAAATGATCGGCGGTGAAAACGGATTGATCACGACCCTTGGCAATGATCAGCCGGGGTTCGATCATGACCGGCTTGGCCGGCGCAAGGGACTTTTGATTGAGGGGGCGGCAACCAACTTGCTGCGCTATTCCCGCGATTTTTCCAATGCACTTTGGGAAAAGAACGCCGGTGTAAGTGTTGCGCCAAGTGCGGTTGCCGCCCCGGATGGCAGTTCGGACGCCATGTTGCTTGACCTTCCGGGCGGGGCGGATGGCCTTTATCAGAATGTGGGATCGCTGAGCAGCGGGGATGTCTATTGCTTTGCCATCTGGATGCGCGCACTTTCGGGAACGGTTGATGTCACCCTTGGCGGGATCAACGGGCCATCAAGCCATAACATCAGTCTTGATGAAACCTGGCAACGTGTGTGGATATCTGAACCGGCATCGGGCACCACGCGCTATCCGAAAATCAGCACGGCGATCTCGAACCTTCCGGCATCGGTGCTGATCTGGAATGCGCAGCTTGAAGCCGGACCCGCGCCGACATCCGATATCATCAGTAACGGCATCCCGGCATCGCGGGCCGCCGATAATGTGACGCTTGATCCGGCTGACTGGTTTGTCCAAGGGGCCGGGACAATGGTGTTTGATCTGCATACTGCCCCGGCATGGGCGGGCATCTGGCGGATCGTGCAGCTTTATTCCGGCAGTCTCAATGATGATCATCTTGATCTTGGCTATGACAGCGATGCCGGTCAGTTGCGCATATCCTTGCGCCGGGATGGTGTGCCGATCGTTACCCAGTCGCTTTACGGGGTGCTGTCACCAGATACCCGCCATCGCATTGCGCTGGCCTGGGAGGATGATGTTATTGCCGTGGCCCTTGGCGGCTGCGTTCTGAAAACCCCGTCGGGCTTTGCCATGCCGCGCAATTTTTCCAATATCGTACTGGGATCCTTTGGCGGAACGGACAAGCATATCAACGGGTATCTGCGCAATCTGGCCTATTGGCCGGTCAAGCTTTCTGATGCGCGCCTGTCTGATCTTTCGGTGGTGTAAGCAAATTTTCTAAAAATAACCCCATGAGGTGTCTTGTGAAGACCGATCCTATTGCGGTGCTTCGCACCCGGCTTTTATCCGAACTTCCCGATGATATCGCACAGGCGCGGGATGCCTATCAGCGCCTGGCTGGCGAGGCCGCAGGCATCATGGATGCCAAGGAGTTTTCCGCCCATCAAGGGGCCTGCAAAGCCGCCCTTGGTCATCTTGAAAGTCTGATCAAGTTGCTGCGCTGGGCATGTGACGGAGCGGATCAGGCGGGAGGTGATGAATTTGGCTATACGGAAAGTGGCAGCGCGGTCGAAAACCTGATTGCCGAGGCCCGGCGCACGCTTAGGCCATCGTGATCATCTGCCCTGCTTGTGGGGCATTCGTGGGATTGGAGGGGCGAGGCAAGATGGGCTCCCGCCGTCGCGGAAGCGAGACGGGGTGATTTCCAATCGCGCGATATGATATCGCGATTGCAGAAACGGCTGATACCAATATATAATACATATTGGTATCAAGGAGGTCGATCATGGCGCGCAATACATCAGTTTCGCTGGGTGAGCATTTTAACAGTTTTATTGACGGACAGGTCAAGTCGGGGCGTTACGGGTCTGCCAGTGATGTTGTGCGGGCGGGATTGCGACTTTTGGAAGAGCATGAGGCGAAAGTTAAAGCCTTGCAAGAAGCCTTGATCGATGGGGAACAATCCGGGCCCGCCAAACCGTTTGACGGGGATGCTTTTCTGACCCGGATGAAGACCGAGCATGGCGGTTAATGCGCGATATCGCCTTACACCGCGGGCGGAGGCCGATCTTGAAGATATCTGGCGATATACGCATCGACGCTGGTCGGTGACGCAGGCCGATAAATATATCCGCGATTTCCTGGGTGTGTTTTCTGAGCTGGCTGCATCAAAGCGCATCGGGCAGAAATGCGATGTGCGAGACGGCTATTTCAAAACCCCGGTTGGGGCACATGTGATTTATTACCGGCAGGCAAGTGATGCCATTGAGGTTGTCCGCGTTCTGCATGGGCGGATGGATGTAAACCGGCATCTTTGACCTTTGATTGCCGGTCAGTTTTACTCAGAAATATCAGATATTGCTGCCTCCGAGAGGCAAGGTCACCGGCCAGTTGAGCTGGCGGCGTGATTGGTCATGGCTGTTTGCCGGACGCGCGATAGACGCGCTGATTTTATAGTGCCGACAGGAGGGCGGGATGATACCAAGTACTCAAACTGCCCGCTTTGCCGAATTTGTCTGGATCTGGGATCAGGTTCTGGGGCTTGGCTTGCCATCCCATCATCGGAAAATGGCAGACTGGCTGGAGGAGTGCTGGAACACCGGGCGGCGCGAGATGTTGTTGATGGCGTTTCGCAATTCCGGGAAATCAACCATTGTCGGGCTGTTTTGTGCCTGGTTGCTCTATCGCGATGCCGATTTGCGCATTCTGGTTCTGGCGGCCGACCTTGATCTGGCCAAAAAGATGGTGCGCAACGTCAAACGCATTGTCGAACGCCACCCGTTATTGGCGGGGATTGTGCCCGATCGTCTGACCGACTGGGGCAGTGAACGGTTCACCGTGGTGCGGCCCGGTGTGTTGCGCGATCCGTCCATGCAGGCTGTTGGCATTGGCGGCAATATCACCGGATCGCGCGCCGATATCGTGATTTGCGATGATGTCGAAGTTCCCAAAAACAGCGATACGGCCCATAAACGCAGCGAGCTTCGCGAAAAACTGTCCGAGATTTCCTATGTCCTGTCGCCCGGCGGCGCACAGCTTTATGTCGGAACCCCGCACAGTTATTATTCGATCTATGCCGATGAAATGCGCCCGGAAACCGGGGAGGTCGCGCCATTTTTAAATGGTTTCTCACGTTTTGTGCTGCCCATCGTCAATAAGCATGGGGCATCAAACTGGCCCGAACGGTTCGATCAGGCGGCAATCGCCGCGATCAGGGCGCGCACGCCAGACCACAAGTTTCAAAGCCAGATGATGCTGGAAATGGTTGCCTCCAATGTCGGACCGTTTGATCCGGCGCGGTTGCATTATTACGACGATCTGGCCGAAATCGAATATGCCAATGGCCGGATGCGGCTTGGCATCGGGGATCGCACCATGGTCGCCAGTGCCTGCCACTTTGATCCGAGCTTCGGCGCGGCTAAGGGCGACGGGGCGGTGGTGGCCTGCGTCTATATTTGTGATCAGGGGGAATACTGGCTTCATGATATCGCCTGGTTGCGGGCAAGAAGCCCGCATGAGGGCGGGCAAAACGGCGATACCCCGTGGCGTGACGAGGCAAGCCAGCTTTGTGCGCAGGTCGGGGCATTCATGGCGCGCAACCATCTGCCATCGGTGCGGATCGAGACCAATGGCATCGGGCGGTTTTTGCCCAATATCCTGCGGCGCGAACTTAAAGCGATCGGCTGGGCGGCAAGCGTCGTAGAACATTATGAAGCCACCAACAAGGTGACCCGGATCGAGGATGCCTTTGGCGCGGTGATGGGGGCGGGGCTGCTTCATGTCGGGGCGGCCGTGGTCAAAACGCCGTTCCTGCGACAGTTGCGCGAATGGCATCCCGCCAGTTCTGGTCATAGCAGTACCGGTCACAACAGTACCGGTCAAAATAGTGTTGGCCATGATGACGGGCTTGACGCGGTGGCGGGATGCATTTTGGCCGAACCGGTCCGTTTGCCGCGGGTCGATATGCCGCTGCTTCGGGCCGACTGGCGGCGAAATGGCGGGGCTTTCCGGGCGGAAAACCGTTTCAATCCGTAAAGGTCGGCTTGGAAACTCTGACGGGAGAAAAAAACTTTCTCGCAATGCCAAGTAGTTAGCCCGGCGGTGTATCACATTTGTGAAATATTCATGGAATTTTCAGCTTTGATCCCTACGTTTATTATATGAAAGAATAGTAGAGAGTTTTTAAACCTATACTAAAGCGTAGAGTGCGCCGCGCAAAACAAGTTTATAAACCCGGAAACGGCCAGATCGATTTGTTGATCAATTTAGCAGTCCAGGACAACAAGACGCCCCTGTGGGCGCACCTGACTGTCAGGAGGCCTGACCATGTGGAAGAAACTAAGCTTGATGGCTGTAATGGCAGGTGCCGTTGCAGTTGCGATCCCGGAAACACAGGCGTCTCCGGTTTGTGGTGACCGCAGCAAGGTTATCGACAGCCTGAGCGCCAAATATTCCGAGGAACCGGTTGCGGTTGGCGTGACCTCGAACGGTGGCGTGATCGAGGTGCTCAAGGCACCGGACGGGCAGACATGGACGATCCTGTTTACCTATCCGTCCGGGCCAAGTTGCCTGGTGGCCTCCGGCGAGGCCTGGCAGGATCTTGAAGCAAAGATCAAGGGACCTGCTGCCTAGGACTGCCTCTGCCTTTCGGGGCCGTGATCAACGGCCTTCCTTGGCTTGGGAACCGGGCACGGTCACTGGTACGGTTACTGGTACGGTTACTGGCACTGGTACTGGCACACGCACAGGAATGGCGCCGGATGGCGCCCGGGTGATGCTACAACGGGACAGAGACTGCGCATGGATGGTGCGGCCTGATCGGTGCACCCCGCCTATACAAGTTTTATGCCGATCATCTAAGCCGGGGGTGTTGCCCCGGTCGTGATGACCTCCTTGAACTGACCTGCAAACCAACCGGTTTGCGGGTCTTTTTTTTATCGAAATCACGAGGCCCCGGAACATGACCGAGCTTGCCCAGCCTGTAGATGTGATCTGGTGGATCACCGCGGTCGAAATTCCGGCTGTGGCCAGCCTGTTCTGGCTGCATTGGCGGATGCGATCGGAATTGCTGACCCGGATCGAGGATCAGCGCAGCCGCCATGATGCCGATTGCGGCGATCTGCGCGCCGATCTTGCCGACTTCAAGCTTGATGTGGCGCGCAACTATGTCTCGATCCCGTATCTCAAGGACATTGAAAAGCGCCTGACGGGGCATTTGCTCCGGATCGAGGCCAAACTTGACAGCCCGCTTAAAAAGGAACCGGTCCATGACTGATCTTATGACCCGCCCGATTGTTGAACCCGAAGCCTTGCCTGACACATTGCCCGAAACATTACCCGATGCCGAAATCCTTGCCCGCACGCTTTATGGCGAGGCCCGCGGCGAAGAGCTTGCCGGGATCGAGGCGGTGGCGTCAGTGATCCTCAACCGTGTGGCCTTTGCGCGCAAACGCGGGCGCTATTGGTGGGGCAATGACATCAGATCGGTGTGCCTCAAACCCGGTCAGTTTTCCTGCTGGAACGCCAATGATCCCAACCGCAAGAAATTGCTGGCGATCAATCCGCGCGATCCGGCCTATCGGCTGTGCAAACGCATCGCCAACCGGGCGGTGACGGGCGACCTTGCCGATCAGACCGACGGGGCGACGCATTATCACACCCATGCGGTTGATCCCTATTGGGCGCGCGGGCAGGTACCGGTTGCAGAGATCGGCCATCACATATTTTACAAGAATATTGGATAGGGGAGGTATCACGTGATCCCGGCATTGCTTGCCCAGATCGGCCTGCCGCTTTTGATCAAGGCGGTGGGTGCGGGGCTTGATCATATCGATAATCCGATCGCCAAAACCGCCGCCGAGGGGCTTAAACAGGTCGAACAGGCCGTCAGCAAAGGCGATGTCACACCGGCCCAAATCTTAGAAGCCAACCGCCACACCGAACGCATGGCCGAAATCGAACTGACCCGCGATACCGAAACGCTGAAATCGGTCAATCGCACCATCCGGGCCGAAGTCGCCAGCGAAGACGCATTCGTGCGGCGCTGGCGGCCAAGCTTTGGCTATGCCGTCGCACTCACCTGGATCATGACCATGGGCGCCATCGCCTATGCGATCATCCTGACCCCACTCCAAGCGCCTGCGATCATCGCCGCACTGGTTAATACCAGCCCGATTTGGGGCATTGCGTTGGGCGTTTTGGGGGTGAGTGTGGTTAAGAGGAGTGCGGATAAGAAGATTACGTGATTTCGAATATTTCGATTGTTTCGAATATTGCGTTTATCGAGGTCTTGTCTTATATATTGGACACCCCTTTTGCCCAGAGGAGGAAGGGGGATGTCGCGGGAAATGGAGAATGCGCAATGTCGGCAATACGAAAAGATGATTTTGGTGGCCGCTTGCCAACGCAGATCGAAAGCGCAACAGCCGACCAGCTTCGCCAGATTATTGCCTCTCAGGCAAAGGAGGGCGAGGACACCAAGCTGACTGTGATGCGTGGAGAGGGCGGGGCGGAAACCATCACCCTCAGCCCGGCCCTGACGGAAAGCCTGATGAATTTGTTGCGCCTTGTTTCTGGCCGTCAGGGTTTTCAGATGATTCCGCTGTCGGCAGAACTGACGACACAACATGCGGCAGATCTGCTGAATGTGTCCCGGCCCTATTTGATCAAGCTGCTTGAAGCGGGCGATATCCCGTATGCGACCGTTGGACGGCATCGCCGGATCAAGGCAGAGGATTTGTTTGCTTACAAGGAAGTCCGGGACGCTCGACGCGCCGCTGCTCTGTCCGAGATGGCAGAGAGGGACGCAGATTTGATCCTCAAGGGATATTAATCCGCCATGACATACCGGTCAGACCATTTTACAGCCCTATTGGATGCATGTGTTCTGGCTGGTGTGTTCAAGCGAAATTTGTTGCTGAGTCTTGCAGAGACAGAGCTGTTTCGCCCGCGTTGGAGTTCTATGATCCTTGATGAGATGGAGCGGGCAATCACGAAAATCACAAATGGCGAAGTTGATGCCGCGAAGGAGCGTGAGAGTGTAGAAAGCGCTTTCGAAGACGCGTGCGTAGCTGACTTCGAACGGTTTATTCCGGCCATAAACCTGCCTGACCCGGATGATCGCCATGTCCTGGCTGCGGCGGTGGCAACACATGCTCAAGTTCTGGTGACAGATAATCTAAAAGATTTTCCGGCAGAAGAACTTGGCAGGTTCTCAATCGAACCGAAATCACTCGATGATTTCATTGCAGATACGATTACACTGCATGAACACACAGCTTTCTCAGCCCTTAGAAAAATGCGGAAACGTTTCAAAAACCCAGCTTTGTCAACGAGCGTGATCATTCAAACTGCTGAAAGCCAAGGTTTGCTGAAAACCGCGCTTCTGATGAAGGAATATGAGCAATATTGGTGATCGTCACCCAGGTCATCTGGTGTGCTTTAGAAATATGTCAATATCTTCGGGTGCATACCCCAAAAGTTCACCCATCCGCGCTGAATCTGCGTCGTGATCCTTGACCGTTCCGGCGCATAAATTGCGCGACATGACCAATGCCTCCTCGATCCGCCATTCTTCGCCGGGCAGGGCGAAGAACAGGTAGCGCATTTCAAAGGGCGGGCGCGGGATGATTTCTTCGACACGGATGATGGTGCCTGCTGTGACATGCGGGGCGAAATCAGCGTCGGGGAAATAGTCGCTGACATGAAGCGCGTCTGAAAACATTGCCATCGGCTTGGTGCCGGCCAGCATCAATTCCAGTTCGCGGTCATTATGCGGGCCGATGCCCGGCGGTAATGTCAGTTCATCATCCATCATGCTTGTCCGCATTGTGCCAGCCAATCGTCGCAGCGGCGTGGGGCGTCGTCAACGATGATGTCCTGTCATGGGCTGTTAGCGTCGCCATCAAATTTACCTGTGGGTAAATAATTGCTGTTTGTGGCTTGGTTTTGGGGGATGTTTACCGACGGGTAGAATGCGGGTGCTTCCACGATGGCAGAAGCACCCGGGATGGCGGGCAGATCAAAGAGTGATGTTCAGGTTTTTCATCACCTTGCCCTGGCCGCCGGCTAGAAGACCGGTGATGCGGCCGTCTTTGAGGTCCAGCGTAACCTTGATCTGGCTTGGTGAGGGTTGGGCCATGAATGCACCCTGGGCGATCAGGAAGGTGTCCTTTTTCATGTCCAGAAAATCATACAACACACAGGCAAGCGGACCGGCGGCCATGCCGGTGGCGGCTTCTTCGGCGATGCCGTAGCGCGGGGCGAACATCCGGGTGGTGGCATCGATATCCGCATCACCGGTTTCGGTGGTGAAAATGTAATAGCCGATCAGATCAAGCTTTTCGCTGATGTCGTTGATGGCGTCCTGATCGGGGGTGATGTTTTTAAGGGTGGCTTGATCCCTGACCGCCAGCACGATGAAATTATTGCCGGTATTGACCAGAACCGGGCGGGCGCGATCATCAAGATCATCACTGGCAAGGCCGAGTGATTTCAGAACATCGCAAAGTGTGACGCCCTTATCAGACCAGTTAGCCGCAGGGGTGTAGGTCGGCGCAAGCTGTTCCATATAGGCCATGCCGCGATCAAGGATGATCTTGCGCGGGCCATCGACAGTTTCCTTGGATGTTTCGCCATCGCCAAAGCGTTGAAGTTCGGCCAGATAGGAAAAGGTCGCGATGGTGGCATGACCGCAATGGGCGATGCGTTTGGTCGGCGTAAAGAAATCAAGCCTGATGCCGCAGGTCTCGGATTTCGAGACAAAGGCGGTTTCCGACAGCCCGACCTTTTGCGCGATCAAAAGCTTTTCATCGTCACTATAGCGGTCGGCATCCAGCACCACCCCGGCTGGGTTGCCGCCCGCGCCATCTTTGACAAAGGCATTGACGATCTGAACCGGAACGGTCCGGGTGATTTCTTGATGTATGCTCATAACTAATTTCCTGCTAAAATCTTTGTTGATCCTATTTTAGAAATCAATTCACAGATTATGAATTCATATATAAATGAAGAAATCTCATGAAAAGTCGCGTGCAGGCCTGATGGCCAAGGCCAATCAAAATGCCCCGCTTTTGGCGGCGATTGCGCGGGAAAACAGTTTCAGCAAGGCGGCCGAAATACTGGGCGTGCATCAATCGGCAATCAGTCATCGGGTCAATCTGTTGGAAGGGGCACTTGGCTTTTCGCTGTTTGAGCGTACCACGCGCCAGATCACCCCGACGGCATATGGGCGTATTCTTTGTGCCGCGGCGATTGAGGCCATGGCGGTCTGGGATGGGGCGTTTGATCGGCTCGAAAAGTTCGAAAACCGGGGGGCGGTGCGCTTGTCGGTGTCATCGTCGCTGGCGATGAAATGGGTGTTGCCGCATTTGGGACGTGCGGCGGAGGCCGGGCTTGAAATCGCGCTTGATGTCAATGATCGCCCGGCTGATTTCCGGGCGGGCGTGATTGATGCCGCCATCCGTTTTGGTGTCGGGCCCTATCCGGGGCTGCATTCGACCCTGCTTAAAAAGGCTGAAATAATGCCGGTGGCCCGGCCGGGATATTGTGATCCCGGTGCAGACCTTGAAATGATTGCCGGTTTGCCATCGACCACATTTCTTAAAGACGTCGCGGGGGAACGCGATGATACCGATTTCAGTTGGGCCTATTACAAGGATCAGGCGGGGCTGAGCATTGAGACGGATGCGCGGCACATTGCCTTTGATCGTGCCGATCTGGTGTTGCAGGCCGCAATCAACGGTATGGGCATCGGGCTTGGCCGGACCCTGTTGGTCGAGGGCGATATTGCCCGGGGCTTCCTTGTGCCGGTCGGGCCATCGGTTGCGATGAAGTCGGCCTATTGGCTGGTGTGTGGTTCCGATTTTGCCGGGACGGAGCGCTATGCGACGCTTCTGGGCTGGCTTAAAAGCCAGATGAAATAGGCTTGCCGTTTTGGGCGGGCCTGCCTAAATTCCGCGCATGACAAATACAGAACATGAAATCATTTACCGCGTGCTGGGATCGGATGAATGGGCGGAAGCCCTGGCATCCGGGCAGTATGCCGGTGCGCCGCACGATATTGCTGATGGCTTTATCCATTTTTCGACCATTGATACGCTGGCGGCAACACTTGCGCTGCATTACACCAAGCGCGACGGGTTGAAGCTTTTGCATGTGCCGGTCGCACCGATCAAGGCCAAGCTGAAATGGGAACCGGCCCGTGGTGGTACGCTGTTCCCCCATCTTTATGATGTGCTGGGCGTTGCCCATGTAACGCGGGTTGATGATTTGCCCCTTGATGCGAACGGTGTTCACATCCTGCCCGAAGATCTGCAACAGACGCAGTGATCAGACGATCATAGGGCGTGAAAATACGCCAAAAGCGAACGGGCAGTGCTGTGATCAGCACTGCCCGTTCTGTCTTGTGTTCAGTTTGCGTCGTATCGTTTTTACGTTGGTCGTTTTTATTTTGGTGTTGGACTAGCCGTTCAGCAGTGTCGAAACTTCAAAGCAGACCCCGGCCAGGATCACTAGCACGGTGACACCCGACAGAGTAAAAGCCGCAAGATTGGGAAAAGGGCTTCTTTTCAGGCGGTTTTGATATTTGGTGTCGTCATCAACAAGAATGTTGGGGCCACGCAGCATAACGCTCGGCTTCTCGACCTCATCATTGGAGGCCCAACGATGCCGGTTTTCCGGCAGATAAACGCGGTTGCGTTCTTTGGTATTTTCCGGGTTTGCCATGTTTGTCTTCATGTCCATCAACTTCTTTTTATCGGTTCCCAGCCCGTTCCGGCGGCTGTGATGATTGCTGTTCCTGATCTATGGAATACCAAATACTATCCCAAAGATCAAGAAAACTATACCAATGTATATTTATAAAAATTAAAGTTCACGCAAAAATCGCAGTTTTCTGCGGGTTTTGTGATGGTATAGGGTGGGGCCGATGAGGATAGGTATAGTGCCGTCAGACCCCGAAACAGGGGTGAGAAGAACGAATCCGATGGATGGAAGCCGCAGTGATGGTTGCATTTAAAAAGACCGGGCAGCGCCGATGATGGCGCTGCCCGGTTTCTTTTTGCGTATGGGGGATACGCATATGCGGGGTCGGGGGATGTTTTGATCAGACGAGCTTGGCCAGGGCCGCAGGGTTGAAATCCTCAAGCTCGTCAAAGGCACCCTTGGCGACCTTGTTGGGCCACTGGGCATCCGTGATCAGTGCACGGCCAACCGCAATCAGGTCAAATTCGCCGCGCTCCATGCGTTCGACCAGACCGTCAAGGTTGGATTTTTCGGATGCTTCGCCCGAAAACGCGCCGATGAAGTCCGATGAAAGCCCGACCGAGCCCACCGAAATGGTCGGTGCGCCGGTAAGCTTTTTGGCCCAACCGGCAAAGTTAAGGCCCTTTTCGCCATCAATTTCGGGGAATTCCGGTTCCCAGAAACGACGCTGGGACGCGTGGATGATATCGACACCGGCCTCGACCAGCGGGGCCAGCCAGGACGTCATTTCATCAGGCGTGCTGGCAAGGCGGGCGGTGAAGTCCTGTTGCTTCCACTGGCTGACGCGCAGGATGATCGGGAAGTCCGGACCAACCGCGGCACGCATCGCAGCCACGACTTCGCGGGCAAAGGTTGCACGTTCGGCAATGGTTTTCCCGCCGAAGCGATCGGTACGCAGGTTCGTCCCCGACCAGAAGAACTGATCAATCAGATAGCCGTGTGCGCCATGAATTTCAAAGGTGTCAAAACCGGCATTCTTGGCATCAAGGGCTGCCTTGGCAAAGGCGGCAATGGTATCGGCAATATCGGCATCGGTCATGGCATTGCCGCGCGGCTGATCGGGGGCCAGAAGGCCTGACGGGCTTTCGACCGGGGCATCGGGTTCCCATTCGGTAAAGGCGCGGGTTGATCCGGTATGCCAGATCTGCGGGCCCATTTTGCCGCCCGCGGCATGAACGGCATCAGCAACCGATTTCCAGCCGGCAATTGCCGCATCACCATGGAAAAACGGAATGCCCGGATCATTGCGCGATGCCGGACGGTCAATCACCGTGCCTTCTGACAGGATCAGGCCCACGCCGCCTTCGGCGCGCTTGCGGTAATACTCGGCATTGATCGCACCGGGGATGCCGTTTTCGGCCTTGGTGCGGGTCATCGGTGCCATCACGATGCGGTTGGGAAGTTCAAGGGTTTTAAGCTTGAAGGGCTGAAACAGAACATCTGTGTTGGTCATGTGCGGAAATCTCCGTCTTTTGAAAGTCTATGATGGTGACTAGATATATGATATATACCTGGTGTCAATGAGGCACCTGAACGAAACTAGGTATACTCAAGGAAACCGCACATCCCCGGTTGAACCGCAAAAACCGGTGCCGGAAGGATAATCCGGAAAGAACAAGCAAAAAGGGACGGGAAAAGGACAGGTTATGGAAATGAAGGAATGCTCGATCAAGGAATTCCGCGCCGATTGCCCGTGTCGCGGCCTGTTTGACCAGATTGCCGATAAATGGTCGATGATGATCCTGGCGGTTCTGGCCGATGGGCCATTGCGCTTTAACGCGATCAAGCGCGGGCTGGAAGGCATCACGCAAAAGGCGCTGACCCAGACATTGCGCAAACTTGAACGCAACGGCATTGTCGCGCGCAATGTGATTGCGACATCACCCGTGGCGGTCGAGTATGAAATCACCCCGCTTGGCCGCACCCTTATTGGCCCGTTCAAGGCGCTTTATCATTGGACCAAGGAAAAGATGCCCGAAGTCGAAGCCGCACGGGCGGCGTTTGACGAACGGATGAATGAGGGCGTCTGACCAACCCGGTCGGTATGGTTTATGCTGCATTGATCCTTGCCCATCGGGGCCGGGGCGCGTAAGAACAGGACAGGTTGTCAAACGCAAAAGGAGCCTGTCGCGTGGGGTGGTACAAGTCACTGGTTTTGCCGATTGTCCGCTGGATCGATGCAGAGACCGCACATGGTCTTGCCATATGGGCCTTGAAAAACAATCTGGTGCCGCGTGCGGATGACGCAACGGACGCGACCCCGATCCTTGAAACCGAAGTTTTCGGGCGCAAATTTGCCAATCCGGTCGGGCTTGCCGCGGGGGTCGATAAAAATGCCGAGGTCCCCAATGCCGCCCTTTCACACGGGTTCGGATTTGTTGAAATCGGATCGGTGACACCTTTGCCGCAACCGGGCAATCCCAAGCCGCGCCTTTTCCGTCTTTATTCCGACCGGGCGGTAATCAACCGCATGGGCTTCAATAATGACGGGGCCGAGGCGGTGGCAAACAGGCTGCGCAAACGTGCGCGCCGTGGCATCCTTGGGGCCAATCTTGGCAAAAACAAATATTCCGAAGATGCCGCCGATGATTACGCCAAGGGGGTAGAGGCACTAGGCCCCTATGCCGATTATCTTGTTGTCAATGTATCCTCGCCCAATACGCCGGGCCTGCGCGCCCTTCAGGGCCGGGCCCCGCTTGAAAAGCTTTTGAAATCGGTGCTGAAGGCACGCGACAAATTCGCCAAGGGTGTTCCGGTGTTGCTTAAGGTCGCGCCGGACCTGACCGATGAAGACAAATCCGACATTGCGAGTGTTGTGCTCAAGGTCAAAATCGATGGCATGATTGTCTCGAACACGACGATTGATCGGCCGGTCGGGCTTAATTCCTATGACCAGGATGAAAAGGGCGGCCTTTCAGGCCCGCCTTTGATGGCGCCATCGACCAAGGTTCTGGCTGATTTTTACCGCCTGACCGAGGGCAAGGTGCCGCTGATCGGGGTTGGCGGGATTGCATCGGGCAAGGATGCCTATGAAAAGATTCTCAATGGTGCATCCCTGGTGCAGCTTTATTCATCGCTGGTCTATCACGGGCTTGAGCTTGTTACCGAGATCAAGGAAGACCTTGCCCGCAGGCTGCGCAAGGATGGCTTTGCCAATGTATCTGACGCGGTTGGTGCCGCCTTCCCGGAAATTTCGGGCAAGGGCATCCCGGTCGATGAAGCCCGCGACGCCAAGGCAGCACTTGAAGCCAAAACTGATGCCAAATCGGGCAACAAAGAAGATAAAAAGGACTGACCGGAATGAGCAAAGCCACCCCCTATGAAATGATCAATGGCCTTTCTGAAGTGATCGGCAAATATGATGCCGTGATCCTTGATCTTTGGGGGGTGGTGCATGACGGTGTCGATCCCTATCCAAGCTCGATCCCGGCGATGACGGCACTCAAGGATGCCGGCATTCCGGTGGCGCTTTTGTCCAATGCGCCGCGTCGTTCCTCGGTCGTCACGGGCCGGATGGAAGATATGGGCATTGCACGTGATCTTTATGGTCCGGCGGTGGCATCGGGCGAGATCGCCTATCGCCAGCTGGTGGATCGCACCGACCCCTGGTATGCGAAACTGGGCCGCAAGGTCCTTATGGTCGGCCCCGTCCGCGATATGTCGATGTTTGAACATCAGGATGTCGAAATCGTCAAAACGGTCGAGGATGCCGACTGGGTCCTGATCACCGGCCCGAACGAGGACCATGATCCGGTTTCGAAATATGAAGACCTTTTGCATGCGCTTAAGGCGCGTGACCTTCCGGTCCTGTGCCCGAACCCGGACCGCGAAGTGATCCGGGGTGGGGAACGCATCATTTGTGCCGGTGCGATTGCCGGACGGTATGAGGAACTGGGCGGTGATGTTCGCTGGGAAGGCAAGCCGTTCGCCAGTGCCTATGACTTCTGCCTGCAAATGTTTGACAAAGGCCCGGATGCCAAATTGCTTGTCGTCGGCGACAGCATTTCGACCGATATTGCCGGATCAAACAATGCCGGACTTGATGTCGCCCTTGTCACCGGTGGCATCCATGCCGCAGAGCTGGACGCGCCGCGCGGCACCTTGCCGGAACGTGAAAAGCTTGATGCGCTTCTGGCGGCCACGGGCCGTCACATCACCTATGCAATTGGGGATTTTTGTTGGTAGGCTACTACCTTTTGGTTACTTCTCAAGGATAGCCCGATGCCATAATTCTAGTACTTTATACTTTATTCTGTTTTAGTCATGGTGACGTGAATTTGTGTAACCTGCATCCGAATGCTTTGATGCGAGTTTATAGTTGTCAAATAAGGTGAGTTATGACTGAAGAAAAAATTGTTGAAGTAATTGAGACGTCACAAACAGCCCTATTGAATGAACTTTTGGGTAAAGGTTGGATTTTAATTGGCTCTGCTCATGGGAAGGATGAGATGGGCTATCCGCTTAGCAAGTATTCAGTTGGACGCCCTGAGAACGTTTTGAAAGACTGCTGACGGTCAATACAGCATGCTGATGTGGTGTGCGTCATTTGCAGCATTTTACCTATCCATTATGGATATGTGACCTATTGAGGTTTGCATTTTAAATGTGGGACTTTAATATTGATTAATTATAATATACATCCTTCTTAATTTGAAGGATAATTTGCGTCTGTTATTATGTGAATGGTCGTTCACAAGATGATTCAAGATAACATGAAGATCGATATTTACAGTTATCCCGCGTATAACTCCGGATAAGTAAAATGCGCAGAACAACTCTTAAAGAGCTTGGACAATCCATTGAGCGGAAAAAAGCCGAACTTGGCTATTCCGGGCAGGATTATGTTGCGCGGAATTCCGGAAAGTACCGTACTGAAAGCAAACGCGCACTTCTGCGCAATATTGCGGCCGCGGCGGCGGAACGTGGTGAAGAGCCGCCGTTCAAGGCCAATTACTAATCCCAAGGCATATGGACGTGTTTGACCCGCTTTTCTGATGAAAGGCGGGTTTGTTTTTATGGTCAGTGCGTGGTTGAGCTGTCAAAATGTGCGGGCAATCCGGCGATAAAGACGTGCGAGTAATGCCCCATGCTCAATGATGAAATCCGTGATTATGCCAACCGCGCGGTCCTGTGCTGGTTGGCGACCAGCTCCGAAGACGGGCCATCGGTCAGCCCCAAGGAAATCTTTGCCTGTTATGGCGAAGACCGGGTCATCATTGCCAATATCGCATCCCCGCAATCGGTGCAGAATGTTGCACGTGATCCGCGTGTCTGCGTCAGTTTCGTTGATGTGTTTTCGCAAAAGGGCTGGCAGCTTTACGGCGAGGCCGTGCTGATGCGCCCGCGTGATGAGGGCTATGACCATCGTCATGCCATCTTGCAAGGCATGGCAGGCGATGCGTTTCGGGTCGGATCACTGATTGATGTGTGCGTCACCAAGGCCAAGGAAATCCTTGCCCCCAGCTATCGCTTTAATCCCGATATGGACGAAGCCACCATGCGCGCCGGTGCGATGATCAGTTATGGCGTAAAGCCGACAGATTAGTTCAATGGCAGCTGTTCGATATAGTAAAAAGTGTACGATCCAGGATCTCTAGAGTAAGCGGTGGACGAGAAAAGTTCGAAGCCACTTTTGTTGTACACAGAGCGTGTAATCCGAGTGCCGACACCAAGTGATTTTAAATCGCGAGAAGTGGTCCAAACACCGTCATCATAGCTGTTGAATATCTCGGAGATACTGCCGTTGTCTTCTAAATACTTGCAGTTACCAAGTACAAATTTGCATCGATCTTCAGGTTTGGGCGCCAAATGGAATGGATAGGAAGTGTTGGAATAGGACACAATAGTCCCGTTGGTGCGCATGCGGTGAGTTTTACCAGAGCCGGGTATCGCGGTGACTTTGTAGTAGTAATAATCTCCGAGCTTGTACAGATAATCGTAGTTCCAAGATTTTCCGTCGTTTCTTACCAGACGGTATCGTTTGGGGATGCTGTCTTCGGTAACCGCGATGCTTGAGCTGTCTTTTGGGGAAAGCAACGTTTCCTTTGATATAGCAAGTGTTTGCGTAAGTTTCATGTCGTGTGCAGCAGCGTTTTGCGGACCCTTTTTGAGCTGGTATTGCATGCATCCTTGGAGGGCAGTTCCAATACAAACTATGAAGGCAATTTTCATTAATTTCGTGGGGAGCATGCTATTTCTCTGTTTCTTCAAGCATATCATAGTCATAGCCTTCTTTCCCTGAACCGTATGCTTTTGAGGCATAAAGCGTCATGCCGTTCTTATCAAAAATGAGATTCTGGTAAGTAGCCCCCCGGTGTCCGATGATTTTTCGCTGAATGACCCAAACGCCATTAAGAAACTTGCGGTCGAAAATGCCATATTTTTGGTTCGGATTGGCCCTGAGGTCACAGTTCCCTAACTCGAAAAAGCACTCATCGCGGACATTTATAAAGCCACGATCCTCTACTTTTACCTCATAAATCCGTCCCTTGATGCGAAACTCGTTTGTTCGGTTTGGGAGGACCTCATTCCGGGAAGTGAAGTAATGATAGCCATCTTCTATATGGCTGAACCTTACTTCTGTTCGCCCGCTCAGTGTGGAGAAGTAAACACGAGTGAAGTTCGATGAAATATCAGAAAGATCTATGTTAGGAACATCATCTGGATACAGGATGTTTCCTGCATGGGTCTTGAGAATTCGATCAACTTGATCGCTGATAAATAACGGCTCCTGATAGTCTGGGAATAGTTCTTCGCTGTTCGAATATGGTTCAACAGGGTCCTGCGACTGCGCATATGTAACGGGGATTCCAAGAAAAACAAACAGTGCCACTTTTCCAAACTGGCCAGCTATTGTTGGCTTTAGTTGGCTGATTAGGCTCTGAAGATATTGCATTGTGAGGAGCTCGATCACTTGAAAACGAATAGGTGATAATCCGTAGATAACAAATTCTACCATGACGAGCAATAATGCGGATACTACACGTTTGTCGTCGGATCAGCTTTCGGCAACGCGCTTTTCGCGGAAGATGATGAAGATGCCGCTGGCGGTAATGATCGCCGCCCCGACAAAGGTCAGAAGATCGGGTGTTTCGCCCCAGAAGAACCAACCAAGCCCGGTTGCCCAGACAAGGGCGGTATAGTCAAAGGGCGCAACAGTCGGCGCGTCGGCGATGCGGAAGGCCTGGGTGATCATGGTCATGCCGCCGGTGCCGACAAAGGCAATGGCGATGAAAAGCCCGATATCCTCGGCCCGGATCGGGCTCCAGAAATACCAGACGGCCGCACCGCTTAAGATCGTGCTGGTGAAGCTTAGATAAAACAAAAGCGTCCACATGCTTTCGCGGGCATCAAGCAAACGGGCGCTCAGCATCAAAAGCGCATAGGTAAAGGCCGTGGCGACGGGTAAAAGCGACACCGGTTCGAACGTTGCAGCCCCCGGGCGGACAATCACCAGAACCCCGATGAAGCCGACCATGACGGCCAGCCAGCGCCGCCAGCCAACGCGTGCAAACAGCACCGATGAAATGGCCGTGATGAAAAGCGGGGCGACAAAGGCAAGGGCCGTTGCCTCGGCCAGGCCCATCAGATGGATGCTGGTAAAGAACATGATGGTGGCGGTGATCCAGATGACGGTGCGCATGAAATGCACGCCAACCCGGTTGGACCGAAGCCCGCCAAGCCCAACCAACCTGATCGCAAGCAGGATGGCAAAGGGCAGGGCAATGGAATTGCGCATGAAGATGATCTGGATCGGCGAATAATGATCCATCAATCCCTTGGCCAGCGCATCATTGACGCAAAGCAGGGCGACACCGGCACACATCAAAATGATGCCGGTCATGTTATGGTGGGGCTGTTGAGCATTCATGGTTGGTGGCGCTTTCCCTTTTGATGGCATGTTTGTTGGGGCGTTTTGCCATCTGTCTTCGAGCTTTATGCGAAATGGGGAAGTGAAACCAGCAAAGAAGTAAAAACCGCAATGGATCGGTGCTGCATGCCAGGCATGCCCGCCGTGATGCGAACGGCTTGCAAAACCGATTGACATTTATCCCGGGATCGTGAATGTAGCGTAATGTTATAACATTACATTTGTGATTTATGGAGTTCACAATGACCCAATCGGTTTTGCGCGGGATATGTGCGTCTGTCGGTATTCTTGCCCTGACAATGGCCGGGGGCAGCAGTGCACCGGCCCTGGCAGCAGAGAATGACGGCATTCTCGACATTGCCAGCCCGCTTGAGATTTCCGGTCTTGATCCGGCCAAGTCGGGCTATATTTTCAGCCGCATGCAGGCCGCCGAAACCCTGTTCACGGTCAATCGCGACGGCAAGCTTGTGCCGATGCTGGCAAAAGGCAACCATGTTTCGGATGACGGGCTGGTCTGGCATGTCTCGTTGCGCGATGATGTTTTGTTCCATGATGGCACCCCGATGACGGCTGCGATCGTGGCCGATCACCTGAACCGGATTTTTGCGCGCCCCGGTGTTCTGAACCGCGCGCCGATTACCGGGATTCACGCCCATGACGGCGAGATCGAAATCACCCTGTCCGAGCCGTTTTCAATGTTGCCGGCCTTTCTGGCGCATTACAGCACGATCATCCTGTCCCCGGCGTCCTATGATGATGCCGGTGAAGTGACCGGGATCATCGGCACCGGTGCCTATCGGGTTGATGAGGTAACCCCGCCCCTGCAGGTCAAGATGACGGCCTTTGACAAATGGTGGAATGGCAGGGCCGGAATTGACAAGGTCAGCTATCTTGCCGTCGGGCGCGGCGAAACGCGGGCGATGATGGCGCAAAGCGGTGATGCCGATCTTGTGTTTTCACTGCTGCCCGTGGCGGTCAATCAGCTGTCGGGTGACCCGGAAGTCAATGTCGCGGTCGCGACCATTCCAAGAACCAGACTTCTGAAAATTGATGCCGCCAAGCCGTTCTTTGACGAGGTGACAGAGCGTCAGGCACTCAGTCTTGCGATTGACCGCAAGGCGATTGCCGCCGTCGTCATGCGCAATGTCGATCTTGCCGCGACCCAGATGTTCCCGCCTTCCATCACCGGCTGGAACAATGCCGATGTGCCTGCACTGGCATTTGATCCGCAAAAGGCGCGTGATCTTCTGGCCCAAGCCGGCTGGGTCGAGGGTGCGGATGGCATCCTTGAAAAGGACGGGCAGAAATTCTCGGTGACATTGCGGACCTATGCCAGCTGGCCGGACCTGCCGCTGATTGCGACCGCCCTGCAATCCCAGCTGCGCGCCGTCGGGATCAATCTTGAGATTTCGGTCGGCAGCTATACCGAAATTCCATCCGGTCATGCCGATGGCAGTCTTGAGATCGCGCTGGTCACGCGCAGCTTCTCGATGGTGCCCGATCCGCTGGCAACCGTGATGTCCGATTATGGTCCGGGCGGGGCCGACTGGGGCGCGATGAACTGGCAAAATGTCGAGGCCGCCGACCTTCTGGCCGATCTGGGCCGGACATCGGATGAACAGGCCCGTGCACAGTTGCAGGAAAAGCTGACCGCGATCCTGCAATATGAATTGCCGACCATTCCGGTGGTCTGGAGCGAACTTGCCGTTTCCGCCAGTGCCAAGCTTGAGAACCTGTTTGTCGACCCGTTCGAGCAGAATTACTACCTTTCCGACCTGCGGTGGGCGAAATGAAGCAATTGATCGCAACGCGGCTGATGCAGCTTGTTGCCGTGGTGCTGATTGTCGGCACCATCAGCTTTGCGCTGATGTATTTCCTGCCCGGTGATCCGGCCCTGCGGATTGCCGCAGGGCGCTATGGCCCGGACATGATGGATAACGCGATTTCCGATATGGTCCGGGCCGAGCTTGGCCTGGATCAGCCGGTGATTTTCCGGTTTCTGGCATGGATGGGCGATCTGATCCGGTTTGATCTTGGTCACTCGCTGGTTTCCGAAGCACCGGTAATTGACGAAATCGCCGTTCAGCTTGGCTATACGCTGTGGCTGTCGGTGATTGCCTTTGTGCTGTCACTGGTGGTTGGTCCGGTTATTGGTGCTGTGGCCGGGCTGTTTCCCGGTTCGGTGTTTGACCGGGGCGCGCTTCTGGTATCCATCGCGCTGCGTGCCGTGCCGCCCTTTGTGCTGGCGATTGTCCTGATGATGGTGTTTGGCGTGACCCTGCGCTGGTTCCCGACGGCCGGTTTTGGTGGCTGGAGCCACATGGTTCTGCCATCGGTCACGCTGGCCCTTGGGCTGGCGGCGATGTCATCACGGGTCATGCGCGATGCCATGACCGAGGTGGCCGCTGCCCCCTATTTCGCCCACGGGCGTTACAAGGGGCTTTCGGACCGGACCGTGGTGATGCGCCACGGGTTGCGCAATGCGTCACTGCCGGTGGTGACCTATCTTGGTTTGCAGATGGTCTATCTGGTCGAAGGGGTGGTTGTGGTTGAATCGATCTTTGGCTTTCCGGGGATCGGTCATGCGCTGGTCCATGCGATCATCGCGCGCGACGTGCCGATGGTGCAGGGCACGGCATTGGCGATGGGCGGGCTGTTTGTCCTGTTAAACAGTGTCGTTGATTTGTTGTGCCTGAAGCTTGATCCACGGCTTGGCGCGCAAACCGTTTCCCGTTCGGGCAGGAGGGGCGCATGAAAACCGTATCCCTTGTACAAATGCCCGCCGGTCTGAATGACGGTCGGAAACCGGGCTTCTGGCAGCCGGTGCGGATTGCCGGTGTGACCATTCTTGGTACGCTTTTGCTGTTTGCCTTTGTCGGGCCGCTGCTGGTTTCGACCGATCCGCTGTTTCAGGATTATGCGGCGGTGCTGATCGGACCGGGGGATGCCCGCCACTGGCTGGGCACTGATCATTTCGGCCGGTCGATGCTTGCACGTCTGGTGCATGGCGCGCAGCTTTCCTTTGTCATGGCATTCATCACAGCGCTGAGTGCGGCGATACCGGGCATCTTGCTTGGCATCCTGGCGGCCAGCCGGGGTGGCTGGGTCGAGCGTGGTCTGGTTGCACTGTCCGATATCGTTCTGGCCTTGCCGGGACTGTTGCTTGTGCTGCTGTTGCTTGCCTTTGCGCCGGGAAAATTCGGGCCGCTTTATCTTGGACTTGCGCTGTATCTCTGGGTCGAGTTTTTCCGGGTGGCGCGGATTGAAACCGCACGGGTGTTGCAACTGCCCTGTTGCGAGGCAACCCGGCTGCTTGGCTTCGGACCGTTTTATGTGCTTGGGCGCATCGTGCTTCCGTCCTTGGCCGGACCGATGATGACGCTGTTTGCCTTTGCCATGGGCTCGGCGATTATTGCCGTCAGTACGCTGAGTGCCATTCATGTTGGCCTGCGCCCGCCAACCCCGGAACTTGGCGCGATGATTGTCGAACTGATGCCCTATTACAGCGAGGCACCGCTTCAGGTGCTGATGCCAGCCGTGGTGATTTTCCTGCTGGTTTTGTCCCTGCAACTTCTGGCCGGAAGGAAAAGCTGATGAGCTGTGAAATCAGGATCGAAAATCTGGGCATCCGGACGGTCGACGGGACGGTGCTGGTCAGGGATGTTTCGCTTGGCTTCGGGCCGAACAGGCCGGTTTGCCTGATTGGTGAAACCGGGTCGGGCAAAAGCCTTGTCATGCATGCGGTGTTTGGCAGTTTGCCCGACAACCTGATTTGCGACGGGCAAATCCTGCTTGACGGGCGTGACTTGTTGCAGCTGTCGGCATCAGAACGCCGTGCCCTGTGGGGGCGGATAATATCGTTGCTGCCACAGGAACCGTCACGTGCACTTGACCCGACCATGACGGTGCAGGGGCAGGTGGCCGAGATTTATCCTTCGCTGCATGGTAACAGCTGGCAGGAGGCCAGAAAACATGCCCTGTCCGATCTTGCAGCCGTCGGGATGGATGCATCGGCCGGTGCCTATCCGTTTGAATTGTCGGGTGGCATGGCGCAGCGGGTTTCTGTCGCCATGGCCCATGCCGGGCAAAGCAGCGTGGTTCTGGCCGACGAGCCGACCAAGGGGCTTGACCGGGCCTTGTGCGATGTGGTGGCGGATTTGCTGAACCGCGAGGTTGAGCTTGGCCGCTCGGTGATGGTGATCACCCATGATCTTGAACTGGCCGCACGGACGGGGGGCAGCATCGGGGTGATGCGTAACGGGCAACTGGTTGAATATGGGCCGGTTGACCGGGTTCTTGGGGATCCGCAGGATGCCTATAGCAAGTCACTGGTTGCGGCCCTGCCGCGTCATTGGGAAGCCAGACCCGAACCGGCATCCCGCCAATCCGGAACGCCACAAATCGTTGCGCGCGGACTGGGCAAGTCATTTGGTAAAACAGAACTGTTTCATGATCTTGACCTGACCTTGCGGTCGGGCGAGATCACGGTTGCTCTTGGTCCGAGTGGCAGTGGTAAAAGCACGCTTGGCAATATCCTGCTGGGGCTGGTTAAGGCCGATTTCGGTATGGTCGAAAAGCCGGGTAATTTTTCGCCTGTGCGCTATCAGAAAATCTATCAGGACCCGCCATCGGCCTTTATTGCCCATCAGACTCTTGGGCAGGCATTTGACGATTTGCGCAGGTTGCATGGCCTGTCGCAAAGATGGATTGATCAGGTCTTGACGGATCTGGGACTGGATCAGGGGCTGCTGGCCCGCCGACCGGATGCGATTTCCGGCGGGGAGTTGCAACGTTTTGCCATCGGGCGGGCGCTTTTGCTGGAACCGGCAGTTCTTTTTGCCGACGAGGCAACATCGCGCCTTGATCCGGTCAGCCAGAAACGGGTGATCGATCTTTTGATTGCACAGGTGCATGAACGCAATCTGGCCTTGATGCTGGTGACACATGACCGGGTTCTGGCCGAACGGATTGCCGATCATGTGATCGATCTTGGCGACAACCGGGGCAGGGTCGAACAGAGATCCGCTGCCTGATAACAGAAAACGCCGCCCGGTTTTGCATCGGGCGGCGTTTGACTGTATCGGCGATATGACGCTTGGTAGCGCTAGATCGCGGTGGCGCGGTTGGCGTCGATATAGATTTCGCGCAGGCGTCTGGCGATCGGACCGGGAACGCCATCGCCGATTTTCTTATCGTCGATTTCAACCACCGGGCAGACAAAGGCCGAAGCCGAGGTCGAGAATGCTTCTTTTGCATTCTGGGCTTCTTCAATCGTGAAGTGGCGTTCTTCGATCTTGAGCTGCAATTCCTCGGCACATTTCAGAACCGATGCACGGGTGATGCCATGCAAAATGTCAGTCGAAAGTTCGCGGGTTACAATCGTGCCGTCCTGGGTGACGATATAGGCGTTGTTTGACGATCCTTCGGTGACAAAGCCATCGAGAACCATCCATGCATCGTCGGCACCCTTTGAGGCGGCTTCGGTTTTGAGAAGCGACGCATAAAGCAGCTGCACGGTTTTGATGTCGGACCGGCGCCAGCGGATATCGGGGAAGGTGACGATTTTCTGTCCACGTTCGGCCAGGGCTGATTTGATCAGCGATTTGCTTTGCGTGAACATAACGATGGTCGGCGTGGTTTCCGGGTTGATTGCGAAATCACGATCACCAGCCGACCCCCGCGAGACCTGAAGATAAATCAGGCCTTCGGTGATGTCGTTGCGCTTTACCAGCTCGCGGTGGGCTTCAAGCAGCTGATCGATATCAGGCTTGAACGCAAATTTGAGTTCGGAAAGCGAGCGTTCAAGACGCTTCATATGACCCATGAAGTCAATCAGTTTGCCATCAAGCACCGAGGTCACTTCATACACGCCATCGGCAAACAGGAAGGATCGGTCAAAGATCGAAATCTTGGCTTCGGTTTCCGGCAAAAATTCGCCGTTCACATAAACAGTACGCATGGCAACTTTCCTGGGTCAGGAACGGATATGGCTATCCGTCTTTGTTTGATATGGCGACGTTCCATCGGTCTGCCCGGACATTTTTCCGCGGCGGGGTGATCCCGGCGACCGTCTAAAAGCGATTTAGCTACTGATTATCACAGGATGAGGGGCGCTGTCGTGCAAAAGCTGTGGATCATGCGTCTAATTGATTGATTGTTGCTTGTGTGGGGCGGCTATGGCCGGTCATTGTTGTGATGTGGTCCCGAATATCGTCATATTGTCGAAGATTGTTCGATTTCGGTGCCTAAAAGCAAAAAGACAATTTTTTCCTTTTGACCTTAACATTGGTTGAGGTTCTATCGTCCTGTTCCATGAGATGAAAATATCATCAGGAATATGGAGCCGATTGATGAACAGTCCCCAGCCAATAAGCCGCGACGTCACACCCGCCAATGATCACAATTTTTTGCAAAGCCGGGTCAATGCCAGTTGGGCAAAGCCGGTCCGCATACCGGTTCAGGAAGTCGATCTTGATGCCTATTTCGCCCGGATCGGTTATGACGGCCCGCGCGAAGCGACCCTTGAAGTCTTGCAAACCCTGCATGCCCTGCATCCGGCCAATATCCCGTTCGAAGCCATTGATGTGTTCAATGACAAACCCATCAGCATCGCGCCCGAAGATGTGGATCAGAAACTGATCCATGACGGGCGGGGCGGATATTGTTTCGAACAAAATTCCCTGTTCCGCCGGGTGCTGCGCAGCCTTGGCTTTGCGGTCGAAGGTCTGGCCGGACGGGTGTTGTGGGGATATGGCGAAAATGATCTGCCACGCCCGCGCTGCCACATGGCCAACCGGGTGACCATCGATGGCGAGGCATGGCTGGCCGATGTCGGTCTTGGCGGCTGTGTGCCGACCGCGCCCTTGCTGCTTGATACTGCCATGCCACAGGTCACCCCGCATGACACCTATCGCGTGACCAAGGGTGAGCACAGCTATTTTGTCGAACTTGAACGTGATGGTGTGTGGAAGGCAGTGCATGAGATCGATATCGCACCGGTGGCCGACATCGATTACGAGGTCATGAACTGGTACGCATCCGACCATCCCGACAGCGGGTTTTGCAAAACCCTGATGGTGGCGCGATCCGCACCGTTTGCGCGGTTCACACTTCTGAACAATCGTCTGACCATCCGGCTTGTCACCGGCGAGGAAGAGCAACACAAACTTGCCGTTAGCGACATTCCCCAAACCCTGGCCGACATTTTCGGCATCGCGCCCAAGGAAAGCTGGAAAATCGCCTTTTCACGGTTGATATAGCGCCCGAAACCGCGGGCGGATGTGCGGTGTCTGCGGTTTGGCGTTGAAGCGTGGCAGGGGACCCCGGTTCCCTGCCGCTGCTATTCTAATAGCGCATCACCAGACCATATTTCTCCACCAGCCGGGCAAAGGTGCCGTTTTGATGGATGGTCTGAAGGGCTTCATTGAACCGCACCAGCCAGGTTTCGGTATTCGGATAGTCCTTTGACGTCATCAGATGCAGCGGCGCATTGGCAACCAGCGGCGGATCGAGGGTTCGGAAATTGCGGGCGACTTCGGCGGGAAACATCTGATTGATCAGATGCCACCCCACCGTGGTTGCGGCCGGAAAAAGGTCAATCCGGCCCAGCACCAGCCGTTCAAAATTCTGCCTCTCGCTTAGGGCATAGTCGGTGTTAAGGCCGGTCTGCGCAAAAAGCGGCTCGTAATAATATCCCTGAATGCCACCGATGATCCAGGGTTTGAGGTCCGATAGCTGGTCATAGGTTTCGGGCGGCTGGTTCGTTTTGCTTTCATTCGGATCGTGATAGGCAAAAAACCGGGATTCCGCAAAATAGATCGGGTCGGAAAACAGGAACCGCGCATCGCGTTCGGGCGTGCGGGTATAGGGAAAGGTGCCCCAGGCCTCAAGATCGGCGACCGATTGTTCGCAGCGTTTCCATGGCTGAATATTCAAAACAAATGTCACCCCCATTTCCTTGCCGATTTCTTCAAAAAGAGCAGGCAGGAAGCTTTCTTCGACATCGTCGCGCACATAGGGCGGATAAATGTTGGTGGTGATGACAAGCTTGTGGTTCGCCCCGGCAATGGTCGGGGCAAACAGGGCTATCATCAAAACAACTGCATATCGGATAAGGGCGATCATCAGCATGTCTCAAACACAACGCGATCTGAAACATATGGCCGCTGCCCGGTGCAATTTCACCGGTGCGTTGTGGTAAAATTGCGCCTGGGTTGAAAATCTTTGATCAATTCCCGTGTGTCAAAGCCGGTGTCGGTGCCGGTGTGTCGGTGTCAGTGATACGGCCCGGGCAAAGGCAGAGCTATAAGTAAAGGGCGGGGAACTTGGTTCACCCGCCCTTGGTCTTTAACGGTGCCAGATCGTTGGTTGATCATTGACCGGCATGATCACCATGCGGTTCGCTTGCAGGGGGAAGACGCTTTTCCGATGCGCTGTCAAAGACATGGACCTTTGCCATGTCAAAGGCGATATGGATGAAACTGTCAACCGCATAGTCCGGGCGATCCATGGTGAAAATCTTGATCGGTTTGCCCGCCAGCGTCACATGAACAAGGGTCGACAGGCCCATCGGTTCGATCAGCTCAACCTTGGCCGGAAGGCCGTTTTTCCCGTCAGAGACGATGGTGATATGTTCCGGGCGCGCACCCAGTGTTACCGCCTGATTGTTTTGGGCATCGCGCGCGGGCAAAACCGGCACCAGCGCACCGTCAGTCAGGCGGATGCCCGCACTGTTTTCCCCGACCTGTTCATAGCTTCCTTCCAGGAAATTCATGGCCGGTGAGCCGATGAAGCTGGCAACAAAGATGTTGGCCGGCCGGTCATAGATTTCGACCGGGCTTCCGACCTGTTGAATGATGCCGTCATGCATGGCGACAATCCGGTCGGCCATGGTCATGGCTTCGATCTGATCGTGGGTGACATAGACCGATGTGGCGCCAAGGCGGCGATGCAGTTTGCGGATTTCGGTGCGCATCTGTTCGCGCAGGCGCGCATCAAGGTTCGATAACGGTTCGTCAAACAGAAATGCCTGGGGTTTGCGCACAATCGCACGCCCCATGGCAACACGTTGACGTTGCCCGCCGGAAAGCGCCTTGGGCCGGCGTTCCAGAAGGGCGGTCAGGCCAAGAATTTCGGCAACGCCTGAAATCGCATCGGCGATTTTTTCCCTGGGGGTTTTGCGCAAGGTCAGGGCGTAGCTCATATTTTCGGCCACCGACATGTGCGGATAAAGGGCATAGGACTGAAACACCATGGCGATGTCGCGGTCCTTGGGTTGCAATTCATTGACGACATTTCCGGCAATCGAAATATCGCCCGATGTGATGTCTTCAAGTCCGGCAATCATGCGCAGCAAAGTCGATTTGCCACAGCCCGACGGACCGACAAGGACAATGAATTCCCCGTCCGAGATATCAAGATCAATGCCGTGCAAAACATCAACCGCGCCATAGCTTTTGCGCGCATTTGCAATTTGAATGGAAGCCATATGAAACGTCCTCTTATCCTTTGACCGCGCCAGCCGTAAGCCCCTGCACCAGATAACGCTGGATCAGCAGGAAGAACAGACAGGCGGGAATAAGTGCCAGCACACCGGCAGCCATCATCTGGCCGAAATCGACACTGAATTTTGAAACGAATGACAGAAGCCCGACCGGGAAGGTCGATGCGGACTCACTGCTGACCAGCATCAGGGCAAACAGAAGTTCGCTCCAGGCGGCGGTAAAGACAAAGCCAAGCGTTGCGGCAACACCCGGAAGTGTGAGCGGCAGGATGATGGCCCGGAATGCTTCAAACCGGGTATTGCCATCAATCATCGCGGCTTCTTCAAGATCCTTGGGGATCCCGTCAAAGAAGGACTGCATCAAAAAGGTCGCAAATGGCACATTGAACGCCGTATAGACAATGATCAGCCCGGTCAGGCTGTCGGTCAGGCCAAGCGGGGCCAGAATTTTGAAGATCGGCGCAATCAGCATCACCAGCGGGAACATCTGCGTAATCAGCATCAATGCGACGATGATCACCTTGCCGCGAAAGGCAAAGCGCGAAAACGCATATCCCGTAAGGGCGGCCACCAGCGTTGTGACAATGGCAGTCGTGCCCGCGACAATCACGGAATTCAGGAAATAATGCGGAAAGTTGCTTTGGGTCAGAACGAATGTGTAGTTCTCCCAGGTGGTGCGCGACGGCCACATACGGACCCCTTCGGTATAAAGGATGTCGTTGGGCGTCACCGAAACCTTGAGCAACCAGTAAAGCGGAAACAGCGCAAAGATCACAAAGGCGGCAATCATCAGATAATGACTGCCCCAATAGAGCCATTTGCGCGTTGAAGTTTGTCCGGTCAGGGTCATGGGGCGGGGTTCCTAACTATCGGCATGGGTCATGGCACGGCGCAGCGCGATCACACTGAGCGCATAGGCCAGCAACAGAACCAGAAGCACCGCAGCAATCGCCGAGGCATAGCCGAAATCAAGCCGGCGGAAGGCCTGGGTAAAGATGTAGGAGGCAACGATCTGGGTGGAATCTGCCGGGCCGCCATTGGTCATGACGACAATCAGATCGGCGAAATTGGCAATCCAGATGGTGCGCAACATCAGCGTGATGGCAATGGTGGGCGCAAGGAAGGGCAGGGTGATGCTGATGAATTGCTGTCGGGTGGTTGCGCCGTCGATGGACGCTGCCTCATAGAGTTCCTTGGGGATCGATTGCAGGGCGGCCAGCATGGTGATGGCAAAGAACGGAATGCCAAACCAGATATTGGCAATGATCGGCCCCCACATCGCAAGGTCGGGATCAGACAGGATATTGAACGGTTCGGCCATCAGGCCAAGCGACGTCATCCAGTGCGGCAGCGGACCGACCACCGGGTTGAACATCCATGCCCAGTTCAGACCCGACAAAAAGGTCGGCACCGCCCATGGCAGGAACACCAGTGCCTGCACTAGTCGACGGCCCAGAAACTGCCGGTTCAGCAAAAGTGCCAGAATAAGGCCAAGGCTGAACTGAAACAGCAGGGATCCGAATGTCCACCATGCGGTATTGGCAAGCGCGCCCAGAAAAGCCTGATCGGAAATCAGGGCTTCGAAATGGGCCGTGCCGACAAAACCGCCGCTGAACGGATTAAGGATGCGGATGTCGCGAAAGGTGTAGCTCAGTCCAAGGATCAGCGGCATCAACATTACCGCGATGATCAGGACAAGGGCCGGCGAGACATAAAGATATGGTTCGATGATCCCGGAAATCTTCCGTGAGAAGCCCCCCCGTCTTTCGACGGGGAGTTTTCCGGTTTGGGTTACAGTGGTCACTGATTTGCCTGCATCCAGTTTTTCTGTGCCGGGGTCAGATATTCTGCCCACTGATTGGCCAGTTCTTCCGGGGTGATCCGGCCCAGCATCGCTTCCTGACTGGTGCGGATGACCAGGCTGTCCTTGAAGAAGGCAAATTCTTCAAGATGGGTCGGCATGACGGTCGGGTGAACGTCCGGGTCGGACAGTTCGGCGAACCATCCGGCAAATTGCGGGCTGGCAAAGAACGGATCGCTTTCGGCACCGTTATGGATCGGAAGGGCACCGATGCGCTTGTTCCAGGTCAGGTTGCTGTCCTTGGATTCAAGATGGGCAATCAGTTTCCAGGCTTCGTCTTTATGTTCACTGTTTGAGAACATCGACCAGCCGGCATAACCGATGGTCGGGAATGCCTTGCCCGACGGGCCTTTTGGCATGGTGGTCACGCCAAAATCTTCTTCTTTCATGCGGCTTGAAATGGCGATCAGGGCGTCGGGGTCCTGATCAAGCATCGCACAGGTGCCCGAATAGAAACCGGCCACAATTTCGTTAAAGCCCCAGTTCAGGCTGTCTTTGGGTGCCAGGCCGTCCTTGTAGATATCGACCAGATATTCGAGACCATTTTTCCAGCCATCGGAATTGAAGGTGCTTTGACCGTCTTCAGTAAAGAAGTCGTTCGAACCGGCCATGGCCGCGCCAAACATCACCCAGCCATTCAGGCCACCCGGCCCGCCGCGCATGCAATAACCGTATTTGCCCGGAAGATCCGATACCTTTTGGGCCGCAGCGCGGAAATCTTCGAGGGTTTCGGGGATTTCGGTCACACCGGCTTCTTCGAACAGTTTCTTGTTATAGAACATCGCACGAAGATAGAAACCATAAGGCAGCATATAGGCGGTATTCCCGGCCGAGCGCGCAAATTCCAGGGCGCGATCATTCAGCGTTTCCGCGCCGTCCCATTTCGCAAGATAGGGTTCAAGACTTTCAAGCGCGCCATTATTGGCATAAAGCGTCAACCAGGTGTCGGGCATCTCGACAATGTCGGGGGTCTGACCGGCCGAAACCATGGTGGCGAATTTTTCGAATGCCTGCCCCCAGGGCAGGGACGTGATTTCAACCGTTACACCGGGGTTGGCGGCCTCATACTCCGCGACCAGCCCTTTGAGCGTCTCGGTGCGTTCCGGGCTGGTGATCACTTCGACCAGCTTCAATGTGGTGTCGGCATAGGCCTGACTTGTTAGCGCAATAGTCGTTACACCTGCCAGTAGCGTTGTTTTCCAGTTCATGGTGAAGTTCCCTGTTTTAAACGATAGTGTTCTTACTTCAGGCTTGCCTCGATTGCGGTCGCCAGGTCAGACCAGAGGTCGTCGGCGCTTTCGAGACCGATATGCAGGCGGACCAGATTTTCGGGCACGCCAAAGCGCATCGCCGAATTGGGCCCGCCCACTTGCGCCCGCGTAACCAGTGCGGGGACAATCAGGCTTTCATGTCCGCCCCAGGACACGCCGATCTTGAAAAAGCGCAGCGCATCAACAAAGGTCGGGATGTCGACCTCGGGGGCGAATTCGAATGAAAAAAGTCCGGAAGAACCGCTTAGTCCCGGGGCGGCCGGATCCATCAGGCCGGGATAGTGAACAGCGGTTACTTTGGGATGATCGGCAAGTTTGCGGGCGATGATCATGGCGGAGCGTTGATGTTCGCGCATGCGTGCCGGAAGCGTGCGCAATCCGCGCAACAGCAACCACCCGTCAAAGGCCGACAATTTCGCCCCGAGATAGGGCAGGATCGTTGATCGCACCCGACCGATGAAATCGGTGCTTCCGGCAATGACACCGGCCACCACATCGCTGTGCCCGCCGATATATTTCGATGCCGAATGAATGACCACGTCACAGCCAAGGGTGGCTGGCTGACAAAAGACTGGGGATGCCCAGCTGTTATCAATCATCGAAACCGCACCATGATCGCGCGCGATCTCGCACAGGGCCTTGATATCATGGGTGTGGAAGGTCCAGCTGGTCGGGCTTTCAAGATACAGCACCTTGGCCCCGGGCAGAATGGCGCGCACCGCATCAAGGTCGCGACCATCGACGTAATCGACGCTGACATTCATGTCGCGCAGGAACATTTCGAAAAACCGGAACGCATCGGGATAGCAATGTTCGACCGACACAATCCTGTCGCCCGGTTTGACCACCGACAGAACCGCCGATGAAATGGCGGCCATGCCGCTTGCCAGACCAAGGGCGTCTTCGGTCTTTTCAAGGGCGGCGATCTTTTCTTCGAAGGCACGGACCGTCGGGTTAAGCCCACGCGAATAGACCGGTCGGGTTTTGCGCCCGGCATAGGTTTCGACCATTTCGTCGAAATTCTCGAATGTGAACAGAGAATTCTGGAAAATGGGCGGCACCACGGCATTTGCGAAATGTTCCGCGTCATAGGCCACGACGCTTTCGGGGCTGCTGACAGTTTGCTTGTGATTGTTCGGATTATTGTTGTTCTTCATCAGACATTCTCACGATGTCGTTCTCGACGACTTCAAGGATGGCAAGGGTGTGCTGGCGGGCCAGTTCGGCATCGCCGGCAACGATGGCGTCAAACAGCATGCGGTGAAATTCAAAGGACGAACTTGCGAAATCGGGGCGGTTGAACGGCTGGGCAAAGAAGCTTTCGAATGCTTCGCGCATTTGCCCCAGAAGCTGTTCGAATAACGGGTTGCCCGATGCCTTGTAGATCGACAGGTGAAACACCAGATCGGCTTCGCCAGCGGTGCCGAATTCAAGATGTTCGGCCTCCATCGCATCAAGGGCGGCGCGCATTTCGTCAATGTCCTGTGCGGTGGCGCGTTTGGCCGCCAGCATGCTGGCTTCGACTTCCAGCCCGCGGCGCACTTCAAGGGTTTGCAACAACCCGTCGCGCTGGGTGGCGATCGAAAGCGGCATGAACAGGGTCTTTTCACTGACCGGCCGCTTCAGATAGGTGCCCGATCCCCGCCGGATTTCGACAACACCCAATGCCTGCATATGGCCGATGGCTTCGCGGATGCTTGACCGGCCGACTTTCAGGCCCGCCATCAATTCGCGTTCGGGCGGCAACCGGTCACCCGGCGCCAGTTTGGAACTGACGATGAAATCGGTCAGGGCTTCAAGGATCGCATCACGGCGTCCCGATGTTTCAATGGGTCGAATGGTCGCTCCGTCCGCGTGCGGCACATCACACCTTCTTGTTTGTCATCACAGGTCCGGACTGCCGGGGTGAACTGTTCAATCTGGTCAGTCATCAGACGTCAGACCAATTTTTGCGTTGAATCGGTTCAAGTCAAGTTCAAATTCAACCAACCGGTGATTTATGGGAGGATTTGCAGACTAATTCTCGGCCGGTTTGTGCAGGCGCGAAATTGCGAAAAGCCCCGGTTTTCAAAGGGTGGGGCATGCGGGGCGACCCGCACATACGCACACGCATTCAGGCTTGATCATGCGCCGGATTTTTATGGCCTTGGGGACAAAACCGGCGGGGAATCGGGTGGGTTTGGTCTGGTGATGATAAGGCGGGATGGCGGACAGGATGAAATGCGTGATGACAGCGCGGGTCAGGTGCGCGGTTATTTTCCGGCTTTGGCGCGGGCTTCCTGGCTTAAGGATTCCATATAGACCAGAAGATCGGCGATGCTTTCCGGTGTCAGGGTGAATTCCGGCATCGTCATATTGTCATGCGATACGGTGATGCCTTCTGCCAGTGCTTCTTCGAGGTTTTCAAGCGGCCAGCGCAGACCGAAACTTGCCAGGGACGGCGCATCGGTAACGGCCGGATCCGGTGCCGGGTCGCCGTCAAATTTGGTGTGACAGCGCAAACAGGTCTGCTCGGCAATGGATTGGCCACGCGTGACATCGCCATGTTCTTCGCCCTTGCGGCCCAAATAGTCACCAATGCCCCACATTCCAGCCGCGACAATGCCGGTTACCAGAATGATAAAGCTGGTTTTCTGCATGGTTAGCTCCCCAAAGGCGGTGTTTTTATCGATTACCTTGCACACTAGACGATCAAGGTAACCAATTTCCTAAAGTATGGTCGTTGCATTGTGATGGCGCTATGGGGAAATTTATACGCGCTTTACTCGTTTGGGTGCTGGCGTGACTGCCACAGCTGTTTGTGCGTTCCCGGCTTCCTGACGGGCAATGATCATTCCATCCGACCGGCACAGGGCGCTTAGAAAAAAGGGTGGCACAAAGCCACCCCATTTCGTTTCAAGGACCCGGTCAATTAAGCGGTATATCAAGTCCCACCCTGAATGTGCTTGTCTGGGTGGTATTCATTGCCTGATTGAAGGATGATTTGAATTGGGTATTGTCCGGCAGGAAACCCAACGTGACGGGTGTATTGGCAATCACTTCGAAGCTATGTGACGAGTAGTTCGCCAGACCAATACCGTCATAGGCATATTTGGCGTAGATGCTGCCGCCATCGGCGAATGTGATGTCGCCGCCAAACTCGGCTTTGGCACGTAATTTTTCGGTATCAACTTGGCTGCCATTCGCGTGCTCAATTGGCGGTGCCTGGAAATCCCAGATGCCGCGAAGGGCCACGAATGGGCGATAGGTCGGGCCATCTTCCACTTTCAGGACGCGCACAATTTCCGGGCCGAATGTAAGGTTTCCATAAGATATGGTCTGGGAGTCGATCCGTTCTCCGCCGAAATTGGTGTACGACTTCTGTTCTTCGCGGAAGTAGTTAAGGCCGATCTGAGGATAGAACTCCCACTCATCGGTGCGGATGTCGCCGGTTAGATTTGTCTCCACTTGCGAACGTTCACCATCATACTTGTCCCAACCGCGACCGACCGGGTTGATCTTGTTTTTTGACCTGCCCCAGGCAACACGTCCATCCCAGATCAGGTTTTCATCCAGTCGCGACACCATATAGGGTCCAACCATCCAGCCATGTCCCTTGCCTTGGCTGTTTTGGCCGGTGGCCGTGGATTTATAAAGGTCATACTGGCCAAGCACGCCTATCATGGTGTTTTTGTTAAGGCGATAATCTACGCCGGTCATAAACAGACCGAAATCGCTGTCTCCGGTCGTGCCGCCCCGGCTGTCAGTAATGCCTTCCCATCTGCCCTTGACCCAAAGGTTCATCGGACTTTCAAAATTGGAAAACTGGCTGGGCGGAAGGCCATTTGTATTTTGCTCTCCGGCGGCGAGTTCGCCGGTCCAATTCATCACGCTGTTGAAGTTTGCCGCAAAGCTGCCCCGTCCTTCGTTTAACTCCATATCAACAGGCAATGTCAGGCCCGTCGATTCTGCCAAGGCATTTCCGAATGCGGCATTGTCGCCAAACAGGCCGCCAAGGCTGCCGCCGCCACGACCAAATCCGCGTCCGGTCAAGAGCCCTGAAAGTCCGACACTTTGCGAGGTGATGTTTCTGATATGGGTGCCGATAACGCTTTTAATCGCAGACTGGGACTCTTCGAGGTCGCCAGCCGGGGCAAGCGTATTGTCAAACAGCTTGTGTTTTACCGTTGCCTTAAGCGTGCCGCCAGAGTCGCGCAAGGTGAAAGTAATAAAGATATCGCGCCCGGCAATCTGGGGAAGATTGAAGTTTGTAGTTTGGCCGGCAATTGTGCTGCCGCTTAGGACCAAGCCGTCAAACAGCGCAAATGATGCCGGGTTCGTGCCTTGTTTGATTGTAAGGTTGAGCGTTGACTTGCCTTGTGGAGAGCCCGAAAAGGTTACCCAAGTCAGATCTCCGTTACCTGCGCCACCGTGCATGCCTTCAAAGACCATATTGGCATCGGCAAAAGTCGCCCCGCCACTCAATGAAATCTCTAGCGTGTCACCTGCGGCAAAACCGGCTGGGGCCGGATTGGCGTCATGAAAAAACGCGATCCCATCACCGTCAAATGTTCCAATGGCTTCGTTCGTAATCGTCTTTGTTGTCGCTGCAGTGCCATTGTCGTCCGTTACGCTATAGGCATATGCGCTATGGGCGGTGACAAGAAAAAACAGTGCTGCAATACAAAGCCCCACGGCGTGGTTTTTTAACTTGGTCGCCGAGCTTGTTGCTTTACATCGCGTTACTTTGAAGTTTTTAACTATTCTAGCTGTTTCATTGACAACTCTGCTTGTCCCGCGTCTCACACGCACTTCCCCCACAATTTCATGATCCCTCAACCACTTGATATTGTTTTGTAATCTGCAAGAGGAAATGTCAATAAACTTAAACGCACAGGTTGTGATTTAACTGTGTGGAACTATTGTTTCAGCCTTTGCCTGATAAGCGAAAACCGTGGTTTGGGACACTGGGAGTTCAAACATGTGCCTCAGAAATCAAGCGTGTCGTGAATGTCGACGCTTGTTTAAGTCACGTAATCTGTGCTCGGTTGACGGGGAGGGTACAAAATACAGTATTGATAATCAGTATCATTTGCGATAATCGTGATGGCCCGCGCGGACCCGATCCTGTCTGATCCTGTCCGCTTGCCGTAAAGGACGTTCGGATTGCCCGGAAACGCGACTTCAAACGCGACATCACTGGTTTTGTTCATGCGCCAAAGACCGGCGCTTGTGAACTATGCCAGTTCGATCATCGGCAACCGTGTGTTGGCTGAAGATCTGGTGCAGGAAGCCTGGTTGCGGTTTGACGAGGCGTCCAAAGGCCGGTTTTTGGAAGACGCGACCGGGTATCTTTACCGGATCGTGCGCAATCTTGCCCTTGATAGCAAACGGCGCGATGCGCAGGAAAGCCGTGTTACCGGGGCGGTTGACTATGAAGTGATCGCGAATATTTCGCCCGCACAGACGCCGGACCCGGAAACCATCGTTCTTTACAAGGATGACTATGCCACCCTGATGCAGGCCCTGGCCGAGCTTCCTGAAAGAACGCGGATTGCCTGCGAAATGCATCGCTTTGGCGGGGCCAAGCTGCGCGAGATTGCCGAATTCCTCGATATTTCTGTTCCGCTGGCCCACAAGCTGGTGGCGGACGGTATTGACCATTGCCGCGAACGTCTGGGCGGTTGGCCATGAAGGTAATGCATGACCCGGTCATTCTTTTCAGTGTAGAAGATCGCATTGCCGCCCGTCTGGGTGGTGATCAGATGCGATTGCTGACAAGATATGTCCGTGGCACGGCCGATCAAATTGTGCGCCCGGACGGTGAAATGGTGTGATGACAGGGATGACAAACCCGGCGCAAGCCAAGGCAGCAAAAGAAGCAACCGACTGGATTATCCGGTTGCACGAAGCGCCCGAGGACCGTGAACTCAAGGCAGAATTTGATGCCTGGTGCGCGCAGGATCCGCTGCATCTTGATGCCTGGAATGCGACCAAACGCACCGCTGATTTGATGGCGGGGATCGCACCGCTTGGGGCGGATCAGGCCAAAGACGGCAAAGCCGACTGGCAGCGTTTTCTGGATGCCAGACGTGCATCCGAAGACGATCTGGCTGATGTCAGAACCGCTGCTGGCGAAGATGCCATCGCAGCCCAGGCCGAAGAAACCGCCAAAGTCATCGCCGCCCAAAGCCGGTTTAAAAAACGCGGCAATACGTCCTGGCGCGGGATTGGTCTTGGCGGGCTTGCCATTGCCGCATCGCTGGTTGCGGCAATAATCGGGCCGCGGATTGCAACCGAAATGCAGGCCGATCATTTCACCAAGACCGCCGAAATTACCACGGTGACGCTGGCCGATAACAGCACTGTGACCCTTGCACCTGAAAGCGCGATCAAGGTGCGGATGGATGGCACCACCCGGTTTGTTGAATTGCTAAGCGGGGAGGCGTTTTTTGAAGTCATCCCCGATCCGCAAAAACCGTTTACCGTCGGTGCCGATGCCGTGACCGTAACCGTGCTGGGCACCGGGTTTGATGTGTCTGATACGGCGGGTCGTTCAAGTGTCGCAGTTGAACATGGCCTGGTCCGTGTTGAAAATGCCCCGACCGTGCCACCGGTGTCGGAATTGCTTGAAGCCGGACAACAGGCCCGGGTCAGCCGCGACGGACAGGTCCGCCGGTCAACCGCCCCGGCAAGCCAGATCGCCGCATGGCGCCACAATCAACTGATTGCCCAGGATCAGCCGCTGGGTGAAATCGTTGACCGGTTGCGCCGGTATTATACCGGCACCATCGTCATTACCGATGCCGAACTGTCCCGTCAGACAGTGACCGGGGTTTATCGCCTTGATGATCCGGTATCGGCCCTGCGCGGGATGGCCCGTGCGCAAAAGGCAACGGTGCGTGAAATCACCCCTTGGTTGCTTGTTGTGTCGCCGTCCTGATCAAATCCGGATCATGAAACGCGCCGGGAAATTTGCGTAAAACCGGCGCTTTCAGGCCGATTTTGAATTTTCTGAAACTTTTTTTGAAAAAACACTCAGCCGATCCGTTTTGTTTCATATCTCGCCATTGAGAAGCGTTTGCATTCTCAGTCTGGTTGGGGCATATGACGTAAAACGGAGATTAAGACGAATGAAGAGTGGGGGTGCAGACACGCTGCGTAATCGTGGACGTGTTGCAGTTATAGCCAGTGCCTTGATGATGACGACCGCCTTGGCGCCCGTCATGTTTGCAACCGATGCGACCGCCCAGGTCGCGGCAAACGGCATTGATGGTCAATATGCCTTTGACATTCCGGCCCAGTCGCTGACCAGTGCGCTTGCGCAATTCGGTGTTCAGACCGGGCTTCAGGTGACTGTGGATGGCGCGCTTGCCCGTAATGTGCAGGCCAGTGCCGTTTCCGGTACCATGCGTGCAGATACGGCACTTGAAGCATTGCTGCGCGGAACCGGACTGAGCTACGACATCACCGATGACGAAACCGTGGTGATCGAAGCGGTAAATACCGGCGGGGCCGCACAGGGCGAAGTTCTTGACCCGATCCGGGTTGAGGCGAATGGCGCAGAAGCATCGGGTCCGGATGTTGCCATTACCGAAAGCTTTGTCGCATCGCGCAGCCGCACGGCATCGAAAACCGACACGCCAATTCTTGATGATTCATCGGCCGTGTCCGTGATCACCCAGAAAGAAATGGAAACCCGCAACGTTCAGGACATCCAGCAGGCCGTTTCCTATACCGCCGGTGTCCAGGCAGCGGAATACGGGTCGGATTATCGCTATGACTATGTGCGTATTCGCGGCTTTGGCCAGACATCGCTTAGCAGCTATCGCGATGGTCTTCCCATTCGTATCTACAACTTTACCAACAGCCGTCCCGAACCATATGGTTTGCAGCAGATCGATGTGCTTAAGGGATCGACATCAAGCCTGTTTGGTCTGAATGGTCCGGGCGGTCTGGTCAATATGACGACCAAACGTCCCGAAGACGAAGCGGGCGGCGAAGTCTTTACCACCTTTGGTGAAAATCACCTGCGCGGTGGCGGGGATGTTACCGGCCCTGTGGTCGAAGGGAGCAACTGGACATACCGTTTGACCGGCCTTTGGCAGGATGCCGAACGCAGCCAGGATTATTCGCAGGATGACCGTCTTTATATTGCGCCTGCCTTTACCTACAAGCCCAAGGCAGGCACCGAAGTTACCCTTCTGACAAGTTACAGCGAACGCGACAGCGGCCTTGGCTATGGCTATCCGATCGGGATCGAAACCAGCCGCGATGCATTCTTTGGGGAACCGGATTTCAACAATTTCGACACCGAAGAAACCAATATCGGTTATGCGCTTTCCCACCAGATTACCGACAAGCTCGAATTTCGTCAGAACGCGCGTTACACCCATGTCGATCTGACCTATGAAACCATCTATCTCAATGACAGCACGCCGCTTGGCAATCGTAATGCCTTTGCGATTTATGGTGAACTTGACCGCTTCGGGATCGACAACCAGCTGCAATATGACACGGCGATCAACGATACCTTTGACAGCAAAACGCTGATGGGGATCGATTTCAACCGTGACCGGAACCGCGAATTCCGCCGCGACGGTACTGCATCGGCAATTGATCCGTACAACCCGTCCTATTGCGGGCTTTCCTGCATCACATTCACAAGCAGTTCCGACACCGAAATCACCCAGTCGACCTATGGTGCCTATTTGCAGGAACAGCTGACCATTGCCGATGACTGGATTGCGACGGTTGGCGGGCGCTTTGACTATGTTCAAAGTGACACCGACACCATCAGCAGCGGCACCACGGCCGAACGCGATGATCACAAGTTCACCTCGCGCCTTGGTCTGACCTATAAGGCGACCAACGAAGTTTCGATTTACGGCAATTATTCGGAATCCTTCCAGCCGGTCTATTCCGGTCTGGCGTCGCGCCCCGACGGGGTCAAGCCGCAGGAAGGTACGCAATATGAAATCGGCGTGAAATATCAGCCCGAAACCTTTGATGCGCTGTTTACCGCGGCCCTGTTTGACCTGACCCAGGAAAACGTGTCGCAGTGGAATTCAAGCACCAGCAGCTATAAGCAGATCGGCGAAATCAATTCGCGCGGGCTTGAGCTGGAAGGCAAGATGTCACTTGATGAACAGACCAACCTGACGCTTGCCTATACCTATCTGGATGCGGAAATCAAAGACGACATTACAGCAGCCAATATCGGCAACAGCCCGGCAAACGTTCCCGAACATCAGGCATCCGCATGGCTTGATTACACCATTCCGGGGCAGGGCTGGTTTGGGGATCTGACCCTTGGCGGTGGCATGCGCTATACCGGCGAACGTGCACGTAATGACGGCAATACCGAAACGCTTGGCGGATACACCCTGTTTGATGCTGCGGTCATTTATGCGGTGACCGATGATGTCAGCCTGTCGGTCAATGCCACCAACCTGACCGACCGTGAATATGTGTCTTCCAATACCTTTGGCAGCCGCTATTACGGTGATGGCCGCACGGTTCTGGCGACCCTTAAATACAGCTGGTAACAGCTGATCCAACCTAGCTTCTGGCAAAAGGGCGGGGAAATTTCCCCGCCCTTTTCGTTTGGGATATTGGCATTGAATGACTGGTATGATAATTTTTAAAAACTTCATAAATTCGAATTTCAGATCATACAGGAGAATTCAGAATGCGGCATTCATCGCTTGTTGCCTTTGCCATGGCGGTTTTGGCGGCAACGCCGGCACTGGCCCATACCGGGGCGGGCACGGTTTCGGGTTTTGCATCGGGTTTCGGGCATCCGATCGGTGGTCTTGACCATTTGCTGGCGATGGTTGCGGTCGGCATTCTGGCCTCCCAGCAAGGGGGCAAGTCGGTCTGGCTTTTGCCTTTGTCCTTTGTCGGCATGATGATTGTCGGCGGCATTCTGGGCGTTGCCGATGTTGCCATGCCGTTTGTTGAACTTGGCATTGTCGGTTCGGTGATTGTGCTGGGCGCGGTTATTGCCCTTGGCAAACATCTGCCGACCGGTGCGGCGATGGCGCTGGTTGGTCTGTTTGCGGTTTTCCATGGTCATGCCCATGGCACCGAAATGCCGGCAACTGCCAGCGGCATCGAATACGGGATCGGTTTTGCTGTTGCGACGGCGGCACTTCATGCCATCGGACTTGGTCTTGGCATGTCGGTTAAAAAACTGGCCGAAAAGGCCGCCCCATTTGCCGTGCGTGCCGGCGGCGGTGCCATCGCAGCAGCGGGTGTTTTCCTGCTTGCGGCGTGAATGCAGCCCGCGATGAAATGATATGAAAAACGGCCGCCGTTCCGGATGGGAAGGGCGGCCGTTTTGTTTCCAGACCGGTTGCATGGAGACGCAGACCGGGCAAAGGCTATTCGCGCAATTTCTCGCGGGCGGGTGCGCCGCCGCGTCCGCGTTTCAGGCTGGGCAGGGCCAGCATGGCCAGAACAAACAACCCGGTCGCCAGTTTAAGATCGGGCGGTGGCATGCCTGCCGCCAGACACAGCGACACCAGCTGATAATAAATGATCGCCCCGACAAACGGCGCCAGAAGCTGGCGAAACACGCTTTGTTTTCCAACAACGGCTTCGCCGATCATCAAGGCGGCAAGACCGTTGATCAGAATACCAAGCCCCATATTCACATCGGCAAAGCCCTGTGACTGGACCATCAATGCGCCACTGGTTGCCGAAAAGGCACTGGCAAGACCGACACCGACAATCGTTGAAACCCAGACCGAAATGCCCTGTGCCTCGGCCATGGCGGGGTTGGAGCCAACCGCGCGAAGGGCCGTGCCCTTTTCGGTTTTGAAAAACCAGTTCAGGGCCAGGAACACACCCGCACCAATGATCCCGGCAATGATGATCTTGCTGACCGGGAAGCCCGGGGTAACGAACGGTGCCCAGTTATAGACACTGTCCGAGCCAAAGATCGACAGGTTCGATTTGCCCATGATGCGCAGATTGATGCTGTAAAGCATCGTCATCATCAGGATACCGGCAAGCAGGGTGTGAATGCGGAACCGCAGGTGAATAAGGGCCGTACAGCAGCCAGCCAGAAAACCGCACAACAGGGCCACGATGATCGCCAGTGCCGGGTTCATGCCCGCGGCAATCAGAACACCACAAACACACCCGCCCAGCGGATAGGCGCCCTCGCTTGTCAGATCGGGGAAATGCAGGGTACGGAACGGGATCATGATGCCCAGAACCACAAAGGCCAGAATAAGACTTTGGGCAAGGGTGACGGGCACAAGGGCGACATAGCTGGTAAAGGTCGAAGACAGAAATTCCATAGTATTCTTAAGCCCCCAACATCATCGCATCGGTCTTGACCGCGAAATGATCGACCAGTTTTGCCACGGTGATATTTGCTTTTTCTTCGCCACCGATCTGAAGTTTGACGCGGCCGGCATCAAGCATGATGACGCGATGCCCGTAATCGACAGCGTGCTGCATATTGTGGGTTACCATCAGTGTCGTCAGTTTCAGGCTGTCGACCGCACGAACGGTTGCCTGCATCACCAGATCGGCAGTGCGCGGATCAAGGGCGGCGGTATGTTCATCAAGCAACAACAGATCGGGCGATCCGCCAACCGCCATGATCAGCGACAATGACTGGCGCTGTCCGCCAGACAGAAGTTCCACCTTGGTGTTCAGGCGGTTTTCAAGACCAAGACCAAGGGTGGATAGCCGTTCCTTGTAATCGGCAAGCCGTTTGGCATTCAGTCCGCGCGCAAGTGTGCGTTTTTTGCTGCGCAATTCGGCCAGAAGCATGTTTTCGGCAACCGTCATGCTGGCCGCAGTCCCCAGCATCGGGTCCTGAAAAACGCGCGCAATCCGGGTGGCGCGTTTATGAACCGGTGTGTTGGTGACGTCATCCCCGTTAATCAGGATTTGACCGCTATCAAGGGGAAGCGCGCCAGACACGGCGTTCAGCATCGTGCTTTTGCCTGCCCCGTTTGATCCGATGACCACACCGAATTCGCCGGTTTGCAAGGTCAGGTCAAGATTATCAAGTGCCACCTTTTCGTCGGGTTGCCCGGCGTAAAAGGTTTTGCGTGCAGATCGGATTTCAAGCATCCGTCTTCTCCTTGGGCCATGTGTGACATGGCGAAATGGCATTGGCGCCGAAGGGAATGACCACTTGCGGCGCCAATGTGTGTTCAAGTCTGGACGAAATTATTCGACGATGCAGCCGCAATCGTTGAATTCAGCCGGAATTTCGATCCCGAAGGCCGCAGCAGCCGATTTTGAAATCATCGGTGCATGGGTTTCATAGGACGGGGCGGACGGCGGAATGTCTGCCGGTGATTTGCCCTTAAGGATTTCGGCTGCGATCTTGCCGGCATTCAGGCCGACCTGGCTGTAATCGACCGAGAAGCTGGCCGGAACGGTGCCATTGGCAACAGCCGAACTGTCAGAGTTGACGATCGGAACGCCGATCTGGCGGGCAGCGGCCGACACGGCGGCAATGGCCGGCTGAATCAGGTTCGATGCCGGGGTATAGATGACGTCTGCCTTGCCTGCGACCGATGTGATGCGCTGCTGGATGTCATTGACGTTATCAATGCCGACCGCAACGACCGAGAAACCGGCAGCCGGTGCCAATGCTTCGACCTTTTCAAGAAGGGCAACGTCATTGGCTTCGCCCGGGTTGTAGGGCAGGGCAAGGCGCTTGGCATCCGGAAGAAGCTTGCGGGTGAATTCCAGAACCGCTGCGATATCCTGAAGATCGGACGCGCCGGTCATGCCTTCGTCACCGGCTTCCCATGACGGGACCAGCTTGGCGGCAACCGGATCGGTCACAGCCGAAAAGACGATCGGAATGCCAGACCCTGCCAGCGCCTGTTTGGCGATCTGCGAAACCGGGGTGGTGATCGTGTAGATCAGTTTCGGATTCTCGGATTGCAGCTTGGTGATCATCTGGGGCACCAGGGATGCGTCAAAGTTGGTGTGGCTTTCGGAATAGGAAACGTCTTTGCCCTCAACAAAGCCGTTTTCAGCCATGGCTTCCTTGAAGCCTGCAATCGCCGCATTAAGCTGCGGATGTTCGCCGAAATTGGCGATCCCGACCTTGATTTCCTCGGCCGATACGCTTGAGACGGACGCAAAAAGGCTGCCTGCCAGGACCAGTCCGGAAAGAAGGCCCGATTTGTTCATTTTCATTACCTGAAACTCCCTGATTCTTTTGGGCCGGCATTCGCTGCGCCGACCTTGAATGCGGATCATGCGAAGTTCCGAGATGAACGTCAATAATATGTATTTTTTCGAACCGACGCGGCCGTGAAAATCAGCATGAATGTGCAGCAATCACAGAATGGGGTGTTCAAGCCACAGAGTAGGGCCGTGTTGGAAATGCAGGCTTGTTTTGGACAACCGGCGGATTAGCTTTATTGCAGACGAAAGCAGCGCTGGGTATTGTTGCGACTAGAGAGATTGTTTCACGTTCTGTGATATTGGATGAGCAAATGTTGAGTGCAATCGGGTTGTTGCTAGATATTCTCGGCGCGGTTTTAATCTACTCGTTTGCTATTGTTCCGAAGGTGAGCAGGGAAGTTGAGATGGGCTCTCTCACCATTCCGAACGTGAGCGATGCTGAGAAAGTTCGGATAAAAGCAAGAGCCGACAGGAATGATCGGCTTTCATTTCTTGGGATATTTTTTCTTGTTGCAGGGTTCGTCTTTCAGTTGATGGGAAATGAGTACGTCCGGGGCATGAATTGGTGAATTCGCTGGTAGACGTTAGATAAGCATTCGCACATGACATCCTACTTGGGTGTCTGACTAGCTAATATACGTACTTATTGAAGAACCATTATGCTGCAAAAAGATCAGTGTCGCTAAGTGTCACGGTAAGCACGATCGGTGGGCATAGTGATCTCAGATTGCTGAAATCTTGGCTAAAACCAAAAAGAGTTAACTGCCATCGGCCGTGCGATAGACTGTCAGGCCGTTGACGACGATCCGGCCATCTGGAAGCAACTGACCGTCATATTCTGTTGTGCCTTGCGGGCCGGGGCGGCCAACCGCAAGGCCGTTCACCGCAAAGGGCAGCAAGGCGCCAAGAAGGGTCGGGCTGTCAGGGGTGCCTAGCAGGTCAACCAGCTTGTCCTGGCCCAGCAGTTTGAAATCAAAATCACCGGTAAAGCCATATCGTGCGGCGGCCTGGGCCATGAATTCGCCGGAGCCAAGGGCCTCAAGCCCGCGGGATTCAACGTAGAATTCCTCGACCTTGACCGGGGCACCGTTCTGGGCGGCCTTTTGCCAAAGCGCATCACCGATCTGGCGGCGGGCAAATCTGGGGGCGGTGCCGGTCAGGATATCGTGGAAGCCTTTTTCAATGATCGGTTTGGCTTCGCGCCAGGGCAGGCCGGTGCTGCTGCTTTTGACGCGCATGGTGCGCGGCTGGAACAGGCTGGGCAGCCATAAACCGTCATGGGCGTAATCAAGATGGGTTTCACCGTTTTCACCGGGATAAAGGGTAAAGCTTGCCGATTTGACCGCCCCCATTTTTTCGCGGTTGGGGCCGGTCCATTCGGCACCCTGCCAGGCAATGCGGGCCAATTCCGGCAGCCACTGGATCATCAGGCCATTCATCATCCAGTGTTTGCGCGTCACCGGTTCGTCACCGATCAGGAAATCGGCAAAGCCGTCAAAGGTCACCGGGATGTTGCGCGCAGTGTCCCAGCGCAGATAGCCCCCCGCATTGCGCATGGTCAGATCGCGCTGGTCACTGGTGGCTTCGGCTTCCATCCGGGCGCGTTCGGGCAATTTGACATCAAGATCAATCTGATTGGTTTGATCGGTGTCGCGCACGGTAACCATGACCTCGTCCATGGTCAGCGCGCGGTCGGTCGAATAGCCGCGAAGATCAAGATAGACGCCATCATAGGTCAGAACCACGCCATCGCCGTCAACCGTGCGGGCATCGCTTTCGGTTGCCGTGATGCCCGATTGCATCAGGATTGCTTCAACGGCGGTGCGGGCCTTGTCGACCGTAATGGCCTGTGCACGCGGGGCAAGCGCAAGCATAAAGGTGGCGCACAAGCCAAAACCGACAAAAACACGACGTCCGGGCATCAGAAAACCCCTGCTTCTGGAATGGTGACAAACGCGACCCTGTTGCATTCAGTTTACATCGGTTTTGCGCATCTTTGGTGAACTGTTTGGAACGGTTGCAATCAATCACGGGGTATGCCCCGATTGCGGCACCGCAACGCCGGTTCGCCAAACACGCATCCGATGGCGCGCAACATCACACATGTCACGCCCTGCCAAAGCAACCGGATCCGGTCTTGTCAGGCATCCTGAAGGTCAATTTTGGTGAAGTTAGGGCGCCGTTTGGCGCGTTTACCATCCGGTCACCCGGATTGCTGACAGGATGCTGTCAGGAGGGGCAGGTTACAAGTAGCTGACTTTCATCGCAAAGCCGTCGTGATCAACTGTCACATCCGACCGTTTGGCGATGTTCGTCGGTGGTGATGCCACACAGAAAAATCTGCACAGCACGCGACACGCGATCTTCAATCTCGCGGTCGGTCATCGGGGGTCTTGGATGATGTTTCATGATGCGTGATTGCCAGTCGCCGATCACCATGGCTTCGAACATTTCAGCGGCATGGTCGGGATCATTGATGCTGATGCGGCCAAGCTTTTGCTGGCGTGACAGGTAATCGGCAAGATGTTTGCGTGTGCTGTCCGGACCGACTTCAAAGAATTTTTCGATCAGGGGTAGAAAGTGCTGGCCTTCGGAATACAGAATTTGAGTGAAGCGGGCGACTTCCTCGGTTACTATCTTGTGCGCCAGTTTGGTGCCGAAGTCCGTCAGTGCGTGACGAGGAGGGAGATCGGTTTCCAGCGAGATGTGTAATTCCGCGGAGAATTCCTGACAGCGTTCTTTCATGACAGCTTCAAGAAGGCCGTCCTTTCCGCCGAATGCTTCGTAAAGGGTTGTACGGGAGCCACCCGATTGCGAAATGACATCATTAAGTGTGACGCCAGCGAACCCCCGCTCCAGCAAAAGTTTCCAGGCCGCATCCATCATGGCGCGCCGTCTTGCAGACCCGCGAGTGGATTGTTTTTCAAGCTTTTCTGGCGTTTCACTCATGATTCTTGATTCTGTTGTTTTTGGCTCTTGATCGTGCAGTGCACAATGTGTACTGTACCGTACAGTATTTCGAAAAGCAATGACAAAGCGTTCCCGTTTTCATTGCTCGGGACTTAGAAGGAAAAGCAATTTGTCCATGCGATCTTGTTTGAAATTTGTCGGTGTGGCAGCACTTGCCTTGATGGTCGCTGCCTGCAGCGAGCAGAATGAAGGCGCTGAAAAACAGGCCGCTGCACCGCAGCAACAACCTGCAACCCAGGTTGGCACCGTTACTCTTGAAGCCCAGACCGTCGGTCTTGTCGAAGAAATGCCCGGGCGTACGATTGCTTTCCGTCAGGCGGATATCCGTCCGCAGGTCGACGGGATCATCAAGGAACGCAACTTCACCGAAGGCACCTTTGTTGAAGCCGGTCAGCAGCTTTATATGATTGATCAGGATGTCTATCTGGCCAAGGTCGATGCCGCACAGGCCGAACTTGCCCGTCAGATCGCCACCTTTGATCAGGCCACCAAAACCCGCAAGCGTTACGATCCGCTGATCAAGTCGCAGGCCGTCAGCCAGCAGACCTATGATGATGCGGTCGCCGCCGAAGCACAGGGCAAGGCCGCTGTCGCAGCAGCCCGTGCCGAACTGGAACAGGCCCGCATTGATCTGGCTTACACCACTGTTACCGCACCGATTTCCGGTCAGATCGGATCATCCGATTTCACCGAAGGCGCGCTGGTAACCGCCAACCAGACTGCGAAACTGACCACGATCACCCAGCTTGATCCGATCTATGTTGATGTCACCCAGGCCGGGGGACGTCTGATGAAGATCAAGCAGGCCATCCAGAATGGCCGCATCAAGGGTGTTGAAAACGGTCAGGTCGAAGTTTCCCTGATCATTGACTCGACCGGTGCCGAATATCCGCACAAGGGCACGCTGCAATTCTCGGATGTGACGGTCAATGAAACCACCGGCACCATCCGGTTGCGTGTGGTCTTCCCGAACCCGGACGGAACGCTTTTGCCGGGCATGTTCGTGCGCGGTCAGGTCCGCCAGGGCCATCTTGAAAACGCATTCCTTGTGCCGCAAAAGGCCGTGATGCGTCGTCCGGATGGATCGGCTTATGTCTATGTCGTGGTCGATGGCAAAGTGGCGTCAAAAGACATCACCATCGAACAATCCCAGGGACAGAACTGGCTGGTTTCGGCTGGCGTTGAAGATGGCGATCAGCTGATCGTGGATGGTCTTCAGCGTATCGGGCCGGGCGCACCTGTTGCAGCCCAGCCTGTCGAAACCGCCAAAGCCGCCGAATAAGGGTTTATTCAATGGCAAAATTCTTTATTGACCGCCCCGTATTCGCCTGGGTTGTTGCCCTGGTGATTATGCTGGCGGGGGGGCTTTCCCTGTGGCAGTTGCCGGTGGAACAGTACCCGTCAATTGCACCGCCATCGGTCGAGATTTCGGCTTCCTATCCGGGCGCGTCCGCGCAGACGGTGGAAAACACCGTGACCCAGGTCATCGAACAACAGATGAACGGGCTGGATTACCTGCGCTATATGTCATCGAATTCGTCGTCAAACGGTCAGGCCTCGATCAAGCTGACCTTTGAACCCGAAGCCGATCCCGACATCGCACAGGTTCAGGTACAGAACAAACTGCAAGCTGCAATGTCGTCACTTCCGACCGAAGTGCAGCAGCAGGGCGTGACTGTCAGCAAGTCATCGGGATCGTTCCTGATGGTTGTCGGCTTTGTGTCGGCTGATGGTTCGATGAATGCCGAAGATCTGTCCGACTTTGTCGTCTCCACGGTTGAAGATCCGCTCGGGCGTGTGAATGGTGTCGGTTCGGTCACCGTGTTCGGTGCGCAGCATGCAATGCGCATCTGGCTCGATCCGAACAAGATGCTGTCCTATAACCTGACGGTGTCCGATATCAGTTCGGCTGTCGAAGCCCAGAACACCGAAGTCACCGCCGGTCAGATCGGTGGTGCCCCGTCGGTTCCGGGCCAGCAGATCAACGCGACCATCACCGCCCAAAGCAAATTGCAGACGGTTGATGAATTCGCCAACATCCTGCTCAAGGTCGAAACCGATGGGTCGCAGGTCCGTCTTGGCGACGTGGCCCGCATCGAAATCGGTGGCGAAAGCTATGACGTGGTGGCCCGCTATAATGCACAGGCTGCAACGGGTATCGGTATCTATCTTGCGACCGGGGCCAACGCACTTGACACCGCCGAGGCCGTAAAGGCCCGTCTGGCGGAGCTTAAGCCGTTCTTCCCGCAAGGGCTTGAGATCGTCTATCCGTACGACACCACCCCGTTCGTGCAGGTCTCGATCGAAGAAGTGGTTCACACCCTGTTTGAGGCAATCGTTCTTGTCTTCCTGGTGATGTTGCTGTTCCTGCAAAACTGGCGGGCGACCCTGATCCCGACGATCGCGGTGCCGGTGGTTCTGCTCGGGACATTCGGTATCCTTGCCGCATTCGGCTATTCGATCAACACGCTGACCATGTTTGCCATGGTTCTTGCCATCGGTCTTCTGGTCGATGACGCGATTGTCGTGGTCGAAAACGTCGAACGTGTGATGCATGAAGACGGGCTTCCGCCGCGCGAAGCAACGCGGAAATCCATGGGGCAGATTACCGGGGCGCTGATCGGTATTGCGCTGGTTCTTTCGGCCGTGTTTGTGCCGATGGCCTTCTTTGCCGGATCGACCGGGGCGATTTATCGCCAGTTCTCGATCACGATTGTGTCGGCGATGGCGCTGTCGGTGGTCGTGGCAATCGTCCTGACCCCGGCACTGTGTGCCACCATGCTCAAGCCGACCCATACCGACCCGCTTGCGAAAAAAGGTCCGTTCGGCTGGTTCAACCGCGGCTTTGACAAGACCAACCGGTTCTATCAGGGCAGTGTTGATCACGTTGTTCATCGCAAATGGCGTTACCTGTTTGTGTACGGGATCCTTGTCGGCGGCCTTGCGGCCTTGTTCTTCCGCCTGCCGGGCTCGTTCCTGCCAGACGAAGACCAGGGCATCATGTTCTCGATGGTTCAGCTTCCGGCTGGTGCCTCGCAGGAACGCACGGTCGAGGTTCTCAAGAAGCTGGAAACCCACTTCCTTGAGAATGAAAAGGAAAACGTCCAGGGTCTGTTCACTGTTGCCGGCTTCTCCTTTGCCGGGAGCGGCCAGAACGCCGGTATCGCCTTTGTCAACATGAAGGACTGGTCGGAACGTACCCGCCCGGATCAGGCTGTTGGTGCGGTGATCGGTCGTGCCTATGGTGCCTTTGCCCAGATCCGCGAAGCCATGGTCTTTGCCTTTGCCCCGCCAGCAATTATCGAGCTGGGCACTGCAAACGGCTTTGACCTTCAGCTTGTGGATCGTGGCGGCAATGGTCACGACGCCCTGATTGCAGCCCGTAACCAGCTTCTGGGGATGGCGGCACAGGATCCGCGCGTGGCCGGTGTACGTCCGAACGGTCTGAATGACATGCCGCAGTTCAACATCAATATCGATCAGGAAAAGGCAAGCGCGCTTGCCGTCGACCTGGCGGATGTGAACAGCACCCTGGCTGCGGCCTGGGGGTCAAGCTATGTCAACGACTTCATCGAAAACGGCCGTGTCAAAAAGGTCTATATGCAGTCGGATGCGAAATATCGCATGATGCCTGAAGACCTTGATCACTGGTATGTCCGTAACGGTCTTGGTGAAATGGTGCCGATTTCGGCATTTGCCACCACGAACTGGGATTACGGTTCGCCGCGTCTGGAACGCTTCAACGGTCTGGCATCCGTGAATATTCAGGGTGCATCGGGACCGGGTGTTGCGTCGGGTGATGCAATGGCGGCCATGGAAGAAATGGTTGCGAAACTTCCGGGTGGCATCGGCCTTGAATGGCAGGGGCTGTCCTATGAGGAACGCGAAGCAGGCGAACAGGGACCGGCATTGTATGCGCTGTCCATGATCGTGGTCTTCCTGTGCCTTGCGGCCCTTTATGAAAGCTGGGCGATCCCGATTTCGGTCATGATGGTTGTTCCGCTGGGTGTCCTTGGTGCGGTGCTTGCAGCCCTGCTGCGTGATCTGCCTGATGACGTTTACTTCCAGGTGGCCATTCTGACCACGATCGGTCTGTCGGCCAAGAACGCCATCCTGATTGTCGAGTTCGCCCGCGAACTTTACGACCAGGGCATGGGCCTTCTTGAAGCCACGGTGGAAGCTGCCCGTCAGCGTCTGCGTCCGATCATCATGACGTCGATGGCCTTCACCCTTGGCGTTGTGCCACTGGCGATTTCGACCGGTGCCGGTGCTGCTGCCCGTGTGGCGGTGGGGACTGGCGTGATGGGCGGGATGATTGCGGCGACCGTGCTTGCGATCTTCTTCGTGCCGCTGTTCTTTGTTCTGATTGTTGGCACCTTTGCCAAGAACCGTTCAAAGCGCGGTGACGTCAAGGCCGCCCACGAACATCCGGCCGAGTAACCTGAACAAACAAGGCCGGTCCAAACCGGACCGGCCTTGTAAGGCATCGTGCTCGTGGCGGTGCAGAAAATGAATATCTTCTGCATGATCCCCCGACCCCGCCGTCGCGCGTGCGTAAGAAAGGGCCGATGCTTTTGCATCGGCCCTTTTGTTTTGACCCTAACCAAAAGTTGCGTCAAGCGCCTTTTGGTTAGGGCATCCCGCGAACGGGGCAGGGGGAAAGAATTCTCAGCCGTGTTTGGCGCCCGGATTGCTCATGGCATCAAGGGCCTGGCGATGGGCATGCATCTGATGAAAAATGGCATAGCGCCGGTCATGATCGGCCTTGGCTTTTTCATCGGGGGCATGCAGGGTTTCCTTGCCCGCCATCTGGCGCGCGGCACGGGCCAGGCCGCCATCGGCATCAAGTGCCCCGGCCGCAAGCATTGCCGATCCCAGCAGAACCGGCTCCTCGCAATCGGACATCACAACGTGACAGCCGGTGACATCGGCATAAAGTTTGATCAGCACTTTGGATGCGGTATGGCCGCCACTCAGATGAATGTGGGTGATGTCATATCCTGTATCATTCAGCGCATCGATGATATGGCGCGTGCCATAGGCAATCGCACAGGCAGTTGCCCAGTAAAGTTTCAGGAAGCTTTCCTCGCTCTGATCAAGTGTCAGACCGGAAATCACCCCAAGGGCCTCGGGATCGGCAAGCGGGGACCGGTTGCCATGAAAATCGGGAAGAACATGCAGGCGCGGTGCAAGGTCGGTGGTGTCCGCCATCAGCGGCAAAAGCTTTTCCCCGGCAAGCTTGTGGGCATCACGGCCCATGCCGTTGGAAAACGGATGCATGGCGACAACATGGTCAAGCAACGCACCGGTTGCCGACTGCCCGCCTTCATTGAGCCAAAGCCCCGGCGCAATCGCCCCGAAATACGGACCCCAGATGCCCTTGATGAAACGCGGTTGCTTTGACAGGGCCATATGACAGGTCGATGTGCCCGCAATCATCGCGAAATGCTGATCCAGATTGCCATCAAGATATTCGCCAAGGGTGCCAAGCGCACCGGCATGGGCATCAATCAATCCGGCCCCGACCACGCAATCGGTGGTCAGGCCAAGATCAGCCGCACCTTGTGCATCAAGGGTGCCGATGCGTTCGCCGACCGCCAGTGCAGGATCATGCATATTGATCTTGTCATTCAGGTCTTCCATGCCGATCACCGACAGGAAATCACGATCCCATGGTTCGTCCTGATGGGCCAGATACGTCCATTTGCAGGTGACAGTACAGCAGGACCGGGCATTGCTGCCGGTTGCGCGGAATGACAGGAAATCGGCCAGATCATAAGCCGCCCCCATCTTGTCCCAGGCCGGTTTGTTATGGCGTTTCAGCCACATCAGTTTGGGCATTTCCATTTCCGGGGACATGGTGCCGCCGATAAATTCCAGAACCCGCGATCCGGTCGCGGTGCATTCTTCGGCCTCGCGCACCGCACGGTGATCCATCCAGACAATCACATCCCAGTTATCCGCCCCGCCCGGGGTCACACCCAGCGGGCGGTTGTCCTGATCGCGGATGACCAGCGAACAGGTGGCGTCAAAACCGATGGCGGCGATTTTTTCGGGGGCGACAGCGGATTTTTTCAACGCATCGCGCACCGACTGGCAAACCGACTGCCAGATATTTTCCGAGTCCTGTTCGACAAAATCGGGTTTAGGACGGTTCATCGCAATTGCATGGGCGGCACTGCCAAGCAGCTTGCCATTGGCATCAAACACGCCAGCGCGCGCACTGCCGGTGCCAACATCCACGCCGATGAAACAGGTGTCTTGGGGACTCATGGTCGGGTTTTCCTCCGCATTTCCCCGGCTTTGCAGATGGGACCGCGACTGCCGGATGTTGTTTTGAGTGGTCTGATTGATCGCGATTTGATCAAAAGTTCAATAGTTGGTCAAATGTTCATTTTTGTTGACGCTGAAACATGTGATTGGCTAGGCTGCTTTCATCAGACAAATGAAACAAGCCAGGTTCAACATGGCCCAGGAAAACGAACAAGAAAACGAACAAGAAAACATAGATGGAAACGAAGCCAGCAACAAAGATGGACGCTTTGCCGGAAACGAAGACCAACGCCGCCCGGAACAGGGGCCAGCGTCACCTTCATCAATAGCCAAGCTGTTTGACGGCTGCAAGGTTGTGCTGTTTGACTGTGACGGTGTCCTGGTCGATAGCGAACCGATCTCGCTTGCGACCCTTGTTGATGTTCTGGATCATTTCGGCGCCCCCTTATCGTTTCGCGAGGTTGCCGACCGGTTCACCGGCCGGTCAAGTTCGGCCCCGATCGATCATATCCGCAGCCAGACCGGCACCGATATCAGTGCCGAATTCAAACCGTTCTTTTATCAGAAACTGTTTGCGCGCTATGACACGGAACTGGCCAAGATCAGTGGCATTGATCTGGTGCTTTCGGCCCTGCGCAGCCGTGATCTTGCCTTTTGCATTTCATCAAGCAGTTCGGTCGAACGGCTGGAAAAAACCATGGTGGTCACCGGCCTTGGCCCATGGTTCGCAGAACGGATCTATAGTGCCGATTTTGTCAAAAACGGCAAACCGGCCCCGGATCTGTTTTTGCATGCCTGTGCCGATATGGGCTTTTCGCCGTCATCGACCATCGTCATCGAAGATTCCGTTGCCGGTGTCACCGCGGCGGTTGCTGCCGGAATGAAATGTATCGGCTTTGTCGGTGGCGGCCATTATGCCGGTCAGGAAACCGACGCGACCAACCGGCTTTATGATGCCGGGGCCGATATCGTGATTACCGACATGACGGTTCTGGCCGCGGCTCTGGCCGACTGAGTGGATCGGGCCTGACCAAACCAGATCGGACGGGACCGCTCAGGCTACCCGCAGCTCCGATGATTTCCTGACGACCGGGCAACGGCCCGGCCACAATAGTGGCGGTGTTTGCCAAATGCCGTCATGCGTTGTTCGGCCCCTGAACCGCTGATGCCCGGGATACATCAGTTGCACCGCGGTTCGACAGGGCCTGCGCAAGGTTTGATCGGAATTTGCTGACCGTTTGCAAAGGATCGCGCCGGTGACGCCTTGCATCGGATTGCCTGCGCTGCATTCATTCGCCAATCCATCGACGGATGCGTCTGGTCGTTGATCGGCTTATCGCTGGGTCAGCAGTTTCTGATAGCGGGTCTGGCTGAGGCTAAGGTGATCGCGCATGGCCTTGCGGGCGGTGTCGTCATCGCGGGCGGCGATTGCATCATAGATGCGCCGATGTTCACCCAAAATCATCTGCATATAGGATTTCTGATCTTCGGCTTCTGGCGGGCGGCGGCGAAGCTGCGCCCGCGGAATGGTCTTGTCGCCCAGATGTTCGAGAAATTCGGCATAGCGGCGGTTATTGGTGGCCGCGGCAATCGCGCTGTGGAATTCGAAATCGGCCGGGGCGGTGGGTTCCCCTTTTTCCAGGGCACGTTCCATTTTTTCCATCGCTTCGAAAATCTTGGCCTGCTGGGCGACGGAACTGCGCATGCAGGCAAGGCCGGCGGCCTCGATCTCGACGGCCATACGCAATTCAAGAATTTCCAGAACGTCCGATACCTGGGCGTAATCGACTTCGAAAATCGATTTGTCATTGCTTCGGGTTTCCGGGGCCAGAACAAACACACCGGCCCCCTGGCGCGGTTCAAGAAGCCCGTCGGCCTTAAGGGCGGCGATGGCTTCGCGAATGACGGTGCGGCTGACACCGAACCGTTCGGTCAAAACCGGTTCGGTTGGCAATTTGCTGCCCGGTTCGCGCTGTCCGCTTTCAATTTCGGAACGCAGGCTTGCAATCACCTTTTCGGTCAGGGAAACTTTGCGGGGCGTATTTGACGCACTGGTCTTGTTCATTTTGCGTGTCCGATAAATCCGGTATAAAACAACCGGATATAAAAAAGATGCTCAGTGTTAAAGTTTAATTGGCGCTTTGGGCGACACCATCTTCAAATCGTCGTATGAGGATGGTGTGCGGGTCAGGTTTCATTATTTTGAGTAGTCATCGAATTCAAATTAATGAAACCTGATCCTAAAGTCATCATATGATTTTGGTTGGAATTGAGGCACCTGCTTATGTCCAAAAAGGGCGAACCGGAATACCGCTGGAACAGCGGCCCATTTCAGATTGGCATTGTTCCCCAGGGCGGGGCGATATCGCGGATCGACTGGATCCGTCCCGATGGCAAAGGCACCATCAATCTGTTGCGTCCGGTCACCGAACAGGCGCTGAAATCGGGAAACCCGTCAAGTCTTGGCTGTTTTCCGATGGTACCGTTTGCCAACCGGCTGGCCTTTGCCGAGTTCGAATTTGACGGCCGCATCGTCAAGGTGCCGGCCAACCGCCCGCCCAGCCCGCATGCGATCCATGGTTTTGGCCGGGCTGCGGAATGGACAATTGAACGTCCGACCGTCGACAGCCTGCGGTTCAATCACAAGCATGACGACCCCGAAAGCGGCTTTGTCTATGTCGCCTGGCAGGAATTCAAGGTCACGCCCGATGATGTCACCATTGAAATCGGTGTGCGCCATCTTGGTCGGACCCCGATGCCCTATGGTATCGGATTGCATCCGTGGTTCCCGGGTGGGGATGATGTTTCGGTCTCGTTTATTGCCACCGACTGCTTTGGCACGGACGAGGACATGTTGCCGATCACGCGCACGGTGATTGATCTTGGACGGGACTTTTCCGATGGCAAGATGATCCGTCATAACCGCGGGCTTGATGTGCATTATACCGGCTGGCACCGCGAAGCCGACATGGTCTGGGAAGATGCGGGTTACAGTCTCAAGATGCTGGCAAGTGACCGGTTCTCGAACCTACAATTCTATATCCCCGAAGACGGCAAGACATTCTGTGTCGAACCGGTAAGTCATGTGCCAAACGTCCATAACCGTCCGGAATTCAAGGAATTCGGTGATTTGCTGGTGCTCGATAAAAATCAGACCCTGTCTGGCACCATGACGCTGATCCCGACCCTGCTGGCGCAGCCGGACAGTGGTCTGGTCGATGATGACGAAATCATCACACCGCAAAGCCGCGACTATTCACTGGTTGATTGATCCAGTCACTTTTAAGCCGCGATCATCCCCCGATCCGTGATCGGTTCGGGGGCTTTACCCGTGCGGGAATAGTCGATAAAACTTACAAGTAAGTTTTACAAGATGACAAGTACTCACAGCGTCCGGGGGACGGGATGACCGAATTGCTGCTTAAGGTCCAGAAGCGCGAAAAACTTGCTGATCAGCTTTATGGTCAAATTCTTGAACAGATCGTCTCGGGCAATCTGGGCGAGGGGACGAAACTGCCGTCCGAGAACGAGATTTGCGCATCCTTTGGCGTGTCGCGACCGGTCGTGCGCGAGGCCTTGCGCAAATTGCAGTCCGACGGGCTGGTCTATGCGCGCCAGGGCGTTGGCTCCTTTGTGAAAAAACGTCCGCCCCAGGGGCTGATCGAATTTGGCGGGGTCAATGATGTGGCCGGGCTTTTGCGGTGCTTTGAAGCCCGTATCGCGATCGAGGGGGCAACAGCACGCATGGCGGCCGAACGTGCGAGTGTGCGCCATCACCGTGAAATCGAAAATGCCCTGAAAACGCTTGAAGACGGGGTGGCTGCCGGTGACATTGCCGATAAGGCCGATCTTGATTTCCACATGGCAATCGCGCGCGCCAGCGGCAATGAAATCTTTCTGACCATTCTGAATTCGCTGCATGGGGTAATGCAGAAATCAATGAATGTGGCGTTGAATATCACCCGGTCCGGGTCGGCGGACCGCGCCAAACGCGTGCTTGCCGAACATCGTCAGATCTGTGATGCGATTCTGGGCCGGGATGGCGACAGTGCCGAATTGATGATGCGTTATCACCTCCATCAGGCCCGCCAGCGTGTCACCGACCACGCCCGCGACATGTAAAATTTTACTGCCCGATTGCGATCTGCCGGATGGCCGGTTTCCGGCGCATACCGGTCGTCTGCACTGCTGCATCAACGCATCACAGGTGATCGGGGTACCGACCCGGCTGGCAAATAATGTTGACAAGCACAGCCCCGGATGGGCACACCAGTATTCATTGAAATTGATCATATGAATTTTAAGGGGTGACAATGTCGGGCAATGATCAGGTGCTGTATCAGCCGGAAATCCTGCTGGATGAAACTTTTACCTTGGCGGAATGTCCCAATTGGGATGCCCGGAATAATCGGCTTTACTGGACCGATATCCTGAATTGCAAGCTGCATGCCCTTGATGTCGCATCGGGGCAGCGCCGTGTCTGGGAATTTGACAGCGAACTGGGCTGTTTCGGCCTGACCGATGCGGGGCGCATTATTGTCGCCCTGCGCAAGGATATCCTGTTCCTTGATCCCGAAACCGACGAACGTGTTGCTTTGTGCCGGATCGAAGATGGCATCAAAAGCCGCACCAATGACGGCAAGATCGGCCCGGACGGGGCGTTCTGGGTCGGTACGATGGATGACAATCCCGACAAGCTGCCGGTCGCGTCGCTTTATCGGATTACGCCCGATGGCGTGATTGATCAAAAGGCAACCGGCTTCAAGATTTCCAACGGCATCGCCTGGTCCCCGGACGGGGCGCAGATGTATCATTCTGATTCACGCGGGCCGTGGGTCAATCGATGGGATTTCGATGTTGCCAGTGGTGACATTTCCAACTGCACGCGGTTTCTTGATCTTGATGATACGCTGGGCCGCCCGGACGGGGCCGCGGTCGATATGGATGGCTGTTACTGGTCGGCCGGGGTGTCGGCGGGCAATCTGAACCGCTTTGCGCCCGATGGCACTTTGTTGCTGTCAATTCCGATGCCGATGCCCAATCCGACCATGCCATGTTTTGGCGGGCCGGATATGAAAACCCTTTATGTCACCAGCCATCAGGAAGGCTATAGTGCGGAAAAACGCGCCGAATTCCCCCATGCGGGCAAGCTGGTGTCACTGCGCGTCGAGGTTCCCGGCGTTGCGGTTACGCGCTTTCGCGAAAAGGGCTGATGTCCGGTGTTTGACGCCATGAACCGATAAAATAAAAGCCATGCAGGTCACCCCGCATGGCTTTTTCTGTACCGGGTCGTGATCTTGTGATCAGACCTTTTTGATCTCGGCGGTCACCGTGCCCAGCCCGTCAAAGATCGCTTCGATCTTGCCATGCGGGCTGATGGTCGGTAGGGCACAGGCCCCGGTGGTGATCACATCGCCGGCCTTAAGGCTTTTGCCCCGCTTGGCCAGAAAGCCGACCAGATATTCCAGCCCGCCAAAGATTTCCGGCCATGCATCGGGATCATCATTGCTGGCAAGGATTTCGCCGTCGCTTTTGGTGGTGACCTTTCCACCGATAAAGCCAAGATCACGCCAGCCTTCGATTTCCTGTCCCAGCACGAAATAGCCGGTGGAATTCAGATCCGCCAGCGTCTGGATCGGGTCCTGCTTTTCATGATAGCGCCGGTCAGCGATTTCGATCGCAAGATGCATTGATCGGATGTGATCGAGAATGTCACTTGATGTGGCATCCGGGGCCGGGGTGCTGTCCATGACCACAGCAATTTCGGCCTCGATATTGGGGAAATGCAGATCATTGGTGGTCAGTTGCGCCCCGTTCGAAAGAATGCGGCCATCCAGAAGCGGCCCGACCAGCGGCCCGTCAGCACCGATTTTTTCCTGTGCCGCGCGGGTGGCAACCGCAAGCTTCCATCCCGCCTGTTTCGCCCCGCTCAGTGCAAGGGTGGCGTCCTGGATTTCATAGGCCTCGTCAAACGCGGTCGGCGCGACGTCAGCAGGCAGCGGATCAATCAGGCGGTGATTGACAAAGGCATCGGCCAGAATGCGGCTGGCAGCAGAAATATCGGTCATTACCCGGTCTTCTTGGTTGTGAGTGTAAGGATCTGATAACCCGACCCTAATCGGCTTTGGGGGCAAAGTCATCATATCAATTGGTGCGATTCGCGCAGAATGACCGAAAATTGAAGTCGTCATACCAAAGTTCAGTGGTTCTAATATAACTCTAAAACCCTTGTGTTGCGCAGTTTTTATGGGCTTCGAGTTGCGCTATGTAATATGTTTGACAAAATAATATGATGAATTTATAGAGTCATCATAGTTGTTGTGACCTATTTAAGACTTGAAGGACGCTTGATGCATTATCTTGAGATGAAAAAGGCCATTGGTGCCGGGTTGCTGTCATTCCCGGTGACGCCTTTTGATGCCGAGGGCAAGCTTGACCTTGATGCGTATCGTGCGCATGTCGGCTGGCTGTCGCAATATCCCGCAACGGCATTGTTTGCAGCAGGCGGTACCGGGGAATTCTTTTCCCTGACCCCGGCCGAAGTCGTTCAGACTGTGCGTGCGGCCAAGGAAGTCGCCGGTGACACGCCGATCATTGCCGGGTGCGGTTACGGCACCGCCATGGCGGTTGAGCTGGCCCGCGAATGTGAGGCCGCCGGTGCGGACGGTCTGCTTTTGTTGCCGCAATATCTGGTCGGGGCCGAACAGGAAGGTCTGTTTGCCCGGGTCAAGGCTGTTTGTGATGCGGTCGAAATCGGTGTGATTGTCTATAACCGTGACAATTCGATCATTACCGCCGAAACCCTGGCCAAGCTGTGCGATGTTTGTCCGAACCTGGTCGGGTTCAAGGACGGTCATGGCAATATCGAAATGGTGACCAAGGTCTGCACGCTGATCGGTGATCGCCTGTCCTATATTGGCGGCATGCCGACCGCAGAAGTCTTTGCCAAGGCCTATAAGGCGGCTGGTGTGACCACCTATTCATCGGCCATTTTCAATTTCCTGCCGCAACAGGCACTTGATTTCTATGACGCGCTGACCCGTGACGATGACGAAACCATGAACCGGGTGCTCAAGGAATTCTTCTATCCGTATCTCGATATCCGCAATCGCGGCAAAGGATACGCCGTTTCCATCGTCAAGGCGGGAATGCGCGTGATCGGTCGCGATACCGGTCCGGTGCGCAGTCCGCTGACCGATTTGACCGACAAGGAACACGACATGTTGGCAGAGGTCATCCGCAATGCCTATGGCGATGGTGCGTTGCGTATGGCCTAGGCATGGCGGTGCCTTTCACGGCCTGCCAGATATCCCGGCAGGTGGTTCTGCCGGGATCCTTATTCGCGACGCCAAAATAAAAATCGGGCGCGCACTGGACCGGAAGGTCTATTAGACTAGTTGTTAACTAATCTTACAGTTGTCCTTACAAGTTGGGAATTGTAAGATTATACGACAATAAGAAGTTCCCATCAGGGAAAACAAGGCTTTAACGCAAGTGACAAAATGTCTCGGGAGGACTCCAAATGAATAACTTTCTCAAAACCACGACACTGACGATTGCAGCGGCCGCTGTGTCGGTGGCGCTGGCATCGGGTGCACAGGCAAAAGAATGGCGCGGCTGGAACATCCATCCGCCGGAATATCCGGTTTCGACCGGCATGGAAGAATTTGCCAAAATCATCAATGAAAAATCCGGCGGCGAACTTGAAGCCAAGGTGTATCATGGTGGTGTTCTTGGCGATCAGCCTGATGCGATCCAGCAGGTCCGTCTTGGTGGTCTGGACTGGGCTGTGTTCAACCTCGGCCCGCTTGGTGAAGTTGCTCCCGAGGCGAACGTTGTTTCGCTGCCCTTCATCTTCAAAAACGTCGATGCCATGCACAAGGTCATGGACGGCCCGGCCGGTCAGCAGATCGCCGATGGCCTGATCAAGGCCGGTCTTCAGCCGCTTGGCTGGTATGATTCCGGTGCGCGTTCCTTCTATAACACCAAGCACCCGATCAATACCCCGGCCGATCTCAAGGGTCTGAAGTTCCGCGTCATGAGCAACGATCTTTATGTTCAGATGGTCGCAGCCCTTGGCGGCAACGCCACCCCGATGGCCTATGGCGAAGTTTACCAGTCGCTGAAAACCGGCGTGATTGACGGCGCGGAAAACAACTATCCGTCCTATGACAGCTCGGGCCATTTCGAAGCGGCGAAATACTATTCCGTCACCCAGCACCTGATCCTTCCGGAATGCCTGTGCATCAACAAGGCGCTTTATGACAGCCTGTCGGATGACGAAAAGAAAATCGTCCACGAAGCAGCTGATGCATCGGTTGAAGTACAGCGTGCCGCATGGGCCGCACGTGCTGAAAAATCCAAGGAAAAAGTCATTGCTGCGGGCATCGAAGTCAACGAGATCGCCGACAAGCAGGCTTTCCAGGACGCAATGCAGCCGGTCTATGACAACTTCCTGAAGTCCAACCCGGATCTGGCCGATCTGGTCAAAGCCATCCAGGATGCGCAGAAATAAAATATGAATGATTGAAAGGGCGGCGATGATATCGTCGCCCTTCTTTCTGTCTGTGCTACTTTCATATCCGGCTTGGATACGGATTAATCAATTTCTGGCGGCGCATAGATGTTTTCCAGCTTTATCAATTTGATCGACCGTCTGGGCGGTGGGATAGCCGGGGTTCTCAACCTGATCGGCGGTTTGGCGCTTGTGGCGCTTATTCCCAGTTTCGCCTGGCTGGTTTTCGGACGGTATGTTCTTAATGAAACGCCGACCTGGGTTGAACAGATCTCTCTGATCCTGATCGTTCTGATTACCTTTCCTGTGGCGGCAGCCGGGATGCGCGACAACAGCCATCTTTCGGTATCGTTCTTTCGCGACGCACTGCCCCCGAAAATTGCAGCGACCGTTGCTGCCATCAGTTATGCGGCCATGGCGTGGTTCGGATACTGGATGCTGATGGGCGGTATGGATCTGGTGGCGTTCAACTGGGCCAAGAAAATGCCGATCATCCATATTTCCGATGGCTGGCGTTCGGTGCCGATGGCGGTGTGCGGGGCGGGGATCGCATTTTTCAGCGTTCTTCACATCCTCAAGATCACTACCCGCTGGAAAACCATTTCCAATGCGCGTTTTTACCACGACGATTTGCTGAACAAGGACGTTGAATAAATGGGCATGACCATTCTTCTTGGCGTATTTGCCATCGGTATCCTGATTGGCATGCCCGTTGCCATTGCACTTGGCATCGCAGCCCTTGGCGCCTTCTTTTTCGAAGGTCTGCCAACCCTGATCGCCTTTCAGCGCATCGGGTCGGGTATTTCGGCCTTTTCGCTTCTGGCCATTCCGTTCTTTATCTTTGCCGGCGAGCTGATGCTTCATGGCGGGATCGCGTCACGGCTGGTGCAGTTTGCAACCGCCCTTGTCGGAAGCCGGCGTGGCGGTCTTGGCATTGTGAACGTGTTTTCATCGATGCTGTTTGGCGGCATTTCCGGATCGGCCGTTGCCGATACATCAGCCCTTGGCTCGATCCTGATCCCGGTGATGAAAAAGGAAGGTTACCGCGCCGATTATGCGGTCAACGTCACCGTGACATCATCGATTGCCGGCATCATGATCCCGCCAAGCCACAACATGATCCTGTATGCAGTGGCCGCGGGCGGCGGGATTTCGATTTCCAAGCTGTTCATGGCCGGTGTCGTACCGGGCATTATCATGTGCCTGCTGCTTGGTCTTGCGACCTGGCTTGTCGCGATCAAGCATGGCTATCCGGCTGAACCGTTTCCGGGCTGGCGGGTGGTCTGGCAGACTGCGGTGCGGGCCATTCCGGGCTTCTTTACTGCCGTGATCATTGTCGGCGGGGTTCTCAGTGGCGTGTTCACGGTTACGGAATCCGGTGCGATTGGTGTGGCCTATGCCCTGATCATTACCGGGCTTGTCTATCGCGAACTCAGCTGGGCCGGGTTTGTTGCCGCGGTCAAGCAATCGGCCAAAACCACGGCGCTTGTCATGTTGCTGGTCGGCTGTGCATCGGCATATGGCTATATGCTGGCCTTCTATCAGGTGCCCGATGCGCTGGCCGATGCGATTACCGGGATTACTGACAATCCGATCATGGTGTTGTTGCTGATCAATGTCATGTTGCTGATTGCCGGCATGATCATGGACATGGCGGCATTGATCCTGATCTGCACCCCGATCTTCCTGCCGCTGGCGGTTCAGTTCGGCATGGATCCGATCCAGTTCGGCATGGTGCTGATGATGAATTTGGGCCTTGGCCTGTGTACGCCGCCGGTCGGGTCGTGCCTGTTTGTCGGGTGTGCGATTGGCGGGGTGAAAATCGAAAAGGCGGTTCAGTCGATCTGGCCATTCTATCTGGCGATCTTGAGCGCGCTTTTGCTTACAACCTATATTCCTGCGATTTCGATGACGCTGCCCAATCTTGTATTTGGCGCCAATTGATCGCGGACAGACACGCATATCAAAGAGGATAAAGATGAAACGTTTGCTGATTACCGGTGCAGGTGGCAACCTTGGGAAAATCTGCCGCGAAGGGCTTAAGGGCTATGCCGATGTCATTCGCCTGTCCGATATTTCCCCGATGGACCCGGCCGGCCCGAACGAGGAAGTCGTGCAATGCGACCTGTCTGACCGTGCGGCCGTGATCGAACTGACCAAGGATGTCGACGGCATCATTCATCTGGGCGGAATTTCGATCGAGGCGGCCTTTGATGATCTGCTTCAGGCCAATCTTGCGGGCACCTATAACCTGTATGAAGGGGCGCGTCAGAACGGGGTGGGGCGCATCATGTTTGCCAGCTCCAACCATGCAATCGGTTTTCACAAGCGCACCACCAAACTTGATGACAAATCCGAACTGCGCCCCGATAGCCTCTATGGCGTAACCAAATGCTACGGCGAGGCGGTGGCGAGCTATTATTACGACAAGTTCGATGTTGAAACGGTATCGGTTCGTATCGGGTCGTGCTTTGAAAAGCCGCGCGATCGCCGCATGCTGTCGACTTGGCTCAGCCCGCGTGACTTCCTGTCGCTGATGAAGGCGATCTTTGATGCCCCGATGACCGGTCATCTGGTGGTGTACGGGGTATCGGACAACAAAACCAAATGGTGGAGCAACGATCATGCCGATTTCCTTGGCTGGAAACCGCAAGACAGCTCCGAACAGTTCCGCGCGGAAATCGAAGCCGCCTTTGGCCCCGAAGACCGTCACGATCCGGCGGTGATCTATCAGGGCGGCGGCTTTGCCGCCAAGGGCCATTTCGAAGACTGATTTCGCGTCATCTTCGATCATTTTCCTTTTGGCAAAAGGCCCGCAATTGCGGGCCTTTTTGCTTTTGGCATTGACGGCGTGCCGGATCGAAGATAATCAAAGATGAAAATGATAACGGTTATCATTATCGAAGATCAGGTGCGGCAAAATGGCGGTCGATGACCGTTTTTGGGATTCCATCTTTCAGCAATATCATGATCGTTTGTTGCGTCAGGTTCAGAAATACCTGCCGACGCGCGACGAAAGCCATGACGTATTGCAGGATCTTTATGTGCAGCTGCGCCATCGCAATGTCGATCCGGCCCAGATTGCCAACCCGCCGGCCTATATGATGCGCATGGCGACCAATCTGGCGATTGATGCGCTGCGGCGTCATAAACGCAACCCGCTTGAATTCACCGATCCGGCCGAAATCAGCGACATGGAAGGGGCCGGGGCACAATCGGTCACCCCTGAACAGATCAGTGCCGATCGTCAGCGTCTTGATATCGTCAAGGCCGCGATTGACGAGTTGCCGCCCCGGTGCCGCGAAGTATTTTTGCTGTGCAAGCGTGACCATCTGAGCCCGACCGAGGCCGCCGAACAGCTTGGCGTCAGCCGCAATATGGTCGAAAAGCATTTGCGTCAGGCGCTTAGACATTGCAAACAGGTGTTGGCGCGCCATGAAAACTGAACATCCTCAAATGACTGCGTTAAACGTCATCAAGATAACAAACCACGCAGCCAGAAGCCGGGTATCGACTTTGCCATGACAGAATTCCGCTATCCCGAAGACTGCCAAAGCAATGAAGACATTGCCGATTACTGGGCGGTCCGCCTTGATCAATCGGATTTGACCCCGGCCGAGGAAGCCGCCTTCAGCGCCTGGCAGGATGCCGATCCGGGCAATCCGCAACGTTTGGTGCGGGCCTGCCAGATCTGGCAAAGCATGGAAATCGCCGCAGCCGAGGACGGCGCGGCATTATCCGACAGCGCCACGCGTGACACCCGTGCCTCCGTCGACACCCGCGATGATGAACCGAAACCGGTTGATCTGGCCGGTGTGCGCCGTGATCTTGAACGGTTGGGCGCGCTGGAAGGCGGCAGTGGACGGTTGCCAGGCATGCGATCGGCCAAACGGCCATTCCGCCCAGTTCTGGCAGTGCTGACCTGTCTGGTGCTGGCGGTGTTGTTTGGCTATTCGGCCTTTCAGCCCGATCCCGATCTGATCGCAGCAGCAGACGCATCGGTGGTTGGTCAGATGCATGACCTGCCCGATGGATCGAGCATCTGGATGGAGCCCGGAACCCGGGTAGCCCTGAATTACAGTGACGCCCTGCGCGATATTACCGTTCTGGAAGGTGGCATTTTCATCAAAGTCGCAAAGGATGCATCACGTCCGTTGCGCATTCACCTTAACCAGGTCACAGCGATTGCGGTTGGCACCGCCTTTAGCGCGTCGAAATGGGGCGGGCATGCGCGGGTCGAGGTATCCGAAGGCACGGTCGATCTGGAAGATCGCAAGATGCGCTTGGCACGGCTGGTGGCCGGGCGCGCGGCATGGCAGGACGCGGACGGGGATCTTCATTTTGCCGAAGTCGCCCCCGAACGGGTTGCGCCATGGCGGGGCGGGCGCTGGATTGTTGATGATATGCCGATTGATGAATTGCTGGCGCGGATTGCGCCGCTGATGGGGGATCTGACCTTTGTTCGCGATCCGCGTCTGGGCGATATCACCGTGTCGGGCAGCTTTGATATCAGCAAACCGCACAGCGCACATGATGCCTTGCTGGCTGCTTATGGTCTTGAAGAACGGGCGTTTCCCGCCGGTTTCAGAATAATTTCAAGAAAATAGAAAAAATGTGCTCCTCAAATCGGAACCCGGTTCGTCATGAGGGTAATAGTGATTTGCATTATTATCTTCGAACGATGGGGGTAAGCTTTGAAAGCTGAGAATTCTGGAATGTCGCGTCTTTGGGGAACCACGGCACTTGTCGCGACCTTTATGATGGCAACCGTGCCGATGGCATTGGCACAGGAAGGCACAACAACACCGCAACAGATCACGATTTCGGCGGGCGAATTGCGCGGCGCGCTTGATCAGCTGGCCGATCAGTTTGGTCTGCAACTGATTGTTCAGGGTGATCTTTCGGGCATGAGCAGCGGCGATGTATCCGCAACGCTTGACGCGCGTGATGCCTTGCAATTGCTGCTTACCGGAACCGGATATCAGTTTGAATTCATCACCGATGACAGTGTGCGTATCGCTCCGGCAAGTTCGGGCGCGCTTGAAAATGGCGGCACCACGGTCCTGCCCGAAGTGGTGGTCAGTGCCACCCGTTCGCGCCGGTCGATCAAATCCATGTCGCCATCGGTTGTGGTGATCGGTCGTGATCAGATCGAAACCCAGATGGCCAAAAGCAGCGACATCACCAATGTCATCCGCAACACGGTGCCGGGTTTCATGTTTGATGATCAAAGCCTGATTTCCAGCACGGAAACCTTCCGCGGGCGTGACGTCCAGGTGCTGGTTGACGGGGTGTCGCGCAACACGCCGCTTCGAAATACCAGCCGTATCCTGTCAATGATCGATATCGCCCAGGTCGAAAGCATCGAAGTCATTCCGGGGTCAAACGCGCTGAACGGGGATGGCGCGACCGGGGCGACCATCAACATCATCACCAAAACCGGCGAAGTCGGAAATAACAGCTTTGTCGTTGACGGGCATGTCACCAGCTATACCGACGATATTGATGACAGTTTTTCGCCGTCGCTGACATTGTCGGGCAGTGGGGGTGTCGGTGCGGTCGATCTTGCCGCAAGTGTCACGGCATCGAAATCGGGTGATGCCTTTGACGGTTATGGCAATCAGGTGCCGTCGGATGCGATGCTGGGGCAGGGCGGTTTTGACAATGCCGAAGACCTCAACCTGTTTGGCAAGGCGGGGCTGACCGTTGCCGAGGGTCATCGACTGTTTCTGTCGTCCGAAGTCGTCCGGTTTCGTCAGGATATCGAATATTATCCCGACCTGACCACCGATCCGGTCTCGGTGGATTATGACAATCCCTATCTTGCACAGCCGCTGGAAGATGAAAGCCAGTATTTCACCGGCGGATATGAATATGATTTCGGCAAGATCGGGACGGGCGATCTCAAGCTGTTTTACAATGACAGCTACAAACAGGCCGCACGCGCCGATTACCATGCCAGCTACAACCCGGCACTGGTGGCACTTGCCAATAGTGGCGCTGTCGAAGACCCGCTGGGCCAGTCGGTAATTGATACGGTCAAATATGGTGTGAAGCTTTCGACCGATACCAGCCTTGATCCGGTGTATGACGGCCTGACCCTGACCTGGGGTGGGGATTTGACCCATGATGACATCAAATACCGCACGATCAGTGGCCGCGATATCGGCGCACCGATGGAACAGGATGGCAAGGCTGTCTTTGCCCAGCTAAGCGCGCCGGTTACGCAGTTTGTCGATCTGTCGGGCGGGGTGCGTTATGAAAAATATGATCTGACGGTCAAGGATTTCCTGCGTCCGAACTATATGCGCTATAACGCCGGTGTCGGTCAGGCGATCCTTGCCGCTGCGCAATATACCGGTGGCAATACGACCTATAGTGCGGTGACCTATAACGCATCGGCAGTGGTGCACTGGACCGACCGGATCGATACGTCACTTAGTTATAGCGAAGGTTTCTCTGTTCCCGATGTGGGGGCCTATACCCGCCGTGCCGGTTTCAACGGCGTGCCGATGAATTTCAGCGCCCTTGATGTCAAAGCATCCAAGGTCAAAACCTATGAACTGGCGGCACGCTATAACGGGCCCGATTTCCGCACGACCGGTGCCGTTTACATGAGCACCAATGAACGCGGCGATACGTTCGATGCCTCCACCAATGCGCTTAGCCAGCAAAAGGAACGCATCATCGGTGCCGAACTGACCGGTGAATATGATGTGACCGAGGATACCTATGTCGGGGCCCTGGCATCCTATGTCGAAGGTCGTTACGACAGTAACAAGAATGGCGATCTTGACAGCTGGTTGCCCAATAACCGCATCCCGTCCCCGTTCCGGTTTACCGGCTATGTCGACAGCTATGTCTGGGGTGATCTCAATATGCGTTTTGACGGCACCTATACCGCGCCACGCACCAAGATCGACAACAAGAAAGTCAAATCCAGTCTGGTTTTCAATCTGATGGGCAATTACCCGGTGCTTGGCGGTACGGCGCGCTTCGGGGTAGAGAACATCTTTGATGCCAGTTATGAAAACCCGGCGGCATCGGCCCTTCGCGGCTATTCGGTTGCCGGGCACGGACGCACAGTGACCATCGGTTTCCGGCGCGAATTCTGATCGCGACCGGTTACGGCAAAATTTGACCTTTATGGCCTGGCGGGATACCCGCCGGGCCCTTTGCACAAGGAGACCGGCGATGTTTCGTTCAAGCCAGCCCGCAGCCGACATCGTGCTGTTTGAAATGGTTGACCGTCAAAGTGATGCGGACGGGCAATCCTATCTGGCAGCCTTGCACGACCTTGCCCGGCGTCAGGACCCGGCGATCCTGATCCTGCGGGTTGCGGGCATGACCGAACAGGATCACGAAACCCGCAAACAGGCGGCTGCCTGGTTCAAGGAACATCGCGACCGGCTTGGCATGTTCGCCAAGGGTCTTATTCGCGTCGATGAAGGCCATGACCATGGTGACGGGCATCTGCATGTTGATGATGCCCATGACGTCGAAAACAGCAACTTTGCCCGCATGCTGCCATTCCCGGTCAAACATGTGACAAGCCTTGATCAGGCGTTTGCACTGGCGCAAAACTGGCCGCCTGAACCCGGTTGATATAGCACGTTCCGATACGTGTGATATCGCGGTGATTATCGTTTGCGCACAGCCAGAATCATGAAATAGCTGGTTCCGATCAGGGCCGCGATCAGTCCGGTCGGAAGCTGTGCCGGATAAATCAGGTTACGGGCCAGCCATTCGGCCACCATCATCACATTGACCCCGATCAGGACCGCACCCAGCAAATGCCCGCCCGCCAGCCGATACCCGGCAACCCGGGCCAGATGCGGGGCCATCAGCCCGACAAAACTCAGCGGTCCGACAAGCAGGGTGGCACTGGCCGCAAGGATTGCTGCCAGCAGCATCATGGCAAACTGGAACCCCGAAATGCCAAGCCCCAGCGAAACCGACTGATCGGTGCCAAGGGACGCCAGTTCAAGCGGACGGCGAAGGGCAATGGCAACAATCAGCAACACCGCCGTTACCCCGGCAACGATCATGACTTCGTTCATATTGGTGAAATAGGTCGTCCCGGCCAGCCATGACATCAGCATGGTGGTCTGGGTGCCGCTGCGGGTCAGCACAATGCGCACGATCGCCCCCAGAATGGCGGTCAGCGCCAAACCGTTCAGCAACATGTAATGCGGTGCATGGGTAAATTTGCGACACAGAACAAGCAGCACCAGCAAGGAAACAATACCGCCGGCCGCCCCGATCACCATCAGTTCGGCACGCTGTGCGAAGCCGAAAATCGCAAGTGCGATGATCATGGCAAGGGCGGTGGCCGAACTGACCCCGGTGATTTCCGGGCTGGCCAGCGGATTGCGCCCGACCCGCTGAATAAGCGTGCCCGAAACTGCAAGTGCGGCCCCGCAAATCATCGCGGCAAAGGTACGTTCCGAACGGCCCAGCAGAATGTCGTAACTGTCACCATCAAGACCAAGCACCGCAAAGCCGTTGCCATCAAGCGAAATGAACAGCGAGAAACCGATACCCAGAATAAGCGTGATGCCCAGAATGATCGACAGACCCAGCTTGGAAACGATTTCCTGATCGCTGTGCTGGTCTTCGCTTTGGGTGCCGGGCATGATCCGTGCCTTGCGCAGGATCAGGATAATGAACGGTGCCCCGAACAGTGCGGTCGCAGCCCCTGTCGGCAACACATCCCCACCAAGACCGTTAAACTGTCGCACGATGAAATCAATGATCATCAGCACAAACCCGCCGGTCAGCACCGAATAGATCATAAGATCACGTGACTGGGTCAGTCCTGCGATCCGCAGGGCGGCGGGCACGGCAAGTCCGATAAAACCGATCAAACCGGCAGCTGAAATCACCGATGCGGTGATGAAAACCGCAAAACCAAGGATCAGCAACCGCAACACCGTGACCTTGGCCCCCAGCGAATTGGCGGTGTCATCGCCCAGTGCCAGCAGATCAAGCGGCCGCGACAGGGCCAGCACCGCAATCATGCCAATGATTACGCGCGGCAGGATAAATTGCGTGGCTTCCCAGCCATTCTGGGCCAGATCACCCGCCCCCCACATGAAGACCGATTGCAGATATTGTTCGTTAAACAGCAACACGATCTGGGATGCGGACTGCAACAGCAGATTGACAATCATGCCCGCCAGAATAAGCCACAGCGTCGCGTTACCGCGTTTTGATGCAATCAGATAGACCGCACCAAGCGCAATCATCCCGCCCGCCAGGGCGAAGGCCTCCTGAAAGATGGCCATCGATGCCGGCGCGACAAGCAGGAAAATGGTCAGGGCAAATTCAACACCGGCCCCGACGCCAAGTGTCGTCGGCGATGCCAGCGGGTTGCGCAGAACAGTCTGGATTGCCGCCCCGGCCAGTGCAAGGCCCGCCCCGCACAGAAACGCCATCACAAGGCGGGGCAGGGTGCTGTAATGAAACAGGATCTGGTCAAAGTCGGTTTCATCGGGGCTGAACATGACCTGTGTTGCCAGTCCCTTTTGCAGGAACGGCCAGAAATCAGCGATCAGGATACCAATACAGGACAGACCAAGCGCGACCAGCAAAGCAGCCGGAATGTTCGAACGGGTGTTGGTCATTGATGCGGGCCGTTCTCGATGCTTTCGGTCAGAAGTTTCGCAAAGCGAAGTGATGACGGAACCCCGCCATACATCCAGACAACCGGAAGTTCATAGACACGGTTGTTGCGCGTGAAATCCATGAATTTCCACATCGGGGATGCGAACATCTTGTTCAGAATGGCATCGGGCACCGGGTTGGTATAGACGACACTTTGCTTGGCATAAGGTGCAATCAGTTCAAGACCGCCACGGGCAAAGCCCCATTTGTTGACTTCACCGTGAAAGGCCATCGGCACATTCATTGCGGCCATCACCGAGCCGGGCAGGCTGGTGTCGCCAAACATGCCGATCGTGCTTTCATCAAAGAAATAGATGATATTAAGTTGCTGATCAGGGCCAAGGGCCGCACGGGTGCGCGCCCCATAATCGGCCAGTTTCGCATCGACATCGGCCAGATAGGCCGCACCTTCGGCTTCGCGGCCGGTGGCCTTGGCGATTTTGTCAAAAACTTCGCGTGCAGCCTGGAATGCCGGACGGTTTTCTTCAAACATCCGCAATTGCAAAACCGGCGCAATTTCCGACAGTTTCTCATAATTGATCCCGATATCGGGAATGGTAATGATCAGGTCGGGCTTTGCCGCGCGCAAGGCTTCAAGATTGGGCGATGATCGTTGCCCAAGATCGACAAACTCATCGGGCAATGCCGGTTCTTCGACCCATTCGACATAATCAACCGGATCTGCAACCGCCACCGGATCAAGGCCAAGTGCAATCACGGTTTCGGTAAAGGCCCAGTTGATGGTGGCAACGCGCTTTGCCGGCCCCGGCAGTTCAAGCGTTCCGCGTTCATGTTCAATGCGGATCGGATCGGCATGGGCCGATGTCGCACTTACGACGCAAAATGTTGCGGTAATTAAAATCCCGCTCAGAACAGTACGCAACAAAGCCATGGTTTATGATCCGCTTGCGGTGGTCGGGGTGCCGGTTACGGCATCGGCCAGCAGTTCGGCAAAGCGTGCGGCCGACAGAACCCCGCCAAAGGTCCAGCTTGATGGCACGGTATAAACGTGACCATTGCGTGCAAACGGCATCGCCTTCCAGATCGCGGTGTCAAACAGGCGACTTTGGACGGTCGGGGCAATCGGTTCGACATAGGCAAAATGAACATCGCCAAGTTTGGCCAGATCGGAAACATCGCCGTTATGGAAGGCCCAACCATTGACCTCGCCATCCCAGGCATTGGCAAATCCCATCCGTGCCAGAACCGACCCGAACAGTGACGTGTTGCCGTGAATGCGGAAATGGGCTTCGTCCAGGATACGGACAACGGCGAATTTGGCATCATTGCCGACCTTGTCGCGGATGCGTTTGGCCGCGGCATCAATCCGGGCATTGACCGAGGTGATGACTTCTTCGGCCTTCGCGGATTTTCCGGCCAGCTTGCCAATATTGCGCAACAGCGTTTCGGCCCGGTCAATGGCGGGTTCGCTGCTTCCGGTATTATAGATCGAATAGACCAGTGTCGGCGCAATGGCCGAAAGCTTGTCATAGGCCATTGCTACATCGGCACTGATGACAATGGCGTCTGGTTTGGCTTCGCGCAGGGCTTCGAAATTGGGTTCGCGCCGGGTGCCAAGATCGGCAAATTCGGCCGGAAGTTCCGGTTCAACCACCCACACGCGATAGCCGTCCGCTTCGGGAACGGCAACCGGATCAATGCCCAGTGCCAGGAAACTTTCGGTCAGCGCCCAGTTTGATCCGGCAAAACGGGTCGGCGTGCTGTCAAAGGTGACGTCGCCCATTTCATGGGTCATGGTCTGGGCGGTGGCGCCCACCGATGACATGGCGGCAATCGTTACAAGACAGCTTGCCGCAAGCTTGCAAATCAGACGGGTGCGCATATGAATGTTCCTGATCCCTGTTGGCTGATCCGTAACCGTGTCGTCACAGCGCACTAGGCGACATAACTGACGAAACGGTCATGATCCGGCAGATGGATGACATCAATGTCGGTTTGGAAAATGTCGCGAAGTGTTTCGCCCTGCATGAAATCGCGTGCGTTGCCCTGCCAGCAGGTCCGCCCGCCGCGCAATGCGACGATATGATCGGCAAAACGCCCGACCATGTCGATGTCATGCAAAACGGCAATCACGGTCAGATTGTTCTGGTCTTTCAGATTGGCGACCAGTCGCAGAATGTCGCGCTGATGGCCGACATCAAGGGCCGATGTCGGTTCGTCCAGCAACAGCACCGGCGCATCTTGGGCAAGCAGCATGGCAAGCCACACACGCTGGCGTTCGCCGCCCGACAGGCTTGCGACCAGACGGTCGGAAAAGCCGGTAACATGGGTCAGTTCCATCGCCTGATCAATCTTGGCATGGTCTTCGTCGCGGTAACGGCCAAATGCCCCGCGCCAGGGATAACGACCAAATGCCACCAGTTCGCGCACACTCAGATGCGGCGGCACTACCGGATTTTGCGGCAAATAGGCGACCTTGCGGGCAAAATCGCGGGTGCCGTGATCTTCAAGAACCGCATCATCAAGGGTGATGGTGCCGGCATGCTTTTTGTTCTTGCGCGCCAGAAGCTTCAAAAGCGTACTTTTGCCCGATCCGTTATGGCCCACAATGGCGCTGAACGCACCGGTCGGAAAATTGACCGTAATGTCATCAAGCAGCGTTTTGGGATTTTTGCCGTCACTCTTGAAGATGACGTCTTTCAGATCGAACATGTGCTGAAAACTCGTAAAAACTGTAATCGGGCCGAAGTCCTTGAACCTGCTGGCCGGGATATCGACCCGGGACGATTGAAAACAATCGTCCCAATGTGAGAATGCCTATCAATTACTTGCAGAAAATGCAACCGAGTTGCGATTGCATTTGTTCAAAATCTTCGCGGCAAATTAAATCATCATACAAAATGACTTTTCAGAAGTTGCCATTCCGGGTAGCAATATGGATCAGGTATTTCCGGTATGGGGGAAGGGGTTTGCACACAGCCCGCCTTTACCGGAACAAAGCGGAAAACCGCATGAAATATCAGGGAGAAACCATGGCCAACGTGAAAACCGTCTTGCCAAACCTGCGCTGCACGCTGGGCGAAGGCCCGCATTGGGATGCCAAGGATGGCGTGCTGTACTGGGTGGATATTGTCGGAAAGACCGCCTTTGCCCTGCGTCCAAGTGATGGCGCATCGCGCAGCTGGACATTCGATCAGCCGGTTGCGGCGATTGTCCCGCGCGAAAATGACGGGCTTCTGGTTGCCCTTGCTGATGGTTTGGCGTTTCTTGATGCCGAAAGCGGGGAAACAACCCCCTTTGTCGCGCCAGATCGTGACCATGCGGGCAACCGGTCCAATGAAAGCCGGGTGGATCCGGCGGGGCGGTTCTGGCACGGCACCATGCAAAACAATATCGGCCCGAATGGCGAAGACCTTCCTGTGACGGTCTCGACCGGGACACTCAACCGTGTGGGGCCGGACGGCGAGACAACCCGTTTCCTGTCTGATATCGGGATTTCCAATACGCTGCTTTGGTCGGCTGATGGCAAGAAGATGTTCTTTGGCGACACCATCAAGGATACGCTGAATGTCTATGACTATGACATGGCGACCGGGGTTCCCAGCAATCCGCGCGTGTTCTTTGGTCCGCAGGATCGCGGCAATATGGACGGATCGGCGATGGATGCCGATGGCTATATCTGGAATGCGCGCTGGGGCGGCAGTTGCCTGATCCGCTTTGCCCCGGATGGCAGTGTCGACCAGATCATTGATCTTCCGGTGACCCAGCCGACCAGTTGCGTGTTTGGCGGCCCGGACCTTAAAACGCTTTATATTACCTCGGCCTCGGTTGGGCTGGATGGCAATGGCAACGAACTGGAAGGCGCGCTGCTATCGATCCGCACAGATGTCGCCGGTCAGCCCTGCACGCGCTTTGCCGGATAGGGGCGCACGACGTTTCACCTGCTAACTCATCCTTTGGCATCCCGGATTTTCAGCATGTTCTGAAAGTCCGGGACCAGTTCATGATAAATCGGCAAGGCCGCAGCACCCATTGCCGCGGACAGCAGGTTGCCAACGCCTGCCTGCACCGGAAGCGCATTGCCAAGCGGGGTGCGACTGCCAGCAGATTCAAGACGGCCAAGCTCAATAAGCAACGCATCAAGGATTGACGCGGGCAACAAACCGCCCAACATGACGGCCTGTGGATCAAGCATGCTGCCAAGGATTTGTACCGCCGTTGCCAGATGCGGGGCGGCCTGTTTGATCCAGCGTTTGACCGGTTCATCATCGGGTGACAGCTGGGCCAGGCGGTTAAGTGTCGTATCATTCAAAAGCGCGTCGCGATCGGCCGCATCAAATTCATCATACAGCGCCAAAAGCGACACATAACGTTCAAGGCATCCCTTGCGTCCGCACGGGCAATCGCGCCCATGCGGTTCGACCGGCAAATGACCGATCTCACCAGCCGCCCCGTTGGTGCCGTGAATGATCTGGTTATCCATGAATAGACCGGCACCCAAGCCATAGCCGATAAAGACATAAACGAAATTTTCCAGCGTTCTGGCATTGCCATACAGCTTTTCGGAAATCGCGGCGGCATCGGCGTCATTTTCGGCAAATACCGGGCAATCGATCTTTTCCGACATGGCGGCAACAATATCGAAATTTTCCCATCCCGGGGCGATGCCGGTCGGACCGGCAATGCCGACGGGGCCCGGCATCGCAATGCCGATCCCGATATTGCGTGCCGGATCAAGTCCGCAATCGGCAATGATTTTGCGGGTTGCCTCAATCAACAATTCGACCGCGCGTTCGGGATTGGGATGGTTGAATTGCTGGCTGATGCGTGCACGTTCCTCGCCCAGAAGATTGACCAGTACGGCGTCAAACTGTGTTCCGGTCAGCTGAAATCCGATGGCATAACCGCCATCCGGGTTCAGGCGATAGGGGCGGGCAGGCTGGCCACGCTTTTGACGAATCGGTTCACCAGCCAGAAGAAGTCCCGTTTCTTCGAGTTCCCCGACCAGGTTCGAAATCGTCTGGGCCGACAGATTGGTGATGCGCGTAATATCTGCCCGTGACAATCCGTCATGGCGTCTGACCGCGTCCAACACCGCACGTCTGTTGTGATTCTTGGCGTGTAAAAGGTTGGTTCCCGTGACGCTCTTTGGTTGTTTTTTCATCTTTGCCATTGCCGCCCATTTTCTTTTGACTTATTAATTACATCAAATTGAATTAATAATAAAGCCTGTCCTCAATCAGGCTTGTCGTCTATCCAAGTCGTATCCTATGTATCAGGGAGATATAAATCATGAATATCAAGAATATCATGACGGGTGCTGCGATCGGCGTGCTGGCCGCATCGGGTGCCGCGCATGCTGATGTGACCCTCAATGCGCTGTTCATGGCGCAGGCTGCCTATAGCGAAGATGACATTCGCAACATGACGGCCGAGTTCGAAGCCGCCAATCCCGGCATCAAGGTCAATGCCGAACTGGTTCCCTACGAAGCCCTGCATGACAAGATCGTGCTGTCGCAAAGTGCCAATGGCTATGACGTTGTGCTGTATGACGTGATCTGGCCGGCGGAATTTGCGCAATATCAGCTGCTTGAAGATGTCACGTCACGCATCGATGATAAAACCCGGTCGGGCATTCTCGACGGTGCCTGGACCACGGTGGAATATGATGGTGCGCTGTATGGCATGCCATGGATCGCCGATACCAAGTTCCTGTTCTATAACAAGGACATGCTCAAAGCTGCCGGTTTTGACAACCCGCCCGCAACCTGGGAAGAACTGCGCGCACAGGCCGCAGCCATCAAGGAAAAGGGCATTGTCGATTATCCGCTGGTCTGGTCCTGGTCGCAGTCCGAAGCCGCCATTTGTGATTACACCACCATCCTTTCGGGCATGGGCGGTGAATTCCTTGATGCCGATGGCAAGCCGGCCTTCAATACCGGTGGCGGTCTCAAGGCGCTTGAATATATGGTTGGTACCCTTGATGACGGCCTGACCAACCCGAATTCCCGTGAATATCTTGAAGAAGACGTTCGTCGCGTATTCTCCAGCGGTCAGGCGGCTTTCGCGCTGAACTGGGGCTATATGTATAATCTTGCCAATGACCCGGCCGAAAGCCAGGTTGCCGGCAAGGTCGGCATTGCGCCGGCACCGGGGACCGATGGTGTTTCGAAGGCATCAGCTGTTAACGGTTCGATGGGCCTTGGGATCCCGACCAAAAGCGGTCACAAGGAAGAAGCCTGGAAATATATCGAATTCCTGACCTCGCAGAAAGTTCAGGACAAATTTGCCAAGCTCAGCCTGCCGGTATGGGAAGCATCCTATTCCAACCCGGACGTGATCAAAGGTCAGGAACCGTTTGTCGAAGCGGCCAAAACCAGCCTTGCCGTCATGGCGCCGCGCCCGACCATGGCATCCTATCAGGAAGCCTCGTCTGTTCTGCAAGAAGCCCTTCAGAACGCGATGCTTGGTTCGGTCAAACCGGCTGATGCCCTGAATGACGCAGCCGAGACCATCTCGGACATGCAATAAGCGCGAAAGCGTCTTTTCGATCCAGAACCCGGACTTGTGTGATCCTCCTCCATGCTTGTCCGGGTTCAAACTCCGGAGCCGAATGCACCGCTATGATTTCCTATCGTAAAACGGTGACGGCGTGGCTTTTACTGACCCCGATGATCGTGATCATCGTCGGGGTCAGTGGCTACCCGCTGATCAAGACGATCTATTACAGCCTGACCGGTGCGAAACTGATTGCGCCCGACGTCACCAGCATCTTTGTCGGCTTCGACAACTATGTGCGTGCGCTGTCTTCTTCCAAGTTTCTTGAAGCCATCTGGCACACCACCTATTTCGCCGTCATTTCCGTCGGGGCGGAAATGGTGATCGGTGTTCTGGTTGCGCTGTTGCTGAACGAAGCCTTTGCCGGACGGACCCTGTTGCGCGCTATGCTGATTTTGCCGCTTGCGCTGCCGACGGTGGTCAACGCCATGATGTGGCGGCTGATCTATAACCCGGATTTCGGGGCGCTGAATGCGCTTCTGGTCCAGATCGGGATGCTTGATGCCTATCGCTCCTGGCTGGGGGACCCGGCCACCGCCCTTGATATGGTCATTCTGGCCGATGTCTGGAAAAACTTCCCGCTGGTGGCCCTGATTGCGCTGGCCGCCCTTCAGACCGTGCCCAAGGATTTGTACGAGGCCGCCACCCTTGACGGGGCAGGGGTTTGGAGCCGGTTCTGGCGCATTACCCTTCCGGCCATTCTGGGGCCGCTCAGTGTCGCGCTGGTTTTGCGCACGATCGAAGCCTTCAAGGTCTTTGACATCATCTATGTCATGACCCGCGGTGGCCCGGCCAGCAGTACCAAGACCGTCAGTTTCTATGTCTATCAGGAAGCATTCGCCTATATGCGCGTCGGTTCCGGGGCATCCTATGCGCTGATTGTTGTTTTGATCAGTGCCTGTCTGATTGCCGGATACATGTATCTGATCCGCAAGCAGGGAGAAGTGTGATTATGAAGGCATCCCTGACAAAAAAGATCTGCATCTATCTGGGGGCACTTGTTCTTGCCACCGTGATTGCGGTGCCGGTTTTGTGGTTGTTTATCATGAGCATCAGCTCATCCACCCATCTGACCACCTTGCCACTGCAATGGTGGCCGGACGAGCCGACCTTTGAAAATTATCGCAATCTTTTGGTGTTTGCCGAAAACAGCCCGTCGGCCAGTTTCCTGTATGGCATCCGCAACAGCATCATCATTGCCTTTGCCGCGACCGGTCTTTCGATCATTGCGGCCATTCCGGCGGCCTACAGCTTTTCGCGTTTGCCCGGACCACGGCGCAAGAACCTGCTTTATGCGGTGATTGCGATCTTTATGTTGCCGCCTGTGGCAATCGTTTTGCCGCTTTATACGGTGATGAGTGCGCTTGGGCTTCTCAATACCCACTTTGCCCTGATCATTGTTTATTGCTCGATCCTGCTGCCCTTCACGACCTGGCTTCTCAAAAGCAACTTTGACACCATTCCGGGCGATCTTGACGAAGCCCCGATCATTGATGGTGCCAACCGGTTGCAGGCCATCTGGTATGTGATCCTGCCGATTGCCCGTCCGGCCCTTGGGGCGGCAGTGATGATGGCGGTGTTGCTGGCATGGGATGAATTTTTCTACGGGCTTTTGTTCACCAATGACATTCGGGCCAAAACCATCACGGTGGCGATTGCCGATCTGGCGGCAGGGCGTGTGGCAGATTACGGCCTGATTTCAGCAGCCGGAATTCTGGCGGCCGTACCCCCGGTCATTCTGGCCTTCTTCATGCAGAAAACCCTGGTGTCCGGACTTGCAAGCGGCAGTGTAAAGGGATGAATGCCATGACAAAATCACATCCGGGCATTCGTCCTGATCCGGCACGTCCGATCATATCGATTGGCACGATCAATGTGGATCAGTTGATGGGCCCCATCGCCCATTGGCCGCAACCGGGAACCGAGACCGTCTATCCCGATTATGAAATGCGGATCGGCGGGGGATGCGGCAATTTTGGTGCGGCTTTGATGGCGCTTGATGCCCATCAGCATATCGTCGTCAATGTCGGCAAGGACGCCATGGGCGACTGGCTGTGCGAACAGTTCGGACCGCTTGCCGATCACTGGCATCGCAGCGATACCGTGACCTCGGTGACGTTCGGTCTGACCCATCCTGATAAGGAACGCACGTTCCTGTCAAACGAAGGGCACAGTTCGATCTTTGACGCGACAATGGTGCGCGAAATGCTGTCGGAAACCCGGGTTGATGGTGCGATTGCACTGTTTGTCGGAACGTTTCTGATGCCCGGTCTGCTGCCTGATTGCGCCAGCCTGATGAAGGAACTTCATGACAGCGGCGCGATTGTCGCCCTTGATACCGCATGGCCGACCGGCGGATGGAGCGATGATGTTCAGACCCATCTTGAAAGCTGGTTGGGGTATGTGGATATCCTTCTGATCAATGATGCCGAGGCATCGGGCATTCTGGGCATCACACCTGCCGAATTTGCCCGCGATATCGAAACATATCTGGCCCGTATTGCCGATAAACTGCCATCCGATGCGATCATTGTGGTCAAACGCGGGGCGGCCGGGGCGACGGCTTTTGCCGGTGGTAATATCCTGCATGTGCCCGTACCCGGACCGGTTGACGTTGTCGACACCGTGGGGGCGGGGGATTGCTTTAACGCCGGCTTTTTGATGGCGTTGCAGATGCAGGCCGCTTTGCCCGATGCATTGCGCGCCGGGATCGAGGTCGCCGGCAAGGCCATAGCCAGCAACCCGCGCAAATATCCCGAAATTTCCGATCTTTGCCCTGATGTCGCAGCGGTCCTGTCCGCACCAGTGCCGACCGGCGAAGAAATCATGACATTCGACCAGGTGGAGAATAGCTGAAATGTCGTCTGTATCTTTGTTCAATGTCACAAAGTCGTTTGGCACAGCCGACATCATCAAGGGCGTGGATCTGTCGATCAGGGACGGGGAACTTGTGGTTTTTGTCGGCCCGTCGGGCTGTGGCAAATCCACATTGCTGCGCATGATTTCCGGGCTTGAAGAAATCACCGCCGGTGAAATCCATCTGGGGGATAAACGTGTTGATCCGCTTCCGGCGTCTGATCGCGATATTGCCATGGTGTTTCAGTCCTATGCGCTTTATCCGCATATGACAGTCGCGGAAAATATCGGCTTCCCGCTTAAGATGGCGGGGTGGTCGAAATCCGATTTGGATGCCAAGACCCGCGAAATCGGCGATGTTTTGCAATTGCTTCATCTGTTTGATCGCACCCCCAAACAGCTTTCGGGCGGACAGCGCCAGCGTGTGGCGATTGGCCGGGCCCTTGCGCGGGATCCCAAAATCATTTTGCTTGATGAACCGCTTTCAAATCTTGATGCGGCACTTCGCGTCGATATGCGGATGGAGCTTGCCCGTCTGCACCGCGAACTCGGGGCCACCATGATTTACGTCACCCATGATCAGGTCGAAGCCATGACCATGGCGGACCGGATTGTTGTGTTGCGTGACGGGATTGTCGAACAGGTGGGAACGCCGCTTGATCTTTATCTGCAACCGGCCAACCGGTTTGTTGCCGGATTTATCGGATCACCCAAGATGAATTTCTGGGAAGCACGCAGTGACGAGAACGGCCGTGTTGTGATGCCATCGGGGCTAGCGGTGGCGATGGGCGATCATGTTGCCGCCAACCGGTCGCTGACGGTGGGGGCGCGTCCCGAACATCTGGTACTGTGCGACGAAGGTGATGCCGCATTAAAGGGCACGGTCTTGGCGGTCGAACATCTTGGATCGGATACGTTTGTTCAGCTTCATTGCGGGATTGGCGATCCGTCACAGATGGACGTCAATGTGCGTCTGGCGGGCATTGTCCGGGTTTCGATCGGCGATCAATTGGCCCTGACGATTGCCGATCAGGACAACTGGCATCTTTTTGATGGTGACGGCATTCGTCTTGATCCGCCTGCCGACAGGGCAGCCTGAACGCAAAACAGCAGAAAATAACGTGCCTTGCCCCTTTTTGGCCTTGGTTTTAGGTATTTTTGGCGGCAACATTGTGCGCATATAAATGCACAATCCAAAAAACGAGCAAACCGGGGTCTCAATGAACTCAATATCGTCCGCGAAAATGTGGGTAAGGACGTTACTTGCCATTGGCATGGTCACGTTGTTATCGGCCTGTGCGGCATTTCAAACCAGCACAACCAGGGTCACCGGTTCGGTGACCTATCGCGAACGGATTGCGCTGTCGCCTGATAATGCGTTTCTGGTTGTCAGGCTGCGGGATGTATCGCGTGCCGATGCGCCGTCGGTTGAAATCGCATCCCTGCGTCAGCCGGTGTCAAACCCGCCGATGGTTTTTGTCCTGCCCTATGACGGATCGAAAATCGATCCGCGCATGACCTATGCGCTTGAAGCCGAAATCGTCAATTCCGACGGTGATACGCTGTTTCGCAATGATCAGGTCTATCGGGTGCTGACCCGTGATGCGCCAAATGACGTGGAAATTACGGTGCGTCCGGTGGCACATACCCAGTCTGACGGGGCGCGCAAATTTGACGGTGCCGATACCGCGCGCGACATTGCCGCAATCGAAGCCCGTCTGCCATCCTTGCGGGTTATTCCCGGTCAGTATGTCGCATCCGATCATACCGTGACCTATAAGGCATATGTCTCGCCCGAAGGCGAACCGATGATGGTGGACGAGCATCGCGACCTTGGTGATTACGGCACCTCGGATGTGAAGCTTTATTACCGCAATGGTCAGCTGTTGCGGTTTTCGGAAAATGCCACGCGCGTCAATTATGACGGGGCGCAAAGCGACACGCCGCTGGAATACAGCTTGCAACTTGATTTCGCGCAAGGCCGCTTTTCATCGGGGACCAAGACCGTCAATGGCGTGCAAAGCAGTCCGGACGAACATGAAGTCAGTGGCGCCCTTGCCCAAAGCAAGGTGGCATTAAGCCGCATCGACGCGATGCTGGCCCAGATGAACAGCGATACCGCAAAACTTGGCGGGTCAAAGGTCTTTGTCTGTGACGATCAAAGCCGGTTTTCGGTGACCTTCGAACAGCGCATTGATCGCGCCACCGTCGAATTCCCCGGCCGCGAACCGTTATCTTTGGCCCGTATTTCGACCGGGTCGGGATATGGCTATGCCAATGATCTGTATGAACTGCGCGGCAAGGGCGAAGATGCGATCTGGCAAACCCCGTCTGGCGAAACCCATTGTGCCGTGTCTGCCGCACCGGTCGGCCTGGCATTGCCGCCGGGCAACTTCCCGGTGGTCAAGCTTGATGAGCTGAAATCGGCGGGCAAAGGTATCTGGACCGAATATTTCGCCGATCTGCAACCGGCGATTACGGCCTGCCTTGCGGAAAATCCGGGCGATCTGGTGTCGGTTCTCAAGGCCTGGCCGATGAACCACGGCATGGTCGGGGTGCGGACGGTGAATGGCAATGGCGGGCGTTATGACTGTCTGGTTCCGGCCGATGGCATGGGCACGGTTCATACCGAACTGGTGGAAACCACCACCAATATCCTACCGGGCGAGGACGAAGTCCGCTTTACCCCGGCCAGCAGCGCCTATCCGGACGGAAAATGTTTCAGCCATCAACGGCTTGAAGATGGCGCGGTCTTTCTGGGCTGGTTGTCAAAGGATTCCTGTTCATAGGAAATTGTGATCCAGCTGGTCGATCCCGACATTTCAAAAAGACGCTACGACATGCTCGGGCGTCTTTTTTTGTTTGGCCATCAATAGCCTTCATCGCAAAGTAAAACTATTCTTATGAGTGACTTACAATGGGCTCATGACGCCTCTATATAAACCTTTGAGGTAAATTTGTTGTTTACAAATGTTTTCAGGGTTGTGTTTCGAGGCGGAGCTTGCTGATGTCAGATGATGTGAAAGCTGACAAATCCATCATTTGGGGCGTGACCCTTGTCGTTGCGCTGTCTGGACTGGGGTCATATATCGTCGGAGTTCCGATTGTTAACGAGATTCTTGTTGGTTGCGTCGCGCTGCTGACGGTCTTGGTAACCTATTGTATTTTCCGCATCAAACCGGAACGGTCCGAACGGGAAAAGACAGATAACCGTTCGGCGTTAAGCCGTGAACTGGTTGAATGTGTCTACACGCTTCCGGTGCCTGCCCTGGCAATTGATAGTAAACATCAGATCATCGCATGTAACAGTTATGTTCAGGATCTTGCAGGCGTGCCCAATGACATGTTGGCGGGACTTTCGCTAAGTTTTCCGAGCGATGAAAAAAACGATGCACAAAGCAGCAACAAAGATGACAGTTGGCCAAGCTGGCTTGTCTCTGATCAGCAATCCGTTCAGATCGGCAAACACCGGATTGATGGCACTGTAATCATGGTTCCGCTTCGCGACCCTTCAGGCGGTGGTGGCGATGCCCTGATCATGATCAAGCCAAATAAGGAAACGGTTGGTGAATTGCGCGAACCGATGGCGATTGGTTTGACGGGCGACACGCATCTGCAAGACGATGACCGCATGCTGCTGCGCGAACTCAATCACGATATGCGCACCCGGTTCCAGAACGCATCGGGTATTCTTGATCTGGCGGAAATGACGGCTGTCGGTTCCGATGCCCAGCGTTATTTTTCAAGTCTTCAGAAAATCTATCGCGAGGCGGTAGATCGCGCGGACTCCCTCGTTTCCTTCTTCGAGCTTGATTATCAGGCCAAGGAAGGCAGTTTCGAGACTTTCGGCATAGATGAATTGTTGAACGATATTTCGTTCTCATTGGGCCAGCGCAAGGATATCGAAGATAACGAAATCCTGTTTGATACCGATCTCAGCGTTGAAAAGGCAATCCGGTATCACAAACAGCTGATGGCAAAACTGATTTGCCATCTTGTTTTGCACGTCATTGGTGGCGAAGTCGGCAAGACGGTTCTGATCCGGGTTCGGGTGAACGATAACAAAGAAACCCACCCGGAACTGAGTGTCGAAGTTCTGACCAAAGACAAGGTTGGCGGCAATGCGTCGGGCGGCATCAATCTTGATCTTGAAATTGCCCGACGGATCGCACCGAAAATCGGCGGTGAATTGTTTGTCGATCACAGCAACCTTGAAAAGGCCGGTATTCAGTTCCGGGCCAAGGTCGAAAGTGTCGATACCTTCCGCTCGGGCTTTGTCGTCCCTGCGCATCTCAAAAATCTTCAGGCGCTGATTGTGGATGACAATGAAACGTCGCGCGCTGTATTCGAACAACTGACATCAGCACTTGGCTGGACAGTTGATGTCGCTGCATCGGGAGAATCTGCGTTACATATGATCCGTTTCAAACAGGGACGGCGCGAAGCTTATGACGTCATCCTGATTGACTGGCGGATGCCCGGTCTTGACGGGTGGGAAACTAGCAAGCAGATCCGCCAACTTCAGCATGGCGGTAAAATCCCGATCATCGTGATGATTTCCGCCCATAACCGATCGTTCCTGTCCAAAAACATCCAGGACCGCGGACGGGTGTTGAATGGCTTCCTGACCAAACCGGTTACGCTTAGCATGTTGCTTGATGCGGTTGCCGATGCAACCGCCCATGTCCAGGAACCGGTCCCCGATACCGACAACCGGGGAACCAGTGCCGAACCGCTGGCGGGCAATACGGTACTGATTGTTGATGACAACCAGATGCACCGCGAAGTCGCCAAGGAATTCATGATCCGCAACGGGGCACAGGTCTATACCGCATCGGGCGGCTATGAAGCGATCAGCAAAGTGCAGAATTATCGCGACGAGATCGATATCGTTCTGATGGATGTGCAAATGCCTGACCTGAACGGGTTCGACGCGGTCAAGCGTATCCGCGAACTGGGCTATCAGGATATTCCGGTCCTGATGATGACAGCCAACAGCACATCCGAACTTCATCACAGAAGCCTTCAGGCCGGGGCGAATGAGGTCGTGATCAAGCCATTTGTGATGCGCGAAATTGTCATGGCCATGACAATGCATGTCGGGCGGGCAAAGCAGTTCCAGCGTCAGGGCAGAGACAGCCTGCTATCGACCGAAGTGTCGCAACTTGCCAATAATCTTGGTTTCAGTACGGATGTGATCGAACAGCGTTTTGGCGGACAATCGTCAAGCTATGTCAATTCGCTCAAGACATTCGTCCGTGATGCAAAACGGTTGACCCACAAGCTTGAAATCGATCATGGACGCAAGGTCTGGGAAGACATCGTGCGTGAAACGACTGCGCTGGGTGGATTGCTGTCTGTGGTCGGGGCGGTGAAAGATTCCCTTAAATTCAAACAGCATGCCGAGATGTTGCAAAAAATCCAGAGGGGCGAAACTGTCGGGCCAGCCAATATCGACAATGCCTTGCAGGATGTTGGTCGCGGCCTGATTGATTTGCTCAATACCCGGATCGCGGCAACCGAACAGTTCCTTGAACAGCTGGAAGAAGAAGAAGGCGACGACGAAGGAGACAAGCAGGCCTGAATATCAGGCCGTCTGATCGTCCCCTTCATTCCCTGCATTCCTTGTATTCACCGGGGCGGCGATTATCCTAATTGGATGTTTCGTCGCCCTTGGTAGCAAGGATCGCCAGCGTCTCGTCCAGAACGCGGTCAAATTCGTCCAGCATTGCTGCAACCTTTTCGATCTCCCCGTTATGGGTCAGTCGTTCCATTTCGGCCGACATTTTTGAAATCCGGGTTGCGGCGACCTGCGACGATGACCCCTTCATGATATGAAGCTGCTCGCTCAGGGTTTTGGTTTCGTTATCCTTGATCGCCTGATGGATCTGCGTCTGGCAGTCGCGTGCTTGCGGGTCATAAAGTTTGCAAAGGCGGTGATAAAGCTCCACATTCCCTGCCGTCAGCTCGATCGCAAGCTTTTCCTCATGCAATGGTAAATCATCCCATCCGGGGGCTGTGCTTGGCTGGGTTGACGGTGTCGGGGCAGCGGCCGGGCTGCTGTCGCCTGATTGTGCCGTTTCGTCGCCGGGTTTCGGGGTCGGGTTTCCGGTCGTTTTCGATCTGATCCGCACATGTTTGAGGATTTTGGACACAATCAGTTCGAAATCAAAAGGCTTGCCGACAAAGTCATTCATGCCCGCTTCGCGGCATTTATGCTGTTCATTTTCCAGAACGCCAGCCGTCAGTGCGATGATCGGCAAATCAAGATCGGGATAGGATGAACGCAGACGTTCCGTTGCCTCAAGCCCGGTCATTTCGGGCATCTGCACATCCATCAGGACGATATCAAATGAATGTTTTTCGACCGCCGCAACGGCCTTGATGCCATTATCGGCGATATGGACCTTGGCACCCAACGAGGTAAGCAAATCCTTTGCCACCTGCTGGTTCACGGCATTGTCTTCGGCCACCAGAATATGAAGCCCGGCCAGCGAGTTTTCCGTGATTTTGTTGGCCGGGGCACAGCCCGGACGGATTGCCGCACTGGCATCGCTGACGGATGTAATCGCATCCATGAATGATGATCCGGTTACCGGCTTGGTCAGCAATTCGTATTTTTCGGCATTTTTGGTCTGCGACAAAAGATCGCGTTCATAGGCCGTGACCATGATGATTGCCGGCATTTTTTCAAGCTTGTCGGCCGGAATGCGTTCAATGGTTTCAAGGCCATTCAGCCCGGGCATCTGCCAGTCAATCATCAGGATGTCATAGGGCACTTTGGCATTAAGCAGCATTTCAATCGCTGTTTGTCCGTCCGGTGCGGTGTCGGCCTTGACATAAAGCGAATGGGCAATGGTCTGAAGCGCTTCGCGGGTTGGTTCCTGATCATCGACGATCAGAACTCGCAGATTGTCGACTTTTTCAAAATAAAGCGGCGGCGCAATGTCGCTTGGACCTACCCGCAGCGGTATTTTCAAGGTAAAGGTCGATCCGCGTCCCGGGCTGCTGCGCAGGGTAATTTCACCCCCCATCGCAGTTGCCAGCCGGTTGGAAATCGCAAGTCCAAGCCCGGTTCCGCCATATTTGCGCGTTGTTGACGCATCGGCCTGGGTGAACGGGTTGAATATCGTGGCTTGCTGTTTGTCGGGAATGCCGATCCCGGTATCCGTGACCTGGAAACACAGGATCGGTTCGGGTGCATGTTCCTTGTGAACATCAAGGCGCACGGTTCCGGCATCGGTGAATTTGATCGCATTGCTGATCAAATTGACCAGAATTTGTTGCAGGCGCTGGGAATCCCCGATGATCGAACGTGGCACATCGGGGGCGACATCAATCACCGCTTCGATGGCCTTGTCATTGACCGACATCGACATGATCGACCCGACATTGTCGATCACATCGGGCAGGACAAAGGGTTCCTGATCCAGAACAAGTTCATTGGCCTCGATCTTCGAGAATGTCAGGATTTCGTCAATCACCCCCAACAGGAATTTGCCCGAAAGCCCGATCTGGCGAACATATTCACTTTGTTGCTGTTCAAGCGGGGTGCGTTTCAAAAGTTGCGTCAGCCCGAAAATCGCATTCATCGGGGTTCGGATTTCGTGGCTCATATTGGCCAGGAAGTCATCCTTGATCCGTGCCAGTTTTTCGGCGTCATTGCGCGCGATTTCAAGTTCGCTGTTAATGGTTTTCAGCTTCTTGTTATAGCGCTGTGTGGCCAGCGCACGCAGGTTGATCGTCCAAAGAATGCCGATCATGAACACCAGCAAAATCACCGATGCAATGGTGATACCGGTTGAAAATACGTTCCAGTATTGCATCGCATAGTCATAGGGACGCGATGTCGAAATCACCAATGTGTCGTGAAAGACCCGCTCGGCAACACCAAACCGGGCCTGACCGGTAAAGACATTGGAATAGACATTGGCAACGATCCGCTCGGACGAGTTGGCAACATCGGTATAAATCTCGGCATCGGCCATGGATTTCGAGATCATCTCGTCCTTTGCCGGCTTGCGTGCAACCAGATTGAAATTGCGGTCCAGCAGGGTGACATAATCGACCGGGATTGTTGATTTGGCGATACGTTCAATCATCGTACCCGGATCGATCACCGTCGAAATCACACCAAGCAACTGGCCATCCGGGTTGCGGATAGCCCGGGCGAATGAAAGTTGCCAACGGCCATCAACAAGGTTCTTGACCGGTCCTGACAGGAACCGCGGCGCATCTCCGCCCTTCAGGAAATACTGCACATAATCACGCCCGGACAAATCGACATCGGGTGCCGGGAAACTGCGCGATGAATGGATGATGCGGCCATTTATGTCGGTAACACCGAACACGCGGACAATATCGAGTGCGTCGGCGGCCTGCTTGAGCAGAAGATGCTTTTCGCGTGCCGAGTACCGTTCGTCATAAATGATGCTGCCAAGCGCGGTAAGGGTGGTTTCCACCCCGATCATTTGTTCTTCGACCTGACTGGCATAGCCATCAAGGAGATTTGTCAATGATCGCAGTTCGCGCTGCTCGGCATTTTCACTGAGCGGGAAATGCACATAATAGTTGAATCCGAGAACCAGAAGGGTGATTGCCGCTGCAGCAAGGGTGACGGGCATGCTGCTGCGACGGAGGAGTGCCTGTTTCAAACCTTCAAGCATAAAGTCATCCCGGGTCATTCGTGTTTCAAAAGCAAAAGCATCAGTTCGGCTTAGGATCAACGCATTACAGGTCGTGTGTGGGGTCTCAACTTGCAATGCAGTTGCAAAAATCTTCTCTGTGCAACCAGAACATCCACTATGAATTGTCAGTAGATTTAAGACAAGACTGTTTTGTTTTTCAGTAGTTTGCAAGTGAACAGGCACAAAAAAATCCCGCAGCATTTACCGCGGGATTTTGAAGTTTTACTCTGGCTTGCCTTAGTGGGTACGCTGGCCTGTGGCATAAAGCATGCCGTGCGTGCCGCTCAGGACGTCTTCATTGCCAAGATTGATCGCCTGGAACCGGTGTCGATCAAAATGGCCGGGCATCAAAAGCCCGTTGGCGGGGGCTGCCTGGAAGCCAAAGCGCGCGTAATAGTCCGGGTCTCCGACCAGAAGAACCGAACGGTGACCGGCCGATTGCGCAGCGTTAAGGGCTGCGTAAACCAGACCGGCACCAACGCCCGATCCGCTATAGATCTTTTCGACCGCAAGCGGACCCAGCAACAGCGCGCTACCGCCGTTGCCCGCATTGACATTCCACAACCGGACAGTGCCGATCAGTTGTTTGCCGTCGTGGGCGACAAACGCAAGACCGTCCGCCGGAAGCCGATCACGGCGCAGGATTTCAGACGATTTCTGAAACCGCGCCGGACCCATGACGCGATCAAGCAGCTTTTCACGTTCGACGTGGTCAAAGCGGCCTTCGCGATCAATCGTGATCACTGATCTGTCTTTCCCGAATAGGGTCAGATGATATAGGCGGTCAGCGGCGAGAAGCCGTTAAACGCCACAGATGCATAAGTGGTGGTATAGGCGCCGGTTGCTTCGATCAGAACCTCGTCACCGATGGTCAGTGCGACCGGAAGGTCATAAGGTTTTTTCTCGTAAAGCACGTCGGCAGAGTCACAGGTCGGACCGGCCAGAACGCAAGGAGCAACGTCGCCACCGTCATGAATGGTCGTGATCGGGTAACGGATTGCTTCGTCCATGGTTTCGGCAAGGCCACCGAATTTACCGATATCAAGGTAAACCCAGCGCACCGGATCATCTTCGTGTTTGCGCGAAATCAGCACAACCTCGGCTTTGATCACGCCCGCGTCACCAACCATGCCACGGCCCGGTTCGATAATGGTTTCGGGCATGTGATTGCCAAAGTGGGTGTGAAGCGCGTCAATGATCGCCGAGCCATATGCTTCGGTCGCCGGTACGTCACGCAGGTAACGGGTCGGGAAACCCCCACCCATATTGACCATGCGAAGGACGATGCCTTTGTCAGCCAGGGTACGGAAGATCGAAGATGCTTCTGCCAATGCGGTGTTCCAGGCATCAAGGTTGCACTGCTGCGACCCGACATGGAACGACACGCCATAGGCATCCAGACCCATGTGATGGGCATGTTCAAGAACTTCGAGCGCCATGGAAGGCGCGCAACCGAATTTGCGCGACAGCGGCCATTCTGCGCCAACGCCATCGGTCAGGATGCGGCAGAACACACGCGATGCCGGTGCAACACGGGCAATTTTTTCGACTTCTTCGACGCAATCAACGGCGAACAGGCGAACACCCATTTCATAAGCGCGTGCAATGTCGCGTTCTTTTTTGATGGTGTTGCCAAACGAAATACGGTCCGGGGTGGCACCAGCGGCCATCGCCATTTCGATCTCGGGCACGGATGCGGTGTCGAAGTTGCTGCCAAGATCGGCAAGCAGGCTCAGAACTTCCGGGGCCGGGTTTGCTTTGACCGCATAGAAAATGCGGGAGTCAGGAAGCGCACGGGTAAAGGTCTCGTAGTTGCGCTGAACAACATCAAGATCCACAACAAGGCACGGGCCTTCCGGTCGGTTCTGTGCGAGAAAATCAATAATACGCTGAGTTGCCATTGGGGCGTTCTCCCATTCCACGAATATGGCAGCGTGCATGTACCTGATGCGTATGGGCGCGGTGGAGGCGCGTGACGCGGACTACCTGCGTGCTGATAAGCTCCGGGGCCAACCGGAACTGCGAAGTTAAGTCTGCCTCGCTATGGAATGGGATTTCCCGTTCCGCACGTGGGCAATGATGGTGTGCCTCTTTAGTGTCGGTGGATTTGGACGCCACCTGAGACCAAAAAAGCCCTACACCGTCGTTGCTTTAAGTAAGTCCTACGGGTTCCAGTAAGCAGGACCACCACAGGCACGTGCGACTTTGGGCAAGGCGGGATTTACGCCTGTTGCTTTCCCGGCGCAAGTGAAATTTTCATCCCTTTTGTCCTGAAACAATCGCAGGATCGTCGAAGAACATTTGCCGCAACGCAAAAAATGGCTCAAAAGGCCGTGTTTTCACTAGACCGGGGCATGAGTTAACGCATTTTGGTATGGGGCATTGCAATTTGTGCATATCCTGTCACCCGATTGATCGTGTCCCGGGACCGGTTTGACGATACATATCGCTTTGAATTGCGCACGCGTCGCGCATCAATTTGAACAGGACGGCCTGATGTGGACTGGTTGATTGTTGCTGTATTCGGGGGAGTCTATTTCGGCATGGCGCTGGGGCGCTGGCCGGGACTTGCGATCAATCGTACCGGCATTGCCGTGATCGGAGCGCTGATCCTGTTGCTGGCCGGGGCGATTGATGGCAATCAGGCCCTTGCCGCGGTGGATTTTGCCACCCTGTCGGTTTTGCTGACCCTGATGGTGTTGTCATCGCAATATGCCGCCAGCGGCTTTTTTGACTGGATCGGGGATCGCATCATTCATCTTGATCTGACGCCGCGCGGGTTGCTTGCCGGTGTGATCATGGTATGTGGCGGCCTGTCAGCCGTGATGACCAATGATGTGGTGGTCTGGGCGGTCACACCGATCCTGATTGCCGGGGTGGTGGCACGCGGTCTTGATCCCAAACCGTTTGTGATTGCGGTTGCCTGTGCGGCTAATGCCGGATCGGCCGCGACCCTGATCGGCAATCCGCAAAACCTGATGATTGCCGAATTCGGCCAGCTTGATTTCATGGCCTTTCTGCTGGCCTGCGGGGTGCCGGCGCTGATCGGGCTTGTGGTGGTTTATCTGGTGCTGGTTTACGGGCCGGCCACGCGCGACCTGTTGCGCTTTGCCAATCCCGGGCAGCGTATCGATGCGGATCAAAAAAATATCCTGGATCGTGCCATGCTGACCAAGGCGGTGGCGGCAACGATTGCGGTGATCCTGATCTTTGTCTTTGTCGAAGAACGCGCACTTTGGTGTTTGCTGATTGTTGCGATGCTGTTGCTCAGTCGCAAGCTTGGCACCGATCAGGTGTTGGGGCGTGTTGACTGGCATTTGCTGGCGCTGTTTTGCGGCCTGTTCATTGTCACCGGCGCGATGTCGGGCGATGACGTGATTGCCGCATTCTTTCGCGATCTGCTGATTGGTCTTCGCATTGATCAACCTGCCGTCCTGCTTGGCGTGTCGCTGGCGGGATCCAATACCATCGGCAATGTGCCGCTGGTGATGATGTTGCTTTCCCTTGGGCCGGACTGGTCGCAAAGCATGTTGCATGCCCTGGCGGTTTTCAGCACATTGTCGGGTAATTTTCTGATTGTCGGCTCGGTTGCCAATATCATTGCCGTTGAACAGGCTGCCAAGGCCGGCACGGTGATTTCCTTTGCCGATTACGCCCGCATCGGCGTGCCCGTCACCCTGATCAGTCTGGGGATGGCGCTGGGCTGGATATTATTGATTGCGTAGGACCAAACATGACCAAGATTAAAATCACCGCCGGCCCGTTTACCTTTGACGGTGTGCTTGAAACCGCCAAGGCCCCTGAAACCTGCAAGGCGTTTCTTGAACGCATGCCGTTTGAAAGCAAAGCCGTCCATGTGCGCTGGAGCGGCGAGGGCGTCTGGATGCCGCTTGGCGATTACCAGTTTGGCGTTGGCTATGAAAACCACACCAGCTTCCCGGCACCGGGCCAGATCATCCTCTATCCCGGCGGCATCAGCGAAACCGAAATCCTGCTGGCCTATGGTGGCGTTCATTTCGCATCCAAGGTCGGCCAGCTTGCGGGTAACCATTTCATCACCGTGGCCAGCAATCTTGATGACCTTGAAAAGCTCGGCAAGATGACGCTTTGGGAAGGGGCGCAACCGATCCGGTTTGATTTGGTTTGAATATTTTATGCGAGAGTGGGTAATTAAGAAGAGTTTTGCTGAAATAATGCGCTTTTCGCTCAAGTCAAAGCTAGTGGTTTTGGGCGTGATCTTACAGGGTGGAGGCAGATAAAATGAGCAATATTCTGAAAAGAAACCGTGAGAGAGAGGCTGAACTTTTTGCCCAATTTCTTAAAATTCCCGGTACTCGTAAAGCTAAGCAAGGTTTGCTGTTTGAAACGCCTGAAGGCTTTTTCCATATGCGAGGGTTTGCTGAACGTAGAAGTGATTTTCCGGACGAGGCGCAATTCTATTTAGAGTTCTGTACAGATAGTGAAATCCGCCGGATATTGAGGTTGAAGAACCCGAATGACTATCTATTAAAGATGAGGGCAGACGGAATTGCAGATAACCCTCGTCTACTTAGGGAAATATCCTACCGCAAGATTGAATGGGAGGGTAAGAATAGAGTGTGGAGTCTAACAAATTACTACAATTTTTTAGACGTTGATGCTAGGAAATATATAAAACCTCTTCCTAAGAGAAATAAAGGTGTATTTAATAAATTAGTTTACGGGCGCGTACCAATAATTCAGCCGAATGGTTTATGTTTTAGGTCGTTGGTTGGGGATTTAGTTATTGTGTCGGATACGCTCCACTATTTCTTTTATTTTATTACGATTTCTATTTTTTTTGATAAGTTCAAACTTAGTCGTGAGCAGGCTATATCGGCTTTTCTAATAGCTCTGCGAATAATGAAAGGCGTTGAAAGTCTTGACTTCGATATGGACCCTCGCGAAAAACTGCCTTCCAAAACGAAATCACAAGTTTATCTGCATGTTAGTAGAATGATGCAGTTCACGTTTGGTCATGAGTTTGCTCATTTTTCTTTAGGACATCTTGATGCACAGCCTAGTGAGGGCGAGCATGAAATAAATTTTGAGCATCAACTGGAATACGAAGCTGATGAACACGCGATTGTTTTACACGGTGCAAATACTTATCGAGCAGGTGATTTATTGCATGGAGCGCAGTGCGCATTGCTAGCTTTCTATGCTTTGGCGCGCGTTGGAAGTAAGTGTTCATACTTTCCCGATTTTTCGATCTCACAAACCCATCCCAGCCCTGTTGATCGTATTGAAGCAGTTCAGAACCTTAAAATTCGCCGCAATAGGCTTAGTCAAATAATGTTAGATAGGAGATTGGAATTAATCGATTTTCTTGTAGATTCTTCACTGAAAAGTATTGGGGACCAACAAAGTATGTTTTCCACTTATGGTTCCGTTTACATGCAAGGGTTCGATGTCGGGAAAAAAAGAGATCGTTTAGACTATTGAATTCATTACACGGAATTTTTGTTGTTTTTGTGCCATCCGGCCTGCCCGTTCACCTTTGGTGGGGGGGCTTGAAATCCAAAATGCTCCTGAAACCTGCAATGCGTTTCTTGAACGCATGCCGTTTGAAAGCAAAGCCGTCCATGTGCGCTGGAGCGGCGAGGGCGTCTGGATGCCGCTTGGTGATTACCAGTTTGGTGTTGGCTATGAAAACCACACAAGCTTCCCGGCACCGGGACAGATCATTCTGTATCCCGGCAGCATCAGCGAAACCGAAATCCTGCTGGCCTATGGCGGGGTTCATTTCGCCTCAAAGGTCGGTCAGCTTGCCGGCAACCATTTCATCACCGTGACCAGCAATCTTGAAGACCTTGAAAAGCTCGGCAAGATGACGCTTTGGGAGGGGGCGCAACCGATCCGGTTTGAACTGGCCTAAAGATATACTGTGAACCGGCACACTCGCCTCTTGAAGCCGATTGACCTAGAAGGCTTCCAATCTTCATCATTCAGACGGGAAAGCCGTGTTCGAGACAATCAATCTGTGGATTCAGGATCACCAGCAGCTGGTCTATAGCCTGATCTTTACCTATTGCGTGAGCAAGGCCAGCATCCTGCCGGTTTTCGTCGGTGTGTTTGTGGTGTCTGAAAGCCTGCTTTTGGGGCCATCGATGATCGCGATGATTTCCGGATCTGTGGCCGGTGATCTTTTGCGGTTCTGGCTGGGGCGCAAATATGGCGATGCGATTGTCCGCAAAATGCCCGACGCCCTTTCGAAATGGATGGGCAAGACATTGCGCCTGTTCGAACATTATGGCGTCGCCTATATCCTTTTGTGCCGGTATCCCAACACCATCCGATCGATCAGCGTATTTCCGGTCGGCATGAGTTCGATGTCATTCATGCGGTTCCTGCCGCTTAGCATCGCATCGATCCTGATCTGGATCGGGATCTATTTTGCGCTGGGTTATGTGCTGGGCGAAGGGATGTCGGAACTGCTTGAACGCAATCTGACGCTGTTAAGCCCGGTCTTGCTGGTTGTGTTCCTCGGGCTTGGCTGGTTCGGGCTTAAACGCATCGACAAGCTTGAACAGCAGGCCGAAAAGGCGATCAAATAATCAAACAAAAACGGCAGCCCCATGGGACTGCCGTTTTTTCATGTTCGGGCATCAGGGCTGCTTATTCAGCGGCAATCGTCTTGCCGTCTTTTTCCAGCATCTCGCCCTGTTTGCGTTTGGCAAGGATTTCACGCGCCTTGGCATAGGTCGGGTCGTGCCAGAAGATCAGGCAACCGTTACAGCCACGGCCACAGCACCCCTTGGTCCCAACACGCGGGGTGCGGAACGAACGTTCCTTCTGGCGGTCATCAAGGGCGGTCTGAAGCGCTTCGCGTTTGGCGTCATAGCGGTCTTCGTTGCCTTTGCCCATTTCGATCTTGTGGCCTTCCTGATCAAGTTTCAGGCGCTGCCATTCATCCTCAGACAGGGCCTTTTCCTTGCGCACGATAGTCATCGGAAGCACTTCACGACGCAGGAATTCCGGGTCTTCCTGTTCAAACAGGCTGAACGGAAGACGGATGCGCGGATGGGTGTTGGCATGAACCGCTTCGCCGACCTTGCCGGTTTTGGCGTCGATGAATTCATACATGCGGATGAAAATGGTCTGGCGTGACCGCGGCGGGACGATTTCAATCACGTCACCGGGCAACATGCGGTTTTTGACCGACATGATAAAGGCGTCGTCTTCGACTTCCTCGATCATTCCGGCAAATTCCCAGTCCGAAACGTTGGTATTGCTGTCATAGCCGTGCGCATAATTGGTCAGGCGGCCATCATGGAAGGCCAGGGTATAGCCCCGGTTCGGAATAGTCGCCAGTTCCTTCATATATTCTTCGGCTGACCAGTTTTCCGGGTCTTCATACCAGTCATCAATTGCCATGCGGTACGCACGGGCAACCAGACCGGCGTAATAGGGGCTTTTGCCACGGCCTTCGACCTTGAGGCTGTCGACACCGATTTTGAGGTAATCTTCAAGCTTCGGCATGATGCAAAGATCGCGCGAGTTCAGGATATAGGACCCGCGTTCGTCTTCCTGAATTTCCATCAGTTCGCCCGGACGCATGTCTTCTTCAAGGAAGAAATCGAACATCTCAAGGTTTCCTTCGGTCAGTTTGAGTTCCTTGACCGTACCGTCCTTAAGCTTCATGTGGACTTTGTATTTCCAGCGGCACGAGTTTGCACACGCCCCCTGGTTGGCACCACGTTCGGCCATGAAGTTCGACAGAAGGCAACGACCCGAATAGGTCATGCACATCGAACCATGCACGAATGCCTCGATCTTGATGTCGGGGCATTTTTCACGGATTTCGGTCAGTTCGGCATAGGAAACCTCGCGGCCCAAGACCACAAGCTTGGCGCCGATGCTTTGCCAGAATTTGACTGACTGCCAGGAACAGACATTGGCCTGGGTCGATACATGCAAATCAAGTTCCGGCGCATGTTCGCGCACAAACATGAAAACGCCCGGATCTGCAACGATCAGGCCATCGGGCATGCATTTGCGCACGGTGTCGACATATTCCGGCAGCTTGTCGATATCCTTGTTATGCGAAAACAGGTTCAGCGTCAGATAAACGCGAACACCGTGGCTGTGGGCAAATTCAATGCCTTCGACCACGTCTTCAAGCGACATCTGGCTTTTGACCCGCAATGACAGATCGGGTGTGCCCATATAGACGGCGTCCGCGCCATACAGCACGGCAACTTTCAGCTTTTCGAGCGAGCCTGCGGGCATCAGCAATTCGGAACGGCGCGATTGATCACTCATCACTTGCGGGTCTTTTCTATTTGGTCGTCTGCGGGAAATCTCTCTGGCGCGGCTTCTATCACAGCCTGCTGCCTGTGCCGATTAAAATCGCATATTTGCCCCTGCTTGCATAGAGACCCGTGATGATCAGCAGCCATGTCATTGCCGCAGGGCGGGGATGATGGCAACTGACTTGAAGTCATCAATGTGATATAGTATATATTGCTTATTATATATCAACCATGCGACTTTGACAGAGTTGGCGAATGCCAAAATTCACCGATCCCAAACAGAATATCGGCTTTTTGATGAAGGACGTGACCCGTCTGATGCGGCGCAATTTCATGCGTCACGCGGATGAGTTCGGCCTGACCCAGGCCCAGATGCAGGCGCTTGTCTATGTCGCGCGTGGCGAAGGCATGCGTCAGGTTGCCTTGGCGGAAATGCTTGAGATCCAGCCGATTACAGCCGCACGCCTGATTGACAGGCTGGTCGAGGAAGGGCTGGTCGAACGCCGGCCCGATCCCGATGACCGGCGCGCCTTTCAGCTTTACGTGACCGATGCGGCCAAACCGCTGCTTGATCGCATTTATGTGGTTGCGGCTGCGGCGCGCGAAGATGCCATGACCGGGATCACCCCGGACATGCAGCAGATGCTGATTTCTGTTCTGGGCCGGATGCATGACAACCTGACCGCTGTCGAACAGGGCAGCAAGCATACCGACACCGACGCGCCAACCGACCCAAAGCCAGCCAGCTCAAAGCCAGACAGCTCAAAGACCGCATAAATCAAGGCCCCGAAAATCATGTCAGATCAAAATCAGAATGCTGCCCCGTCGGCGGCGAACGAAAATCCTGTGTCCAAACCAAGAAAACGCTGGTTGCGTCCGGTGCTGTTGCTGGCCGGGCCGCTTGCCGTGGTGGTGGGCGGGGCCTACTGGTATTATACCGGCGGGCGGTTTGTCAGCACCGAGAATGCCTATGTCCATGCCGACATGGTGGCCATTGCCCCGGAAATTGACGGACCGGTCAGTGAAATTCTGGTCGATGAAAACCAGCAGGTCCACAAGGGCGACGTGCTGTTTCGCATTGATCCGCGCCCCTATCAGATCGCGGTTGAACGCGCCCATGCCAATCTGAATGCGATCAAACAGGAAGTCGACGCCCTGCGCCACAGTTATGACGAACTGGCAGGCAGCCTTGAACTGGCCAAGATCAATCTCGATTACGCCCAGAAGAAATTTGATCGGCAGCAGGCGCTGCGTAAAAGCAATGTGGCATCACAAGCAGCACTTGACGAAGCCCAGAACAACCTTTTGGCCGCCAAGCAACGCATCGTCCTTAATCAGCGGGCAATGAAAACCACCCTGTCAAAGCTGGGTGGGGATGCCGATACCCCGATTGAAGATCTGCCGCAATATCAGCAGGCAAAATTTGATCTGGCCCGTGCCGAGCTTGATCTGAAACACACCGAAATCATTGCACCGTTTAATGGCGTGCTGAGCAACAAGCCCGAAGAAGGCGCCTATGTCAAAGCCGGTTCGGCGATGGCAAGTCTGGTTTCAAGTGACGTTCAATGGATCGATGCCAATTTCAAGGAAGTCGAACTGACCCATCTTGAAGCCGGACAGGAAGCCGATATCAAGGTGGATGCCTATCCCGATCATGTCTGGCACGGGGTTGTTCACTCGGTGGCACCGGCGACCGGCGCGGAGTTTTCCGTGATCCCGGCCCAGAATGCGACCGGCAACTGGGTCAAGGTGGTGCAGCGCGTTCCGGTGCGCATCGCAATCAATCGTGATGATGATTTGCCGCCGCTGCGCGCCGGCATGAGCACCGAAGTCGAAATAGACACCCATCACCAGCGCGAAGTCCCGGCATTTGCCGCCACCATGATGTCATGGATTGGCATCAACCAGGACGAAGCCGGAACTGAAACTGGAACCGGCCCCGGTCATACGATGCCCGGGGCCGCACAATGAGTGCTGCCGCCACGGCGGCCAGCGAGACAACGCCGCTTGAACGCGGTCTGACCACCGTTTCGATCATGCTTGCAACCATCATGCAGGCACTCGACACCACCATTGCCAACGTTGCCTTGCCCCATATGCAGGGCAGCATGGCCGCAACCCAGGATCAGATTTCCTGGGTGCTGACATCCTATATTGTGGCGGCTGCGATCATGACGCCGCCGACCGGTTTTCTGGCCGCGCGCTTTGGCCGAAAGAAGCTGTTTCTGGTCTCTGTTACCGGCTTTACCATTGCCTCGATGCTGTGCGGGGCGGCGGTATCGCTTGAAGAAATGGTGGCGTTCCGTTTATTGCAGGGCGCGTTTGGGGCGGGGCTTGTGCCGCTGTCACAGGCGGTGTTGCTTGATACCTACCCCAAGGAAAAGCATGGCTCGGCCATGGCGATGTGGGGGATGGGGGTGATGTTGGGGCCGATTTTGGGTCCGACGCTGGGCGGTTATCTGACCGAATTTTATAACTGGCGCTGGGTGTTTTACATCAACCTTCCCATCGGGTTGATGGCGCTGTTTGGCATCATGGCCTTTGTGCCCGAAACGGATAAAAGACCCGGTTTGTCATTCGACTGGTTCGGCTTTGCATTGCTGAGCCTGTCGATCGGGGCGCTTCAGATGATGCTGGATCGCGGCGAAAGCCAGAACTGGTTTTCATCGTGGGAAATCATCATTGAAACGGCGCTGGCGGCGGTGTGTCTTTATATGTTCATCGTCCATATGTTCACCGCAAGAAACCCGTTTCTGGAACCGGGGCTGTTTGCCGACCGCAATTTTGTCGTCGGGCTGTTTTTCATCTTTGTGGTTGGCGTGGTGTTGCTGGCGACTTTGGCATTGTTGCCGCCATTTTTGCAAAACCTGATGGGATATCCGGTGGTAACCGCGGGCATGTTGCTGGCCCCGCGCGGGGTGGGCACCATGATTGCCATGATGATGGTCGGGCGACTGGTCGGGCGGATTGATACCCGGCTTCTGATCCTGTTTGGTCTGTTTATGACGGCCTTGTCACTTTACGAAATGATCGGATTTACCACCGATGTCAGCGAGTTCGTGATTATCCGCACCGGCATCATTCAGGGGATCGGGCTTGGTTTCATTTTCGTGCCGCTTAGTACGATTACCTTTGCGACCCTGAACCCGCATTACCGGACCGAAGGCACGGCGATGTTCAGCCTGATGCGCAATATCGGATCAAGCATCGGCATTTCGGTCATGACCACCATGCTGACCCAGAATACCCAGGTGGTACATGCAAGTCTGGCCGAAAAGCTGACACCGTTCCGCATGGCCCTGCAAAGCCCGTGGTTGCCCGATCTTTGGGACTGGCACACACAGACCGGGGCGGTGATGCTTAATAAGGTTGTCACCGCACAGGCCAGCACGATTGCCTATCTCAATGATTTTCAGGCGATGATGTGGATCGTGATCGGGGTGGTGCCGTTGCTGTTACTGATGCAGGGGCCCAAACGGGCCAAGCCATCCGATGACGAACATATCGAAGTCATGGAATAGCGTTCCCGATATTCCAAAACAAAACGCCCGCAAGCACTGGTTTGCGGGCGTTTTTATTGTTCGTACTGGTTCAGGCGGTTGGTGTTTCGGGCGCCGGATCAATCGGGCGCGGGCGGCCCTCGTCATCCAGTGCGACAAAGGTAAAGACGCCTTCGGTGACTTTTTCCGATGTTTCTTCAAACCGGGTTTGGCGCCAGGCTTCGACATTGATGCGAAGCGATGTACGGCCTTCATGGATGATTTCGGTAAAGAATGAAACTTCATCCCCGACATGGACCGGGCGCAGGAACGACATGGTATCGACAAAGACCGTGGCGGTTCTGCCCTTGGCGCGGCGTGCCGCCGCGGTCCCGGCCGCCAGATCCATCTGCGACATCAGCCAGCCGCCAAAGATATCGCCGCTCGGATTGGTGTCCGATGGCATGGCAACGGCCCGAACCGATGGTTGACGATCGGGAAGGGTGTCCGGTGCAGTTTCGTTTGATGTCATCACGCGCGATCCGAAATGGGCTTATGACATAACGTTACTTTAGTTCATCGGGTTAAAGCCAGCGTAAAATATCGCCAAATCAATGTGATGGCGGATGTTTGAGAGCAGTAAGAAATCCAAGCGCCAGCTGGGTGCAGATGGCGGTTTTCGTGGGGAAATCAGCCGTTTTGACACAGGAATAACAATTCGGATTTTTAATCTTGACCAAATGATCAGGATTGGACATGCTGTAACCGTCAGAGAGAGGCATCTGTACGTGTAATCAACCGGGGATAATCCCGAAATCATAACCGCACGACAGATTAGATACTGGGAAACAGTTCAGCATTTGCTGAACGGATACGCCAAGAATGTTCAGAACAGAAAGACCCAGAGTTGGTCGGGCCCGCCCCGTCCGCGCACGCCATAATTCCATCTTCAATCCCGATACGGGATTACCGTGCCGATAACGGTCAGACTGTTTTTGCATTCTTGTTTTGTCTCTCGACGACATCAGGAGAGGACGCCTTTTTGGCAGGGAGACAAAACCAATGACCACCTTGCAGGCCAAGCAAGTTTCCAAATCCGGTGCCCATCATGGCGGCATCGGTCACAATGATGCAGATGACGGTTTTTCCGATCTGCATCCGCCATATTCCACCCTTCAGGCAATGGCAGAAAGCAACCGCTGTCTTTATTGCTATGACGCGCCTTGTGTCACCGCATGCCCGACATCGATTGATATCCCGACCTTCATCCGCAAAATCAGCACCGGCAACCCGGATGGTGCGGCAAAGACCATTTTGTCAGCCAATATCATGGGCGGCACCTGTGCCCGTGCCTGTCCGACCGAAGTGCTGTGCGAAGAGGCCTGCGTACGTAACGTCGCCGAAGACACGGCTGTTGAAATCGGAAGTTTGCAACGTTTTGCCGTTGATCATTTGATGGCGCGCGATCTGCCCCATCCGTTCAAGCGTGCGCCTGAAACCGGCAAATCGATTGCCGTGATCGGGGCCGGTCCGGCGGGACTTTCATGTGCGCATCGCGCGGCGATGCTGGGTCACAATGTCACGGTGTTTGAAGCCAAGGCAAAACCGGGCGGTTTGAACGAATATGGTTTGGCCGCCTATAAGATGACCAATGATTTCGCCCAGCGCGAAGTTGAATTCCTGCTTGGCATCGGTGGTATTCGCATCGAATACAACAAGGCACTTGGCCGCGATATCAGCATCGAGGCGCTGAAAGATTCCTACGACGCCGTGTTTGTCGGTGTCGGTCTTGGATCGACCAACAATCTCGGCCTTAAGGGCGAAGAATTCCCGGGCATTGATGACGCCATCAGCTTTATCGAAAAGCTTCGTCAGACCGAACCGAAAACCGACATGCCGGTTGGTGACAAGGTGATTGTCATTGGCGGTGGTAACACCGCAATCGATGCCGCGGTTCAGGCCAAGCGCCTTGGGGCAGATGAAGTCACCCTGGTGTATCGCCGTGGTGCCGAACATATGTCGGCCACCGAATTCGAACAGGATCTGGCGAAAACCAATGGTGTGGTTGTCCGCTATTGGGCAAAGCCGGTCGCGATCAAGGCCAATGGCAAGCTGATCGGCATGGAGTTCGAAAAAACCGAACTTGATGCCAGTGGCAAGCTGGTTGGCACCGGCGAGACTTTCGAAGTGCGCGCCGATCAGATTTTGAAAGCCATCGGACAAAAAATCAAAACCGATGACCTTGCCGGGATGGAGATCGCCGGCGGCAAAATCGTGGTCGATGAAAACTATCAGACAACAGCCCCGGGCGTGTTCGCCGGTGGGGACTGCATCAAAAGCGGCGAAGACCTGACGGTTCAGTCGGTCGAGGACGGCAAACAGGCCGCCATTGCCATTGATGCATTCCTGAAATCCGCCAGCGCATAACCGCCAGTCAAAGGGAGAGAGAAAATGGCTGATCTAAGTTGCAAAATCGCCGGGATTGATTCGCTAAACCCGTTCTGGCTGGCATCTGCACCGCCGACCGACAAAAAATACAACGTCGTTCGCGCCTTTGAGGCAGGCTGGGGCGGGGTTGTCTGGAAGACGCTGGGCATTGATCCGCCCGTGGTTAACGTATCGTCGCGCTATGGTGCGCACCATGACCAGAACCGTCGTTTGCTTGGCATCAACAATATCGAACTGATTTCGGATCGTCCGTTGTCCGTGAACCTTCAGGAAATCCGTGAATGCCGTGCGGAATATCCCGATCACGTCATTATCGGATCGATGATGGCCCCGATCGAGGAACGCGCCTGGAAGGACCTTGCCCAGCAGATCGCCGAAAGTGGCGTACACGGGATCGAACTTAACCTTGGTTGCCCGCATGGCATGTGCGAACGCGGTATGGGTTCGGCGATCGGGCAGGTGCCGGAAATGGTCGAACAGGTCACGCGCTGGGTCAAGGATGCGGTCGATATCCCGGTCTTTACCAAGCTGACACCCAATATCACCAATATCCTGTGGTCGGCCGAGGCCGCCTATAAGGGCGGGGCGGATGCGGTATCGCTGATTAACACCGTTAACTCGATCATTTCGGTCGATATCGATCAGATGGTCCCAGAACCGATGGTCGATGGTAAGGGAACGCATGGCGGGTATTGCGGGTCGGCGGTCAAGCCGATTGCACTGAACATGGTGGCCGAAATTGCCCGCACGCCGGAAACGAAGAACCTTCACATTTCCGGCATTGGCGGCATCACCACCTGGAAAGATGCGGTCGAATTCATGGCGCTGGGCTCCAACGCGGTTCAGGTTTGTACCGCTGCGATGATCTATGGTTTCCGTGTGGTTGATGATCTGATCGACGGCATGAGCCAGTGGATGGATGACAAGGGTTACACCAGTGTCGAACAGTTCACCCGTGCCGCCGTGCCGCAGGTGGCGAACTGGAACGAGTTGAACATGAACTTTGACACCAAAGCCGTGATCAACCCGGATAACTGCATCGAATGCGGTCGTTGCCACATCGCATGTGAGGATACCTCACATCAGGCGATCACCATGACCAACAAGCCCGAAGGCGGCCGCCTGTTTGAAGTGGTCGACGAGGAATGTGTTGGCTGCAACCTTTGCTATCACATTTGTCCGGTGCCCGATTGCATCACCATGGAACCGGTCAAAACCGACAAGCCGCCCATGACCTGGCCGGAACATCCCTTGAACCCGATGCGCCTTGCCGCGGAATAAGCCACCAACCAAAAGGACTGAATAATGACTCTTCAACCCAGTGTCCGAAATCTGTCAATTGATGGTGACCGCCTTTGGGACAGCCTGATGGAAATGGCCAAGATCGGCAAAACCGCAAAGGATGGCGTGTGCCGTCTGGCGCTGACCGATCTTGACCGCGAAAGCCGCGATCTGTTCATCAAATGGTGCAAGGCCGAGGGATGCTCGATCCGGATCGACAAGATGGGCAATATCTTTGCCCGTCGCGAAGGCCGCAATCCCGATCTTCCGCCTGTGGTGATGGGAAGCCATCTTGATAGCCAGCCGACCGGCGGCAAATATGATGGTGTTTATGGCGTGCTTTCGGGGCTTGAAGTGATCCGGGCGCTTAATGAAGCCAAATACGAAACCGAAGCCCCGCTTGAAGTCGTGTGCTGGACAAATGAGGAAGGCTCACGTTTTGCCCCGGCGATGGTTTCCTCGGGCGTTTTTGCCAAGGTGTTTGACCTTGAATACGGTCATTCACGGGCTGACGTCGATGGCAAAACCATGGGCGAGGAACTGAAACGGATCGGCTATATGGGCCCGGACGAGCCGACCATTGATGCCCATCCGATGGGGGCCTATTTCGAAGCCCATATCGAACAGGGCCCGATCCTTGAAGATGAAGGCAAGGATATCGGTATTGTCACCGATGCCCAGGGGCAGCGCTGGTACGAAATCAAATTCAACGGTGTCGAAGCCCATGCCGGTCCGACCCCGATGAAAACGCGCAAGGATGCGCTTCTTGGGGCGGCCCGTGTGATTGATCTGGTCAACAAGATCGGTCTGGATCGGTCGCCGTTGGCCTGTGCCACGGTGGGCATGATGCAGATCCATCCGAATTCCCGCAACGTCATCCCGGGCGAGGTCTTCTTTACCGTCGATTTCCGTCATCCCGATGATGCGGTTCTGGCCGATATGGACAAGGCCCTTCGTGCCGGTGTTGAAAAGATCGCCGCTGACATCGGCCTGAAAACCGAGTTGGAGCAGATTTTCTATTACGCCCCGGTGCCGTTTGATCCGTCCTGTGTCGATGCGGTGCGCAAGGGCGCGGAACTTGGCGGGTTCTCGGCCCGTGAAATCGTATCGGGGGCGGGGCATGATGCCTGCTATCTCGCACAGGTCTGCCCGACCGCGATGATCTTTATTCCGTGCGTGGACGGGATTTCGCATAACGAAATCGAAGAAGTCCACAAACACTGGTCGGATGCCGGTGGTCAGGTTTTGCTGCATGCGGTTCTGGCCAAGGCCGATGAAACCGTGATGCAGAAATCGGACTAGGCATCGATCCGTCACAAACGGTCACACAATCAAAGCGGGCACTGACCATGCAGTGTTCCGGGGCGGGGCAGGGTATCTTGCCCCGCTTTTTTATTTGTGGCGCTGTCGGGATGTTTGGTTGTTGCGGTTCGCGGGTATTGCCGTGATTGCGGCGGGCGTTTGCCGATGTGCGTCAGGTCCCGCTTTCCTTGTCACTGGCAAGTTTGTGCAGATGTGCCGATGTCATGCTGGCAAGGGTGCCGTTTTCTTCAAGTTCGGTAATCAGCAGATTGATGGCCGCGATATCGTCAAGACACGGGGTTGTGCGCGAAAACATCAGTCTTACGTCATTGCGCACCAGCGGCGGTTCGACGGCAAAAACTTCGTTTTCAAGTTTGTCGCGATAGATATTGGTCAATCCGTCATAGCGCCCCAGCAACACATAGGTCACCCGTTCGGTCAAAAGAACATCGAAAATCTTGTTGCCGGTTGGCGAATAGATCATGTCGAGATGATCGCGCGCATATGTATCGACAAAGTCGCCATAACTGCCCCCCTGCGGGCGGGCACCACGCTGGTTTACCAGATCCTCGATCCCGGAAAAGGTAAATTGCCGGTCCTTGTGCTGAAAGACCATGACCTCGTCATAGGCAAACGGGATGCTGTATCGGAAAAGATCATTGCGTTCTTCGGTGAAATAGGCCCCGGCAATGACATCAAGTTCGCCTTTTTCAAGCATCTGCAAGGACCGGGTCCAGGGAATATCAAGATGCAATTCAAGACGAAAGCCATGCTTGCGGGCATATTCCTGAAGGATGTCGATCCCAAGCCCGACCTGTCGCCCGTCCTTGTCGATATAGGTAACGGGTTCCCAGCCATCCGCCCCGCCGACCGATATGCTTTTGCATTCATCGCTGGCAGACACGCCTTGTGCATTGGCGCGATCATCGACCGACGCAAGCAGTAATCCAGATGTCAGCAATGCAGCAAACACGTTAGAGACGATGCGCACGCTGTGCGTGATGCGTATCATTTCCGGCCTCAGGCGATAACAGTGACCCAGTTTCTTAAGGTTTGATTTTATATTAGGGAATGCAACTATCCGAAGGAAGGGGAATATCAGTTAAGTCCGACGCCCTTTAGAATAATTCTAACAACATTTTCCTTGGCCTCGGCGAATTGTTGTTCGCTAAGTGGCTGGTTGTCGTTGAATATCTCGATCTGGCGACCAAAGTCCGCATAATGCTGCGTGGTGGCAAAGATCATATACATCAGCGAATAGGGTTCGATGTCATCCATCTTGCCTTCGGTAATCCAGCCGCGGATCACGCCGACACGGGTATCCAGCCAGTCCTTGACCGTGGTGGAAATATAGTCCGACGAGAATTTGGCACCACGAATGATTTCATGGGCCCAAAGCCGCGACCCATAAGGCCGGGCACGCGACAGATCCATCTTGGCTTCGATATAGCCGCGCAGGATGACTGCCGGGTCGGCACTGTTGTCAAACGTCATTGCCGCTTCAAGCCAGTGGTCACAGACATCTTCCATGATCCGGCGATAAAGGGCTTCCTTGGTGCTGAAATAATAATGCACGTTGGCTTTTGGAACTTTGGCGATTTCGGCGATGCGGGCGGTGGTCGCCCCCTTGAAGCCGTAATCGGCAAAAACCCGTTCGGCAGCGGCCAGAATTTGTTCTTCGTTTTCCTGCCTGATTGCGGCCTTGTGTGCCCCGTTTGCTGCGGGTTTCGCACCAAACTGATTGTCCTGTTTAGAGCCACTTTTAACTGAGGTCATTCATGCTCTCTGATTTGTGTCATTTATCTTGACCGTTTGGTCAGGTTAAAATAACCTCTACCATAAATATGCAAAAGAAACTTTTTTATGCGCGTCGTTCTTGATTGCGGTCAAGAGTCGGTTTTGTCCGAAATATCGAACAGCACCGGTGAAAGATAAACAGAAAATAGACGCCGTAAATAAAAATCAGGGTCGCTGAAATGGTGTTTGACGGTCGAATATTCGAAACAATTCCCCGGTGGTGTTAAAGCTCTAGTGCATGGGCGTGTCTCATGCTAACGATTTTTGCGTGCCTGTGAAACGGGCCGTTCCGGGTGTTGAATGTGCGACATATTGGTCACTTGATCGGACCTGCCAGACGATGCCGGAATGAAAGATGTCAGATGCCGGAAAAAGGGGTGCCCGCCACCCGACCGGTGTCAGGGAAGCAATAAAAAAGGTACGGGAGACCTTTTATGACAGCCACCACGAAAATCAGCCGTCCAAACGATCTTTCGGCGTTCTGGATGCCGTTTACGGCCAATCGCCAGTTCAAGCAGACCCCGCGCATGCTGGTTTCTGCCGATGGCATGTATTACAAAACCGATGATAATCGCGACATTCTTGACGGGACTGCGGGGCTTTGGTGCTGCAATGCCGGTCACAAGCGTCCGAAAATCGTCGAAGCCGTCAAGGCACAGATGGACGAACTGGATTATGCCCCGGCATTCCAGATGGGCCATCCCAAGGCGTTCGAGCTTGCAAGCCGTCTGGCGCAGCTCATGCCCGGCGACCTGAACCATGTTTTCTATACCAATTCGGGTTCTGAATCGGTTGAAACCGCGCTCAAGATCGCGCTGGCCTATCACCGTGCACGCGGCGATGGCCAGCGCACCCGCCTGATCGGTCGCGAACGCGGCTATCACGGTGTTAACTTTGGCGGCATTTCGGTCGGTGGCATTTCGGGCAACCGCAAAACATTTGGCCAGATGCTGGGCGGTGTTGACCATATCCGCCATACCTATTTGCCAGAAGAAAACGGTGTCACCCGTGGCATGCCCGAACATGGTGCGTTTCTGGCCGATGATCTTGAACGCATTTGCGCATTGCATGATCCGTCAACCATTGCGGCCGTGATTGTTGAACCGGTTGCCGGTTCGACCGGCGTTCTGATCCCGCCAAAGGGCTATCTTGAACGTCTGCGCGAAATTTGCACCAAACACGGCATTCTTCTGATCTTTGATGAAGTCATCACCGGTTTCGGTCGTCTTGGCGCACCGTTTGCGGTCGATTATTTCGGCGTTCAGCCCGATCTGGTCACTACCGCCAAGGGCCTTACCAACGGGACGATCCCGATGGGGGCAGTGTTCGCGACCGATGCAATCCATGATACCTTCATGACCGGTCCTGAAAACATGATCGAGCTGTTCCACGGCTATACCTATTCGGGCAACCCGGTTGCCTGTGCGGCCGGTCTTGCGACCCTTGAGACCTATGAAGAAGAAGGTCTTTATGAAAAGGGCAAGAAACTTGGCCAGTATTGGGAAGATGCGGTTCACAGCCTGATTGATCTGCCGCGTGTGAAGGATATCCGTAACCTTGGCCTGATCGGTGCGATCGAGCTCGAAGGGATCGACGGTTTCCCGACCAAACGTGCGTTCAGTGCCTTCCTCAAGGCATTTGAAAAAGGCATCCTGATCCGCACAACCGGCGACATCATTGCGCTTTCTCCGCCGCTGATCATTGAAAAATCACATATCGATCAGCTGTTCGGAACGCTGCGCGAAGTGCTTAAAGAGATCGACTAACATCGATGACTGATACCCCTTCGTCCTTGCGGGCGAAGGGCGGCTTGCCGGACTGATAAAAACCAAATGGTCCGGCAACGCCACGGAGGAAACATCTGTTTCGCGATTTTTTCGATCGCGTCCCTTCTGGGAATAGACCCGCATAAAACAAAACAGGGTCTTTGGGGGCGCGTTCGGACATAAGTCCGTCAGACCACAAAAGTGGCAAGGACATAAAATATCAGATCAAGGAGGTATCTCGGATGTCGATGCTGAGAGGCGGCCTGATTCAAATGAGCCTTAAGGGTTCAACCGATCAGACGCCTGAAGAAATCCGCAAGGCCATGATCGAGGCACATCTGCCCCTTATTGAAGAGGCGGGCAAAAAAGGTGTGCAGGTCCTGTGTTTTCAGGAAGTTTTCACACAGCCCTATTTCTGTCCAAGCCAGGACAAGAAATGGTACGCCGCGGCGGAAAAAATCCCCGATGGCCCGACCACCCAGCTGATGTGCGAACTGGCAGCCAAATATAAAATGGTGATTGTTGTTCCGATCTATGAGGAAGACATTACCGGGGTGTATTACAACACCGCTGCCGTGATTGACGCCGATGGTACCTATCTTGGGAAATACCGCAAAACCCATATCCCCCATGTCGCCGGTTTCTGGGAGAAATTCTTCTTCAAACCGGGGGCTTCGGACTGGCCGGTCTTTGAGACCCAGTATTGCAAGCTTGGCGTCTATATCTGTTATGACCGCCACTTCCCGGAAGGCTGGCGGGCGCTGGCACTCAATGGGGCGGAATATATCGTCAACCCGTCTGCCACGGTTGCCGGGGTTTCGGAATATATCTGGAAACTCGAACAGCCCGCATCGGCGGTGGCCAATGGCTGCTTTATCGGGGCGATCAACCGGGTCGGGCGTGAACAGCCATGGGATATTGGCGAATTTTACGGCCAAAGCTATTTCGTCAATCCGCGCGGCGAAATCGAGGCCCAGGCATCCCGTGACAAGGATGAATTGCTGGTCCATGACATGGACATGTCGATGGTGCGCGAAATTCGCAATAACTGGCAATTCTTCCGGGACCGTCGGCCGTCGACCTATACGCGCCTGACGGACGGAAACTGATTTCATGATACCGGCGAGCGGGCAAAGGCCTGCTTGCCGTTTTGCTTTGACCGACCGGCGGGCAATGTCCCGCAATCCCGGCAATGACCGGGCAGACGCAACACATCCGTCTGATCAGATGTCGGCAAGGTTCAGGGCAACGTCCCTGAGGGAGGCTTCCGTAAAGTTGTTCCAGAAGAGACATTTCTGGTTCCGAGAGAGACATACGATCAGGGGAAACCCCATGACGCTAAAACAAGTCGTCAATAATGTTGCCGAGATGCCCGCATCAAAGGACGCCGTTGTTGATATCAAAAATCTGTCGCTGACATTCCAGACCGCCGATGGTCCGGTTTATGCGCTTTCCGATGTTGATCTGACGATCAATGAAGGCGATTTCGTATCCTTTATCGGCCCGTCGGGCTGTGGCAAGACCACGCTGTTGCGCGTGATTGCCGATCTGGAAAAGCCGACCGGCGGCGATATTTCCATCAATGGTGTTTCGCCCGAACAGGCGCGTGAAAACCGGGCTTATGGCTATGTGTTTCAGGCCCCGGCACTTTTGCCGTGGCGCTCGATTGAACGCAATGTGACCCTGCCGCTGGAAATCATGGAGATTTCCAAGGAAGAGCGCATCAAGCGCGCCCATGACGCGCTTAAACTTGTTGAATTGAACGGCTTTGAAAAGAAATTCCCCTGGCAGCTTTCCGGCGGGATGCAGCAACGTGCATCGATTGCGCGTGCGCTGTCATTTGATGCCGATCTGCTGTTGATGGATGAACCGTTTGGCGCGCTTGATGAAATCGTGCGTGACCATTTGAACGAACAGCTTCTGAAATTGTGGGCGCGCACCAACAAGACGGTTGCCTTTGTGACCCACTCGATCCCCGAGGCGGTCTATCTGTCGACCAAGATTGTCGTCATGTCACCGCGCCCGGGGCGGATCATTGATGTGATCGAAACCGATTTCCCGCGTGAACGTAATCTCGATATCCGCGAAACGCCGGAATTCCTCGAAATTGCACATCGGGTTCGCGAAGGTTTGCGCGCGGGGCACAGCAATGACGAGTAACACCGCCACCATGACCGGGTCCCTTGCCGGGCCGTCGATCTGGTCGCGCATGATGGCGGGACAGACCGGTCCGGTCTGTGTTGTTCTGATTGCGCTGTTTGTTCTTTGGTATGTCGGGGCGGTCTTCATGAATGCGCCGACCCAGATCGACAAATATAACCGTGCCGATCAGACCTGGACCACCAGCCAGCTGATCGAAGATACCCTGGCGCAGGAACGCCCGATCCTGCCGGCCCCCCATCAGGTGGCCCAGGAAATGTATAAAACCATCTTTGCTACCAAGATCACGTCAAAGCGTTCGCTGGTCTATCATAGCTGGGTAACGCTTTCCTCGACCCTGCTTGGTTTTGGCATTGGCACCATTCTTGGCATCGTTCTGGCGGTGGGCATTGTCCATGTCATGACGCTTGAAAAAAGCCTGATGCCATGGGTGATTTCATCGCAAACCATCCCGATCCTTGCCATTGCCCCGATGATCATCGTGGTTCTGGGCGCCATCGGGATCAAGGGCGTGGTGCCCAAGGCGGTGATTTCGACCTATTTGTGCTTTTTCCCGGTGACCATCAGCATGGTAAAGGGCCTGCGGTCACCACAAGTCATCCAGCTTGATCTGATGCGGACCTATAATGCCTCGAAATGGCAGACCTTCTGGCAGCTTCGTCTGCCATCGGCGATGCCATACCTGTTTGCCAGCCTGAAAGTGGCGATTGCCATCAGTCTGGTCGGGGCCATTGTCGGTGAATTGCCGACCGGCGCACAGGCGGGGCTTGGGGCGCGTTTGCTTGCCGGCTCCTATTACGGACAAACCATTCAGATCTGGTCGGCCCTTCTGACCGCGGCTTTTGTTGCGGCGATGATGGTGGTGATTGTCGGGTGGTTCGAGCGCCGGGTTCTGGCCCGCATGGGGGTAAAGTCATGACCCCGATGAAACTTGACAAATTCTGTCTGGTTGGCGCGATCGCGGCGCTTCTGGCGCTGATCTTTCCGCTTGCCGGGATTGATCCCGATACCGGTAAACAGGTTGCCTTTGTCGGCGATATTCCCGGTCTTGCCATTGCCATGGCGCTGTGTGTGATTGCCGGCGCGGCTTTCACATGGCTTGGCGTACGCACCGTCATCAGCGGGGCGGTCATTCTGGCGGTGGCGGTATTTGGGTGCAGCCAGGCGATCGCGACCCTGTATGATTACGGGGTGGCCGGATATGCCGGAACCGGGTTCTGGTTGTTCATCATTTCGCTGTGGGCTTTTGTCTGGCGCGGGATTGATGTGATTGCCAATTACCGTTCGCTTGAAATGGCCAAACAGCAGGCGGCCAATGTGATTGTGCCGGTGGCCTTCGGGGTCTGGTTGCTGTTTGTCTGGGAAGTTGTGGTATCGGGCTTTGGCGTGCCACAGGTTCTGTTGCCCCCGCCCAGCATGATCGGGGTCCGGTTTGTGACCTCGACCGATATCATGGCGGCGGACTTCTATCAGACCTTTGTGAAGGCGGTACTAAGCGGCTATGTGCTTGGTTGCGGGTCGGCCTTTGTCATGGCGATTGCCGTTGACCGTGTGCCGTTCCTCAAACGCGGGCTTTTGCCGCTGGGCAATATGGTTTCGGCCCTTCCGATCATCGGGGTCGCCCCGATCATGGTGATGTGGTTCGGCTTTGACTGGCAATCAAAGGCAGCGGTCATTGTGATCATGACCTTCTTCCCGATGCTGGTGAATACGGTGACTGGGCTGAATGCGGCGGGGAAACTTGAACGCGACCTGATGGCGACCTATGCGTCGGGCTATTGGTCGACCCTGTTCCGGTTGCGGTTGCCCGCGGCCATGCCGTTTGTGTTCAACGCACTTAAAATCAATTCCACGCTTGCGCTGATTGGCGCAATCGTCGCCGAATTTTTCGGCACCCCGATTGTGGGGATGGGCTTCCGCATTTCGACCGAGGTCGGGCGGATGAACATCGACATGGTCTGGGCAGAGATCGCTTTGGCGGCCCTTGCGGGGACCGCCTTCTATGGGGCCGTGGCTTATATTGAGAGAAAAGCGACGTCATGGCATCCATCATTTCGGGTACGTCGCCACTAAAGGCACAATCAAAGACGACCCGCCGGGAGGACTTGACTACAACCTGAGGAGACATCGACGAATGAAGAAATTGTTTGCGACTGCATTAGGGTTGAGTTTCGGTCTGACATCGTTTTCGGCGATGGCAGCAGATGAAGTAACCTTGCAGCTTAAATGGGTCACACAGGCCCAGTTTGCCGGGTATTACGTGGCCCTTGATAAAGGTTTCTACGAAGAAGCCGATCTTGACGTGACCATCAATCCGGGCGGCCCGGACATCGCCCCGCCACAGGTGATTGCCGGTGGTGGTGCCGATGTGATCATTGACTGGATGCCATCCGCACTTGCATCGCGTGAAAAGGGTGTGCCGCTGGTCAATATTGCACAGCCTTTTGCCAAATCGGGCATGATGCTGACCTGCCTTAAGGAAACCGGTGTCGAAAGCCCCGATGACTTCCCGGGGCGTACCCTTGGTGTCTGGTTCTTTGGCAACGAATATCCGTTCCTGAGCTGGATGTCGAAACTTGGCATTCCGACCGATGGCGGGGATAAGGGCGTTACCGTCCTGAAACAGGGCTTTAACGTTGATCCGCTGCTTCAGAAGCAGGCCGATTGCATTTCGACCATGACCTATAACGAATACTGGCAGGTGATTGATGCCGGTATTTCGGCAGACGACCTTAAGGTCTTCAAATACGAAGACCAGGGCGTCGCCACCCTTGAAGACGGCCTTTATGTTCTTGAAGACAATCTCAAGGATCCGGCATTTGTCGACAAGATGGCGCGTTTCGTTGAAGCCAGCATGAAGGGCTGGATGTATGCGAAAGAAAACCCGGAAGAAGCTGCCGGCATCGTTCTGGACAATGATGCAACCGGTGCACAGACCGAAAAACATCAGGTCCGCATGATGACGGAAATTGCCAAGCTTCTGGGCGACAGTGCTGCCCTTGACGAAGCTGCCTATCAGCGCACCGTCGACAGCCTGCTGTCGGGTGGGTCTGACCCGGTCATCACCAAGGAACCGGAAGGTGCCTGGACCCATGTCGTAACCGACAAGGCGTCGATGTAATCCGATCATGATCGGCCCGGCGGCGATGTGTGACCCGCCGGGCTGACCTCCCGATTTTGTGTTTGAACAAGGCCCGGACCCGTCCGGGAAAAGGGTGAAATGCCGGGATGGCCCGCAACTTTTCGCCAAACAGACAGACAAGGAGCCACCCATGTCCATGGTTATTCGTGGCGGAACCATTGTTACCGCCGATCTGACTTACAAATCCGACATCCTGATCGAAGACGGCAAGATTGCCGCGATCGGGGACAATCTGACCGGGGACAAGGTGATTGACGCCGATGGCTGCTATGTGATGCCCGGCGGGATTGATCCGCACACCCATATGGAAATGCCCTTTATGGGGACCTATTCCGAAGACGATTTCGAAAGCGGCACCAAGGCCGCGGTTGCCGGTGGCACGACCATGGTGGTGGATTTCTGTCTTCCGGCACCCAACCAGTCGCTGCTCGAAGCATTGCAGGCCTGGGACAACAAATCATCCAAGGCGGTTTGTGACTATTCCTTCCACATGGCAATTACATGGTGGAGCGAACAGGTCTTTGACGAGATGAAGATCATCGTTGAGGAAAAAGGCATCAACACCTTCAAGCATTTCATGGCCTATAAGGGCGCGCTTATGGTTGATGATGACGAAATGTTCGCATCCTTCTCGCGCTGTTCGGAACTGGGCGCGATGCCGCTTGTCCATGCCGAGAATGGCGATGTTGTCGCGACCTTGCAGCAGAAATTGCTGGCCGAAGGCAATAACGGCCCCGAAGCCCATGCCTATTCCCGGCCTGTGGATGTCGAAGGCGAGGCGTGCAACCGTGCGATCATGATTGCCGATATGGCCAATGTGCCGCTTTATATCGTGCATGTATCGTGCGAGCCGGCGCATGAAGCCATCCGCCGTGCACGGGCCAATGGCAAACGTGTCTTTGGCGAACCATTGATCCAGCATCTGATCCTTGATGACAGCGAATACAAGAACCCGGACTGGGATCATGCCGCACGTCGCGTCATGTCCCCGCCATTCCGCAGCAAGGAACATCAGGACGGGCTGTGGAACGGTCTGGCATCTGGCAGCTTGCAGGTGGTGGCGACCGACCATTGCGCCTTCACCACCGAACAGAAACGCATGGGTGTTGGCGATTTCACCAAAATCCCGAACGGTACCGGTGGTCTTGAAGACCGCATGCCGCTTCTGTGGACTTATGGGGTCAATACCGGTCGTCTGACCATGAACGAGTTCGTGGCGGCAACCTCGACCAATATTGCCAAGATCCTGAACATCTATCCGCGCAAAGGCGCGGTTCTGGTCGGGGCGGATGCCGATCTTGTGGTCTGGGATCCCAAGGCCTCGAAAACCATTACTGCCGAACATCAGCAATCGGCAATCGATTACAACGTGTTCGAAGGCATCGAGGTCACCGGCCTTCCGCGCTACACCATCAGCCGCGGCCGCATTGCCGCCGAAGAAGGCGTGGTTCTGGCCAAATGCGGCGACGGCGAATTCATCGCCCGCGAACCTTATCCGGCGGTCAACAAGGCCCTTTCCAAATGGAAAGAAATCACATCCCCGCGCAAGGTCGAACGCAAAGGCATCCCGGCCGGCGTCTAGGCCGCGCTTGGGCAGGTTGAAACAGAAACGGGGCAGCCAGTGGCTGCCCCGTTTTGCATGTATCGAAAATGAATGTGCTGATGGCGACCGCGATCAGGCCGGGCTGAACAGTTTCAGCATGACGATCCCGCCAAGGATCATGCAGATCGCAATCAGGCGGCCGACATTGGCCGGTTCACCGACCATGAGGATGCCAAAAATTACGGCACCAGCGGCACCTATACCGGTCCAGATCGCATAAGCCGTTCCAATCGGAATGGAACGCATGGCGATTGAAAGTAGCCAGAAGCTGGCTGCAATCGCGGTAATGGTCAGGGCACTTGGGATGGGCTTGGTGAAACCTTCAGTGTATTTCAGGCCAATCGCCCAGCAAATTTCCAGAAATCCGGCAATAACCAACGCTGTCCAGGCCATGGGGGCCTCCTGTCTTGCGGGGCCGTCCCCATTGATCGGATCAGGAATACCGGTCGTCCGGTATCAAGGTGGAAAGTCGAACTATCTGTAACCAGTCTAATTCAATGACTGCAGTGCGACAATTTAAAAATGATGCGATGCAGCATTGTTGTTTAGTCATAAATGTGCCTTTGTCACAATACGAAAGATGCATGCTGCCGAGCTCTGGATTATGATGAGGTCATCAAATTAATTGCCCCAATTCAAAGGTTTGCTGACGTTGTGACGAAATCTGATCAAACCCGCTTTCCTATGATCGCGATTGCCGGTCTTGTTCTGGCCGGTGGGGAAGGGCGGCGTATGGGGGGGGACAAGCCGTTTCGCCAGATTGGCGGGCGCCCACTGATTGCGATGGCCGTTGAAAATGCCGGGCGGCACTGTGACCCCGTGATGATTTCATCAAACCAGCCGCCTGAGACATTTGCCGTATATGAAGCAAAGGTGGTGGCCGATATCCCCAAGGCCGGGCAGGGGCCGCTTGGCGGGGTTCTGGGTGGTTTGACGGCATTGCCCGACGGGGTCGACTGGCTGGTGACTTTTCCGGTTGATTGCCCGGTGGTGCCCCATGATATGGCAGCCACGCTGGTATCGGCGGCCCATGATGCCGGGGTTCGGGCGGCTTTTGCCCGGCATGGCGATCGTGATCATTATCTGTCATCGGCCTGGCACCGTGAAAGCGCGCCGGTGATTGCAAAATTGCTGGCTGATGATGATCGCCGGGTGCGTGCCCCGTTGCAGGCACTGGACGCAGTTGCGGTGACATTTCCCCGTCAGGAAAGCGATCTGGCCATGTTTGCCAATGCCAATACGATTGATGATCTGGCCGAACTTGAAAAGATGCTGGCAGCCCGGCCGTCAAAAGGTATGTGATCTTAATGTGCGGGTTCTGACCAGCGGGTATAGAAAGCGTGAATTTCGCGGCGATTTTCCGGGTTGGACAGCAACAGATTTACCGCATCAATGATCTTTCGGGCCTGCTGTTTGTCACCGCTGCATGACACCGGCAGGGGGCGGCGCGGCACCCCGACAATCGGCACTGCCACAGTGTCACGGTCAAGCTGTGCAGTTTCGCGATAGTAATTCACATTGACCTCATAGGCGATGAAACCGTCAATGCGGCGGACATCAAACAGCCGAACAACCATTTCGGTCGTGCCGGCACTTTGGGTCATATGGGCGTTTAAAAAGTCATTGATGCCGGGCACCAGTCCCTCGTCAAAGCGATAGCCCACCGATATGCCGATCGACAGTTTGTCCTGACCGGCCAGAAGGCCCAGATCAACCACCCCGTCACGCATGGCAAAACGCAAATCAGGCAGCTTTTCCGGGGCGATGAACAAGTGGATCGGATGCAATTCCATCACCGGGTCGGAGAACAGCATATATTCGCGGCGCAGTGCACTTTCGAACAGAAAGTTCGAACAGATGAATTGCCCCTTGGCCATTTCATCAAGGACCTTGGGCACCGGCATCACACGTATCTGGTGGTGAAATTCGGGAAGATGGCTGATCAGCCAGTCGGTCGTGCGCTGCAAATAGCCTTCGCCAACGGACGGGCCTTCGGTGATCACTGCCGGGGCGGACGGCACCTGTTGCCAGATGATTTCAAGCGGAACGTGATCGGATGCCTTGGCATCCGGGCTTGAAACTGCACAGCTCATTGCCAACAAAAGACAGATCGCAGTCCATCTGAAAGTTACAATAAATCGTGCAAACCGTTCCACACCACATCCCCGGATAAATCTACCCGAAGTATGTGTGGATTCCGGTCATTTTATCAAGACAAGAGATGCCCGCGCCCCGACAAATTTACCTTACGGCACAGGGCTTCCACGGGGTCCATGGCTGATAGTTTTCAAAGAAGGTCGCAAGGAACTGGTCGACCCGTTCGCGGTTGGCTGCGCGGTCCTGTTCGTCAAGATCCTTGTCAAACTTTGCGCAGTTCTTTTCAACCGCATCCCCGATGGATTTCCAGTCGACATGTTCGTTATGACCGGGAAGGCCGGTGGCAATCGCACACCAGCCAACGGCCTCTGCGGTATCGTCAACCGACCGTGCTTCTTCGGCAAGATAGGCCGCAGCCCGCATTTCACCACGCTGGGCGGCAGAACGAAGATATTGATACCGACCGCTGTCGGTTTTGGTGAAACGGTTGGCAAGAAGCGTTGCCGCACGCGGATCGCCAAGTTTCCACGCCTTTTCAAGCAGGGCCTTGGCATCGTCCGGTTTGCCCTGATCAAGCGCGTCAAGGGCCAGCCACAGCATGGCCTGTGTTTCGCCCTGATCGGCACTTTGTTGATAAAGCGCCCGGATCTGGTCGGTCGGGGCGCCGGATGCTTCGAGTTTGCGGGCCATGATGATGCTGGCATCGGGATGCCGGTTGTCGGTGGCCTGTTGCATCATGTCCCAACCGGTTGCCTCATCGGCGCTGACACCCGCCCCGTTGATCATCTGACAGGACAAAAGATATTGCGCGGTGGCATCGCCGTTCCGGGCAAGCGGGGTAAAAATTTTCGCCGATTTTTCGAAGTTGCCGTGGCGATAGGCCGAAACACCTTCATCAAGCATCGACCCGGCAGATGCCGGTGCCGACAGGGTCACGTGTCCGGCAATAACAAGCACCAAAGCGCACAGGGATCGGCGCAACAGTTTGGTTTGCGGCATCTTTGAAAATGGATCGGTCAGATATGTCATGAAGGTCGGGACCCTGTGCCTTGTTTGCAAATCCGGGCGGAAAAAGGCGGGACCGGCTTTCCGCCAAAAAGGGGAAAGTCAGTCCCGTAAGGTGCGCTCATTGCAGGGAGGTAAAAAGCATTGGAAATGTGAATGTGATGAAATGGATGGCTGAAAATCGATCAAACAATAAAGCGATATCGGGGACGGCCGGGGATGAAAAACACCCCCGGCACCCCCAGTAGTGTGGCTCCTAGTTTTTCTGAGCCGCACGCCATTCCGCGATCAGATCGTCATATTTGACGGTCTCACCCTGCGGTTTTTCGTTTGCGAGTTTCGCTTTCGGTGCACCGGGCTGGTCGAACCAGTATTGTGCATCACGTTCTTCGTTCAGTTTCGGTGCGCATTCGCCACCGATGCCTGCACGTTCCAGACGCTGAAGAACACGGTCCATCGAGGTCGCAAGGTTATCCATTGCTTCCTGCGGGGTGCGTTCGCCGGTTACAGCTTCGGCAACGTTCTGCCACCAGAGCTGAGCCAGTTTCGGATAATCCGGAACGTTGGTACCGGTCGGCGACCACTGGACACGGGCCGGGGAACGATAGAACTCGACCAGACCACCCCAGTTCGGTGCGATATCGGTCATTTCCTGGGTGTCCAGGTCAGACTGACGGATCGGGGTCAGACCGGTCAGGGTCTTTTTCAGCGATACGGATTTCGAAGTTACGAACTGTGCATAAAGCCATGCAGCTTTGCGGCGCTCAAGCGGGGTGGACTTCATCAGCGTCCAGGAACCCACATCCTGATAGCCAAGCTTCATGCCTTCTTCCCAGTACGGGCCGTGCGGGGACGGGGCCATACGCCATTTCGGCGTGCCATCGTCATTCACAACCGGGGTGCCTTTTTTCGCCATGTCGGCGGTAAAGGCAGTGTACCAGAAGATCTGCTGTGCGATCTGGCCCTGTGCCGGAACCGGACCTGCTTCGCCAAAGGTCATGCCAGCGGCTTCTGCCGGGGCATAGGCCTTAAGCCAGTCGATATATTTGGTCAGGGCGTAAACAGCCGCCGGGCCGTTGGCCGCACCACCACGGGTCACGCTTGAACCGGCCGGTGCGCAGCCTTCAACGCGGATGCCCCATTCGTCAACCGGAAGACCGTTCGGAAGGCCCTTGTCGCCAGCACCTGCCATCGACAGCCACGCATCGGTAAAGCGCCAACCCAGCGACGGGTCCTTTTTACCGTAATCCATGTGGCCATAGACTTTCTGACCGTCGATTTCACCGACATCGTTGGTGAAGAATTCGGCGATGTCTTCATAAGCCGACCAGTTGACCGGAACGCCAAGGTCATAGCCGTATTTGTCTTTGAACTGCTTTTGCAGGTCTTCACGCTGGAACCAGTCATAACGGAACCAGTAAAGGTTCGCGAACTGCTGGTCAGGAAGCTGATAAAGCTTGCCATCCGGGCCGGTGGTGAAAGACAGACCGATGAAATCTTCAAGATCAAGGGTCGGGGAGGTAACGTCTTTGCCTTCACCGGACATGAAGTCGGAAAGCGGCACAACCGCGTCATAGCGCGAATGGGTACCGATCAGGTCCGAGTCATTGATATAGGCGTCATAGATGTTACGGTTCGACTGCATCTGGGTTTGCAGTTTCTCGATAACGTCACCTTCACCAATCAGGTCATGGGTCAGGTTGATCCCGGTGATTTCCGAGAAAGCCTTTGCCAGAACCTTGGATTCATATTCATGCGTGGTGATGGTTTCGGACACCACGTTGATGTCCATGCCACGGAACGGCTCGGCTGCCTTGATGAACCATTCCAGTTCGGCCATCTGGGCATCCTTGCTCAGGCTCGACGGCTGAAACTCGCTGTCGATCCATTTCTTGGCCGCGTCAGTATACTGGTCAGCCATGGCCGGGTTGGCCAGTACAGCAAGACCAAGAGCGACTGCAACGGCACTGCCTTTAACAACGCTCGAAGCGCCTTTGGCTTTAACGATCATGTCGTTTTCTCCCTGGTTGTCTTCCTTTTTGCTCATCCGGATCAAACCCGGTCATCAACGGCAGGGGAAGACAGACAACCCGCCGCGACGAATATCAAGGGAACGGCACTGCGACAGATCGCAGCGCCGTTCCCCGGGATCATCCCCAGCGCATCACAATGATGAGCCAGGCCAGTGCGATCACCGAACCGACCCAAAGGGCGATGTCGGTAAAGGCCAGCCATCCAAGATGGATATAGGCCGCACCCAGAAGACTGATGAAAAGGCGGTCACCGCGCGTGGTGGTCAGCGGCAAGAAGCCGCGCCGCGGGACGGTTGGTGATACCGCCTGCCAAATTCCCATTCCGATCAGCATCAAGATGATGCAGCTGAAAAACACAGCGGTAATCGGGGTCCAGGCCATCCAAGACATGTTGATATTCCTCCTGTTTGCCGATTACACGCGACCCATCGCGAAACCTTTGGCGATGTAGTTGCGCACAAACCAGATCACCAAGGCCCCCGGGACGATTGTCAAAACACCCGCTGCTGCCAGCACACCCCAATCAAGGCCCGATGCCGAAACCGTACGGGTCATGGTGGCCACGATCGGTTTTGCATCGACCGAGGTCAGGGTGCGGGCCAAAAGCAGTTCAACCCAGCTGAACATGAAGCAGAAAAAGGCGGTCACCCCGATGCCCGACCGGATCAGCGGAATGAAGATCGTGGCAAAGAAGCGCGGGAACGAATAACCGTCGATATAGGCGGTTTCATCGATTTCCTTGGGAATGCCCGACATGAAGCCTTCCAAAATCCACACCGCCAGCGGCACGTTGAACAGGCAGTGCGCAAGTGCCACAGCAATATGGGTGTCAAACAGGCCGACACTTGAATAAAGCTGGAAGAACGGCAACAGGAACACGGCCGGCGGCGCCATGCGGTTGGTCAGAAGCCAGAAGAACAGATGCTTGTCGCCGGTAAAGTTGAACCGCGAGAATGCATAAGCCGCCGGAAGGGCCACAACCAGCGAAATGATCACGTTGATCCCGACATAGATCATCGAGTTGATATAGCCCGAATACCAGGCCGGATCGGTCAGGATTGTTGCATAGTTGGCCAAGGTCGGATTATCCGGGAACAGGGTCATGGCCCCCAGGATTTCCGTATTGGTCTTGATCGACATGTTGAACAGCCAATAGATCGGCAGCAACAGGAACAGGATATAAAGAAGAAGTCCGATGTGACGTTTCTGGAAGTGCATTTTATTGTTCCTCCCGCTTTCCGGCGTTCATCACGACGGTATAGAAAACCCAGCAAACCAGCAGAATGATCAGGAAGTAGACCAGCGAGAAGGCCGCAGCAGGCCCAAGGTCAAACTGGCCGACCGCCATACGGGTCAGGAACTGGCTAAGGAAGGTTGTGGCATTGCCCGGACCACCACCGGTAAGGACGAACGGTTCGGTATAGATCATGAAGCTGTCCATAAAGCGCAGCAGAACACCGATCACGAGAACCGACTGCATTTTCGGAAGCTGGATAAAGCGGAACACGGCCCAGCGCGATGCGCCGTCAATTTTGGCCGCCTGATAATAGGCATCCGGGATCGAACGCAACCCGGCATAGCACAGCAGAACAATCAGGCTGGTCCAGTGCCATACATCCATGACAAGAACCGTGACCCATGCATCCATCGGGTTCTGGGAATAGTTATAGTCAATGCCCAGAAGATTGATGACATAACCGCCAAGACCAATGTCGGCACGGCCGAAAATCTGCCAGATGGTGCCAACCACGTTCCATGGAATAAGCAGCGGCAAGGCCAGCAGAACCATTGATGCCGAAACACCCCAGCCCTTGCGCGGCAGGGTCAGCGCAACCGCAATCCCCAGCGGGATTTCGATGAACAGAACGCTCAGTGTATAGATGATCTGACGGATCAGCGCATCATGCAGGCGGCTGTCGCCCAGAACCTGTTCGAACCATTCGGTGCCGACAAAGAACCGGGTTTGCGGATCAAAAATGTCCTGAACGGAATAGTTCACAACCGTCATCAGCGGAATGATCGCGCTGATGGCGACGATGAAGAACACTGGCAGGACGAGGAACCAGGCCTTGTTGTTGGTAATCTTGTTCATTTCCCCATCCCCCCTTACGCGACCAACTGACTGTCGGCGTAAAGCTTGGTCCATTCCGGGGCAAAGCGCAGGATGCCGGACTGTCCGATCACCTGTTCGTCTTCGCCAAGCTTGACCTTGATTTCGGATGCGCCAAACCGGGTGGTCGCGATCTTGTACTGGCCAAGGTCTTCGACCTTGATGATGTTGACCTCAACACCATCGGCTCCCTTGGCGGCAGTGCCGGTTTCAAGGGTCAGGAATTCCGGACGGATACCGAGTTCGATCTTGCCGCTTTGTTTGGAAACGGCATCAAGGTGACGGTCCGAAAGTCCAATCCGTTGCCCGTCAATCCAGGCCGCACCATCATCGATCTTGCAATCCATGATGTTCATGCCGGGGCTTCCGATGAAGTACCCGACAAAGGTATGGGCCGGATTTTCAAACAGTTCCTGCGGTGTGCCCAACTGCACGACCTTGCCGCCATACATGACGACGACCTTGTCGGCAAAAGTCAGGGCTTCGACCTGGTCATGGGTGACATAAACCATGGTCGGGCGCAGTTTGTTGTGAATTTCCTTAAGCTTGCGGCGCAGAACCCATTTCAGATGCGGGTCAATCACCGTCAGGGGTTCGTCAAACAGAATGGCCGAGACATCATCACGGACCAGACCACGGCCAAGCGAGATGGTCTGCTTTTCATCCGCGCCAAGGCCGCGGGCCTTTTGTTTAAGCTTGCCGGTCAGATCCAGCATCCCGGCGATTTCGCGCACACGCGCGTCGACGCGCTTTTCATCCACGCCACGGTTTCGCAGCGGAAAGGCCAGGTTTTCGTAAACCGTCATGGTGTCATAGATCACCGGGAACTGGAAAACCTGTGCGATGTTGCGGTCTTCCGGGGCAAGATGGGTGACATCCTTGCCATCAAAAAGAACCTGCCCGTGCGAGGGCGTCAGAAGGCCGGAAATGATGTTGAGCAATGTGGTCTTGCCACAGCCCGACGGGCCCAAAAGGGCATAGGCCCCGCCATCTTCCCAGACATGTTCCATGCGGCGAAGGGCATAATCCTCGTCCGATTTCGGATCGGGGAAGTATGAATGCGCAAGGCTTTTAAGATCAATACGTGCCATTTTTCTAACTCACCTCACGCCGCTTTGCCGTTGGAAATCTCGACCGGCGGGGCGGCCACGAGTTTGCCGTTTGCATCAAAGGCAAACAGACGTGCCGGATCGACATAGAAGGACGTGGCTTCGCCCAGACGCGGGTTGTGAACGCCTTCTTCCTGAATGACCCAGGAAACATCATTGAAATGCACATGGACAAAGGTTTCCGAACCGGTGATTTCGGCCAGCTCAACCTGTCCCTGCATGGCGATCGTGTTATCCCCGGTCGGATCAACCGACAGGTGGTTGGCACGAATGCCAAGGGTGTAGGTGCCGTTCGAAAGCCCAGACAGATGACCGGCAAGCGGCACCTGATGACCCGATTTCATAAAGATCGCGCCATCGCGGACTTCGGCATCGACAAGATTGATCGGCGGATCGGAAAAGATCAGGCCGGTCTCGACAAAGGCCGGGTTGTGGTAAACCTGTGTGGTCGGGCCAAACTGGGTGACGCGGCCTTCATGCATGACCGCACATTTCCCGCCCAGAAGCAGGGCTTCCATCGGTTCGGTCGTGGCATAGACAACAATGGTGTCGCGTTCGGCCAGAAGGTTCGGGATTTCTTCGCGCAGTTCTTCGCGCAATTTGTAGTCAAGATTGACCAGCGGTTCGTCAAGCAACAGCAACTTGCAATCCTTGACCATGGCGCGTGCCATGGCGGTGCGCTGTTGCTGGCCACCGGAAAGTTCCTGTGGCAGACGATCAAGCAGATGTTCGATATGCATCAACTCGGCGGTTGAACGCACACGCTTGTCGATTTCAGCCTTGGCGACACCCTGAAGCTTCAAGGGGGAGGCGATATTGTCATAGACATTCATCGACGGGTAATTGATGAATTGCTGATAGACCATGGCGACATTGCGCTTTTGCACGGCCATGCCGGTCACATCGACATTATCGACCAGAATGCGCCCGCTGCTTGGCGGTTCAAGCCCGGCCATAATGCGCATCAGTGTCGTCTTGCCGGCCAGGGTCCGCCCCAAAAGGACGTTGAACGATCCCGGTTCCAGCGTCATCGACACATCGTCGATGTGGGACTCCCCTCCCACGGTCTTGGATATGTTTTCAAGCGTAAGGGTCATTTTCCACTGTTTCCTTCGCCCGTTTTCACGGTGTTTCTTGATTTCGGTTCCGTTGCGAACCATTGGACAATGGCATTACGCGTCTCATCCGATACATGCAGCCCCAGCTTGGAGCGGCGCCACAAAACGTCCTGGGCTGTTTTGGCCCATTCACAATCCACCAGATAGCGCAATTCACATTCATAAACGTCATCCCCAAGATGCCTGCCAAGCCCCTGAAGATCAGACGCATCACCAACAATTCTGTTGGTGAGTGTGCCGTAGTTTTGCACGTAACGGTAGATTTGTGCGTCGGGAATCCACGGAAATTTCTTGTGCGTTGCGGTAAGATACCGCTCGAAATCCGCGTCCGGCATGTCGCCCCCCGGAAGCGCGCTTGTCGCGGTCCAGCGGGTGTCTTTCTGCCCCAGCAAAGGGCAAAGCTTGGTCATGGCTGATTCAGCAAGCTTGCGATAGGTCGTGATCTTGCCGCCATAGATGTTTAGAAGCGGTGCACCATCCTGTTGCTGATCACCGCGATCAATTTCAAGAACATAGTCACGGGTGACCTGTGATGCGTCTTCGCTGCCATCGCCATAAAGCGGGCGCACCCCGGAATAGGTCCAGACAACATCATCGGTGGTGATTTTGTTTTCGAAATAGCTGTTGGCAAGATCGCACAGATATTGCGTTTCCTCGTCGCTGATCGCGACCTTGGACGGATCGCCCTTATAATCCCGGTCCGTCGTGCCGATCAGGGTGAAATCCTGTTCATAGGGGATGGCAAAAACGATGCGCCCGTCCGGATTCTGGAAGATATAGCAATATTCATGGTCAAACAGTTTGGGCACCACGATGTGGCTGCCTTGAACCATGCGGATGCCCTGTTTCTTTTTGGCCTCGACCCGGCTTTCAAGCAGTTCTGCACACCATGGGCCTGCGGCATTGATCAGTGATCTGGCCTTTATGACCTGTTCACTGCCATCATCAATGTTGCGGATCGTGACATTCCAAAGATCGCCGTCGCGTTTGGCCGACACACATTCGGTTCGTGTGCGAATATCGGCACCCTTGTCTCGTGCGTCCATGGCATTAAGAACCACCAGACGCGCATCCTGCACCCAGCAATCAGAATAGACGAATGCCTTGTCCATCCCCTTGACCAACGGCTGGCCAGCCGGATGGGATGCAAGACGGATGCCCTCCGATCCCGGAAGTTTTTCGCGCCCACCAAGATGGTCATACAAAAACAGACCCAGACGGATCATCCATGCCGGGCGCAGACCCTTGACATGGGGCAGCACAAAACGCAGCGGCCAGATGATATGCGGGGCAGCGCGCAGCAACACTTCGCGTTCGATCAATGCTTCGCGGACCAGCCGGAATTCATAATGTTCAAGATAGCGCAGGCCGCCATGGATCAGTTTGGTGCTGGCCGATGAGGTGGCGCTGGCAAGGTCGTCCTTTTCACACAAAAAGACACTCAGCCCGCGGCCCGACGCGTCGCGCGCAATGCCCGTACCATTGATGCCACCGCCAATGATGGCAATGTCGAATGTTTCTGAACTGAGCAACCGTTGCCTCCCTGGTGCTCTTATTTGTGACGGCTGTTCTCAGATGCCGTTCCGTTATTTCACAAACGTTACGAGTGGCTAAAAATAATTGCAAGCGAAAATTATTGCTGGTTTAAATTTTCGATAACGAACCTGGGGTGGGTTTTGCTATGCATTTGATATTTAGTAATTTTATTTGAAAATAGCCGAATTCACAGGCCTGCGGGCGGGGAGCAGTCGGCGTTTGCCCACCTTTAAAAATGATCGGAATCGGTAGAAATCGAAAATCGATGGGACTCCTGCAACCGGTGGATTACGCGACGTTTTCGCGATGCGGATGATGTTCGCAGGTGGGGTGCGGGCGCCATGCAGAAGGCGCCGGGGTCGCATTTTCTGCCAAAATTCCGGTTGAATGAGCGACCGGTTGCAATCTTCTGGCAAAGGGCGTGGTCATGGTTGTTTGCGATTGCCAAGGCAGAAATATCTCGCGAAGATGTGGCATTGATCCCGGAGCAGACTAGATGTGGGATATCCGATCGAGTTGCTCCCAATAAAGAATTCCGGAGGCACTAAAATGATATCGCTTAAAGACCCGTCACTTTTCACCCAGCAGGCCTATGTCGGCGGGGAATGGGTCGATGCCCCAGACGGGAAAACCGAACAGGTCACCAACCCGGCCACCGGTGAAGTGCTTGGCACTGTGCCGGTTCTTGGCCGCGACGCGGTTGCCCATGCGGTCAATGTTGCCGAAAAGGCCCAGAAGCTTTGGAAAAAGCGCACGGCGAAGGAACGTTCGGCCATTCTGATGAAATGGTACGATCTGATGATGGAAAATCAGGATGATCTTGGTGCCATCATGACCGCCGAACAGGGCAAGCCGCTTGCCGAGGCGAAGGGCGAAATCGCCTATGCGTCAAGCTTCCTGCAATGGTTCGCCGAAGAAGGCAAACGTATTTACGGTGACGTGATCCCGACCTTTGCCGAAGGCCGCCGTGTGATGGTTCTGAAAGAACCGGTCGGTGTTTGTGCCGCGATCACGCCGTGGAACTTCCCGACGGCAATGATCACGCGCAAGGCAGGCCCGGCACTGGCCGTTGGCTGTGCCATGGTGGTCAAACCGGCAATGGAAACGCCTTATTCCGCACTGGCCATGGCGATCCTGGCCGAACGTGCCGGCCTTCCCAAAGGGCTGCTGTCGATTGTTACCGGTGAAGCGGTCGAAATCGGTGCGGAAATGACCGAAAACCCGAAAGTCCGCAAACTGACCTTTACCGGATCGACCCCGGTCGGGCGTTTGCTGATGCGTCAATGTGCCGATACGGTCAAGAAAATCAGCCTTGAACTTGGTGGCAATGCGCCGTTCATCGTCTGTGAAGATGCCGATATCGATGCCGCCGTCGAAGGTGCGATTGCATCGAAATACCGCAATGCCGGTCAGACTTGTGTCTGTGCGAACCGTCTGTTTGTCCATGATGCGGTCTATGACGAATTTGCCGAAAAATATGCCGCCAAAGTCGCCGAAATGCCGGTCGGTAACGGTTTTGAGGACGGCGTGGTCATTGGTCCGCTGATCAATGAAAAGGCGGTGGCAAAGGTTGAAAACCAGGTTGCCGATGCTGTGTCCAAAGGTGGCCGCATCCTGACCGGTGGCAAGCGCCATGAACTTGGCGGGTCGTTCTTCCAGCCGACGGTGATTGCCGATGCCAATCGTGACATGACGGTCTTCCGCGAGGAAACCTTTGGCCCGATGGCACCCCTGATCCGTTTCCACAGCGATGACGAAGTTCTGGAAATGGCCAATGATTCCGAATTTGGCCTGGCGTCATATTTCTATTCGCGTGACATTTCGCGCATCTGGAAGCTGGCCGAAGGACTTGAAAGCGGTCTGGTCGGTGTGAATGTCGGCGTCATGGCGACCGAGGTTGCACCGTTTGGCGGTTTCAAACAGTCCGGTGTTGGCCGAGAGGGTTCGAAATACGGCGTCGAGGATTATCTCGAAGTCAAATATGTCTGCATTGGCGGGATCGACGACTGATCCCGGACAGGGCACGCAAGCAAAAGGGCGCTGCAAACCGCAGCGCCCTTTTCGTTTGTGATTGTGCTGGTCTGTCGCCCGGGATGATCAGGCCGAAAACAGATCTTTTCGTGCGCCCGATGTCTGGGAATCGTCTTCTTCGCCGGTGATGGATTGTGACGATCCGGCCGGCAGTTCCGATTGCAGTTCGGTAAAGACATCAAACATGCGCGGGTTAAAGGCGATCTGTGCCTGCATCCGGTCACGGCGTTCGCTTTCGGATTCCTTGCCGTCATTTTTACCGAGTTCCGCATTGGCAAGTGTATTGCCATTAAGCTGCTGTTCGATGGCATCAGCGATGGTTTTTTCGACTGCCTGACGATCTTCGGCATCCATTTTGGCCAGTGCTTCTTCGTCCAGCCCCATGCTTTTAAGGATTTTGGCGCGCAATTCTTCGATTTTGCGTTCCTCGATTTCCTTTACATAGGTGGTAAAGCCGTGTTCGCGGATATAGGCCAGCTCGGTATTTTCTTCCTTGTCGTCATCAGGAAGCGGCTGACTGTTTGAGGCAATCGTCATGCCCTGCGAAGCCGCACTTTTGGCGCTATAGGCGGTTTTGGTGACGCTCAGCAATGTGTCATACAATCCCATAAGAGCCCTCCATGGGAAAAAGATGCCGGTTGGAATTCATTCTTGCCGGATTTGTTGCAATTCGCGTGCCGCGCGAAAACCGGTCATTTTTGCCGCATGCAACGTGTGATAGGCTCTCACCCAACAGGGCTTTGCCAGAAAATCGGTGAAAAATTTTCGAAAACGAATTGTTTTTTGGTGCGATTTTTTTCTAAATAGAGCGATAAAGCCAACCGCCCGGTCGCAAAGACGGGCAAAACGCATGGCATCATGCAGGGTCAGAGGGCAGGGAAACTGCCGGCTCGGGAGGAAAACACAAATGACCGATACGCGTTACATCCTTGCCATTGATCAGGGAACGACAAGTTCACGTGCGATTGTTTTTGATGAAAACGGCCGATCCGTTTCCGTCGCACAACAGGAATTCCCCCAACATTTCCCCAATAGCGGCTGGGTCGAACATGACCCCGAAGATTTGTGGAACACGGTTGTTGCCGTCTGCAAAGAGGCATTGGCGCGCGTTGATATCAAACAGGTCGCAGCGATTGGCATCACCAACCAGCGTGAAACCACCGTTGTCTGGGATCGCAAAACCGGCAAGGCGATTTACAATGCCATTGTCTGGCAGGACCGCCGCACCGCATCGCTGTGCCATGATTTGAAAAAACGTGATCCGGGGCTTGAGGATGCGGTCAATGCACGTTCGGGTCTTTTGATTGATCCGTATTTTTCGGCCACCAAGGTTGCCTGGATCCTTGACCATGTATCAGGCGCACGCGCACGGGCCGAGCAGGGTGATCTTGCCTTTGGCACGGTCGACAGTTTCCTTTTGTGGCGTTTGACCGGTGGTAAATCCCACGCGACCGATGCCACCAATGCCGCACGCACCAACCTGTTTAACATCCGTGAAAACGCCTGGGATGATACGCTTTGCCAAATCTTCCGGGTGCCGCAAACCATGCTGCCCGAAGTCAAGGATTGTGCAGCCGACTTTGGCGCAACCGCTCCCGATTTGTTCGGGACCGAAATCCCGGTTCTGGGCATGGCGGGCGATCAGCAGGCGGCGGCCTTTGGCCAATGCTGCTTTGAGCCGGGCGATATCAAAAGCACCTATGGCACCGGTTGCTTTGTGATCCTCAATACCGGGGAGGAGGCCGTAACATCACAACATCGTCTTTTGACCACTGTCGGGTATCGCATCAATGGCAAGACAAGCTATGCCATCGAAGGGGCGATCTTTGTTGCCGGGGCGGCGGTGCAATGGTTGCGCGATGGTCTTGGCATCATCAAATCGGCGGCCGAAACCGAAGGATTGGCAAAATCCCTTGATGACAATCACGGGGTTTATCTTGTCCCGGCCTTTACCGGACTTGGCGCACCCTATTGGGACCCGGATGCGCGCGGCGCGATTTTTGGCCTGACGCGTGATACCGGCCCGCGTGAATTTGTCCGTGCCGCGCTTGAAAGTGTTTGTTATCAGACATTTGACCTGTTCGAAGCCATGGCCGCAGATGGTGTGTCGCCCAAGGCGGTGCGTGTTGATGGCGGCATGGTTGCCAATGACTGGCTGTGTCAGATGCTGTCGGACGTTTTGGGCATTTCGGTCGAACGGCCCGAAGTCACCGAAACCACGGCCCTTGGTGCGGCCTATCTTGCCGGTCTTCAGGCCGGGATTTACCGCGATCTAGATCATATTTCCGCCAACTGGCATCTGGATGCCAGTTTCGAGCCGAAGATCGAAACATCGCGCCGCGATGGTCTTTTGGCAGGGTGGAAGGATGCGGTTCGCCGCGTTCAAACCGATCCCGAGGCCTGACGCGCATAGCTGCATTGTCCGGCATTCGTGCCGTAACACTGGTAAGCATTTAAATTGCTTTGTACTATTTCAGGACGGTATCGCTGATGCCGTCCTTTCTTTTTGCGCGATTTATGGAATTTGGGGTCCGTTATCGCGCCTTGTTTACAGGGATGCCGGGGGGAATATGCTTGATCTGATCGTTGGAAAAGTTGGTCCTGTCTTTTTGACGATCATGTGCGGCTTTGTGCTGACCCATATCAAGATCATCTCCCGCCAGGGTATTCCGTTCCTTGCCAAAATCGCGATGAATGCCTTTATCCCGGCCATGCTGTTCCAGACTTTGTCGCAATCCGACATCAGTGCGCATTTCGATTTGCGCCTGTGGGGCAGCTATTATTCCGGTGTGTTTTTGAACTTTGCGGTGGTGTTTGTCATTGCGCGTTTGTGGCTTAAGGCCAGAACCGATGAATCCGCTGTGACCGCGATGGGCGGGGTGTTTTCCAACATCGTTCTTCTGGGCATTCCGCTGGTGCAGGCCGTATACGGTGAAGAAGGTCTGGTGCCGGTATTGATCATTTTGTCGATCCATCCGCTCAGTCTTCTGGGGATGACGATCATGATCGTCGAAGGATCGCGCAGCGGCGGTGACGGGCACTGGTTGCCGAAAGTCCTGCGCAGCGTTTTGCGGGTTTTGAAAAACCCGATCATCATCGCGATTATTCTGGGTGTGCTGGCATCCCTGCTTAAGATCCGGATGCCCGAAATGATCGACGGCACCTTTGAGCGGTTCCGCACAGCCGGACCGACCATTGCGCTTTTGCTGGTCGGTGCGGGGCTTTACGGGCAGTCGGTGCGCGGCAATCTGAGTGCCAGCTTGCTCTGTACGGTGGCCAAGATGTTTGTTCAGCCGCTTCTGGTCTTTTCGGTCGGGCATTTCATCTTTGATCTGCCGCCCTTGCAACTGACCATCCTGACCCTGGTGGCCGCGCTGCCATCCGGGGCGAATGTGGCGATCATTGCCGGCAGTTATAATGTCTGTATCGACCGGTCGGCCACGACCATTCTGATTACCACTGTGATCAGCATGATCACCTTGCCGTTGATTGTGCTTTATGCCGGCGCCTTCTGATCAATAACCGGCGGCATTGATCACGAGTGCCATCAGTTTGATTTCATCTTCAAGGCCCGGCATCAGCCGATCCTGCCTGCCGGATGCGATGGCATCGACAAAGGTTTCAATAGCCGATCTGTGGCCTTTATCCTGGCCGAAATATGTGCGCATCACGGTGCGTCCATTGATCGAAAGTTTGCGCCAGTCGGTCAGTTGCGCATCAAATCCCGGTGCATCGATTTGAAGGATTTCCTTGGGTTCGCGACGGGTGCTGTGCTGATAGCTGATGTCACCTTGTGATCCGTCTTCGAACCGGATTGTCCAGATGCTGTCACCGGTGCTGCGATCAAGCCATTGGCAACGGATATCACTGATTTCGGTCCGGTTCAGACTGGCGATCAGGTCGATGAAATGGGTGATCTCGCCAATTGTGCGTCCGCCCTGTTCCGGATTGTTCAGCCAGTGCCGATCGGCAAGCGGGGTGACGCGCACCCGGTAACGGAAATGCTTTGGCCCGTCGGGCAGAGCGTCTTTCAGTTTTGCGGTCATGGCGGCATAGCGGCGATTATGCCCGACCATAAAGATCGCATCAGGCGCCATTGCCGACTGGCAATCGTGCAAAAGCGCAAGCTCGTCACGGGTTATGGCAACCGGCTTTTCAAGCCAGACATGTTTTCCGGATTTCAGTGCGTCGGCAGCAAGGGCTGCGTGGCTGTCATGGCGGGTGGCGATCATGACACTGTTGATCGCGGGGTTTTCGAAAATCTCGTTGGGGGATGTCAGTGCGCGGGCATTGCCAAATTTGCGCGCAACCGCCATCGCAGAAAGCCCGTCACGGGAACAGCATGCGACAATATCGGCATTGCCGCAGTTTTTCAGATACGGGACCAACTGACTTCCAAGGTAATTTCCGGTGCCGATCAGACCAAGGGTAACGGGGCTTGCTTTGCGTGTTGGTGGTTGTTGCTTTGAAGGCTGACAGGGTTTTGGGATCGAGCGTGCCCGGGGATCGGTTGGCGGGGTTGGCGGGGTTTGCTCGGTCGGCTGCGATGCGATGTCATAACTTACCAGTGTCGCCAACTGATCCTGCGACGGGCCATTTGCGAAATGATCGGCGATATCGGCAAAGGCGATCTTGCTTGTGATCAAGGGGGATGGATCAAGTTTGCCATCCGCCATCAAATCAAGGGCGGCCTGCATATTGCGTTTGATTGTCCAGCGCACATAGCCCAGCGGGTAGTCATGGCCCAGTTCTTCATAGGCGGGGTCATAGCGGCCCGGCCCATATGAGCGGACCTGATGAATGCTGATTTCCTTGTCATAAAGGGTTTTGCGATGGGCACTGATATTGACATCGCCAACGCAAATGATTGTGCCGCGATCCCGGCACATGCGTGCTGCCTGATCGATCAATGCATGCATGCCGCGCGCGGTAGCACAGATATAAACAGCATCAAAATTGTTGTCGGGTGCGTGGCGGCAATGATCCATACCGCCATGGGCACCGTTTTCCTGCGCAAGTTGTCGGCGCAACGGGTTCGGTTCGATGATCGTGGTGCGCGCGCCGCTTGCGTGGGCCGTTTGGACAAGCAACTGGCCGATCAGCCCCGCACCGATAATCGCGATCTTTTCGCCAATGGTTGTTTGCCCCTGTCGCAAGCCATGCAGTGCAAGGGCATAAAGGGTGGCAAAGGCCGCCTTGTCGTCCGGGACGTTATCGGGAACCGGGCAGGCCATATTGATCGGAACACGGTTCCATTGGGCATGGCTGGCATGGCCCATTCCGGCAATCGCCACCCGTTGGCCAAGATAAAAGCCGTCCGCCTTGGCGCCAATGCGCTCTATCCGCCCGGTTGCCGAATATCCCAATGGCATCGGACGGCCAAGCTGATTGGTGACGCGCGAAGCGGTGGCCTTTGCGCCGCTGGTTGCCAGTGATTTCAACGTCAGTGCAACAAGATCGGGGCGTTGCCATGCCTTTTGCCACAGCGGTGCTGTTGCCTGACGCACCTGGGTGAATTCCGTGCCCGGGCTGATGACGCTAAAGCATGTTTCAACAAGGATGTCATGGTCACCCGGGATTGGAACCGGACAGTCGGCAAGGGCGACTTTGCGCTCGCCAGGAAATCGCAACAGGGCTTTCATCTCTGCCATGATCATCCTTTTTCGATAACAGGTTGAATATCGTTGGGAAGATTAAACCACATGCGGGCCGGGTTGGTCGATCCGTGATTGACGCGGGCACGGTGCGGGTTTAGCAAGATGGCAGACTTCAATTTGGAACCGCTTATCATGCAACAATCTGTCCCGGCGCGGCATTGGCGCGGCACTGTGCTCGGCCTTGCCGCTATCCTGTTTGGTCTTTCTGCACCGCTGTTTTTCTTTGGGCGTGCAGCTGTCGGGGTCGGGTTGGGATTGTCTTTGATTCTGGCTGTAATTGCCGGAATGAACGGGGACGCATGGCGCCAGATGCGTCGTGATTTGACGTCACCGCTCGGTGTGATTGTTCTTTTGGTAATTATAAGCTGGCTGCCATCGGTAATCGGTTCGATCAATCCGGATAAATCGTGGGGAACCTGGGTCGGTCGCGTCGCGATGCTTGGGGGTGTGTGGTATTTGATGCGACTGATTGCGCCCAAAGCCCGTATCGCCTGGAACGCCTTGATCTGGTCGACCATGGCACTAATGTTCTATTGCGTGCTTGCAGCGGTGACCACGCCGGATCTGCTTAGCTTGAAGGCAATGTTTGACCCGGATCGCCATGTTGATATCACGCGGCGATTAAAGCCAAGCGGCAGCTTCTTCATGTTTGCTGCAATCCTGTTTGCTGCCGATTTCTTTGACCGAAAAGGCTGGGCAAAGCTACTGCCGTTCCTTGGCATTATTGCTTTCTTCATCGTTATTGAAGCGTCGGATGCCCGTGCAAACACCGCGGGTGCATTGGCCGCTTTTGCTGCCATTGTTGTTGCCGCATGGTTGGTCATTGAAAACAGGCTGATCAAAAGTGCACTGCTTGTGGTCGCAGTGTGCGGTGTAATCGGTATTCTCAGCTGGCTGGCATCCATAACGACCCAATGGGCCTTTACCGGCGACTTTGTTCCATATCTTCCGACTTCTATCATTGATGCGCATCGCCAGCTGATCTGGCAATTTGCATATAGCCACGTCTTTGATCACCCCCTTGTAGGGTGGGGCGTGAATTCCGCGCCTTGGATTCCGGGGGCAAACGGCATTGTCGAAGGTTTCAATCAGGCTGTACTCCCCGGACATCCGCACAGCTGGTTTATGGAGATCTGGCTTGAAACCGGTTTGATCGGATTGATCCCGACAGTGCTGCTTGTCATTGGATGCGCGTTTGTCGGGCTGATGATTACACGCAAAGAAGGCTTGAAAGTTGCCGGACCAATCCTTGGTATTTTGGCAGCATACTGGTTTTCGGGGCTCTTCAATTATTCATTCTGGACGTCGTGGTGGTTTGCGGTGTTTGTCATCTCCTTGGCGATGGCTATTTTGCGGCGCGACGCCATTTTGGATGGTGCGCCGGCAACAAAACGCCGCAAAACCATGATTGTCTGTGCTGAAGACTGGTCTTTTGTCTCGCACCGGATCGGACTGGGGCGGGCGGCATTGGTGCGTGGTGACGAGGTTGTCGTTGCCTGCAATACCGGGGCTGCGACCGAGGCCCTGCGTGCCGAAGGTTTCCGTGTGGTCAATATTCCGATTGCGCGTGGCGGGCTAAGCCCGCTCAAGTCGCTTAAAACCGTTAAGGCATTGGCCTTTCTGATCCGTCGCGAAAACCCGGACGTGATCGTCAATGTTGCCATTCAATGTGTTGTTCTGTCGGTATTCGCCGGCATGCTGGTTGGTGCAAGGCGGTCGGTCAATATGGTAACCGGGCTTGGCTTTCTGTTCGTTTCGGGCGGGGCCAAGGCAAAGGTTGTTCGTGCCATTGTCTCGATGATTTTGCGGGTTTATGCCCGCTTTGGTTCTGTTCATATAGTCGTGCAAAATCAGGATGATCTTGCCCTGATGAAGGGGCTCGGTTTTAAGGAAAACCGTATCAGTCTGGTGCGGGGATCTGGTGTTGATATCTCAGCATATGCCCCGGCTGATAAGGCGCCCGCTAATCCCAAAACGGCGATTTTTGTAGCCCGCATGTTGTGGTCAAAGGGGCTTGCAGAACTGATTGAAGCGGCCCGTATGCTTAAATCCCGCGGTCGTGATTACCGTATCCTTCTGGTTGGCGATGTTGATCCGGCCAATCCCGACAGTGCGAATGAGGCTGACCTTGTCAGTTGGCAAAAAGACGGGCTTGTCGAATGGCTTGGTAAACGAAGCGATGTTGCGTCGCTTCTGCGCGATGCGGACCTGGCTGTCCTGCCGTCCTGGCGTGAAGGATTGCCAAAGGCATTGCTCGAAGCAGCAGCTTGCGGGCTTGCGATGGTTGCAACCGATGTGCCCGGCTGTCGCGAAATTGTCCGCGATCAGGAAAACGGAATTCTGGTGCCGCTACGTGATGCAAACGCATTGGCCAATGCCATCGAAACGCTGATGGAAGATGACGCAAAGCGTGCAGAATTTGGCAAAGCCGCCAGAAAGCTGGTGGAGAATGAGCTGTGCGATGGCGTGATCATTGCCAAAACACTTGCTGTCGTGACTGGCGAAACGATGTCGCCACGGGTTCAGAAATTGCCATTCTTTGCCTGATATTATGCAGACATCACCACCAACCAAAGGGCCCGATTTCGGGCCCTTTTCTTTTTGCGGAAGAAACCCGTTGCACCTGTGTTTTTAATTTTGTATACAATATACATGAATTGCATTTGGTCCCATGACCAAACCGTTTGAACATTCATGGCGGGGTAGGTGAATTATCCCGACATATCAGGAGGTTACTTTCCCATGCAGGTAAACTGGACTGGCGTTTTCCCCGCCGTTGCAACCCAGATGAACGAAGATGGCTCTATCGATTTTGATATGACCGCAGAACAGATCGAAGCCCTGATCGAGGCAGGCGTTGACGGTCTGGTGATGCTGGGGTCGGTTGGTGAAAACACTGCCCTTGATCCCGAAGAAAAAGTCGCCGTTCTGAAGCTTGCTGTGGAAGTCACCAAGGGCCGCATTCCGGTTCTTTCCGGTGTTGCCGAAAGCTCCACCCGGGCGGCGATCCGCTATGTCCAGGAATGCGAAAAAATCGGTGCCGATGGGCTGATGCTGCTGCCGGGCATGGTTTACACCGCCGATCCGCGTGAAAATATCGAACATTTCCGCACGGTTGCCAATGCAACCAAGCTGCCGATCATGATCTATAACAACCCGGGTGCCTATCGCATCGACATCAAGCCCGAAGAATTCAATCAGCTTGCCGATGTCAAAAACCTGGTCGCGATCAAGGAAAGCTCGGGCGACCCGCGTCGTATCACTGATATCTATAATGCCTGTGGTGATCGCTTCGTTCTGTTCTGTGGCATGGATGACCTTGTCATGGAAACTCAGGTTCTTGGTGCGGTTGGCTGGATTTCCGGTTTCACCGATGCCTTCCCGAAAGAATCGGTCGCACTGTGGAAGCTGCTGTCTGAGGGCAAATACAAAAAAGCCCTTGAAATATATCGCTGGTTCACTCCGGTCCTGCACATGGATGTTCATGCCAAACTGGTGCAATACATCAAGCTGGCACAGGAAATGACCGGCGTTGGCAAACCGCATGTGCGTGCCCCGCGCCTGCCGCTGGTGGGGGAAGAACTCGAAAGCATCAAGGCAACCATTCAAAAAGCCATCGACACGCGCCCGTCGCTCTAAGGGCTTCGTTCCTGGTCCTTTGTAACGACCGCAATCACACCTCTCGCACCCGAAAACCGTGATTGCATTCAGGGTCGGTTTGATGAAACAGTAAGCTCCCCCGTGGCTCTTCATGGGGGAGTTTCCTGCCATCTGGCGACCATTTCACGACAAGAAAACAAACGCGCACCACATCAGGCGAGGCCCCGAAATGACCAATACCAAACCCGATACCAACACTCCGGCAAGTGATGACAAAAAGGCCGTCGTCATTGGTGCTGGCATTGTCGGGGTGAATGTCGGTCTGGCTCTTTTGAAAAAGGGCTATGACGTTACTATTCTTGATCGCGGGGAGCCGGGCAGGGGGACTTCCTTTGGCAATGCCGGCGGGATTGCGGTTTCCGAATGCGCACCGATTGCGATGCCCGGAACGCTGCTGAATGTGCCGGGCTGGTTGATGGATCCCTATGGTCCGCTTTCAATCCGATGGAGCTACTTGCCCAAAATGATGCCCTGGCTGTTGCGCTTCATTGCAGCAAGTTCCAAAAGTCGGGTTGAACAGATCAGTACCGAACTGGCCGCGATCCTTAATCGCGTCTGGGAAGATTACGAGCCGGTAATTGCCGAGGCTGGCCTTAATGACGCAGTCTTTAAAAAGGAAGGCGCACTTGGCGTCTATCGCTCGGAAAAGACCCGGCGCGATGCTGAATACGGCATTGATTTGCGCCGGCGCAAGGGCATTAAAATCCGCGATATCACACGTGACGAGATCATGGATCTTGAACCTGATCTGGCGCCGATCTTCCCGTGTGGAGTAATCGAAGAAGACTGGGGCCGTGTGCTTGATCCCTTCAAGATCGTGACCGGTTTGTATAAGCATTTCATCGAGCGCGGTGGCAAATTCCAAACCGCAGATGTCACCGATTTCGTCTATCGCGACGGGCAGCCACGTGCGGCCATGACGACATCTGGTGATCAGATCACCTTTGATACGCTGGTGGTTGCCTGCGGCGCGTGGTCGAAAACGCTGGCCAAACGTCTGGGCTCGCCCGTGCCGCTTGACACAGAACGTGGCTATAACACCACCGTTCCCTATCATGATGTCAAACTGTCACGCACCATCATCAGTGCCGATGACAGCATCATTCTGACACCGATGGAAATGGGCATTCGCGTTGGTGGTGCGGTAGAACTTGGCGGGTTGATCGCCCCGCCCAACTATGACCGTGCCAAGGCCCTGTTTGCCAAGGGCAAGGAAGTCCTGCCGAAACTCAATGCCGAAGGCGGCACCGAATGGATGGGCTTCCGGCCGTCGATGCCGGATTCAAAACCGGTCATTTCCAAAAGCCCGAAACACCGCAATGTCTTCTTCTCGTTCGGTCATGGCCATCTTGGCCTGACCATGGGGGCGACCACCGGTCGTTTGATTTCCGATCTTGTCACCGGATCGCAAACACCGATCGACATGACGCCCTATCGTATCAATCGCTTCTGAGTGCAGGCCCCATAATGGCGAAAAACAGCTTCTTTTGCATAGACGGTCATACCTGTGGCAATCCGGTTCGCCTGGTTGCAGGCGGTGGACCAAAACTTGAAGGTGCCAACATGCTCGAAAAGCGTGCGCACTTTCTGGCTGAATATGACTGGATCCGCACCGGTCTGATGTTTGAGCCGCGCGGTCATGACATCATGTCGGGCTCGATCCTCTATGATCCGACTTCTGATGATTATGATGTTGCGGTGCTGTTTATCGAAACATCGGGATGTCTTCCGATGTGTGGTCACGGCACCATCGGGACTGTGACTATGGCGATCGAGGAAGGTCTGGTAAAACCGAAAACCCCGGGGCGTCTGCGTCTTGAAACGCCGGCCGGTCTGGTGATCGCCGAATATAGGCAGGTCGGCGATTATGTTGAATCAGTCAAGCTGACCAATGTGCCGTCCTTCCTTTATAAAACCGATATCGAGGTCGACTGCCCTGATCTTGGTCCGATCAAGGTTGATGTTGCCTATGGCGGCAATTTCTATGCGATTGTCGAACCCCAGGAAAACTTCCGCGACATGGCCGATTTCACGGTTGGCGATCTGCAACGTATCAGCCCGGAATTGCGTCGTCGCCTGAATGCGGAAAACACCTTCGTTCACCCGCTTTATCCCGATATCAAGGGACTTTCCCATATTCAATGGACCGGCAAACCGACCCAGTCTGATAGCACCCATCGCAATGCGGTGTTTTATGGCGACAAGGGTATTGACCGTTCACCTTGCGGCACCGGCTCCTCGGCCCGTCTGGCGCAATTGGTCGCCAAGGGGCAGTGGGATCCGGCCGACGAGCTGGTACATGAAAGCATCATCGGCTCACAATTCCGCGTTTCCGTGGTCGAGAAAACCAAAGTCGGCGAATTTGATGCGGTGGTCCCGGGCATCGAAGGCTGGGCACGCAAGCACGGCTATAACACCATCTTTATTAATGACCGCGATCCCTATGCGCATGGTTTCATTGTGAAATAACCGGGTCGCGATGGCGTTTGTGACAAAGGGGGCTTTATGCCCCCTTTGTTGTATTTCGTCCGATCATGGGAAATTATACAGTATGCAATTATATTGCGACTTGCATGGGCCAGCGTTATGACTATTACCAGACGGGCTTGGCCCGTCTGGGCGGCACATCGACCCGCACGCCATGATTTCGGGTAACAGATTATAAAGAGCTGAAATGACCGCATCACCGCGATTTACCCGCCGTACCATCACCGATCAGGTGACCGAAGACCTTCGGGCACGTATCCTTTCGGGCGATTTCCCCGCAGGCTTCCAGTTGCGACAGGATGCCATTGCCGGTGAATATAACGTATCGCGTATTCCGGTCCGCGAAGCTTTGCAGCGTCTTGATGCCGAAGGGTTGGTAACGTTCCAGCCGCACAAGGGCGCAATTGTTTCCCAGCTTTCGCTTGATGAAATCGAAGAACTGTTCGAAGTCCGCAAGCTCCTTGAATGCGAATTGCTCCGTCATGCGGTGCCGCGTCTGACCCCGGCCGATCTCAAATCGGTCGAAGACATCCTGCTGGTCTATGATGAAGCTTTCCGGTCCGGGGATGTTGCCAAATGGGGCGAGCTTAACCGTGAATTCCATGACCGGCTTTACCGGGCATCGAACCGTCCCAAGACGCTCGAAATCATTCGCATGATCGGCAACAACACCGTGCGCTTTACCCAGGCGCAGCTTGCCTTGTCCGGTGCAACCGATCGGGCCGAACGCGAACATCATCAGATATTCGAAGCCTGCAAGGCTGGCAATACCGACGAAGCGGTCGAATTGCTTGCCGATCACATTCAAAGTTCGGCCGACAGCCTGATGGAATGCCTGCGCAAGGCCCGCGAATAGGCGCTTATCGCAAAGATATCGCAAAGATACAGGCCGATAACTAAAAAGGGATGCCAGATGCGGCATCCCTTTTTTGCTGGGATGGGCTCTGCAGCCTCGATGGGCTATGGGGTCTATCGGACAATAAAGCCGCGCCCGACATCATCGCCATCCTCGTACCAGAAACTGGCCTTGCCGCTGTAATGGGCCTTGCCGCTGACCGATGCGATGATGGCGGCGTGCGGACCGCAATTGGTAACATCGGCGACCGATCCTTCAAAACCTGATCCGATCACACTTTCAAATGGCCGCGGTTGACCGGGTTTGATCAGGCCCTTGGCATGCTGGATGGCAAGACGCGCACTGACACCTGATCCGGTCGGGCTGCGATCGACCTGATTTTTGGCAAACACACATATATTACGTGTTGGCTCGGGGCTGAACGCGTCGCGTCCGTCGGTCAGGATGGCGCCATACAAAAATGCCAGATCATCATGATCGGGATGGGAAAGCGTGATGCCGTCATTCACCGCCTGACAAATCTGTTCTGAAAGGGCGGTCAGGCGGGCGACATTGTCAGGCGTAATCGCCATGCCAAACTGTCCGGCATCAAGGATCGCATAAAACGCGCCGCCATATCCGATATCGGTTTTAAAGGCCCTGCCATCGGGCAGGCAAAGCGCAAGATCACTGGCAAACATGAAAGATGGTACGGATGAAAAACGCACCTTGCCGGTTTTGCCATTGGTAACCTCGACCTCGGCGCGGACCAGTCCGCACGGGCATTCGATATTGACCGGGGTGACGGGTTCGACGGCTTTGACCAAGCCATAATCAATTGCGTAACGACCAAGTGCCAGAATCGCATGGCCGCACATGGTCGAATAACCTTCATTATGAATGAACAAAACCGCCAGATCGGCTTCGGGCAGGCTGGGCTCGACCAGTATCGCGCCATACATGTCGTAATGGCCACGCGGCTCGAACATCAAAAAACGGCGCAGATGATCAAGATGGTCACGCGCATATCGACGCTTGGCAAGAATGTCCTCGCCCGGAATGGCGGGATAGCCTGACGTGATAATCCGAAGCGGCTCGCCGCCGGTATGCATGTCGATGACCTCGATCGGTGTCGATTGATCGGGAAATGTCGGGGCATTTTGCGAATCATGTCGGGCTTTGTTGCGGTGGGGCATGGTCGCCATCGGGGTCCTCGGTGGTTTTTCGGTCTTTTTTCAGGCCGGGATTCTCTTTTTGCAGGCGGTGTATGGTGGTTTGGCGCGAACATCTTAGTCTCATTCTCGCGCCGGGCAATATTGGTGTGCTGGAATTTTGGGTCGGTGATGCCCTTGCAGGTCATAAAAGTGAAACCTATATATGCTTTCGCGCAAAAATTTTGCGTAACGGCATTTCTGTCATTTTTTTGCAAAAAGGTGTTTGACAGTTTTGGGAGCGGGCCCTATAACCCGCCTCCACCGACGGGGTGCGGCGCTAGCGAATGCGGCGACGCGGACCGGATGGTTAAGGGCTTCGGTCCTCAAGTTCTTTGACATTGTTGATAAGCAGGAAGGGATGCGCGGGCAGCGTTATGGCGTTTAGTCTGTGCATCCTGGAGACGACGGATCGATTTGATCTTTGATCGGATTGATTTGTGGTAACCACCAAAATGTGCAGACGTTAATTTTGAAGAGTTTGTCTATGAGACAAGCTTGGATTGAACATGAGAGTTTGATCCTGGCTCAGAACGAACGCTGGCGGCAGG